>Ga0075418_10005862_pt1 | contig 13867 bp, 11 predicted proteins | sample SoiMetdeltSBSDD2_FD_81776 | JGI IMG/M metagenome (GOLD analysis project Ga0075418, IMG submission 81776) | Bulk soil microbial communities from a Populus tree surrounding site in Tennessee, USA - Soil MetaG P. deltoides SBSDD2 | ecosystem: Environmental > Terrestrial > Soil > Tree plantation...
GGGAGCCGACCGGGCCGCGCTGCCGGACTTCAAGGGCAACTACGACCTCGACGACGCCTTTCACGAGACCTTCGCTACGCTCGCTTACATCGCCGGCGTAACGGAGAAGGTCGCGCTTTCCACCGGCATCCTGATCCTGCCCCAGCGGCAGACGGCGCTCGTTGCCAAGCAGGCGGCGCAGGTGGACATCCTGTGCGGTGGACGTCTGCGCCTGGGCGTCGGCGTTGGCTGGAATCCGGTGGAATACGAAGCGCTGGGACAGGAGTGGAAGACGCGCGGCCGCCGTGAAGCGGAGCAGATCGAGCTGATGAACCGGCTCTGGACGGAACGGGCCGTGTCTTTCGAAGGAAAGTTTCATCGAGTACGCCACTCCGGCTTGAACCCGCTGCCGATCCAGCGGCCGATTCCGATCTGGCTGGGCGGCGCCAGCGACGCTACGCTCAAGCGCGCCGCGAAGTACGCCCAGGGGTGGATTCCGCTTTCCAATCCCGACGAGGAGACTCGGGGACGCTTAGCCACGCTGCACGGGTACTTGGGGGAAGAAGGCCGCGATCCAGGCGCATTCGGCATCGAGTGCTGGATCCGCGTCAAGAACGGCGGACCGGACGAGTGGCGCGCCGCCGTCGATCAGTGGCGCGCGCTCGGCGTCACGCACGTTACGTTCTACACCTCGGGCCAAGGGATAGGCCCGCTCGACAAGCAGATCGAGGCGATGCGGAGGTTCAGCGAAGCCATGCGCTGAACCTCAAGCACCAAATCCCAAGCACGAAATCCCAAATACCTGTTCCTGCTTTCTTGGCGGCCTCGGCGTCTCGGCGGTTCAGTTGTTGTCTTGCGGTTCGACCCACACTACGCCGGCTTCCAGCCGTACCGGAAACGTCCGCACGCTGATCGCTGCATCTTCCAGGCATTGACCCGACTTCAGGCTGAAGTGCTGCTTGTACACGGGCGACGCGACGACCACCTCGCCCTTGATATCGCCGACGATGCCGCGCGAGAGGACGTTCGCGCGCGAGAACGGATCCTGGTTGCTGATCGCGTAGACACTGTCGTCGTCGAGGCGGAAGACGGCGACCTGCTGACCGCACACCATTGCGCACACCCCGGTGTTCGGGACGATGTCGTCCAGTTTGCAGACCGCGACCCAGTTTCCCATTTGTAGTACCCGACCGGACCACCCCGTCACCTGCGGCGCCACCCCTCCTATATGAAGGAGGGGAAAACTGTGGCTCCCGCCTCTAGCTGCGTTCATCTGCAGTTGCGTTACTCAGCTCTCAACCGCTTCGAGCGCGGACTCGCGCTCGTCAGGCCGCGCCGGCCGGATCTGGCCACGCTCGGCGACGAAGACGACGTTCGCGTCCGGCTCGTCGCTGTTCACGAAGTGGCGGAAGCGCTTGAGCGTCTCGGGGTCGTTGATCGCCTTCTTCCACTCGCACTCGTAGGTATCCACCAGCCGCTGCATGTCGGATTCGAGCTCCGCGCCTATGCCCAGCGAGTCCTCGCAGACTACCTGGCGGACGTAGTCTATGCCGCCTTCGAGGTTCTCCAGCCATGTGCTCGTGCGCTGCAGCCGGTCGCCGGTGCGGATGTAGAACATGAGGAAGCGGTCGATGTAGCGCACGAGGGTGCGGTCGTCGAGATCGGTGGCGAGGAGGTCGGCGTGGCGCGGCTTCATGCCGCCGTTGCCGCAGACGTAGAGGTTCCAGCCTTTCTCCGTGGCGATGATGCCCACGTCCTTCCCTTGCGCCTCCGCGCACTCTCGCGTGCATCCGGAAACCGCCATCTTGAGCTTGTGCGGCGAGCGCAGCCCCCGGTAGCGGTTCTCGATGTTGATCGCCATCAGCACCGAGTCCTGCACGCCGTAGCGGCACCAGGTGCTGCCGACGCAGGACTTCACCGTGCGCAGCGCCTTGCCGTAGGCGTGACCGGACTCGAAGCCCGCATCGACCAGGTCCCGCCAGATGAGCGGCAACTGCTCGACGCGCGCGCCGAAAAGATCTATGCGCTGGGCGCCGGTGATCTTGGTATAGAGTCCGAACTTCCGCGCCACTTCGCCCAGCACGATCAGCTTCTCGGGCGTGATCTCGCCGCCAGGCACGCGCGGCACGATGGAATAGGTGCCGTTCTTCTGGAGGTTCGCCAGGAAGTGGTCGTTGGTGTCCTGCAGCGGCGCGTGCTTCGGCCTGAGGATGTACTCGTTCCAGCAGGCGGCCAGTATGGAGGCGACGGCCGGCTTGCAGATGTCGCAGCCGCGGCCCTGGCCGTGCTTCGCAGCGATGTCGTCGAAAGTCCTGAGGCCGCCGACGCGGGTGAGATGGAAAAGCTCCTGGCGGGAGTAGAGGAAGTGCTCGCACAGGTGGTTCTTTACGTCCACCCCCTGCTTTCTCAATTCCGCGTCCAGGATCTGCTTGACCAGCGGACCGCAGCCGCCGCAGGTCGTGCTGGCCCTGGTCTGCTTCTTCAGCGCGCCCAGCGTCGTCGCGCCGGCGGCGACGGCATCGCAGATGCCGCCTTTTGTCACGCTGTTGCACGAGCAAATGAGGGCGCTCGCGGGCAGCAGGTCCACGCCGAGACCTTTGCCGCCGCCTTCCCGGGCCGGCAGGATGAGATCCTCCGGATGCGCCGGCAGCGGCATCCCGTTCAGAGCAATCTGCAGAAGATTGCCGTAGTCGGTTGCATCCCCCAGCAGAATCGCGCCGCGCAGCGACTTGCCGTCGCTCGAAACGACGAGCTTCTTGTAGATGCCGGCGATCGGATCGGAATAGACGTAGTCGAGCGCGCCGGGTGTCGCGCCGAGCGCGTCCCCGATCGACGCCACGTCGACGCCCATGAGCTTCAGCTTCGTGCTCATATCGGCGCCGGCAAACCTGGCGTCCGCCTCGCCCGCGAGGTGACGCGCCGCCACTTCCGCCATCTGGTACCCCGGCGCGACCAGTCCGTAGATGCGCCCTTTCCAGAGCGCGCATTCGCCTACCGCATAGATTTCGGGATCCGACGTCCGGCAGTGGTCGTCGATCACGACGCCGCCGCGCGCGCCGATTTCGAGCTCGGCGGCGCGGGCGAGCTCGTCGTGCGGCCGAATGCCGGCGGAGTACACGATCAGGTCGGTCTCGAGCGTGGTGCCATCGGAGAACACCATCCTGTGGCTGCGGTCCGTGCCGTTGACGATCTCCTTCGTGCCTTTCGAGCTGTGGACGTGGACGCCCAGCGCCTCGATCTTCCTGCGCAGCAACTGCCCGGCCGGCTCGTCGAGCTGCACTGCCATCAGGCGGGACGCAAACTCGACGACGTGCGTTTCGAGTCCGAGGTCCGTCAGCGCCTTCGCGGCTTCGAGGCCAAGGAGGCCGCCGCCGATCACCGCGCCGACGCGCGCGCGCCGTGCGGCGGCGCTGATCACCTCGAGGTCTTCGATCGAGCGATAGACGAAGCAGCCGCGGCGGTCCCTGCCGGGGATCGGTGGCACGAAGGGAAACGAGCCGGTCGCGAGCACGAGCTTGTCGTACGGCACCTCGCGATAGCGGCCGGAGCTCACGTTCCTGCGGAGACGGTCGATCGCAACGACCCGGTCGTTGAGCCGTAGCGTAATCGCCCGCTCTTCGAAGAATCGCGCCGGCACCACGGAGAGGTCGATGGCCGATTTGCCCGCGAAGAAGCTCGTAAGCTGCACGCGGTCGTACGCCGCGCGCGGTTCCTCGCAGAACACCGTCACGTCGAGCGCGTCGCTCGGCAGGCGTGCCGTGACCTGCTCCAGGAAGCGCTGGCCGACCATGCCGTTGCCGATTACGACGAGTTTCATGCTCGCTGCCAAATAAAAAACGCCCATAGAACGGGTCCGTTGCCAGCCCGCTCCATGGACGCCGTTGTCCGTTGCGCAGACCCTATCGGGCCGCGTATTGCGAAGCCTGCCGCCGTTGGCTGGGCTCCGGGCGCGCCGCTACACGCCTTTTCCTGCTAGCCACCCGTTCCCGTGAGCAAGCGCTGTGCCACGCCTGGGTTCTGTCGCCTATCTTATTGACAGATATAACGAATCACGACTTTTCCAATGGCCTTCGCGGCGTTCCTGCCGGACGGCTATGATCCATGACGGTGCATCCCGGGTCTTCCTGCACCGATATTGCCGAACATGGGGCGCCAGACGACGGCCACGGCGTACACCGCGCCCAGCCACAGCAGCAGCTCGCCGGTCAGGCGCTGGTCCTCCGCCAGGTAGGCCAGACACAACCGCTCCTCCGCCGCGAGATAACCCCAGCCGAAGCGGAGCAGGGTCGCGATGACTTCCAGATGTACGACCGCTCGCGCGATCGCCGGCAGACGCGGCCAGGACAGCGCCACCGTCAACCCGGCCGCCGGCACCGAGAAAAACTTGAGCGCGTCCACCGCGGCGTCGAGGCGTGCGAGGTCGAGAAAGCGGGGGAGCATCCAGAGCACCATCACGAAGGTGGCCGCGATCAACCCGGTCACGCCGCCCGCGTTGAACGACTGCACGCTCGCCAGCACGCGAGCGCCCGTGCCACCCGGGTGCGAACCCATCCAGGCGCGCCCGATGCACCAGCCCGTCCCCGCGAGAAGGGGCAGTTGCACCAGCATGTGCGATACCATGCCCGCTTCCAGCCACGCGCGCGCGGCAGGCGCTGCCAGCGCGAGCCAGAGGGCGGCGGCCGACACCAGGGCGCGGGAGGAATCAGCGGCTGGCAACATGGCCTGCGTTCGTCCCGGCGATTTGACGGGCGGTCGTCACGATGGCGTCGATATCCTCCAGTCCGTGGATTGCGGCGAGCCGGCGGTCTGGCCCGACGACGTGCACCGCGGCGTTGTGCGTGTAGCCGCCCATGCCGTCGGGAATCACGACTACGCCGAACGCTTTCAGCCAGCGCTCCAGGTCGTCGGTATGCGCCGGTCGGCCGAGGTCCCATCCACCAGGTTCGGTGATATACCGTGCGCGATACGCGGCCAACTCTGCCGGGCCGTCGCGTGCGGGATCGAAGGAGATCGATACGAGGCGCACTTTCCCGGCGGCGATCTCGTCCGCCAGGCGCTGCCTGAGTTGCGCGTACACCGAACCGAGCGCCGCGCAATACGTCGGGCAGTTCGTGTAGACGAAATCCATCAGCAGCACCTGTCCCGGCATGTCCGAAAGGCGCGCGCTGCCGCCGTCGGCTAGATCGAGCGCGAGATCGGGTAGAGGCGTCCGGGCCGTGAGTGCGTGCAGGCGGCGCGCCGACTCGAGCGTAAACGCCTGGAATCCGTCGGTCGCCGCATGCGCGAGGGCGAGCCCAGCCGCAAAGACGAGCGCTGCGACTGTTGCTGTTCGCCGGACCATAACCTAGGAAAGAGACGCTCTCGGGAGCCGCGCGAGCAACCGCACACCGAGCGCCACGGCGGCGAGCAGCACCAGCACCGCTGCCAGCGTCCCGATCTGCGCGTGGCCGAGCCAAGCGGCATCGTGAACGGCGAAACGGCGCGGCACACCCTGGTAGCCGGCGGAGAGAAACACGAAACAGAAGAGGATACCCGCGACCCCGAAAGTCCAGAACGCGGCGCGGTCGAGCGCAGTCTCGGACCACTCGCTGCGCGTGCACGCGTACAGCAGAGATCCCATCAGGAGCGGCACCAGCCCGAGCATGAGATAGAAGTGGAAGTGTCCCGGCACCCACTGCGTGTTGTGCATGACGACGTTGACGCGGACTACCCCGTCTATGATCGCGGGAAGAACACCGGCGGCCCAGCCGAACAGGCCGAAAATGATGAGGCGCAGCGGCAGGTCCCATTTCAGGCCCGAGCGGTGAATGTTGACGAGCGCGCCGTACGCCGTGACGAGCAGTATCGGGATCCCGCTCAGGTACGACAGGACCTGCCCGGTGACGATGGCCCACTTGGGCATCACGAAGTCCATCAGCAGGTGGTGCGGATAGACCGCCATCACGATCAGGGTCACGGCAGCCCATGAGGCGAGGAACGGCCGGCTGATGTTCCAGGGTCGTCCGGTATAGCGCGGCACGATCTCGTAGACCCCGATCACCGCCATGTAGATGGTGGCGTTGATGAACACGTGCCCGAAAAAGAAGATGAGATTCTTCATGAGCAACGCGTCGAACGTGACCGTAGGGACGTAGATGCTGATGAGGCTCATCACCAGCACCACGGCGCCGGCCAGTATGCCGAGGACGTTGATGATCACGACCATCGTGCTCGCGACCACCGTCGGCGGCAGCGAAGTGTCCACCGGCCCCGAGCCGAACAGCTGATCGAGCCCCAGCGCTTTCCAGAGGCTGCCGTAGCGGCGCAGGATCGCGATCGCGCAATCCAGGTAGAAGAGCAGAAAGCCGACGCCGATGAAGACGAGCCCGCCCACGAACGCGCCGGCGGCGTGCGGGCCCCAGACCCCCATGCTTTTCGCCGGCAGTGGATAGAGGAAGGTCCACCCGCCGGCGAAGCGGCCGATGCCGATCGCCGCGAGGATCATCACGACGCCGACGAGCGAGAGGCCCAGCATGACGAGAAACATGCCCGTGGACAGCGTGACGTAGCGCCGCAGGAAGTACCACATCACGGCGGCGCCGGCGAGGCCCGACACGCCCACCATCCCCGCGCCGTGCAGCGTCATCAACTCGTAGGCGAAGTTGGCCGGAATCGGCGTGACGGCCGCCTGCGTGGCGCGGAAGAGCGCGCCGGCGATCATCATGAGCAGCAGGACCGCGACGCCGATCGCGACGTAGAGCTGGAATGCGAGCTTCGCGGAAGGGGTGTCGGCAGAGGGTGCGGTTGTGGCGTTCATATTTGTGCCCCGTTCACTTTCCGACCTTGATGACCGCGCGCATGCCGTGGTGCGCGAGGCCGCAGTATTCGAGGCAGAGGACTTCGTAGTCCCCTGGCTCCGTGAACCTCACCTGCAGCTTGTTCACGTAGCCGGGCATGGCCTGGGCCTGCGCCACCACGTGGCTCTTGTCCTTGTATATCGCAAAGCCGTGGTTGACGTCCGTCGCGGTGACCTCGAACTCCACCAGTTGCCCGGCCTTGACCGTGTCCTTGTCGAGCGTCCAGCGCCACTGGTGGCCCGTCGCGCGTATCACGGTGTCGGGCTTGGCCGCGGCCGTGGCGTGTCCGGCGATGGGCCAGTCCCACAGCGTGCCGAACGAAATTGCGACGCCCGCGAGAATGACGAGCCAGAACACGCCGTTGCGCCAGCCCTGGGCCGAAGCGGCCATGCCTGTTGCGTCGCCTCCCGTCCGGCTCGCGCCGGCGGCGACCCACAGGAACAGCGCAGCGACGATCCCCATCAGGACGAGGCTCAGCGCCCATGCCAGGTTTTGCATATGTCATCCTCCCTTGCTGTCATTGTACGATAGCTGCCATGTAATCGACCGCCATCCGCACCTGGTCGTCGGTCAGCTTGTCGTCTCTTCTATTTCATCGGGATGCGTATCACCACCCCGCCCATGGTCTGCCCGATCTTGAAGTCCGTCTTCGGGCTGTCCTTGTGCTCGTTGTGGCAGGTGATGCAGGCTTGCGCGACCGCCTTGTCGGCGTAGATGGCGGTGAAGTACTTGGTCTTGCCGAGCGTCTCTTCGCCGTAGAACGGCTTGGTGTTGTCCTTGGCGACCGCATCCAGGCCCTTCTTCTCGACCGCGGTCTTCGGCAGGTTCTGCTTGTTGACCGGCCACAGCGATTGCAGGGAGTAGCTGAAGGGCATCTTCTTCTCCGCCACCATCTCCGCGCCGAAGCGGAACATCTGCGCCGGCAGGGGCAGCGCCTTGTCGTCCTTGAAGTGCTCGCTCGCCTTGATCACCTTCTCCTCGTTCTGCAGGCGGTTCACCACCATGCGCGTGTAAACCGTGCGGTCGGATTCCATCACCGCGTGCAGCGCGTCCGCCATGTCCTTGTAGCTCACCTGGGCGTGCGTTGGCGCAGCCCCCACGAACCCCGCCGCGGCCATTACCGCCGCCAATACCTTGCTCGTCTTCATTGCCTGCTCCTTTCGCTGAGAAAAAATGTCGAACTGGATTGCCGCGACCTTCATCGACGTTCATCGGCGCTTGCTTTTGAACCGCTTTTCTTGCGGCGCTTCTCCTCTAGTTCCTTCAGCCGCTGCGCGACCATGTCCAGGCTCTTTACGTGCGCGCCCGGCTTGCCTGCGAAGTTCTCCAGCGTGAGCTTCGCGTCCGCGAGCGCATCGATCGAGTAACCGAGGCCATGGCAGCTCATGCAGACCGGCCGGATCATCTTCTCGTTCGGGCGCAGGTTGTCGTTCTGGTTGTGCTGCACCAGCACGCGCTTCGCGTCGGTGCCCGGCGCGCGGTGCTCTTCGCGTGGCAGGTGGCAGCTCGCGCACGAGACGCCGCTGCCGGCGGGTGCCTCACCCGCCAGCTCCTTCTTCCACAGGGTGTAGTGGGACGAGCGCTCGTAGGCTTCCGTGTGCCTGTCGCGGTGACAGCCGACGCAGGCTTCCACCGCGGCCTTCTTCGTATCGAAGCGGTGCGCGCCGTGGCAGCTCGTGCAGGACAACTCCTTATCGAGAGCTTCGGCGTGCATGGGCTGGCGCGCGCGTCCGGGCGTCATCGGAGCGAGACCTTCCGCGAGGCGCATGCCGTGCTTGCCGGTCAGCCAGCCCTTCGTCTCCGATTCATGGCACGTCGCGCAGACCTTGTGATCGGGGCGCTTCACCCATGCCTCCGCGCCGTCTTTCTCACCTTTGTGACAGCCGCTGCAGTTGACGCCGCCCGTGGCGTGAGCGGTCGCTAGCCAGTCGGCGACGGCCTCACGCGACTGCATGAGGTCGGCGGGCGCGTCCGCGGCCGTCTGGGGCTTGAGCGGAAAGCGGTCGACCGGATAGCCGGGCCAGGCGGCGGCGACCTCGCGGAAATTGCGCGCGGGGATCTGCTGGCGCGGATGGTGCGCCGGCTCGTTCAGGTGCTTCGCGAGAAAATCCTCGTAGAGCGCGCGGTTGTCGTGGAACTTGTGGCAGCCCGCCGAGTTGCAGGTATTGAACGCCATGCCCTTGTGGCTGGGACGGTCCTCGGCGATGTCCTTGTGGCAGTGGGCGCAGAAATCGCCCGCAAGGGTGACGCCCATCGTCAGGGTGATCTCGGGACGATGCTCGACGTGACAGGTGACGCACATGGTTGCGTCGAGCTTTTCCGCCAGCTCCGCGTTGCGGGGGTCGGTGAATTTGCTCCGCGGGTGCTTGTCGACCGCGTCCTTCAGCTCCTGGCCGTGGCAGCGCTCGCAGGATTCCTGCAGCGCGTCGCGGCCGCCGAACGGATTGGCGTGGCAGCTCTCGCAGGCCAGCTCGATCTGGTAGTGGCCGTGCGTGGTCTTGCCCGGCAGGAACATCGTGCGCGCCGGCTGGAGCCAGGGATTCCCCGCTGCGCTCTTCATCAGCAGTCCCGCAGTGAGATAACCGCCGACGCCCATGCTCAGCACTCCCCACAAGATCCAGTAGATCTTTCGTCCAGCCGGGTTTGCCATTCCGCCGCCTGGTCAAAAGTAGTAGGTCTTGAACACATGGAGGGCCAGCAGGATCGGAATCGGCCAGAAGAGCAGGATGTGCGTCCACGTCCAGGTGCGCCGCAGGCGCGCCGCGCCCGCGCCCAGGCGGTGTTCGAGCGCGATCATGCCGCCCGCCACGGAGCCCACGGCAACGACACCGAGGAAGGACGCGATCAGGAGGAAGTTCAAGTTGGAGCCGAGGCGCCCGCCCGTGTGCACCGCCAGGCCCGCCAGGGTCAGCGCGCCCAGGACGACGTGCACGACACGCCAGATCGGAAAATCACCCAGCGTGAACCGGCGGATGCGCTTGCGCAGCGACAGGAGCAGGATAAGGACGGAGAGGCCCAGCACCGTGAATCCGCTCGCCTGTTTCCAGAGGCTCTCGCGCCACAGGACGTCCCATTGCCAGGGCACCTGCACCGTGGCCGCGTACGGGATCAGGATGACGAGCGCGAGCGCAATCGCCGCCGGCAGCGCGAAACCGCCTGCGCCGAGCAGCCACTTCCAGCCGCGCTCGGGTCCGGTCGCGGGTTTTCCGCCTGCGAGCTGGGCGAGGAGCGGGCGGCACGAGCCGCATACCGTGGAAGCGCCGGTGCGCGCCGCGAGCGCCTCGACCGTGCAGCAGCCGCCCGCTACCGCTGCGCCGAGTTGCCCGCGCGTGACGCCGGTGCAGTTGCATACCGTAGCCGTCCCCGGCCACGCGACCACGTTTTCCTGCTCCGCCTCCGGCCACGGCGATCCGGTGCGCGCGAAACGCCACAACTGCCACGGCCAGATGCGCCGGCCGCGTATGACGCCTTCCTGCAGGCGACCCAGCTCCGGGCACGGGCCGAGCGCGATGGCGCCGGCGAGACGGCCGCGCCAGGTAACGATCTTGCGGTACACGCCGTTCGCCCGGTAGTGCCATTCGCGGCCCAGGTCGAGACGCTCTTCCTCGGTCACCGGTCCCATGCTGAATACCGGCAGGTCGAGCACTTTCAGGCGGGCGGCGATGAGCGAGCCGCGGTAGTTCGCCTGTCCGCCCGCAATGCCGTGCGCGGCGACGGCGGCCTGCTCCAGGCCGGGCGCGACAAAGCCGTAGACGCGCTTGCGGTGCTCGGCGCATTCCCCGACGGCATGTATGTGCGGGTCGGAAGTGACCATGCGGTCGTCGACGCGTATGCCGCGGCCCACGTGCAGCCCGGCTTCGCGCGCCAGCTCGACATTGGGCTGTATGCCGGTGGCAACGATCAGCGTGTCGCACGCCACCACGCGCTCGCTGCGGAGCAGGACGCCCGTCACCGACCTGTCGCCGGTGATCCCCCTCACGCCGTCGCCGAGGACCACCTCGATGCCGAGAGCGCGCACGTGCGCGAGGAGATCGCCCGCTGCCGCCTCGTCGAGCTGGCGCATCATGAGCCGCGTAAAGTGCTCGACGACGCAGACTTCCGTGTTGAAGCGCTGCATCGCACGTGCTGCCTCCAGTCCCAGCAGGCCCCCGCCCAGCACGACGGTGCGGCGGCTGCGCACGCGCCTCGCCAGCAGGCGATGCGCGTCGCGCACGTCCCGGAAGGTGTAGACGCCGGGCAGCCTGACGCCGGGAAGATCGGGCACGTAGGGTAGCGAGCCGGTCGCGAGCACGAGCGTGGAATACGGCTGCTCGAAGCCCGAACTGTCGCGCACGCACCGGTTCGCGCGGTCTATTGCGGTGACGGCGTAGCCATAGCGGGTCTCGATGGCGGCATCCGCCGGCAGCGCGAGATCGCGTGTGAGCGCCTGCCAGTCGAGCTCGCCGACCAGGAATGCCGAGAGGCGCACGCGGTTGTACGGCTCCGATTGCTCATCGCCGTAGATGACGATGGGCAGGTCCGGACGCCGCCGCGCAAGCTCCTGCGCGGTGCGGATGCCGACCGGACCGGCGCCGACGATGACGACCGGCGCGGGCTGCGTGTCGGGCACATCTGCGGCGTCCGGCTTTCGTTTATGAGCAGTCGTTGCCAAGCGCATTCCAAAAAAATGCGCCCATACGCCGCGATACATCGCGACACATGGGCGCCATTACCCGTCCCACGGATCCACTCTGGATCCAGCCGAGCGCACCATTGCGCCAGCGGCCTGCCTACGTATCAGCAACCGCCGTGCCAGAGGCCGGTAGATCGGTCTAATTATCTGAATCGACGACTAAATAGGGTGGGTTTGGCCAGCACTGCAACGTCAGCCCTCTGAGGAACCGCCCACTATTGGTGCAGTGCAGCGTAATGGGGCACCAAAAGAGAGTGCGCCCCGAAATCGGGCTAGCCGAGCAACTCGGAGACGGCTATCACCTGCCGCGCGACCTCGGCGATCTGCAGGTTGCGATCCATCGCCTGCTTGCGCAGCGCGCGATAGGCTTCCTCCTCGTTCAACTTCGCGCCTTTCATGAGGATGCCCTTCGCCTTCTCCACGACCTTGCGCTCGGTGAGCTTGATCTTCACCGAGTGCAGCTCGTTCTTCATCGCCTGGAAGACCTCGAAGCGCGCGACGGCGGTATCGAGGATGGGCGTGATGCGCTCCGGCGCGAGGCCGTCCACTACATAGGCGCTTACGCCCGCGCGCACCGCCTTGCGTATCGCTTCACGAGCCGGGTCCTTCGCGAACACGACGACAGGCCGCGGGCAGCTCTCGGTGATGATGCAGAGATTTTCGAGCGCGTCGCGGCTCGGAGAATCCGTGTCGACGATGATCGCGTCGGGGCAGAGCCGCAGCGCTTCATCGTGGAGCTTGCGCGGATCGGATACCTCCGCGACGACGTCGTAGCCGAGTTGCTCCAGCACGGGGCGGAGGCAAAACGCCCGTCGTGGGGTGTCGTCGATGAGCATTACTCGCAGCATGTCCTCGCATGTGCAATTACCGTGCCAGCTGACCGGAGAATGCGTCTCAGATAGGGCGTCTCAGACGAGGCGTCTCGGATAGAGCGTCCCAGAGGAGGCGAAGCACAGTGAAGTTTCCCCTCCTGCCTGAGGGGTGGATGCGAAGCAGAGGGGGTGGTGGGAGGAGGTACTGCGTGCAGTTACCATAGCAATCCGATGCTGACGACCAAATCAGTCTGGACCCCCATCGACCGCAAGCGCGACGGCCTGCGCCTCCTCGTCACCCGCTTTGGCGGTCGCGGCATGCCGACGTCCCGCTACGACGTCTGGATTCCCAGTCTCGGCCCGAGCGAGCGGTTGCTGAGGGATTTCCTGGGCGGAAAGAGTTCGTGGGCGGCGTTTGCGCGCAGCTATCGCAAGGAACTGTTCCTGGACGGCCCGATCGACAGGAAGAGCCGCACGATCAAGAACCACGGCCAGAAGTTCACGCTTCGCCTCATCCGGGAACTCGCGCGCAGGAGCAACGTGACGCTCATGTGCCACTGCGCCGAAGATGAGCGGCATTGCCACCGGCATCTGTTGCGCGCGCTGATTGAGAAGTAACATCTTCGGCCGGTCATCCTTCATCCTTCCACGTTCATCCTTCATCTTCGAGTATGTCGAGCGCGATTCCGGAATTCATCATCCGCGGCGGCGATTACGAGCACACCCTCGGCATGTCCGGCGTGTACGCGGGTGTGTCCCTGGGTTACGAGACCTTGCGGACCCGGGAAATCTTCGAGGACATGCTCGAGCACCGGCGCTACGAGGTGTGCGAGTTCTCCCTGGCGAACTACCTGACGCTGCGGGGGACCGGGCAGGACTGGCTCACCGCCGTCCCGGTGTTTCCCTACCGGGCTTTCCGCCACTCGCTTGCCGCCGTGCGGCGCGAATCGCCGCTACTCAGTCTTTCGCAGCTTGCCGGCAAGCGGGTCGGCGTGGAGGACTACTCGATGACGGCGGCGGTGTGGTTTCGGGGACTGCTCCGGGACGAGTACGGCGTCGATCATCACTCCATCACCTGGGTTACGCGGGAGAAGCAGCGCTTCCCGTTCCCTTCCGGAGCGCGGGTCGAGAAGACCGCGCAGGACCTGGAGACACTGCTCCACGACGGCGGCATCGACGCGTTCCTCGGCATGTCGCTCAGGGACTCGACCCTGCCGCCGGCGGAACGCCGGCTGAGGCCCCTCGTCCGCGATGCGCAAGCGGAGGAAGAGGCGTACTTCTCGCGCACGATCATCTATCCCATCCATCACTGCGTGGTCATACGCAACGATGCGCTCGAGCGCGAGCCCGCGCTGGCCGACGCCGTTTTCGCCGCCTATGCGGCTGCGAAGGAGCGCGCTTACCGGCGGCAGCTCGGGACGACTCTTGCGCCCTGGGGCAAAGCGCACTGGACGAGCACGTTCGAGCGCTTCGGCGGCGACCCGCTGCCGTACGGGCTGACACCGGGAAACCAGCTCGTCATCAAGCGCCTTGCGGGCTACCTGCGGGAGCAGGGCTTCATCGCAACA
>Ga0075418_10005864_pt1 | contig 13867 bp, 9 predicted proteins | sample SoiMetdeltSBSDD2_FD_81776 | JGI IMG/M metagenome (GOLD analysis project Ga0075418, IMG submission 81776) | Bulk soil microbial communities from a Populus tree surrounding site in Tennessee, USA - Soil MetaG P. deltoides SBSDD2 | ecosystem: Environmental > Terrestrial > Soil > Tree plantation...
ACGTTTGAAAAATCCATAGTCGTATTTACAAGTTCTTTAAATTTCTCAAATGATAAGCAAAGGGATCTATTTGGGAAATATTTTGATGGCGCTTCCGTATCGGCAGCCAGGGCTATGTTATCTAAGTTGCAAAATAATATCAGGGTCAATGAGAATAAGCTTCTTCTGTTTTGCCATGAACGAATCGGTACTCGTGGCGGCCGTTGTACTTTTATTTCTCCAATAGTTGGGCAAAGCAGTACAATAGTACAACCCGGAGAAAGACTCGAAATATTTGCCGGGATCGGAGAGTTTTATCCCGATGTTAAGGCAGAGATGTTTATCTATGGCTATCCGGTTTCAAAAAATACAAAAGGGGTTTTTAGCTGTAAACTAAAGACGTCTTCTAAGCCAGGTAAATATTATGTACCTGTAAAAATCAATTATATCACACAAGACAGCGTACCAGTTACAAACGAGGTCGAAATAATATATACGGTCGCGAACATCCAAAATCAAGAATAGAATAGTTCAGAGCTTCAACGACTCTGAACTATAGACTAAAGACTAAGAACTCAAAACTCACAGCCTCACATTCAACCCCACCATATAGTTCCTTCCCGCCATCGGGAAATAATAATTCTCGGTTGTTAAGCTGCCGCCATAGTAATAGCTGAACGTATACCCGTTTGGTTCATATAGTTTGTCAAACACGTTGTTTGCCTGTAAAATGATATTTACTTCCTTCAGCCATTTTTTACTGATCGTATAAATGAATCTTGCATCCTGCGTGTAATATGCATTTAGCTTTCGGCTTTCATTTTGCGTATTATCCAAATATTGTTTACCAACATATTTACTGATAAAACTTAACTCACCATTTCTAAACGGAATAAAATTTATCGTGGCCCCTCCGACAATACTAGGTGAGAAAGCAATATCAGTTGATGAATATTGATTTGTTTTTTGGATCCCGTTGTCGTAATCATCAATGTATTCAATAAAATCTTCAACCTTGTTACTGCTGGAAGAAAAATTGCCGCTGGCATTTAACCATGAACAGATCTTTGCCGCTGCCACCAGTTCAACACCGGCACGATAGCTTTTTGGAATATTTGTTCTTGAATAAGCGCCTACATCATTTATTTTTCCGGTTAACACCAGCTGGTCTTTATAGTGCATGTAATAACCTGTAATTCCAATTGTACAGTTGTTGCTTTTCTTTTCGACTCCCACTTCAAAGTCATTCAGCTTTTCCGCTTTAGGCTGCTGAGTTAAGCTTGCTTCAAAATCATCACGATTGGGTTCTTTTTGGCCGCGACTGTAAGAAAGATATCCTGACCAGCTATTTTTTTCAAAGCTCAATCCAAATTTCGGATTGAAGAAATTGTATTTGCTGTTAACACTCAGCTGGGGATTATAACGGAATCCATCAATATCATACTTCACTCTTCGGTATTGCAGGTCATAAAAAACAGAAACTACTGAACCGACCTTCGTTTGTTGTTTAAAGTAAATCGTGAAATCATTTTTATCTGCATCGAGGTCATACCAACGGCCCGGCAAGGCGAGGCCTTTTTCAGCCCATACCACATCGCCATAATGATTGCCTTTGTACCGGCTCCATCCGCCGCCCAATGTCAATTGAGAACCATTGTCCTTGTAATGCAATGAAAAAATATTGCCGTAAAAATCGTTGTCAAGCCAAAGCTGCCGAACCAGGTCCGTATTTGTTATTACATCGCTACCATAAACAGGTTCAGGCAAACCATAATCTGCATAAGCTTCGTCAGCTTTGTATTGCTCGTAATATCCTTTGCCCCTGATATAGAATAAGCCGGTGCTGAATTTTAAACGTTTCGTGATATCCTGGTTATAAAATAACTGGTAATGGTCCTGTTTATAGTTGTCTGTCTCATTATCGTAGGGTTCGCCAGGTCTTTCCATACCGGCATAATTGATAGTACGGTTTGTTTTCAGGTCTGCTTCACTTACGCCATACCACGCCTGGTAAGTTTTTTCTTTACCGGAAAACATGTTAAACCGGATCGAATTGCTTCTTCCTAAGTAGGCTGTAGAAAAATAAAATGATTTCAGGTCACTGGTAGCGCGGTCAATATAACCGTCGCTTGTAATTTGTGACAATCGAAAATCGGTCGTGAAATGATCACCAACCAAACCACTGCCAACCTTCAGTGTGTTTTTCCATGTATTAAATGAGCCGTAACTGTTATTGAATTCAACATACGGTTTCAGGTTTGGTTCATTCGTGCTGATATTTATACTGGCACCAAAGGCCCCGGCACCATTTGATGAAGTGCCAACACCGCGTTGTACCTGGATGCTTCCAACCGATGAAGAGAAATCCGGGAGATCTACAAAGAAATTTCCCTGACTTTCGGCATCATTAAATGGAACGCCATTTAAAGTCACATTAATTCGTGACGCATCCGAACCACGGATCCGGATGCCTGTATAACCGACGCCATTTCCGGCGTCGGAATTAACCACAACAGAAGGCGTTTGATTCAAAATAAATGGCAGGTCTTGCCCGAGATTCACTTTTTCGATTTGTTTTCGGGTAAGATTGGTTTTGGTGAATGGCGAATTTTCCCCGGCACGAATTGCTTTTACTTCTACCGGTTCGAGGAGCAAAAAGCTATCTCGTTTTGTTGAGTCTTTGATTTGTCCATGAGCCATAACGCCGGCAATAGCGGCGATCATTAAAATGGCAATCCTCTTCATTTTTTTAAGATTTTAAATGAAACCACCTTACTCATTGTCAACTGTTAAGGCTATCTGATTAAAATAACCCTGAAGTCAGTTGATCAACAAAATCGGTAGTCAAAAATGAGAGGGAATGCTTACAGGAATGAAAGGAGTTTAGCACCTTCCCTGCGCAGGCATTACCCTGATCAGGTTCTACGGGTTTAATCTCAGTCTTACACCGCCTCTGCGGATTGGGACACCCCGGGAAACGCTGAAAATTTCAGTGCAAATGTACAGGATAAAATATTTGCAACGACCTGTAACCTTTCTACGCTTCTCTTCGTATCACTTTAAAATCATAGTTTATGAAGAAAGCCTTCTTATCCATAATGTTAGTAACTGGCCTGGTCACCGCCTGTTTCGCCCAAAAAACAATCAATGATGCAAATGCAGAAAAGAGAACTGTAGGCAGTTTTCATGGCATTGACGTGGCTACCGGTATTGAGCTTACTCTTACAAAAGGGAGCACAGAAGACGTCGCAGTTAGTGCAGCAGAAGTCGAATTCCGGAATAAGATTGTTACTGAAGTGGTAGATGGTATACTTAAGATCCATTATGAAACAAAAACCGGTGCGATCAATCGCCGGAATGAAAGCAAGAACCTGAAGGCTTATGTGTCTTATAAAACACTTGATCATCTTAGTGTAACCACCGGCGCGGATGTAAAGATCGAAGGAGTATTAGAAGCAACAACACTTGACCTGAGAGCAAATACCGGCGGTTTGGTAAATGGAAAGATCAACATCGGTACTTTGCATGTAGACCAGAATACCGGTTCCAAGATCACGCTTAGTGGTAAAGTAGATAAGCTGGAAGCAGAGGGAGATACCGGCAGCAAATTCATGGGTGAAGATCTTACTACAAATATGTGCAGTGTAGAAATGAGCACCGGTGCCGGCATTTATATTAATGTAGAAAAAGAATTGAACGTAAAAGCCAATACAGGGGGGTACGTCAAGTATAAAGGCAATGGCGGTATTCGTGAAGTAAAAACTAATACAGGCGGAAATGTTTCTAAAATCTAAAAAAGTATAGTCATGCAAAAATTATTTGGCGTCTTATTGATGATCGCGATGATCACAACTGCATCGGCACAAAAAACCATCAAAGATGCAAATGCCCAGAAAAGAAATGTTTCAGGTTTTCATGCCATAGAGATTGGAGGCGGTATTGATCTTTATTTAAGCCAGGGGGAAGAAGCCGTAGCGGTCAGCGCATCAAAAGATGAATATCGCGATAAAATAATCACCGAAGTAAAGAATGGAGTTCTTAAGATCTGGTTTGACTGGAAGAATAATATAAGGATCGACTGGAGCAACCGAAAACTGAAAGCTTATGTTTCATTTAAAAACCTTGATGCGCTTCACGCATCCGGTGGCTCCGATGTGGATGTTGATGGATCAATTAAAACCGCAAAACTCGATTTGGAGGTTTCGGGCGGTTCGGACTTTGATGGAAGGATCGAATCTGATGAATTGAAGGTAAATGCAAGCGGTGGCAGTGATGTGAAAATTTCAGGTAAAGCGGCGAGACTTACCATTGATGCAAGTGGCGGCAGTGATTTCGGTGGTTACGACTTTGCAGCAGATTTTTGTAATGTAGAAGCAAGTGGCGGCAGTGATGTGCATGTTACGGTAAACAAAGAACTTAACGCTAATGCCAGCGGCGGTAGCGATGTATATTATAAGGGAAATGGATTGATACGGGACCTGAAGACCGGTGGTGGCAGTATTAAAAAAGTAAGTAAATAAATATTCTGAAAAAAATAAGTATGAAAAAGATATCCGTGTTGTTGCTGACAATCATGTTCAGTGTAACTCTATTGGCACAGACGATCAACGACGCCAATGCTGAACCAAGAAACCTTAGCGGGTTTCATGCGATAAAAGTTTCAAATGCGTTTGAAGTATATATATCGCAGGGTAACGAAGATGCTGTTGCCATTAGTGCCGCAAGCGCCGAGTATAAGGCAAAGATCATTACTGAAGTAAAAGGCGGAACACTTGTCATACGTTTTGATGATGACAAAAAATTCTGGAAAGGATGGAACAGCAATAAGCATAAATTGAAAGCTTATATTTCAATCAAGAAGATTGATAAGCTTGAGGTAAGTGGTGCCTGCGATGTTTATTTTGAGCAAGGCCTTTCAGCAGAAAACCTCGTGTTTATGTTATCAGGAGCAAGTGATGCAAAAGGAAAGATCGATGTAAAGAAACTTACAGTGGATCTAAGCGGTGCATCCACTGCAACAATTTCCGGTACCGCTGCAGATTTTACGATCGAGGCAAGTGGTGCAAGTGATTTTAAAGGATTTGATCTGGCGACCAACTATTGTGATGCTAAAGTTTCCGGAGCCTCGTCTGTAAATATTACGGTAAATAAGGAATTAAATGCGGATTCCAGTGGCGCAAGCAGTATAAGATTTAAAGGCGAAGGTTTGATTCGTGATATCAAAACAAGTGGTGCGAGCAATGTTAGTAGAAAGTCGTAAACATAAAGGGTAAACAAAGAAAAGCGTTCCAAATTGGGACGCTTTTTGTTTTGGATGGTATAGCGTCAACCCATACCTTTGCGCTCCACATCGCGAAGTAGAGCAGCGGTAGCTCGTCGGGCTCATAACCCGAAGGTCGGGAGTTCGATCCTCCCCTTCGCAACAGCAAAAGGGGACATAACCTGTCCCCATTTTTATTCATTGCAGGCGCAATCGCAGCAATAGAATTTGATTACCTCCTCAATTCTTCGCTACCGGCTTGTGGCTTGCAGCTATAAGCTATTTAATGAAAGTTGGCTTTGTAAATATTTTTGGTAAACCGAATGCCGGCAAAAGCACTTTGCTGAACGCTCTCATGGAAGAAAAACTTGCCATCGTTTCATCCAAAGTGCAAACAACAAGACATCGCATAAAAGGCATTCTGACCGAAAAAGATTACCAGATCGTTTTCTCAGATACTCCTGGGATCATTGAGCCAAAATACAAGTTGCATGAAAAGATGATGGATGCCGTAAAGCATTCCCTGGAGGATGCCGACGTGGCTTTATTAATTGTCGATGTAAATGAGGACCTGGTTGAGTGCGATGCTATATTTAGTTCCTTAAAACTGAAGGTGCCCGCTATAGTTGTCATTAATAAAATTGACAGGGCCAGCCAGGAAAAGATAAAGGCAGCAGTAAATTTCTTTTCGGATAAATCTTATTGTAAAAAAACAATTATTATTTCAGCATCAAGCGGCATCAACAAAAAGAAATTTATAAAAGAAATATTGGATTTTTTACCAGAGGGAGAGCCTTTCTTTGATACTGATGAGATAACCGATCTTCAAACAAGATTTTTAGCAGCGGAATTAATACGAGAAAAGATCTTTGAGCTTTTTGGCGATGAGATACCCTATCAAACTACGGTTATGGTAAATGAGTTCAAAGAAAAGACTACTTTGATCAAAATATCGGCGGATATTATCGTACAACGTGAATCACAAAAAGCGATCATACTTGGCGAAGGGGGTAAGATGATCAAGAAACTCGGGACTGAATCAAGAAAGTCAATTGAAGAGTTTTTACAACAGAAAGTATTTCTGGAACTGTTTGTAAAAGTGAGAGAGAAGTGGAGAGATAATGATACATGGCTCAAAGAATATGGGTATCATTGAGCCTCGTCGGTGTTTATTTTTGTCGAATGAATTTTGAGTAGCTAAATATTTTTGTTTTTAAAAGTCCCATCAGGGATGTAATGTTATGGGATTTACACTCGCAATAACGGGCAGACCGAATGTCGGCAAAAGCACATTTTTTAATCGCTTGCTGGAGCAACGCAAAGCGATAGTGGATGATATTAGCGGTGTTACCCGCGACCGGCAGTATGGCATTGCCGACTGGAACGGCAAAAATTTTAATGTAATAGATACCGGTGGATTTGTTGCAGGCAGTGATGATGTGTTTGAAACAGAAATCAGGAAACAAGTTGCCATAGCAATTGACGAAGCGAATGCCATCGTATTTATGACCGATGCCGCAACCGGCATTACACACCTTGATGATGCGATGGCTGATATGTTGCGTCGTAGTTCCAAACCAGTATTTCTTGTGGTGAATAAAGTTGATAACAATGACCGGATGCTTGCGGCATCCGAATTTTACAGCCTTGGGTTTGAGAACATATTTTTTATTTCATCTGTTAGCGGAAGCGGAACGGGTGAATTGTTAGATGCGGTGACAGAATTAATTCCTGCCGAAGGTGCCGATGCAGAAGAGTTGGGTAATTCGGTTCCAAAATTTGCGATCATCGGCCAACCTAATGTTGGCAAATCATCATTGTTAAATTCATTGATAGGGCAGGAGCGTACCATTGTAAGTGATATTGCCGGCACTACCAGGGATACTATTCATACACATTACAAACTTTTCCAGAAAGAATTTGTGTTAATAGACACGGCAGGTATTCGTAGAAAAGCAAAGGTGCATGAAGACCTGGAGTTTTATTCCGTAATCCGTGCCATTAAGGCCATGGATGAAGCCGACGTGTGTTTGATATTGATCGATGCGGTGAAAGGTGTATCGGCGCAGGATATAAGCATATTCAGTTTGGCAGCAAAAAAAGGAAAAGGCGTCGTGGTACTGGTAAATAAATGGGACCTGGTAGAGAAAGAAACAAACACGGCGAGAGATTATGAGATATCGCTCAAACAGAAACTGGCTCCATTCACCGATGTGCCTATCTTATTTATTTCCGCAAAAGAGAAAACAAGAATATTTAAAGCAATAGAAATTGCATTGGAAGTGGCAGAAAATAAGAACCAGAGGATCGCTACCTCGGAATTGAATAAAATAATATTGGAAGCCATTCAATCCCATCACCCGCCGGTTGTAAGAGGAAACCCGGTAAAGATCAAATATGTAACACAATTGCCAACAGCAGTGCCTTCATTTGCATTCTTTTGCAATTTTCCCGATGATATTAAGCAGCCTTATAAGAATTACCTAGAGAACCAGTTGAGGGATAATTTCAACTTTAAAGGAGTTCCGGTTCGATTGTTCTTCAGGAAAAAGTAAGGGCCTGCCAGGCAAATAGTAAATATACCTGTCAACAAATTTTTTCCCATTATTATTTTAATATCTGCAAACCGGATTATAATTTAACGGGTCCTAGTCCTTCCTGAAGATCTCATTATTCTCCATTATCCCCCGATTCGCCGCAACTTTCATCCGTTACATCCTAATAAAAAATCAGCTGATCCTTTAAGTACTATGAATAATTGCTGAATTATTTCTGGTAACAATTAAAATTGATTTTTTATGAGGATCATTGCTGTACTCTTCCTGCTTTTTTCATATTCATTACAGGCACAGGAAAAAGAAAAGCCGAAATGGAGGATAGATAAAAATAAAATATTAACCGGCAGTCTTGTGTTGGTTGCAGGTTCGGCAAAAGGTTTTAATGAAACACTTCAGTTCAATTACAAGATTTTTGAAAAGACATTCCCTGGCGCTAATAAACAATGGTTCGATCCTAAAGTAAGCTGGAGAAATAAATATGAAGGCGGTAACCCTGATAACGGTCCGAAATTTTTCCTCTCAACTTCTGTATTTGTGATGTTCACTGATCAATATCATCTGAATAATTTTATTCATAAGGCTGCGCTAATGTCGGCACTGGTTATTAAGTTAGGCGAAGGCAAGAAACCGTTTAAGCACTATGTGCTTGACCTGTTGTTTTATTCAGCTTGTTACCAGGCGGGTTTTGCCGCTACATATTATCCTTTTACAAGCCGCAACTATAAATGATCAGAGTTTGAATTTCTTGACAAGATCGCCGGTCTTTCTTTTATACTCTTTCATTTCGGCGATCTTCTTTTTAATGAAACTATTCTCATCAAGTTTACCTATAACGGTATCCATCTGTTTACGATTATCATAAACCATTTTGCGGAAAGGATTATGATAATCTTTGGCCCTTGATTCAAAAATACCTTTTACCATCCATTCACGGGTTGCGACTGCCTGCTTAATCAATTCTTTAAAGACTTTTTTATTAAAATCAACAGGTTTCAAATTGGATATTTCAAGCAGCGAAGCAAATGCATGCTGCATTTTTTGCTCCGCATATAATTGGGAATTGACAAGATAGAACTCATGCATGTCATCCCAGCTTTTTATTTTACCCGAGTAAATATCCTTTTTCAATGTGTTAACAGAAACATTTGGAAATAACTGGCCGCCGATATTGAACCAGCTGCTTCTTTTTGCTCTTAATGGTAATGAAGCATATAATTTTTCCCAATTGGTTATTTTATTGTTCCATGCAAAATGCAATAGCTGGTTTGTTCCATAATAAACCAAAAGCTCTTTAAAAATGATGTAGGCTTGCTGAACTTTAGTAAGCTGTACTTTCCTGCCGGCGTTTTCAAAATCATCTGCCAGGATCTCGAGTTTATCGATAATCGCATCTTTTGTTTCAAGTAAGTTGCCGCCCGTAGCCACCAATCCTTTTTCATCAAGTTTTTTATTTTGTTTTTCCGCAAATGCCAGCCCGGTATATTTCTTTAATAAATTAATGGCATCAAAAATTTCATTCACACTATCAGGCGCCAGGAAATCATATTCGATATGCTGCATTTTGCTTACCCGTTTATCTCGTGCTTCATACTTCTCTTCATTTCTTGCCAGTGCATACATATTGTACATGAACCAATAAGCGGGCATCACCACAAGTTTATCGTTGGTAACATCGTTGCTCACTAATGAAAACGGGATCGGGATATTCAATTCAGCGGGGTAATCACCTTTGGCGATAATTGTAAATGATGCAAACTTCGAATTGTGTTTTAAACTCACACATAATCCCGGCCAGAAGCCGCGGCCCGCAATGATCTCTCCATCCGCCCCGCGACTATTATGATTGGAACCGATCGTGGCACCTGCCGCCATATTGCTTTGGCCCAACACCAGGGCAGCACATAAGAATGAATTGTTGTGGTGTTGTTCGTGTGCAGGAAAGATCAATGAATTCAACACCTCGCAACAGGAAATCGTAGAATTATAACCGAGATAAGAGTTAATTAACCTTGCTCCGTATTTCAGTTGCGAATGATCTGAAAGAATGAAACGAACAGCTTTTACTCCATAGAAAATGCGACAACCAAAACCGATAATGCCATTTACCAGTTCACAACCTTCGCCAATTTGGGTTCTGCCTTCTTCTCCCGAATTGATCGTAACGTTTTTTATTTTGTTTGCCCCTTTTATATAGGCTTCGCCGCCGATCCACGTGTCTTTAATGATCTTGCAATTCTTTATCACCGTGCCATCCCCGATCTTTCCGTAATAGCCTCTTTTTTTATCGAATTGCTTTTCGGTGAATTGCTTGAATTTTTTCATGACCGTTTCATCATCGCGATACCGGCTCCATAGCCATGCATCACCGGGCAGCATTCCATTAAATGGCATGATGCTTCTGCCGGCATTTTCATTACATACTTCAAGCCAGATGCGAACGTTTTCTTTTTCGCCTTCTCTTACTATGCCGTTTCCAAATTTTGAATGATTGGAAGTAGCGATCTCATTTACATTCACAATGATCACTTCGTTGCCTGCGATATAATGACTCATGTAGTTAACATTATTGATGACTACATTATCACCAAAGTCGCAGCTAACGATTGTGCTGTTGTATAGGCCGACCTGTAAACGGATATCGTGGTATTCGAGAAAAACATTGTCAAGTTTTCCTATTCTAACAAGACCAAAAAAATTGCAATTCTTAATTAAGTTGTGATCAAACGGGTCGGCTACTAATACGTTGTTCCAATTATTTGATGTGTTACCGTTTTGCTCAAGGGCAAGCACTTCAGATCCCGTAAGTGCCCGATAGATGATGCCACTCCGGTTTTGAATGTTGCGGAGATAATACTCATCTTTTCCTTTTGGAATAAATTCTTTTGCGATAAAATTATAACCAAGGGAGCTGATCGGTTTTTTCTTTGTTTCGCTCATGTTGCTGGTTGTTGGTTGCTGGTTGCTGGTTACTGGCTGGATTTTGTAGCAACCAACAACCAACAACCAGCAACTTTTTATTCGACAGTTACTGATTTTGCAAGATTCCTCGGCTTATCGACATCATATCCTTTCATCACTCCAATGTAGTAGGCTAACAATTGCAACGGCACTACACTTAACATGGGTGCCACAATTTCATCTGCCGCAGGTACCGGCATAATGGATTCGGAAAGTGAAGCAGAGAAATCGTCACCTTCGGTGATCACCGCGATCACTCTCCCTTTTCTTGCTTTTATTTCCTGCATATTGCTGACCACCTTTTCATGATACGCATCTTTCGTCGCTACAAAAACAACCGGGAGCTGATCATCAACCAATGCAATAGGCCCATGTTTCATTTCTGCTGCAGGATAACCTTCGGCATGGATATAGGATATCTCTTTCAGCTTTAGTGCACCCTCCAATGCCACAGGAAAATTATAACCGCGACCGAGATAAAGAAAATCCCTTGCATCTTTATACTTTTCTGCAAGTTTCTTTACATGGCCTGCATTTTTTAATACATGATCGATCTTATCCGGAATATCATGAAGTTCCTGTAATAAATGCATATAACGTTCTTCATCGATCGTTCCTTTTTGTTTGGCAATTTTTAGCGCCACCATCGTTAATACCGCAAGCTGTGCAGTAAACGCTTTTGTACTGGCTACACCAATTTCTGGTCCCGCATGTGTATACGCACCGGCATGCGATGTACGTGCAATGGAAGAACCGACAACATTTACAATTCCAAAAATAAAGGCGCCTTGTTGTTTTGCTTTTTCAATTGCCACCAATGTATCCGCCGTTTCGCCGGATTGTGAGATGGCAAAAATTACATCACCAGGATGAATAACAGGATTCCGGTACCGGAATTCGGAAGCATATTCCACTTCGACAGGAGTGCGGCAGAGCTCTTCAAAAACATATTCGGCGACAAGACCTGCGTGCCAGCTGGTGCCACAAGCTATAATGATGATACGCTTTGCACCGACAAGTTTATCCATGTTATTCTCTACACCAGCCATCGTGATGGTCCCTTTCTCGGCGTCTAATCTTCCACGCAAACAATCAAACACGGTATCCGGCTGTTCATTTATTTCTTTCAGCATGAAATGATCATAACCGCCTTTTTCAATTGCTGCCAGTTCTATATCGAGCCGTTGTACAAAGGGAGTCAGGTTTTCATTACCAAGATTTTTTAAGATCAATTCACCCGGTTTTACAATGGCAAGCTCATAATCGTTTACATAAACAACCTCCTTGGTGTATTCAAGCATCGGAGAGGCATCAGAACCAAGAAAATGCTCACCCTTGCCGATTCCGATCACTAACGGGCTGCCTTTCCGTGCGGCAATGATCGTTTCAGGATCATCTTCATCGATCAGTAAAATGACATAGGCGCCCGTTACGCGTTTTAGTGCCACACGGATGGCTTCTTCGAGATTACACTGGTTGTTCTTTTTTATCTCTTCAATAAAATTCAAAAGCACTTCCGTATCCGTATCACTTTTGAATAGGTAACCTTTATTAGAAAGTTCTTGTTTTAATTGGGCGTAGTTTTCTATAATGCCATTATGGATCATCGCCAGTTTGCCGCTTGCCGAAATATGGGGATGTGCGTTACGGTCGCTGGGTTCCCCGTGTGTGGCCCATCTTGTGTGACCAATACCAATATTGGCATGAAGGTTTTTGCCAACTAATGTTTCTGCCAGCTCTGCAACTTTCCCTTTTTTCTTATAAACATTCAGACCGCCATTTAATAACGCGACACCGGTACTGTCGTAACCACGGTATTCAAGTCTTTGGAGTCCTTTTATAATGATGGGATATGCTTCTCTTGGGCCTGTGTAACCGACTATTCCGCACATAAGGTTGGGTTATAATTTATAGTTATTGGATAAAACCAAGCTTCAAAAAAATAAGAAACGAAATTGCACAAAAATGCGGAGACGACAAAAAGCAGCATCCATGAGAATGCATGTTATAAAAGCACTCCTTTTAATAAAAGAAACGCAGTACCAAAATATATCAGCAAACCCGTAACATCAACCAGCGTTGCAATAAACGGGGTAGAGGAAACGGCTGGGTCGGCGCCAAGTTTTTTCAATAAAAGCGGGAGCATTGATCCCATGATAGTCCCCCAAATTACTACACCAATAACTGCAGTGCCTATAGCAAAACCGATGCGTATATAATGCTCCCCAAACAAACCCAGGATCTGATAACCACCATACACGATAAAAAATCCAATGATGCCAAGGGTGGCTCCCATTAAAAAACCGGAAATAATTTCCCTGCGCGCAATACGCCACCAATCCTTTATTTCTACTTCACCCAATGCCATTGCCTGGATAATCAGCGTGGCAGCCTGCGAACCGCTATTACCACCACTTGATATGATCAATGGAATAAAAGTGGAAAGTACAAGTACCTGTTCAAGTGTTTCCTGGAAACTTGACATAGCGGCGATCGTTAATGTTTCTCCAACAAAAAGGATCAGCAGCCAGACGATCCTTTTCTTGTAGAGTTTATTTAACGGTACTTCCAGGTACGGTTGTTCCAATGCCTCGGTACCCCCGATCTTTTGCATGTCCTCACTGAATTCCTCTTCTGCCACCCAAAGAATATCATCAATAGTTACGATTCCCAAAAGCTTGTTGCTTTGACTTACTACGGGCAATGCCACGCGATTCTCCATTTTAAAAACTTCACTTGCTTTTTCCTGGTCATCGTATGCATGTAGGGATGTGACCCTGTTATCCATCAGGTCTGAAACCTTTTTATTGGGCTGGCTCAAAATGAAATCACGGATACGAATGTCATCAAGCAATTCACCTTTTTCATTAATAACATAAATGACATTGATGGTTTCGCTGTCTTTACCATGTTTCCGGATGGTAGCAAATACCTCTTCTACCGTGTTGTGAGGATACACATACACATAATCAGGAGTCATCAAGCGACCTATACTGTCTTCCGGATATCCAAGCAGCGATAATGTTGTCTTTCGTTCTTCAGGATCGAGCAATTTTATCAGCTCACGAACAGCATTGCTGGGTAGCTCTTCCAAAAAATCCGTGCGGTCATC
>Ga0075418_10005866_pt1 | contig 13864 bp, 8 predicted proteins | sample SoiMetdeltSBSDD2_FD_81776 | JGI IMG/M metagenome (GOLD analysis project Ga0075418, IMG submission 81776) | Bulk soil microbial communities from a Populus tree surrounding site in Tennessee, USA - Soil MetaG P. deltoides SBSDD2 | ecosystem: Environmental > Terrestrial > Soil > Tree plantation...
TCCTTGTCGCCAGCGGGCTCTTTCGGCTTTGCCCCTTTTTCTCCATCCTGCGGAGGGGCCGTCGTCTTGTTTTCCGGCGGCTTGGTGGCGTCCGTAGCGGGGAGCTTCAGCTTGCGAAAATTGCCGGCGGCAATCTCCTTCTGGTACTCCTCCGCGATTTTCTCCTCCGGAATCTGTTTTTTCGCAGCCTCAAGAAACTTCTCGAAGTCGACCTTGACGTAACCAAAAGCGATCCGCCGTGGCTGGCTGAACCCGGGCTCGTGTGTTTCGGGATGGGGAGGCCGATCCTTGCCTGCGTCGTAGATTTTTCTTAGCTCTTCCTCTTTGGCGTCGCTACCCTTGATCCTGGCCTTGAATTCGGCCACGTCGATCGGATAAGCCTCGATCTTGTAGCGGCGATGCAGCCTGCCGTGGTATTCCCACAGCTCGCCGGTGGAAAAACCGCCGAGCCCCGACAGGCACATTTCCTGGGCTTGTCGCGCCGCCAGCTCCACCTTCAGCCGATCGAACAATTGGCTGATGGTCACGAGCTGCGACCTGGTGTTCTGGTCGCGGTACTGCGACAGCGATTCCTGAGCCAGCTCATGCAAGTCAGTCTGGGTGAGAACGAAGCCGCCCAGATTGTTGAGGTAGTAGTCAACGGCTTGCTGATCGACGTGGACCCCCAGTTCCTTGGCCTTCTCCGCCAGGAACAGAATATGCACCAAGGTTTCGTCACTGCTTCCCATAGGAAGTCCGATATCGATCTGGTTTTGCTCCATGCGCAGAAACGGGGCCTGGGGCTTGCCGCCAGCCTCCAAGGCATGCTCGACGACCGCCCCCAGGAAACGGATTGCCGCCTGATGCTCCCACGCCATGCGATTGAAGTCGCTGCGGGTGAGATTCCCCTTTTTCCACTTGGCCACGATGCTCGCATCGCCGGCAGCGTGAGACTCTCCCGGCGAACGCTCGAACAGGTTCAAGACCGACGGGCCGATTACCCAGGTGACGATCAAGATCACGCCCAGCACCGCGAGGATGTAGCCCTGGTGCTTGCGAAAATAGTTGAGAGGACTGGCCATGCAGGCGCTGTTACCTCAAACGGGGGATTCGTACAAACGGACCAACCGGCACACTTGGCCAGAAATCAGAAAAAACTTGAGGCCAAGGCTCTCGTGCCACCTGCCCGGATTGTAGGGAGAATCGCCGTAAATTCAATGCCGCTTGGAACGTAGGAGTGATTGCTGGGCGCCAAACAGGACCGCTCTGGCCGCCCGTCGTGAGCCCGATTTAGACCTGCAAAATCGCTGCGACACGACCGCTTGCGCCTTGACACGCCTCGTAAGAAGACTTTAGGAAACGCTCGTTTCGTGATGAGCTAACTTGGACGGTCCTGCCGCAGGGCGGGCGTTAGCTTACGTTTGACGAAAGTTGGCACAGATAAACTGACTGCGTTGAAAACGAGCCCGATCAGGTCAGCCCCAGCCCCATGAAGGGCATGTAGCGATGGCAAAACGAGCAAGAGGAAACGGGAAGTCCCTGGTCATCGTGGAGTCGCCAGCCAAGGCGCGCACGATTTCCAAGTTCCTGGGTAGCGATTTCACCGTCGAGGCGAGCATTGGCCACATCCGCGACCTCCCCCAGGGGTCCAAGGAGATGCCGGCGCAGTACAAGGGGGAAAAGTGGGCCTACCTGGGTGTCAATGTGGACGAAGGTTTTGCCCCCGTCTATATCGTTCCGTCGGAAAAGAAACAGCAAGTCAACAAGCTCAAGCAACTGCTAAAGGAGTCCAAGGAACTCTTCCTGGCGACCGACGAAGACCGCGAGGGGGAAGCGATCAGTTGGCACTTGTGCGAAGTGCTCAAGCCCAAGATTCCGGTCCATCGGCTGGTGTTCCACGAGATTACGGAAGAGGCCATTACAGAGGCGCTTGCCAATCCCCGCGACATCGACGACGCGCTGGTCAAGGCCCAGGAGACGCGGCGCATTCTCGATCGGCTGTATGGCTACGAGGTGTCGCAGCTGCTGTGGCGAAAAATTGGCCCTAAGCTCTCGGCCGGCCGGGTGCAAAGCGTGGCCGTGCGGCTGATCGTCGAGCGCGAGCGGCAGCGGATGGCGTTTGTCTCGGCCAGCTACTGGGACCTGATCGCCCGGTTTGCGACCGCGGACGACAAGGAGTTTGAAGCGGAGCTCGTCTCCGTGGATGGCCGCCGCGTGCCGGTTGGCAAGGACTTTGACAGCACTACAGGGAAGATCAAGGATCCGCAGCTTCTGCTGCTGGATGAAGCGGGGGCCAAGGCGCTGGCCGAGCGGCTGGCGGTCGCCGAGTTCAAGGTCTCCGCGCTGGAGGACAAACCTTATACACGCTCGCCCGCAGCGCCGTTCACGACCAGTACGCTCCAGCAGGAAGCCAACCGCAAGCTGGGCTTTACCGCGCGGCACACGATGAGCGTCGCCCAGAGCTTGTATGAGAACGGCTACATCACGTACATGCGTACCGATTCGACGAACCTGGCGCAGGTCGCGGTGGCTGCCGCCCGTGACCTGGTGCAGGCGGAATACGGGTCGCAGTTCTTGCCCGGCGAACCACGGGTCTACCGTTCCAAGGTCAAGAACGCCCAGGAAGCGCACGAGGCGATCCGCCCCGCCGGCCATCCCTTCAAGCTCCCCGAAGCTCTCAAAAGCGAGCTTAGCTACGACCAGTTCCGCGTATTCGACCTAATTTGGAAGCGGACGATCGCCAGCCAGATGTCCGACGCCACCGGGCACAACATCACGCTCTCAATCGAAGGAGGCGGCGCCGTATTTCAAGTCACCGGCAAGACCATCGACTTCGCCGGTTTTTTGCGGGCCTATGTGGAGGGCTCTGATGACCCCGAAGCGGAGCTGGCCAACCAGGAGCGGCTGCTCCCCTCCTTGTCGGTCGGCGATCCACTGAAGGCATCCGAGCTGCTGCCCAAAGGGCACACCACGCAGCCGCCGGCACGCTACAGCGAGGCATCGCTGACCGCCGACCTGGAAAGCAAGGGAATCGGCCGGCCCAGCACGTACGCCTCGATCATCGACACCATCCTTCAGCGCAAATACGTCTTCAAAAAGGGAAACGCTCTCGTCCCCACTTGGATTGCGTTTTCCGTCTGCCGGTTGATGGAATTGCACCTGTCCACGCTCGTGGACTATGAATTCACGGCTCAGATGGAGGATTTGCTGGATGCCATCAGCCGCCGCGAGGCCGAGTATCTCGACTATCTTCGAGACTTTTACTTCGGCGACGGCAAGGAGGGGCTCAAGCCGCAGCTCGAATCGAAAATCCAGGAGATCGATCCGCGTGAGATGAGTCGCTTCTCGCTGGGCAAGCCCAAAGAAGGTCCGCATAAAAAGGAAGTGATCGTCCGCGTCGGCAAATACGGCCCCTTTCTCGAACAAGGGGACCGCAAGGCGAGCATTCCCGAAGACATGCCCCCCGATGAGCTGACGCTGGGCAAGGCGCTGGAGCTGCTCGACCATGCCGCGGTAGGGGACGAACCGATCGGGCAGGACCCGGCGACGGGCAAGCCGGTGTATCTCAAGACCGGCCGCTTTGGTCCCTACGTGCAGCTCGGCGAGAACGACGACGAGGAAAAAAAATATGCGTCACTGATGCCGGGAATGCCGCCGACCGAGGTCAAGCTCGACATGGCGCTGAAACTTCTCGCGTTCCCGCGAAATCTCGGTGCGCATCCGCAGTCCGGCGAAGCGGTGCTGGTAAAGCGGGGCCGGTTTGGTCCCTACGTGGAGTGCGTCTCCGAAACGCGCTCGCTGCCGCGCGACATTTCGCCGCTGGAGGTGACCTTCGAGCAGGCGGTGGAACTGCTCGCCCAGCCTAAGGCCAAAGGCCGCGGCCGGGCGGCGCCCAAAGAGCCGCTGAAGACCTTTGACAAGTCGCCAGTCACCGACAAGCCGATCCATCTTCTCGACGGCCGCTACGGCGCCTATGTCACCGACGGCGTGACCAACGCTTCGCTGCCGCGGGACGTTTCCCCCGACGCGATCACGTTCCAGCAGGCCGTCGATCTGCTCGCCGAGCGGGCGGCGCGCGTCGCAGCCGGCGGCGGCAGTCCCATGCGGCGCGGGGGTCGAGCGACGGGAAAACGGGCCGCTCCCAAGTCCGACGGCAACAGCCAACCCAAATCCAAAACCGGCAAGCGCACGGCTCGCAACGGCAAGGCAGGCCAACGGACGGACGAAGCGCCGTTTTGAGTGGCCTGGTTTGACGCCTATTTGCCCAGCGCCAAGGCATACGCCGTCGCGTGCGTGCGACAGTGGGAGATGCTGATCAGCATCTGCGCAATTCCCAATTGCTCGCACACGTCCCGCGCGCCGCCGGCCAGCGCGATCCGCGGCCGACCGCCGAATTCGTTGCGGACCTCGATGTCCTGCCAACTGATGCCGCGAGTCCAGCCGGTGCCCAGGGCCTTGAGGACCGCCTCTTTGGCGGCAAAGCGCCCCGCATAGTGCTGGGTCGCCGCCTTGCGGGCGCTGCAGTATTCAATTTCATGCGGCGTAAAGACCCGCATCAAAAACAGCTCGCCGTGCCGCTCGATCATCTGGGCGATGCGGAGGCATTCGATGATATCGGTGCCGATGCCGATGACGTGCATGCGGAAGGGTTCAGGGTTCAGGATTCAGATCGTTGCGCCTTGGCGGGTATACTTAAGCGTAGCTACCAGGCGGTCCATTACGAAGTAGCCACGCGATAGCAGTTCACGACAAGATACTGCCGACGAGGACGAGCATGCTTTCCCTGAACCCTGAACCCTGAACCCGCTCACCCTCCCATGTTCGAACGCCGCTCCCTCCGCTGGCCGATCACGCTGGGCGTGATCATGATCGTGCTGATCGTGCTGCTGCTGGTCGGCTGGGTGCTGTTGTCGATTTTTGGCTTGAGCTTCACCGAGGGCTTTGCCGGGCTCTACTGGACCCTGCTGGCGGTCGGTGCCGTCTTCCTCGTCTTCGTCCTGGTCGGCGTCGTGATGTACCTCACGTTATCGATCAAGGCTATCAACCTCGGCCGCCGCCAGTCGAACTTTATCGACAGCGTGACCCACGAGCTGAAATCGCCCATCGCGTCGTTGAAGCTCTATCTCCAAACGCTCGATCGGCATCGCGTCAGCCCCGAGGAGCAGGTCTCGTTTTGCAAGTTCATGCTGGAGGACGTGGAGCGGCTGGACACCCTGATCAACCACTTGCTCGATGCCGCCAGGCTCGACAAGCAGCAGCCGGCCGTCGAGCCGGAGGACGTCGAGCTGGCCGAAGTGCTGCGCCGCTGCGCCGACGAAGTTTGCTTGCGTTACCAGGTGACGGCCGAGGTTGTGCGCCTCGATTTGCAGCCCTGCATCGTGCGTTCGACGCCGGTCGACTTGTCGCTGATCTTCCGCAATCTGATCGATAACGCGGTCAAGTACGCCGCGGATGACGACCCGCAGGTCGTGGTGACGCTGCGGGCGGCGCGGCAGGGAACGGTCGTGGTGCGGATTGAGGACAACGGCCGCGGCATTTCTCCCGCGCAGCGGCGGAACATATTCGGACGGTTCGTGCGGCTCGGTTCGGAGTTGGAGCGGGACAAGCCGGGGACCGGCCTGGGCCTGTACATCGTCCGCACGCTCATTGAGCGCCTGCACGGCCGGATCCGCGTCCGCGACCGCGACGGCGGCACGGGGTCGGTGTTCGAAGTGGAATTGCCGGGCGTGGCGGCGCCGGTGGCGGATGCCAAAAAAGAGCCACGCTCGCCCGAAGCGGACGCGGCATAGTCACCTTTTCGATCTTAAGGGCGTTCACGACCCCGCCGCCCCTTTCTTCTCCACGTTTTGCAGCCGCTGCTCTAGCTCCTGGTTCTTCTTCCGCAGCGCTTCCAGCTCCTGTCGCAGTTCCTCGCTGCTTCGCCCCTTCTGTCGCAGCTTCTCGATCGCCTCGTCGATCTGGTTGATCGTCCGCAGGTGCTCCTCCTTGCCGCGGCGGGCTTGCAGCGCCGCAATGGCCGAGTCATCCCCCACGGCAGCAACGGCGTCGATCGCAGCCCGCCGGACCTGCGCCCGGTCGTTGTCCAGCTGCCGCACCAGCTGCTCGCGCGCTTGTGGATCGTCGGGCTTGAGCCTGGCGAGTGCCGCCAGGACCGCCACACGCCGCTGCGGGCTTTGCGGCTCCTTGAGCATGTTGCTGAGCTGCTGCGCGACGGATGCGTCCTTGAGCTCAATCAAGCCATCGCAGGCCGCTCGCAGAATCACCTCGTCGTGGCTCGGCTGCGTTAGCGCCGCCAGCAGTAACTCGCGAGACTTGTCACGGTCGATCTTGACCAGGGTCCGCAGCGCTTCTGCCACTGCAAAATACGATGGGTCCTTGGCAATCACCTCGCGGATTGCCGAGCGGCATTCGTCGTGGGCAAAATTGCCCAGCCCGCTGATCGCTTCCCGGCGGACGAATGACTTCGGATCACTTTTGGCCGATTGGACGAGCGCCGTCCGCGACGCGTCGGCATTGGTCCTGGCCAGGACCTTGGCCGCTTCCTGCCGCACGCCCCAAAACGCATCGCCGCGCAGCGCCTGCGAAAGCGCGGCGACAACGTCGGCCTGGTCCTTGAACTCGTTCAAACCTTGCACCGCCTCCACGCGGGCGATGACGTGTTTGTCGCTCGCCAGTTGATCGAGCAGCTCTTCCTTGCTCTTGGCAAATCTCAGCTTCTTGAGAATCCAGTCCTGCGGATCAAAGCAGACCCGCGTGGGCCGCTCGGCCGATTCAAAGTGATATGTCTCCTCAGCCTTGGAAATCTGGATGCGCTTTATCGCACTGGTGGAAGTGCCGCTGGCGATCTCGATATCGGCCGAAGTGCGGAACAGCGGCGTCAGCTCATCTACCCTCTGCGTCTGCTTCACGACCACGCGCACAGTCTTGGCCGTCGAGTCCCAATCCCAGGAGACAGTGAACTCGGGATGACCGCCGCGGTAGAGCCACTGGTCGAAGAACCAGTTCATCCCCTGCCCGGTGGCATCCTCGATGGCGATACGCAGGTCGGCGGTCTCCACCACGCGGTGGCGATTGACCTCCGCATAGCGCTTGATCGAGCGCCAGAACCGATCGTCTCCCAACTCGAACCGCAGCATATGCAGCACGCGGCCCCCCTTGGGATAGGCGTGGCTGTCGAAGACGTTGATCGGGCTGTCGTAACGGTAATTGACGATGCTGCGACGATAACGGGCGTCTTCGCCGAAGTAGCTTTCCGCTTCGCGATAACGGTCCCAGGCCGCCTCGTCCCAGCCTTCGTCATGCTCGGTCCAGAGCGTGGCGAAGTAGGTGGCAAAGCTCTCGTTGAGCCAGATTTCCCCCCAGTCCTTGCAGGTGAGCAGATCGCCCCACCACTGATGCGCCAGCTCGTGGGCCACGAGGTTCGTGCTCGACACGTCGTGGTGCGCCCGCTCGTCGTGGAGCGTATTGAGGTTGAGCGTGGTGGCCGACGTGTGCTCCATGCCCCCCCACTCGTACTCGTCCACGCAGATCTGAGCGTATTTGGGCCACGGATAACGCACGCCGATCTTTTCCGAAAAATACCGCACCATGGCCGGAGTCTTTTCGAAGCTCCGCGGCGCATCGGCCAGCAGGCCTCGCGGCACGTATGACAGAACGGGGATGTTGTCCCACGACTGCTCGAGCACCTCGAAGTCTCCGGCGACGATGGAGAGCAGGTACGGCACGTGCGATTGCGCTTGCACCCAGTGCCAGGCGACCTTGCCGTCGTCTAGTGGCACTTGCGACTTAAGCGCGCCATTGGAGAGAACGACGTAGTCCTTGGGAACCGTCGCCACGATCTCACTCGTCAAGCGGTCGTTCGGCGAATCGAAGCACGGGAACCAGTAGCGGGCATATTCCGGCTCGCTCTGGGTCCAGACCATCCGGGGTTGATTGGGCTCGCTTTCATCGGGCACGACAAAGTGAAAGCCGTGGCGCGGCTTTTGAATCGTGTACTCAATCGACAGCAGCAGCTTCTTCCCCGCGGGAATCTCTCGGCCCAGTTCCAGCGTAAGCTGATCTCCTTGCTGCCGGTGGCTAAGTGCGGCGGCAGCGTCCTTGTCATCCACCGCCAGCAGGTCAGCCCGCTTGACGTTCATGTCGGCGGCGTCGAGCGTGATGGCCGAGCGTGACGACAGCAGCTCGAGCGTGTGCACCGCCTTGGCTAGAATCTCCTGCTTGTCCCAGTCGAAGTGAAATTCCAGCTTCACATGCTGCTGATCGATCGCGCGGCTGCGGACGCTGCGCGGCGGCTGATTAAACGGCCCGCCGCGCGATTGTGCGTCTGCTGTGCCGGCTGCAAACACCGGCAAGAAGAAGCAGGAGATCAATGCATACAGCCAACACCCGAACCGACCAGAAATAGGAATCATCGAGAAAGATCCGTAGCAACAGAGTTTCTTCAGACTGCGCCAACCGACCAGTTTCCCCAGAATACGTTCAATCCGCCGCCGGCAGAAGCATCTGGAACGAAAGTTGCCCTAAACTCAGCCTGGACGCCGGGCGAGAGAGGTGCCTGCATCGGCCCTTTTATTGGCCGAGTGCCGACCGCTGGCGCGTCCATAGGATAGACTTAAAGGGCGATCGCTCGGGGCGCGGACACTCACAGCCATTGCATTAATTAGGGAGAAGGGCCATGACACGAATTCATCGCACGTTCATTACTGTCACAGCGCTGGCCTTAGCCGCAACGGTATTTTCTGGAGAAAGCCGCGCCTTCTGGGGGCACCGCCGCGTGGTGACGTCGTATTCGGTACCGTCGGTCCCCGTTTATTCGCCACCGGTCGTCGTTGAGAGGCCGATCGTAGTCGCGCCGGCGTTTTCGACTCCTGTAGTCGTTTCGCGTCCGATTGTTACTGCACCTGTTGTCACCGAGTCCGTGGTCGTGTCCCGGCCGGTGGTTTCAGCTCCTGTAGTTGTGGCCTCGCCGGTAGTCATGTCGCGGCCCGTGATCCGGCGCGCGCCCGCAGTCTACTCGTTCATGCCAGCAGCGCCAGTCGTCGTATCGCGCCCCGTTGTGGTCGCCCCAACTACCACGTACTACGCTCCGGCCGTGGTGACGCCAGCGCCTGTGATCTTGCCGTGAATCAGGATCAAGGCCTGACCAACGCAGGGGCCGAGCGTCACTCGCCAGGCTGCCGCCCCGCTCATTCAGGCTCCGCTGGCTGAGGTTACCTTTGCTGGCTGCTTCACCGTCAGCACGGGGCAGTCCGCCCGTCGCACGACCGCTTCGGCAACGCTACCCATCAGCAGCCGCGTAATTCCTCGCCGGCCGTGCGTCCCCATGACGATCAAATCCACGTCGTCGGACTCCGCCGCGCGAATGATCGCGTCCGCCGGGTCGCCCGCCAGCAGCCGATGCACCACGGGAATGCTCGCGTCCTTGGGCACGATCTTGTTGAGCCGCTCCAGCAGCTCCTGCGTCGGGGGCTCCGGAACCGCATAGATGTATTCCCCCCCGCCCGTCGTCAGCGGCACCGTCTCGATGTGAATAATCACCAGCGTCGCCCCCGTGTCGCGAGCCAGCACGCTCGCCCAGGCCAGCGCCGCATCGCTGCTTTCCGAAAAATCGACCGGAACCAGAATTTTGTCCGCTTTCATGGCAGTTCCCTCCAGGGTAGTTATGGGACGCCTGAACTTTCGCGATTGACCTGTCGCCCTTGGCAGGCAATCACTCTCCCTTCATTTTATGACGCTCATGGCCCGCCGGGAATCAATACAGCCGACCCAAAGCAGCAGACGCTCGCTGGCCGCTTGACGCTGCCCAGTCACTTGGGTCCACTTGGCCGCCATGCGCGGTGAAACGGTCTATTTCTATGCTTTCGACGTCGCCAACGAAATTGCGACGCACGCGGTCGTTGCCTTCACCGCGGGGGAAACGATCCCCTTCGAACTGCGCACCGACCACACGGTCCCCAAGGACGTCCCGCTCTACCAGCCGCTGACGCTGGCGCTGACCAGCCGTAAGCCCCGCTGCGGCGGCTGCGACGTGCGCGTGGTCATCCGCGTTTACGAAGTGGGCGTGATCAACGTCGTCATGCGCGTCCCGTTTGACGTGCCCGAGCTGGGCTCGCTCCACCCGCACCATCGGCCGCGACTGGAGTCCGGTGAGACGTTCGACGAGTTTGCCCGCGATCTGTGCCGCGAAGTGATCGAGAGCCTCGGCGACGCCATCATTCGCGGCTCCGAGCCGACGCAGCCCGAGGCATATACCGTCTTCTGCGTCACTGACTTAGGCGGAAATCGCGACGTGAACGCCTGGTTTGCGCTCCATCGTCGGAAAGTCGCCGGACTGCTCACCGAAACGCCCCCCCAGCGCCTGAGCGACCAGCAGGTCGAGGAATCGCTCCGCATTTGCCGCTCCTTCTCCGACGCAGACCTGGTGGTCATGGATTGGGACTCCTCGCTGGTCGTCGAGCTGGACGGTTATGCCGAGGACGTCCTGTACGTCCTGGAGCTGGCCAACCTCCAGCTCGAGGAGTTCCGCGTCATGGACCGGCGTCTGGACTCGCACCTGGAGCGGGCCTACCGCGACCTGGAGCGGCGCCGGTCGGCAATCTTCGGCGCGCCAACGTCGATGCTCAAATGGCTGCGGCGATTTCGCTTCGACGTCACCAAGCTGGCCGATGAGGTCAGCCACATCACCAAATTCTTCGGCGACTGGCACATGGCCCGCGTCTACCTGGGAGCCTCCGAGCGGTTCCACCTCGGCCAGTGGCAGCAGAGCATCGAAAAGCGGCTCTCACAGCTCGACCAGGTCTACCAGCTCATCCAGTCCGACATTTACGAGCGAAGGATGCTGTGGCTGGAAGTGGCGATCGTCGTGCTGTTCATCGTGGACCTGGTGGCGCTGTTTTTTTGGAAGGCATAGTGCCTCGACCAGCGAAGCCTATAAGGCCACCACCACCGTCTTCGTCTCCGTGTACGCCTTCAGCCCTTCCTCCCCTAGCTCGCGGCCCTGGCCGGACATCTTGAAGCCGCCGAAGGGGGCGGCGGCGTCGAACACGTCGTAGCAGTTGATCCACACCGTGCCGGCTTTGAGCTTCTTGGCCAGGTAGTGTGCCTTGCCCACGTCCCGCGTCCAGACCGCGGCAGCCAGGCCGTAGAAGGTGTTGTTGGCGCGGGTCAGGATATCGTCGGTGTCTTTGAACTTGAGAACCGACATGACCGGGCCAAAAATCTCGTCCTTGGCGATTTCCATTTCGTCTTTGACGCCGGAAAACAGCGTCGGCTGCACGTAGTACCCTTTGTCGCCGAAGCGACTGCCGCCGGTCACCATGGTCGCGCCCGACTTTTTCCCCAGGTCGATGTACTTCATGATTTTGTCAAACTGGGCCTTATCGACCTGCGGCCCCTGCTCCGTCTTCGGGTCGAGCGGATCGCCCAGCTTCCGCGTCTTGTTCATCGATGCCACCTTATCGATGAACTTGTCGTGGATCTTCTCCTCGACGAAAACGCGGCTGCCGGCGCAGCAGCATTGCCCCTGGTTGAAGTACAGACCGAAATGTGCCCCGGCCGCTGCCGCGTCGAGGTCGCTGTCGGCATAGATGATGTTCGGGCTTTTGCCGCCGAGCTCGAATGTCAACCGCTTCAGCGTCTGCGACGCTTCCTTCATGATGATCTGGGCCGTCGTGTGCTCGCCGGTGAAAGCCACCTTGTCAATGCCCGGGTGCTTGACGATCGCCGCGCCGGCGGTCGGTCCGTAACCGGGGACGACGTTGATCACGCCGTCTGGGATTCCCGCCTTTTGGGCCAGTCGCGCCATGCGGAGGCAGGTCAGCGGCGTCTGCTCGGCCGGCTTCATGACAATCGTGCAGCCGGCGGCCAGTGCAGGCCCCCACTTCCAGGCGACCATCAGCATTGGGAAATTCCAGGGAATGATCTGGCCCACGACGCCGACCGGCTCCTTGCGGGTGTACGTGAAGTAATTGCCGCGGACCGGAATCGTCTGGCCGTGGATCTTGTCGGCATAGCCGGCGTAATAGCGGAGGCAGTCGATGGTGAGCACGAGGTCAGCGGCGCGGGCGTCGCGGATCGGCTTGCCGTTGTCGAGCGATTCGAGAGCGGCCAGTTCGTCCGCGTCCTCCTCGATCAAGTCGGCCAGCTTGTTCATCAGGCGGCCGCGGTCGCGAGCGTCCATCTTGCTCCAGGGGCCCTCTTCGAACGCCTTGCGGGCGGCCTTTGCGGCCTGGTCCACGTCCGCCGCGTCCCCTTCCGCCACTTGGGCGATAACCTCTTCGGTGGCGGGGTTGATCGTATCGAAGGTCTTGCCGCTGACGCTGGGGCGCCACTGGCCGTCAATGAAGCACTGGGTCTGCTGGATCTGGGGTCGGCGAATGGCGGGGAGAGGCTCGGTAACGGTGGCCATGATCAGTCTCCTACTGTTTTTTGGGCGATGGATAGCCCCGGGTCAGGGAGTTCGTACGGGCAAACCGCCGTCGCCAGCAGGCGACTTGGGCATTGAAGCCCGCTTGAGCGGCGGCGACCTGCGAATGAAGCAATATCGGTCATATCAATTGTACCGGAGTCCGAATCGGACAAGCAATCGCGCTCACTTCAGGCGGCGACCGATCAATCGGCATTTGTACTTGCGCTCATTTTCTCATGCTTTCACAATCGTCGCGGCGGTGTTAAACTTTGCGCGATCGTTACCACGCGATCGGGCGAACGCGGGTCAGCGCGCAATCGCCGGCGGGTCGTCGGTTGATCCCAAGTTGCCGCCGGCTCGATCCGATGTACATCACCGAGGACGGCTGACATCCAGTCGGCTGTCTGGACGGGAGTCCGCAACCACGCATCCTGATGTGCCAACTGGCGGTCGCGGCGCTAGTTTCACCAGCATAGCGGTCCTCTTCTTCGGAATGGCCACTGACTGCCCCCAGTGCCACCAGGGAGAGGACCGCTTTTTTTGCGCGCTGGCGCTGGCCCCTTCTTCTGGGCCGCGACGGGGGTTTGCGTTACCCGGCAGGCTTCATTAGGCTGGCAGTCGGTATTCGATTGTGCCTGCGTCTCGGGGAGCTGAGCGAATGTCCGCCCGATGGCTTGTGCGTCCGCTGTGCCTATCCTTCTTGGTGATTGCTGTGGTGCTTTGCGGCTGCCCGTCGTCGTCCCCCACGGTTACCGGTGGCAGCGGAGGCTCCGGCACCGGCGGAACCGCCGCCAAAGGGCCCGAGGCGCCGATCACGGTCACTTCTGGAAAGTGGCGGCTGGGATTCGATCAGGCGGGCGCTCTGGCCAGTTACGAGATTCTTACTCCCGCCCCCGATTCGGGCGAAGTGAACGAGGCCAAAAAGCTTGAAATATTTCCGGGTGTCAAATCGGGCAAAGCAGCGGCGGCCACCACAGTCACTGCCGACTCCTGGACCACAACTTTTGATCCGGCCGGGCATCTGACGACCGTGGTCCTGGGGCCGGCCGGCAGCGACGCCGATCTGGCAGCGCTCGTCGAGATCAAGACCATCCAGAAGCTCGTCGCCGATAAGCGCGAGGTCACGGACGAGGGAATGAAATCGGTCGCCAAAATGCCGGCACTAAGGACGCTCGACGTGTCGGTTAGCGGCATTAAGGATGCGGGCCTGGCCCACCTCAGGGGAGCGCCAAAGCTGGAGGACATTACGCTGAAAAAATGCGACATTACGGCCGAAGGAATCAAGCACCTGGCGGAGATCAAGACGCTCAAGCGCATTCGGGCTGCCAACACCAATTTTGATGACAAGTGCCTGGGGGCGATTGCCGGAATGTCGCAACTGGAGCTGTTGGACCTTCAGGATTGCAATCGCGTCACGGAATCAGGCTTGGCCGTCCTGGACAAATTCAAAAACCTTCGCACTCTGCGGCTGTGGGGAAA
>Ga0075418_10005871_pt1 | contig 13861 bp, 7 predicted proteins | sample SoiMetdeltSBSDD2_FD_81776 | JGI IMG/M metagenome (GOLD analysis project Ga0075418, IMG submission 81776) | Bulk soil microbial communities from a Populus tree surrounding site in Tennessee, USA - Soil MetaG P. deltoides SBSDD2 | ecosystem: Environmental > Terrestrial > Soil > Tree plantation...
GCCGTCGCGGCGGAAGGCTGCGCCGCGGGAAAGAGAGCGCTGAGCCGCTCGCCCGCGGGCGACCAGGAGCGCTCTTCGGCCAGGCGGACTTCCGTGTCAGCTCGCAGGCGGCCGCGGCGCGCGAGGTAGGCCAGCTCGTCGGCGGCAAAGGGCCCTGCGGCCGCGCCGTCGAGCTTGCAATACCACTGCGACATGAGGGCCTCCCGGGGCTAGACCTGCTCCGTCTGGAACGGCATCATCCGCAGGCGGTTGACGACGTTTCGCAGGCAATAATCGCCGCACGCATCGAGGAACTCCTCCTCGGACTTTTTGAGGTACACGAGCGAGAGCTGGATGATCAGGGCCGCGACCAGCGCCTGGAACGTCGTCTCGAACGCCGTCGCCAGGCCGCCGGTCACCGATTGCAGGGCGACTTTGATCGCGGAGATTTCGGCGGCGGCCTGAAGCACCGAGCCGAAATTGCCGATCGCCTGGGACAGGCCCTGCACCGTGCCCAGGAAGCCGAGCACGGGAATCGACCAGACGAAGCCGGCCAGCATGGCGTAGCTGGTCTCCAGGCCGGATTCGTCGTTCTCGGCCTGCGAGCGGAGGATGTCGTCCACGTCGCCGACGACACCCAGGTTTCGCAGATTCGAAAGGGCCACCATGATCCGGTTGAAGATCACGAACTTCCGCGGGTCATCGACCGTGGCGTGAATGTTGTCCATCACGACATCGACCGTCGCGGGGGAAAGGACGAAGTCGTGGTCGGCGGGTACGACCGAATAGCTCAGGGCCCGCTCTTGGTACTTGAGCTTCCGCCACTTGATCCAGAGGATCGTCAGCGACCAGAACGCGAAGAACGCTGTGGGATAGGGGATCGGCCCGCGCTCCAAGAATGAGGTGCCGATCCGCCCCAGCACCGGCACCTGGTAGCGGCGGCAGACGATCATCAAAACAAAGAACCCCACGGTCAGGCAGAGCGCGACGAGGGCCGAGAAGAGCAGGTTCACGCGCGTGAACCGGCCGCCTTTGAAGCCCCACCGCTGCTCGATGTCGTCGCGCTCCCAAGCCAGCGGGACGTCCAGGTTCCGATCCACCCAGTAGCTCCTCGCAAGTTGTTCTCGTTGAGTGATTCAGGTGATTCGCGACCCGCTCGGCGCCAGGGCCAGAATTGCAATCACCACGATCGCGGCGATCACCGATGTGACGACCACCAAGTATCCCAAGACCAGCCCCACAATCGCCAGCCCTTTCCCGCCCAGCTTTCCCTGCGACTGGCGGATTTGCGACAGGGCGATGTGTCCGAAGACGATCGCCAGAATGCTGCCGATCAGCGTGAAGCCCAAGAGGCCCAGGATGAAGCTGGCCACCGCCATCGGCGACGTTTGCGGCGTGGGGGGAAGTGCGGCGGCCGTGTTTGCGGTCAATTGGCGGGCCAACTCCGGCACGTCGCGGACCCGCTGCCAATAGTCCATCCCCTCGGTCCAGACGTGGTCCTCGGCGACGACCTGGCCCAGCCCGATCAGCCGCTTGAGCTCCCCCACGCTGGTCGGGCCCAATTCCGCGCCGGCGTGGGTGTAGTACCATTCCTCGCCGGGCTGCTCGGCGGCCGCAGTTGCCGCCTTGTCGGCCGTCGCCGGCGCAGTCTCGCCGCGCCGCGGCGGCAGCTTGGGAAACAGCTCCGGAAACGCCTCCGCCCGCTGCCAGCTCACGCCGTCGTCCGTCGAGACTTCGTAGCTGCGGCTGAACCGCCCGCGCGAGGCCAGCTTCTGCAGCTGGTCGGCGGTGAACGGGCCTTGCTGCTGTCCGCGAAGGCGAATGAGATAGGACATGCGCTCTATTCACCCACCAGGTAAATCGGCCGGCCTTCGGTGAGGGCGTCGGCGGCGGAACGGTCGAGGGCGGCTTTGCCCGACTCGGCGCGGCCGATCGGCTGGGCCGCGATCGCGCCGGCGCTGTCTTTCCTAAGCACGGCCAGCGAGCCGGCGGCGGCCGGCGGCAAGAGCGGTGTGTGGGCGGCCCACTCGCCCTGTTCGTTCTTCAGCTGGCAGACGACCCAGGCATACTGCGGGCCGCGGGCCTGGGGGGCAAGCGCAACGTAGTGAATTCCGGCGGCCTGCCGGCACGTGGCCAGCGGCACGAGGCGGGCGAGCCGGTCGGACGCGGTTTGGCGGGCCTTCTTGCCCAGCGAATCGTCGGGATCGATCCAGTTGGCTTCGATGTCGGCCTGCGTATTGGCGAGGATGTCGAGCCAGGGCTTGAAGCCCAGCGCCAGGCAATGGCTGCCCTGGCGCCCCATGTTGAGGAAGAGTTGCGTCAGGTGCAGCTTGAGCGTCGGCTCCATCTCACGCTCGGCCTCGATTGTGGCCAGGATGTCGAGGAAGGTTTTCTCCCAGGTAGCGTCGGTGATTTGATCGAGGGCTGCGGTTGCTTTCTTATAGATTCGCCGTTGCGGGCTCTCCCAATCGAACGATGCGCCCCGCGGCGGATTGGCAATCAGGACCATCAAGAACGACGTCCGCTTGGTCTCCTGGAGCTGCGGGTCCTTGTAATAGATGACAAACCACTGGCCTTCCTTGGTCGAATCGGGTTGCGGCGGCTTGTCGGTCGTCTCGGCGAAGTAGTATCGCTTCTTCTCAATCGTGCCGAGCATCGCCAGGTCCTTGACGCGCGGATCCTCCAGCACGGCGAGCAGATCCTTGTGCACGCGCTCGCCGGCGTCGTTCACGCGGCGCTGCACCGCCTCCAGGTAGGGCCGCGCCGCCTGCAGCTGCGCGGCGGCCGGGAACGCCCCGTGCATCTGCGCGGTCGCGTCGAGGTCCATCAGCAGGGCCTTGGCCTCCTCGGGCTTGATCTTGCGAAAATCCTGCTGCGACCAGCGGGCCACCGCGCGGTTCCAAGGCTCGACGGCGGTCCATAGCGGCTGCTCCTCGGGCACGACCCGCGTGAAGGCCGCGGCCCGGGCAGTCTGCGGAAAACTCTTGGCATAGCTGTCCAGCGCGGCGACGTAGTTTCCCAGGTTGCCGATCGAGCCGCTGACCAGGGCCAGGGCCTGCTCTTCCATCTCGCGAGCCGAGAGCCCCTTGGCGATGGTGGCGAGCCGCTCGATCAGCGGCTGCACGTGCCGCCGCAATTCGGGGGAAACGCGGGGCATATTGCTGAGATTCTCGGCCTCGGCCTTGAGGGCGGCTTGCGTGGTGCGGTCGGCGGCGGAAACCCGGGCGACCTTGCCGCCGAGCTCGCCCAGCAGTTGCTGAAACTCGGCGTTCTTGGCGTCCTGGTGCGTACGGATCCCTTCGCGCAGCCTGGCGAGCAGGTCCTGCACTTCGCGGCGCTCGACGTCGGTCGCGCAGAGCTTCTCGGCCTCGGCGATCTCGGGCATCGCTAGCTCCAGCCGCTGCCAGCTGCCCTCGTCGATGGCCGCCTGGATGGAAGCGAGCGTCCGCTCGCGGGCGGCAATGCGGTCGCGCTCTTTCCGCTCCAGGAACTCCAGCTCGCCGGCCAGCGTCTGGATTTCCGGCGAGCTGTACGTCTCGGGCGCTTTGGCCTTGAATTCGGCGAGCAGGGCTGCGGCCTCGCTGCGCTTGCCACCGGCGACGAGCTGCTGCAGGGCGTCCACGCGGCGGCGAAATTCGGCCGCGCGACCCTGCGCGCGGATGTACCAGAAGACGCCGCCGGTCGAGACGGCGATCAGCGCCAGCGCGACGATCACGCCCGCGATCAGCCGCAACCGCCCGCGGCGTTCCAGCAACTCGACGCGGAGCTGCACCTTGCGATCGAGCTCTTCGGGGACCGGGCCGTACCGCGCCACCTCGTTGTACGACCGCTCCAGGTCGATCCGCTTCGCGCCGGCGTCGAGGGCCTCTTCCAGGGCGACGATCGCCGCCTTGTGGCTCTTGTCCTGCTGGCGACGGGCCTCCTCGCGGTCGAGCCAATCGAAGACCGGCTCGACCTCTTCCAGCAGCGGGTCGCTGGCCGGCAGCTGGGCCAGGGCGATTTGACCGTTCCAGGCCAGGCGCAGCTGCTGGGCCTGGGCCTCGTCGCGGCTGGCCGAGGCGTCGTGCAGCTGGCCGGCGATCTGCTTGATCTTCTCGCGGGCCTTGGACTGGCGAAGCTGCGTGTGTATCCGCACCGCCGACTCGACGAGTGGCGGTGGCGGCGCTTCGTCCCAGTCGTCGGCCGAGACTTCCCGCTCCAGGGTGGCCGCCAGCGACGCATCGCGCTTCTTCTCCGAGTCGGATAGCTCCTGCTCGATCTGCAGGTGCCGCGCGCGTTCGTACGTCCGCAGGTCGTCGCGCCAGATCGCCGTGCCCGGATCGCGCTCGGCGATTTTTCGCAAAATGCCCAGCCGTTTTTTCAGCGGGCTGCCGGCCAGCGCGTGCAGGCGGTGCATCCGCATCAGGTCGGTCAGCGGCTTCTCGAGGTTGTAGGCCTCGTTCAAATCGCTGGCCACGTCCCACAGCACTGCCGGCGGCGCGGTATAGCCCGATTCCTGTAAGAGAGCGTGCCACAGCGGCCGCTCGGGGAAGTCCAAGAGTGCCGTCACCTCGAGCAGGTCCGGCTCCTGCTCGCAGCGGGCCAGGGCTTGCGAGCGGTGGCCGCCTTGCAGCAATTCGTCGCACTCGTGCAGCCGGTCGTTGCTCTCGCGGATCGATTCGTCGTATTCGCGATAGGCCTCGTCGAGCGCATCGGCCGAGACGACCGCCGTCGGATCGGTCAGCCGCTTGACCCTATCGATCAGCAGGTGCAGCGACTTCAGCGTAATCGTGGAAAGCGCCATACAGTCAGCCCGTCAAAGGTCCCATCCGTCGCATTTGTCCCATCAAGGCCCGGCCTTCGGCCGCGCAATCTCCACCACCTCGCCGCCCAGCGGCCGGAAGACCCGCAGGCCGAGCCGGGCCTTGCTCTGCAGATCGGCAATCAGCGTCGTCATGTCCGAATACCAGGCGTGCCCGGCCGCGAATTTCTGCGCCAGCTCGTCGGCCTCGTCGCGCTCCTGCTGGGCCTGAGCCAGCTGGGAGCGGACCTGGGCGAGCTGCTGCACGCTGAGCTGCGTCTGCGGGCGGCCGGGCGCGGTCAGCGTCGTCTGCTGCCGCTCCAACTCCGCGATTTGCTTGGCCAGTTGCTTGACCGCGGACTCTTTGTTCTTGCTCGCACCGAGCAGCGACTTCCGCTGCCGCTCGTAGTTGGCCAGGGAGATCGGCTCGCGCAGACGCGCGTTGTTGCCCTTGCCCGCGGTGTCGGGCGTGCTGGCAAAGGCGGCAATGGAAACCGCGGCCTCCGTGGGGCCGGCGAGCTTGTACTCCACCTCCAGCTCCAGTTCGACCGGATGCTTGCCGCTGGCAGCGCCGCTGACCTTGAGCACGGTCTTGTCCCCCGGCTTGAGCGCGGCATTGCCCGAGAATTGCACGGTCGGGAAATCTTGCGGCAGCACTTCGAGCTGGCAGGGCGTCGCCGAACCGCACGCTCCTGCGGGCAGCTTGATCGACAGCGGCGCTCGCTCGCCGATCTTCACCGCCGCCGGCGGGCAGTCGGCCGGCGCTATCAGCTGGCAGATTTTCTGGTCGCCGCCGCCGGTGATTTTCAGCAGGCAGTAGCCCAGCGGCGGAGGCGGCGGAGTGGAGCCGGGTAAGCGCCACTGAAACGATAGCCCGCCCGCCTTCAGCCGAAAATCGGCCAGCGGCTTTTCCTTGCTCAACGCCCCCGGCGCTTTGACCAGCAAGGTCCATTGCCGTACATCGGCCGCCGGATCGGCGACTTCCAGCCGTGCCACAGAGCCTTTGGGCAGAATCTCGTCCAGGCCCAGCAGCTCCAACTGGAATTGCGCCGGGGCCGCCATGCCGACTTGCAGCAGCGCTCGTTCGCCAGCGTCCTTGTGCGGCGGCAGATTGACGAATTCAATCGCGCTGGCGCCAGGCGGCGCGGCTGCGGGCTGGGCGGCAGCGGCCGGCGCAGCGGTTGGTGGCGCCGGCGCAGCGGCTGGTGGCGCCGCCGCCAGCGGCGCCATTGGCGGATTCGCGGGGACACTCGTCGGCGCTGGCGACTTTCGCCAGAATCCCGGCGTGAATTCCGGTCCCAGCTGCCGCAGTCTCCGCTCGATCAGCTCGACCTTGGCGCGGATATGGCGGTCCTGCTCGATAGTTGCTGCCAGCCACTCGCTGCGGAGCATCATCGCCGAGTAGGTCTCGGCCTTATCTTCCCATTCGCTCGCCGTGGCATAGACGCTGACGAAGCCGCTGGGTGCGGGCTGTGAAAAGGCCTGGCGCTGCGCCTCTGCGCCACGGCCGTAGAAGGCTGCATATCCTTGGTATTGGCCCGGCGGATTCAAGGCGAGCCACTCGGCATCCTTTGCCCACCCTTGCGCGGTAAGCATCGTCTGATCGAACACGTGGTACAGCTCGTGGTACAGACCCGCGCCCATGGCGGGGTGGACGTTCTTGATTTCCAGCATGATGGTGTCTTGAACCGCCGCGCCGCCGGGAGTCCAGCGGCCGCCGTTCAGTGTTGCTTCATCGCAGAGCACGAAATTCTTGAGTCCCGTCCGCCGAATCGCCTCCACGGTAAAGCTGCACAGAAAGCGGACAGCCTCCAGCCCAAAGACCAGGACGTCGTCCTTCTGCGGAGGTTTGGTATGCCAAAATCCACCGTGCTGCAACGTCCGCACCTCGGTGGTGACGATGGTCACGGCATACTGGCGGCTGATCGTGTCGAAGTACGCCAGCAGCATCGCTTGGGCACCCGCCCGCGCCTCTTGCGGGCTGGAGAACGTCCGTTCGTTGTCGAACAGCTTCACCTTGAATTCGGCTTGCTCGGCCCCGCCGGCCGCAATCAATTCATCCAGGCGAGTGAGCGCCGGCCGGACCTGCTCGATCCGCTCGCCGGCTCCGCCAGCTACCTTCACGGTCAGCAGAAAGTCTGGAGCAGCGGGAGCTGCCGGCGGGCTCAGCGGCGCTGGGGCACTATTCTGAGCCGCTGCTGCCGGCGGAGCAGCAGCGGAGGGCGAAGCGATCGGTTGCGGCGTCGGCGCTGGGGACGGAGTTGGTGTTGCTGGCGGAGGTGTCGGCGCGGCCGGGGCCGCGGGCGCTGGTGGAGCCGGAGCGCTAGCGGGTTGGGCAGGATCAGCAGCAGGCGGCAGCGATGGTTCTGGCGCGGCGGGTGCAGAGGCCGGAGAACTTGGCTCCGCTGCTGGCTCGGTGGATGGTCTGGCGGTTGGCGCATCAGGCGACGGATGAATGGGGGCCGTAGCTGCGAGCTGCTGCGGGCCGCGGCCCAGCATCCGGACTCCCAGTACCGTTCCGGCCGTGACCAGCAGCGCAGCCGCGACCCCGACGGTGACGCCGATCGCGATTCTCACCAGGACCGTCCCACCGCCGCCGGCTGCGGGGCGCGCCGCGTGCCCCCCGGGCGCAGTCGCCAGCGGCGGCGCGGGGCGGCCGCGGCGGACCGGCGAAGGCGGCGGCTTTTTGGCCATGCGGACGGTCCCTTGCCTACAGCTCCTGCGGGAAGCCTTGGCTGCGATACAGCTCGACGACCTGTCCGTCGATTTGAAAGTAAATCCGGAATTCCAAGCGGCCCTTGGCGGCGGTATCGCTCATCAACTGGCCGAGCGACTCGAACCGCGTCGCCATTTGTTTGAACTTGTTCCGTTCGTCGGTCTCCTGCTTGAGTCCATCGAGCAGCGTTGCCCGCAGCTCGTCGCGCTTTTTTTCGAAGGCCGCCTTGCGCTTCATCAGGGCGTCCAACTCGCGCTTCGTCTCCTCTTTCTGTGCTCCGTCGGCGACTGCCAGCTGGCTGCGGAGGCTCTTGGCCGCGACGTCGATCCCTTTGTCTTCGCGCTCAGCCGCCTTTTTGTGCTCGTCCAGCCTGGTCTGCAGACGCTTGACGTTCAGGTCCACGCGGTCCGCCTTGTCCGTGTACTCGCGGACGCCGGCTGCAATCCGCTTCATTTCCAGCGGTCCGCCGACCGACTTCAGCGCGTCCTCCTCGGAAACATCGCTCGTCCGGTACGTGGCTTTGGCTGAGACCTGGATCAGGCGGCGCTGCGGCCGCTGCGGGTCGCTGGCGAACTTGACCGTCAGCTCGATCCGCGGACCCTCGCCCGCGCTGCCCCCTGTGATCAGAATCCGCTGCTCGGTGTCGGGGCTGAGCGCCTCGTCCTTGGGCAGCTTTACGAACGGCGCCGGCAGATCGACCGGCTGCACTTCCAGCTTGAGCGACTGCGTGGCGGAGTCGAGTTCCGTCAGCTCGATCGTCTGAGCCCCCGCCTGCAGCTCGGCCAGCTTCAGCCCCTCCTTGCGGATTGGCTCGGACAGCTGGCAAACTTGCCGCTTGCCTCCGATGTTGACTTCCAGCACGCAATGCCGCAGGGCATCGGGCTTGGCGCCCGGCTGAACGGACCGGTTCCACTGAAACGACAGCTTCTGGCCTTCCAGCTTGAAGGCACCGAGCTCTTCTTTCTTGCCGAGCGGGCCTGCTGGTTCCTTCACGATCCTCCAGGTGCTCGCTCCGCCCTTGTCTTCGCGCTCCACCTTGACACGTGCTGCTTCCGGCCCGAACACCGCTTCCTTGCCGAGCAGCTGCAAATTCAACTCAGCCGCCGATTGCACGTAGACATCGGCCAGGTGCGGCGACGCGCCGCCGCTGCCCGCCGTCAGACCGCCAGCGCCGGGCCGCTGCGGCAGGATCAGCTTCAGTTTCTTGTTATGCAGGATGTCTTCGAATGGGTCTTTGGCGGAAGCGGGCGGCGGCATCGGCCTCGGGGCCGTGGGAATCGACGACGAAATGGCCGGAGTCGGTTCGGGCGTCGGGTTCGGCGGCGGATTGCTTGCGTCCGGATCGCTGCTCGGAGTCGTGGCGACTGGCTCGGGAACAACGTCCGGCTGAACCACCGGCGTCGCAGCAACGGGCAGCGTCGGCACGCTCGTGTCCGGTCCGCCCCCAGCCGGCGGCAGTCCGGCGATCGGCGGCTCGGGCTTGGGACCGAATACGACCAGCAGCAGAAACGCGACGATCGCCAGTATGCCGCCAGCCGCTCCGGCCAGCGCGTAGTGCAGCCAGACCGAGCGGCGCCGCGCCCGGCTGAAGGGATTGGTCTTCACGCCGGCGGCCACTCCAGCGCCCTCGGGCAAATCCTCCGGCGGGGCGAGCGTCAGGTCGCCTTCGACGGCGATGACCTGCGACGGCACAGGAGGCCTCCTGCCGCGGCCTGGAGTTGGCGCTTCGCGGGCCGCAATCGTCTGCGGCGCGCGGGTCACGAACTGCCCGTCGCGAGCAGCCGTCACCAGGTCGCCCCCTTGCGCCTGTGGCAGATTCCCATTACACAGGTCGATCACCAGCGCGTGCGGATCGCGGCGGGCCTGCTTCGCCTCCGTCGTCTCGTGAAAAAGAAACTTCCACTGCACTTCGAAGCTGGAATAGATCCGCGAATAGAGCGTCGCGAAGGTCACATTCCAGCGGCGTTCGGGCGGCAAGAGGCTCTGCGCCTCGGCCACCAGGGCCAGCACGTCCGTTCCCGCCGGATAGATCACGCTGACCGGCCGGCCCCCTTTTTCTTTGGCGGCCTCGGCCAGCACGCCCGCATAGCCAGCGTCCCCGGCAGCTCTCTTCCAGGCTTCGCAGCAGGCCAGCGGCGAGTCGCCGCCGCGCGGCTTTTGCCCGGCGAGCGTCCGCAGCTGCTTGTCCCAGGTCGTGATAAAAAAGTCGCCCGCCGCCATGACGTAGGCCGGACCGCCGGGCAGGCGGTCGATCTCGCGCCGCGTCAGGGCGACGTGGTGAGCCAGCAGGTTCGTGCGGCCGGTGTGGTCGAGGCCGGCGTCGCAGACCCGCGACAGCACGTAATACCGCTGCCCGCCGATCGTCCATTGAATGAACGAGTAATTGACCGGGTTGTCTTTCGTCCGCGGATCGGGCGGCTTATAGGGGTGCGGATAGCCGCTAAAACCCTCCAGGAACTGGGCCAGGTTGGGCTCCATCCCCGCCGTGCTGCCGACGGTGCAGAAGCCCGACGACCCCTGCCGCAGGCCCTGCGGCGCGGAGGTATAGAGAATCTCCTGCCCCATCAGCCGGTCTCCTTCAGGCGGACCTCGGCTGCGTCTTCGCCGCCCGGCCGCTGGTCGCCATTCGATTTGCTGGTGCCCTTGGCGACGCCGATCTTGTGGCTGGCCACGGGGACGAGCTTGGGGGCGGCCCTATGCAGGGCGTAGAGCATGGGGAACTCGGTCCACTGCGAATGCACGTCGCGGGGACGGATGCCGAACAGGTTCGACTGGTCATCGACCTGCTCCGGCGAGCGGCCCAGAGCCGTGACCGGAATGTACACGACGTCCGAGAACGACGACTCGGCCTCGTTGATGACCTCGCCGGCATATTGCGTGAGCAGGAAGCGAACCTCGTCCGAGACCGCGTGGAGTAGATCGACGTCGAGCAGGCTGCCTTTCTCGCTGTAGCGGATCACCGGCGTCTCGAGCAGCTTCTTCCGCCGACAAAGCTGCTGGCAGGCGTCGAACTTACTGACCACGACGACGAGCTGTCCCGGGATCTTCTCGTGCTGCGAGAGCCGCGGCTCGCTGTAGCTGCGGATTCGGCTAGCGGCCTCGGCCAGCACCTGGTCCTGGCTGTAGAGATATTTCTGCTGGCGGAACTGCGGGTCCTTCGACTTGTCCTGGCAGGCCAGGCGGAATTTCGGGTGCTGCGTCGGGTCGAACAGAAACAGCCGGACTTTCGACACGGCCAGGTGCTTGCAGGGCTGGCTCGACGACTCGCCGCCGGGCAGGAATTGCTCGCCGGCGTTGTCGTACAGGCAGAGGACCTTGGCCAGCGGGTTGCGCAGCCGGGCGGCGTCGAACGCCGGGTGCCCCTTGTCCGGGCTGACCGAAAAGACCAGCGGCCGCGGCAGCAGGATCCGCTGCCCCTTCATCAGCACCGGCTGATAGAGCTCGCCGGCCTGCTGGGTCTTGTCGATCAGCACCAGCTCGTCCTGCCGCGGGTTGTTGAAGAGCTTCGTGTGGTTGTCGCCGAGGAACTGGTTCTGCAAGGGGTTCTTGTTGGCGAAGTCGAGGCGAAAACTCGTGCGAAGCGTCGTCTTGAGCTGCCAGGTCATCGCCGCCAGGTAGTTCGACTTGCCGCAGAAGGGCGAGCCGAAGATCGAGACGAACAGCGGCGACATCTCCAAAAAGGCCCGCGGCAGATGCAGGTGGCAGTTCGGGCAGGCCAGGTGCTCGCAGACCGCCCCTTTCACGTCGATCGCCAGCCCCGAGACGGTGAACCGCGTGGGCAAGAACCGCCGCGGCTCCGAGGGGAGCATCGGGTCGCCCATCAGGTCGGAATGGGCGGCGATCCAGAGCACTTCGTCGGGCGGGAAGTTCTGCCAGCAATGCGGGCAGGTGACTTGCGCCCGCAGATCGACCGACGCAGAAACACCCGCCATGAACGCCTGCCTCATCAGATAAGCCCGGCCCAGCCGCCCCAGCGAATTCATCCTAACTGTATAGGCATCGAACGGCAACGATTCCCGGGTTTTGGCCGCTCGGCGGCCATTAGGACGGGGACCGGGTTTCGTCCGGTCAAAAGCCCTTTGCAAATTGCTCGGCTACGGCCTGATCCTCAATCCCGAGACCGACGACCAGTGCCTGGTCCTGCCGCCTGACCTGGCTCAAGTGCGTCGCTGGCTGCCGCTGGTCCAATGATTTTTGAACATCGGTACGCTATTTGCATTTGTGTTCTATTTTTGCGCGGAGGGCTGCCATTTTGGCAAGGCATCGTGGGCGCGCGGCACAACGGACGGCACGCGGAGGCGTTCTCTAACGGTAATAAGTAGTTGTTATGGGTCTTTCGCAGATCTCGATGCAAGTTGATGGCGCCTCAGACGTTGTGCCAAAAATGAAGGCCAAAGGGGCGCGCGCAGCCCACCCAGGCAGGGGCCGCGCAAACGCCTCGTATCGTGGCTTGGGTTGCAAGCTCTCCAGGGAGTCTCGAATTGATCCACGCGGTGTGCGAGGGCGAGGCGTGAGCCGCCTGGCCCGGTCGGCGGCACTAGAAGATCGTCCGCTGCCAGCCCGGCTCGACCATTCGCATGGTGGTGGCATCGTCGCGGTCGCGCATGCCGCATTTGGAGTAGGTCTCCTTGGCGCGGGCCAGCTTGTCCTGGTCGAGCGTGACGCCCAGGCCGGGGGCCGAGGGAATCTGCATCCGGCCGCCGGTAAGCGGGAGTTTCTTGCCGGCGATGATGTCAGCGTCGTCGGGCAGCCAGGGATAGTGCGTGTCGCTGGCCATGGTCAATTCGGGAATCAGGGAGGCCACGTGAATCATCGCGGCCATCGAGACGCCCGTGTGGTTGTTGCTGTGCTGGCTCAGCGTCCAGCCGAGCGAGCGGGCGATCGGCCCCAGCGTCTGGCAGCCGGTGATGCCGCCCCAGTAGTGATGGTCGGCGAGCACCACGTCCACGGGCTGCGTGCGGATCGCGGGGGCGATGTGATTGAAGGCCGTCACGCACATGTTCGTGCTCATCTTCAGGCCGGTCTGACGGCGGACCTCGGCCATCGGCTCCTGTCCGGCGACCGGGTCTTCGTAGTATTCCAGCGGCAAGTCCTTCAGGTCGCGGCCGATTTCCTGAGCCGTTGCGATGGACCAGCGGGCGTTTGGGTCGATCCGCACCAGATGCTTGCCACCAAACCGGCTACTGATCGCCTTGAGGGCTTCCAGCTCGACCTCCGGCTTGAGCACGCCGGCCTTCAGCTTGTGGACGCGGTAGCCGAACTTCTGGTGGAATTGCCAGGCCAGCTCGGCCATCGCCTCGGGCGTGCGGACTTCGCCCCAGTGGTCGAGCGCCTTGTCGCCTTTACCGCGGCTATCGACGATCCGCTTGTCGGCGAGGAGCGCCGGGTTGTCGGCGGCATAGCGGAAAAACAAGTACGCCGCGAATTCTGGGTTCTCGCGGACCGGCCCGCCCAAGAGCTCGCACAGCCGCAGGCCGGTGGCCTTGCCGATCGCATCGAGGCAGGCGACTTCAATCGCGGCGAACGCCCGGTCGCTGAGCCCGATCGGTGGCTCCTGGAGCTTGCGGTAGGCCAGTGCAGACTGACCCGCGAGCGAACTTGCGACCCGCTCCAACTCGCGCACCGCCCGCTGGCTGCCGTTGGTTTCGCCGACGCCGGTGATACCGTCGGTTGTGACGATCTCGACGATCGACCGCAGAAAGTACGGCCCGTGACACCCCGACGCGGCGAGGAGCGGCGGATCGGGCAAGGCCACCGGCGTGACGCGGACCTCCTTGATCGTCAAATCCTTGGATTTCCGTCCGGACAGCGCGGCAGCCGGCGACTGTGCGGACGATTGAGCCTGGAGGAGCGATGCAGACAGGCCGCCCGCCATTGCGGCCAGCCACTGACGGCGGGAGAGGGCCATGTGCGGCTCCTTAGTTTGCCGATTAGGAAAGGAGTGCCGTCATGTTACACCAACCCGAAGCCTCAGCGAGGGACCATTTGGGAAGAGGACGCACCGAGGAAGTCCCTCGCTTACGCTCTTATGCTTCGGGTTAATGTGCTTCCTCGCTGGCGCATGGGGGTTCGTGTGAATTGCGGTTTTCCCGCGGTTTGCTATCCTTACAGCTTCCATGAGCGCCACGCGAATTGACCAGTCGCACACCCACCCGGCCCTGGACGGGCTGACGGACGAGATCAATGCGCTCCGCGAGACGGGGGCGAACTTCTGGCAGCGCGGCTGGAGCGTGGGCACCAGCAGTAATTACAGCCTGGTGGTCAGCCGCGAGCCGCTGGAATTGCTGATTACCGCCAGCGGCAAGGACAAGGGCCGCCTGTCGCCGGGCGACTTCGTTCGCGTCGGCGCGAGCGGCAAGCCGGTGGCCGAGGGGCAGCCCAAGTCA
>Ga0075418_10005875_pt1 | contig 13853 bp, 8 predicted proteins | sample SoiMetdeltSBSDD2_FD_81776 | JGI IMG/M metagenome (GOLD analysis project Ga0075418, IMG submission 81776) | Bulk soil microbial communities from a Populus tree surrounding site in Tennessee, USA - Soil MetaG P. deltoides SBSDD2 | ecosystem: Environmental > Terrestrial > Soil > Tree plantation...
CACGTCCGTGCCTAACGCCTTGATGTGGGAGATGTGCGAGGGCATTCCAGCCTCATGTCCGATGCGGATCGCTTCGCGAATGGCGGCCAGCAGGCCGATCGTGTACGAGCTCTCGTCGCGCAGGTGCGTGTCGTAGATGCCGCCGTACTTCGCGGCCACCTTCGCCATCGCGATCACTTCCTCCGTCGTCGCGTAGCTCTGCGGCGCGTAATACAGGCCGGTAGACATGCCGAGCGCGCCCTCGCGCATCCCCTTGTCCACGAGGGCGCGCATCGAGTCGAGCTGCGTCCCCTCGGCCCTCGCGTCCGACATCCGCATCACGGCCTGGCGAACGCTCCCGTACCCCACGAGCAGCGCACCGTTGGACCCGATGCCATCCGTTTTCCACTTCGCGAGCGTGCGCGCGACTTCGTACGGCCCACCCCCGTCGTTGCCGGTGATGACGGTGGTGACGCCCTGCATCAGATAGTCGACGTTCGCGCGGCGCCTCGGGTCATCGCTCGACAGGTCCTCGAGCGCGTGCGTGTGCGGGTCGATGAATCCTGGCGCGACGACGAGGCCGCGGGCGTCGATGGTCCGTTTGGCCGAGACGTTCGCGCGTGCCGCGTCGCCGACGAATGTGATCCGGTCACCGGTGATCGCCACGTCCGCGCTGCGCGCCGGCGCGCCAGTCCCGTCAATGACTCGGCCGTTTCGAATGAGGACGTCCGCTGGCGCACCCTGCGCGACGAGCGCCCTCGCGGCGGGAACGAGCAGCCAGAAGCCGACGACTCCGATCGCGGCAACGCCGTGCAGCCCGCGTGGTCCGAGGTGGGTGGGACGAAGGGAGTTGGTCATCGCGCAAAGTTGCATTGCTGCGTCGCGACGAAGCCAGTGGGCTCCGCCGTTCGGGTGGTTTTGGCGGACACCGCGAACCCTTTACGGCCGTAGGGACATCAAATCGCGGGCGCGTGTGACCATCATACGTCATCGGAAGCAACCCGCCCGCATTGTCGTCTGTCCTATTCGGAGACCCCTCATTACCGAGGCGCCGCGACGTGCCCTCCACGACCGCAACCTCCCTGGTCCTTCCACCTTCACTCGCCGCCGATCTCGGGAAGCATTCCCGGGCCGAAGTCGCCACGGGCGAATCGGGATCGAGCGTCACCCGGTTCGAACGTCCGGGCGGCTCGGCGCTTTTTCTCAAGTCGCGCGCGATCGGGACCGCGCCGAGCGAGCGGCCGCTCTTCGATGAGGCGGAGCGTCTCGGCTGGATGCACGCCGTCGGGTTGCCGGTGCCGGCGGTCCTCCAGTACCACGAATGGAAGGGACGCGAGTACCTGCTCCTCACGGCGGTTCCCGGGACGGACGCGTCGGTCCCACGCCCACCCGAACGGCACGACGCGATCGTCGCGGCGCTGGCCGCGGGGCTTCGCACGCTGCATGCGACGAATATCAGTGCGTGCCCGTTCGACCAGTCGCGTCGCGTTCGCGTTGCCGCTGCGGAAGCACACGTGCGGGCCGGGTTGGTGCGAGAGGACGACTTCGACGCCGCTCGTCAGGGACGAACCGCGGTGGACCTGTACGCGGAGCTCGTTGCCAGCTCACCAGCGTCGGAAGACCGCGTGTTCACCCACGGCGACTACTGTCTGCCTAACGTCGTTCTGATCGAGGACGGTGCCGGCGGGTTCAGGGTGAGCGGTCTCGTGGACTGCTCCAACGCCGGCATCGCCGACCGCTATCAGGATCTCGCGCTTTGCGCCCGAAGCGTCGCGGACAACCTCGGCGAGCAATGGGTGCAGACACTGTTCGCGCGCTACGGCCTCGACCGCGTGGACGGGGACAAGCTCGCCTACTATCAGCTGCTCGACGAGTTCTTTTAGCCGCCTCACCCCTTGTTGACTTAGGCGTGGTGCCACCCTATACTCAGTTCACTTAGGGGTGCACTCCTTCCAGGGGCGACTATGGCCGGTTCCGATCTGTTCACCGGAACGCTCGATATCCTCATCCTCAAGGCCCTCACTTGGGGACCGCGTCATGGCTACGCGATCGGGCGCTGGATTCGCGACACCACCGAGGATGTGCTCGCCGTTCAAGAGGGGGCGCTGTATCCCGCGCTGCATCGCCTCGAGCGGCGAGGCGTGATCTCCGAGGAGTGGGGCGAGACCGACACCGGGCGGCAGGCCAAGTACTATACGCTCACCGCAGCGGGACGGGCGCAGCTGCGGTCGGAATCGGCCCGCTGGACGGCGTTTTCGCGCGCCGTGACGCGCGCGCTCGCCGTCACCGCCGCCTGACGACGCGAATCGACTCGATCATGGCGCGGCGTCACCTCAGGTGCACGCGGACGCCGCCACGATCCTAACGACTGGAAGCGGTCATGAAGCACACTTTCCGACTCAGTGAGTCCCGCCCGGACGCGCGCCGTGACGTCGCCGACGAGATCCGATTTCACCTCGAGATGCGGGCACAGGAGCTGATCGAGCAGGGCATGTCGAAGGAAGAGGCGTTCCGGGAAGCGCGACGCCACTTCGGCGACGTCGCGGCCATCGAAGCGGAGTGCCGTGATGAGCGCCTCGCGCGGACGCGCGAGCGCGGTCGCCGTGAGTGGTGGCGCGGCTTCGCCATGGATCTGCGATACGCCGTGCGGTCCCTGCGCACGAACGTCGGCTTCACCCTGGCGGGAGTGCTCACGCTCGGCCTCGGGATCGGCGCGGCGGCCGCCGTGTTCACCGTCGTGGACGGCGTGCTGCTTCGACCGCTGCCGTATGCCGACCCCTCTCACCTGTCGATGGTGTGGATCTACAGCTCCTCTGCTCAGGGCGGGTTCGAGATCCCGCTGTCCACCGGCCTCTACGTCGAGGCGCGCGACGCGGTAAAGGGATTTTCGACAATGGCGGCGTTTCGGTCATCGCCATTCGTGCTGAGCGGCGAGTCGAACGCCGAGCCGGAGCAGATCGCCGGCGCACGCACGGAACCGGCGCTCTTTGGCGCGTTAGGCGTGCGGCCGGTGCTCGGCCGCACGTTCACACCGGACGAGGCGGAGCCCGGTGGCCCTCGCGTGGTCCTGATCTCCTACTCGCTCTGGCAGCGGCGGTTCGGCGGCGCGCGCGACGTCATCGGCCGGATGGTGACGCTGAGCAGCGAGCGGTATTCGATCATCGGCGTCATGCCGCGCGGGTTCGGGTTCCCGCGGGGTGCCGAGCTGCCGCCCGGATTGCAGTTCGGTACGCGGACCGACGTCTGGGCGCCGCTCGCGTTCTCGGAGCAGGATCGCCGGAGTTACGGGACGATGAACTTATCGGCGATCGCCCGACTCGCGCCCACCGTCACTCCCGCCGCGGCCCAGGCCGAGCTCGACGCTTTCGCCACCCGGCGGTTCAAGGAGCTCGGCATCCCCGCGGGCCGTCTCGCCTATACGATCGTCAATCTCGAGGACCAGGCGGGGCGAACCGTCCGTCGCGGCCTCCTCGTCTTGGTCGGCGCGGTGGGCTTCGTCCTCCTCATCGCCTGCACGAACGTCGCCAACCTGCTCATCGCGCGAACGGGGGCGCGGGAGCGCGAGTTCGCCGTGCGCGCCGCGCTGGGCGCCGGCCGTATCCGGATCGTTCGCCAGCTCGTCACCGAGAACATCGTCCTCGCGTTAGGTGGCGCAGTCGTCGGGGTCGCCATCGCCATCTGGGGGTCTCGCGTCATGCTGTCGCTCGTGCCCGGCAGCCTGCCTCGGGCCGATGACGTGGCCGTCGACGCTCGCGTGGTCGGGTTCACGTGTGCCGTTGCGGTCGTGGCCGGCATCGCGTTCGGGATCGCGAGCGCGCTCCACATCTCGGGACGGAGCGTCGCGGCCACGCTTCAGAGCGGTGGCACGCGGCTCACCGGGAACGCGCGGCAGCGATTCGGTCGCCGCCTGATCGTCGCGGCGGAGGTCGCCCTGTCGGTCGTGCTGCTCGTCGGCGCGGGGCTTCTCGCCGGCAGCTTTGCCAGGCTGCAGCGTGTCACTCCCGGGTTCGACCCCCGCGGCGTGCTGACCGGGAACGTCGTCCTGCCCGTGGGCGCTCAGTTCGACCCGGCGCGCGACGGGCCGGCATGGCGACGATTCTTCGATGAGTTCACAGCACGGCTCGACGCGCTTCCGGGCGTGGTTGACGCCGGCGCCGTGAGCTCACTGCCGCTCTCCGGAGCGGTAGAATCGGGCAACTTCAGCATCGAGGGCCGCCCGCGGCCGGCGGTGGGAGAATCGCCTAACGCGGAATATTCCGTCGTGAGTGGCGACTACTTCGCCGCGATGGGCATTCGGCTGCTCAGTGGACGAAAGTTCGACAGTCGCGACAGAAGCGACGGCCCGGGTGTGGTGATCGTGAACCGCGAGCTCGCTCGCCGCCACTTTCCCGGGACCTCGCCGATCGGTCAGCGACTCCGCACCGGATTCGACTTCTCGAATGGCGCCTCGCCCCGCGAGATCATTGGCGTGGTCGAGAACGTGAAGCAGACGTCGCTCGACGGCGAGACCAACCCGGCGGCATACGTGCCGATCACGCAGATGCCGTATCCGTCCATGTCGATCGTCGTCCGCGCGAAGTGCGGGAGCGGCGGCACCCAGTGCGACCCCGCCGCGAACCTGCCAGCGATGCGCCGTGAGCTCGCGCGACTCGATCCCGCGCTGGCACTGTCCGACGCGCGTCCCCTGTCGAGCGTGTTCGCCGACTCGATCGCCCGGCAGCGGTTCAGCATGGCAGTGCTGGCCGTGTTCGCCGCGTTGGCGCTGCTGCTCGCGCTCGTCGGGTTGTATGGCGTGATTGCGCTCAGTGTCGGCCAACGCCGTCGCGAGATCGGCGTACGCATGGCGCTCGGCGCGCAGCCGCGCGATGTGCTCTCGCTCGTGCTCGGCGAAGGGATGCGAGTGACGCTCCTCGGCGTCGCGATCGGGTTGGCGGGCGCGCTCGCGCTTACCCGTGTGCTCCGCAGCCTGTTGTTCGACGTGAGCACGACCGACCCGCGATTCTTCGCCGGCGCCGCGATTCTCGTCGCGATCGTGTCGCTCGCCGCTACGTACGTGCCAGCACGCCGAGCGCTCGGCGTCGACGCCACATCCGCACTACGGGACGCGTGAACCAGCCATCAGCGGCCGATGGCCGCTGATGCCCCTGATGCCCACAGATGCAGCGTCGCGTACCCGCGCCACGGTCGCCATCGTTCGGCCGTTTCGACGATCGATCGGCGGGCCACGCCCGCCGCTTGCATGGCCTTGATCACGCCCAGATCGGCGCTCGGGAACGCGTCGCGGTCGCCTAACGCCCGCATGCGGACGTAGGACGCCGTCCACGGGCCAATGCCGGGAAGCGCCTCGAGTGCCGCCTGCGCTTCGTCGGCTCGGGCCGAACGGAGACGCTCGAGGTCCAGCGCCCCGTCGGCAATGCGCCGAGCAGCGCCATGGAGCGTCGTGGCGCGCGTTCTCGTCAGGCCCAGCCCGCGCAGGCGATCCGCGCCCGCCTCGGCCACATCGGCAGGAGTCGGGAAAGCGAGAAAGCCCGTGCTTCCTGCCCCGGGTGCCGGGCGCGAGAAGAGGCGCACCAGCCGATCGGTGATCGTGCTCGCGCCCGCAACGCTCACCTGCTGCCCCAGGATCGCGCGGGTGAGTCCCTCGAAGGGGTCGAGCAGTTGCGGAAGCCGGATTCCGGATCGCTGGCGAACGATCGGCGCGAGAATCGGGTCTCGTCGAGCGAGCCGGTGAAAGCGCCCGAGATCGACATCCAGATCGAGCATGCGCCTAACGGTTGCCTCTAGCGCGTCGGCCTCGAGCGCGGGCCGCGACGCAGCGACCAGCACGCGTTCCTGCCGACGGCCGGTCACGACCTCGGTCAGCGTCAGTGTGACGGCCTCGCCCTTCACACGGACTGATCGGTGGTACGCGCGCTCGTGAACCGCCTCGAGCGACGCCACGGTTCGGGCCGCGAGGAATCCGAGCACCCAGCTGAAGTCGAAGTCCCGCGGGAGAGCAATGCGAATTTCGCCGGTGGCTGGAGGAGGCATCACCCAGAAGCTAAGCAGCCTGCCAACCGCGCCGTCATCCGCGCAGGAAGTGGGTCGTCAGTCTCTTGGCTAGTAGCGGCCACCCGCTCCGCCGCCTCCCGCTGACCCGCCGCCGAAGCTGCTCCTGCTTCCGCCACCGCCGGATCCGCCGGAGCTCCCGGAGCTTGCCTGGATGCGTGGAATCGTCCGCGTGTACGTACGACCCCACCCGCAATTCCTGCAATGCTCGGTGACCTCCTTGCTCCCCTCGAAGCTCGTCGTCGCGGGGACCAGCGTGCGTGACTCCGTCTCGAGCGTGCGGCGCCCGCATGACTGGCACTTCGAGTAGCGACTGAACCAGGCCCTGTGGGGGACGATCGACACGTGCTGACAGGTCGGACACACCAACACGTCATAGTTCACGCTCTCGAGCCGCTCCTCGAGCTGTTGCCCGCTGTCCAGGTGGGCGTCATCGGCCTGCTCGTCGAGACGCACCATCATGCCGTGTCCGTTCGGGCACTGCCGCAGCCGTCGGCGGCGGTACGTCGCGACGCCACCCACGCCGCCCGCCAGCGCCAGGAGCCCGCCGAGCCCACCGAGCACGATCCCCGTCCGTCGGCCCGCCGATCGACCCGGCTCACGCTCCACGACCGGCGGCCCGTTAGGCGGCGGGTTCGTCGTCGACATCGTCGAGCCGCGGGCGTCCTTTTCCTCGCGGGCGATGGTCGCGATCGCTTCGACGCCGGCGAGCATCCCCGCGTCGAATTCGTTGCGGCGGAACGCGGGAAAGATCGTCTGGTCCCGTATTCGTCCGACGCGCGAATCGGGCAGCACGCCCTCGAGCCCGTAGCCAACGCTGATCTGCACCGCCCGCTGCTTCGGAACCCAGAGCAGCACGATGCCGTTGTCGCGCCCCTTCTGTCCCACGCCCCACATGCGATGCAGCGCCAGGGCTACATCGAACGGCTCGAACCGCGATGTCGAGTCGATCACGACTACGGCGATCTCGGTCCCCGTTTCCCGCGACAGTGCGGCGAGAAGCGAATTGAGCGAGTCTACGGTCCCCGGCCTCAGATGATGGGACGGATCGGCAACCCAGGTCCCGTTCGTCGCCCTGGGGTTCGGTACCCAGCGCAGCCGCTCGGCTTGCGCTGGTGTCATCTGGAGCAACGCGAATGCGGCGACAAGCAGCGTCGTCATGGGCGGTTTACGCCGTGAGCGGCTCGCGGTGTGGCGTGGTTATCGGGCACCCGGTACCTGTCCCGGTGTATGTGACTGGCTTCGGCGCTTCCATGGGTGTGTGCAACGCGGCATACTATGGGGGCTCAACCCGTGGTCCCGTAACCTCTTCGAACACTGCTGCATGCGTTCCTCGATCGTAATCTGTCTTGCCGTCGCCGCGCTGCTGGGTGGTGGTGGCGCCCCGCGCTCCATGGCCGCTCAGCAAGGCGCCATGGCTGGTCTCGCCGGGAGCGTCATCGACAGTATCCACGGCGGGGTACCGCTCGCTGGGGCAGTCGTGAGGGTCAATGACACGAAGCTGCAGGCCACGACCGACGCAAACGGGCAGTTCAAGATCGATAGCATCCCACCCGGCGAGCACAGCCTTTCACTGGTCCACCCGCTGCTCGACACGCTGGGCGTCGCGATCAATACGCGGGCGGTGCCGTTTCAGGCCGGACAAACGCTCGCCGTAGAGCTGGCGATACCGTCGGCGCAGACGGTGCTCGCGATGTCGTGTCCGGAGGCGTGGCGGCGGCGTGGCCCGTCCGCGCTCGTCGGCAAGGTTCTCGACGCCGATAACGACACGCCTCTCGTCGGCGCCAACGTGTCGTTGATCTGGCAGGAGCTCAGCCTAACGACTCTCCGCAAGGAGACACGGGAGCGCAAAGCCAAAGTCGGGCCTGACGGCAGCTATCGAATTTGCGGGCTGCCGGGCGGGCTGGACGGAAATGTTCAGGCCGAGTTCAACGGACGCAAAACCGCCGACGTGCACATTTTCATCGACGAGACGACTCCGCTTGCCTTCCAGAGCCTGCGGATCGGCACCACGGTGGTGGAGGTTCCTGCCAGCGACACCACGAAGCGCGCTGCGGGCGGCGGAGCCGTTGCCGCCGGCGACACTGCGAAACGGCTGAAAGGTCCCGCCCGCCTCACGGGCAAAGTGGTCAACGCAGCGGGCACACCAGTCGCCAACGCGCGTGTGGACGTGAGCGGCACGGGCAACGCGACGCTCAGTCGCGAAGATGGCTCGTTCGGATTCGCGGACCTGCCGAGCGGCACACAGGCACTCGTCGTTCGACAGCTTGGCTTCGAGCCGGTGGAGGTGGCAGTCGAGCTCTCGGGCAAGACACCGAGGCAGGTGACCGTGACGATGTCCAAGCCGGCCCGCGTGCTCGACCCGGTCGCCGTCATCGCGGAAAAATCGAAGGACGGGCTCGATCAGGTGCAATTCAATCAGCGACGCAAGAGTGGCTTCGGCTACTTCATGGGTCCCGAAGAAATCCAGCAGCGTCAGGCAAACCGGATGACGGATCTCTTCCGCTCGATTCCGTCGCTGCGCGTCGTGCCGTCGGGGATGGATTACGTGGTCGAGAGCAACCGGGACGCGACCGGTGGCTGTGTGAACTACGTCGTGGACGGCGCGCCGTACAAGTCGCTCTTTGCCGGCGACGTCGATCGACTCATGCCGCCTGCCGACGTAGCGGCCATCGAGGTGTACACGGGGTCGTCCACACCCTCCGAGTTCCAGTCGCCCGGCACGTCATCGTGCACCACGATTGTCATGTGGAGCCGGTTCAAGGTCAAAAAGGATCGCTGACCGTTGTCAGAGTGAGGGATCCTTAGGCTAGCCGATCCCCCGACTCGAGATCGAACCAATGGACTCGCGACGGATCGACACGCAGCGTGACGGTTGACTCCACCGGCGGCAGCTGGCGAGCGCTCGAGCGCGCCGTGACCGAGTGCGATCCCACGGTCGTGTGAACGAACGTCTCGTTACCGAGCGGCTCGACGAGATCGACGCGGGCCCCGAATGCCAGCGGGCCGCGCGACTCGTCAGGCGCTCCCGGCGTCGAGACGACCTCGATGTCCTCGGGTCGAATACCCATCACGATGCCTTGACCGGCAGCGACGTCACCGGTCCCTGAGACGAGTGCGCGCAGTGAGCTGTCACGTGCGACGAACGTCGCGTGCCGCGATCCGGCCGACCCCTCGGCGACGCCCGGAATGAAGTTCATTGCGGGACTGCCGATGAACCCCGCGACGAACCGGTTGGCCGGACGGTCGTACAGCGCGAGCGGCGTGTCAACCTGCTGCACCCGACCCGCGTTCATCACCACGATGCGGTCGCCGAGCGTCATGGCCTCGACCTGATCGTGTGTCACGTAGATCATGGTGGCGCCGAGGTCGCGGTGCAGCTTCGCGATCTCGCGTCGCGTCTGCACGCGCAACTTCGCGTCGAGATTCGAGAGCGGCTCGTCGAACAGAAACACGGCCGGCTCGCGCACGATCGCCCGACCAACCGCGACGCGCTGTCGCTGCCCGCCCGAGAGCTGTCGCGGCTTGCGTCCGAGCACCTCCTGCAGGCCGAGCGTCTCCGCCGCTTTCGTCACGCGGCGGTCCATCTCCGGCTGTGACAGCTTCCGCAGGCGCAGCGCGAACGCGAGGTTCTCGCGCACGGTCATGTGCGGGTACAGCGCGTAGTTCTGAAAGACCATCGCGATGTCCCTGTCCTTCGGCGGCAGGTCGTTCACGAGACGGTCGCCGATGTAGAGACGACCGGCCGTGATGGACTCGAGTCCGGCGATCATCCGGAGCGTGGTGCTCTTGCCGCACCCCGACGGTCCCACGAGCACGACCAGCTCGCCATCGGCGACGTCGAGGTCGACGCCATGAACGGCGACATAGCCACCGTCCTGATATATCTTTCGCACGCCTTCGAGGCGGACCCTGGCCATGGCTGAAACGCGGAATGGTTAGGTTGTCGAGTCCGCCGTTCGTCCCGGAGCCCGTGCCGCACCGCCGTGCCTAACGCCGTCTTTCCCGACGCATTCCTCTGGGGCGCCGCGACGTCCGCCTACCAGATCGAGGGCTCGCCGCTCGCGGACGGAGCGGGGCCAAGCATCTGGCAGCGGTTCACGCATTCGCCGGGCCTCACCGCGAATGGCGAGACCGGCGACGTCGCCTCCGATCACTATCGCCGCTGGCGGGGCGACATCGCGATCATGCGCGAGCTTGGCCTCAACGCGTACCGGTTCAGCGTCTCGTGGAGCCGGGTGCTTCCCGACGGGACCGGTGCCGTGAACGAGCGCGGGCTCGACTTCTATCGCCGGCTCGTCGACGGGCTGCTGGAAGCCGGCATATCGCCTAACGTCACGCTGTTCCACTGGGATCTTCCGGCGGCCCTCGACGACCGGGGCGGGTGGCTCAATCGCGACATCGCCGACTGGTTCGCGGATTACGCGCGCGTGATGGTCAGGGCGCTGGGCGACCGCGTCCCGATGTGGGCGACGCTCAACGAGCCATGGGTCGTCACCGATGGCGGATACCTGCACGGCGTGCTCGCGCCGGGTCATCGCAATCTGTACGAGGCGCCGATCGCGACGCACAACCTCATGCGCGCCCACGGCGCGGCCGTGCAGGCGTACCGCGCGGAGGCCAAGCGCGTGATCGGCCTCGTCGTGAATCTGGAGCCGAAGTACCCGGCGTCCAACGCCGAACAGGACCTGATCGCCAGTCGTCAGGCCGACGCGTACATGAACCGGCAGTACCTCGATGCCGCGTGCCTCGGCACGTACCCCGAGGAGCTCCGCGACATCTTCGGAGACGCGTGGCCCGAATGGCCCGCGGCCGACATGCACGCCATCAGTCAGCCGATCGACTTCATCGGTATCAACTACTACACGCGCAGCGTCACCGAGCGCTGGCCGCTCTCGCTTCCGCTTCGGTCCCGCAGCACGAGGCAGCCACACGCGACGCACACCGAGATGGGATGGGAGGTACACGCGCCGTCGCTCACCCGCGTTCTCGTCTGGGTGAAGGAGCGCTACGGGAACATCCCGCTGTACGTCACGGAAAACGGCGCCGCGTTCTACGACCCGCCAAAGCCGATCGATGGCCGCATCGATGACCCGCTTCGGGTTCACTACTACCGCGAACACCTGCGCGCAGTGGCCGAGGCGATCCGACAGGGCGTCGACCTGCGCGGCTACTTTGCCTGGTCGCTCCTCGACAACTTCGAATGGAGCGTCGGCTACTCGAAGCGCTTCGGCATCGTACACGTCGACTACGAGACGCAGGAACGCACGATCAAGGCGAGCGGCCGCTTCTACGCCAATGTGATCCGATCCCGCGGTGCTGCGCTGGGCTGATCGGGCGCTCACGGCCGAAATACCACTTCGGCCGGCAGCGACCGCACCAGCACACCGCCCGAGGGGCCCACGGCGCTCAACGCCCCATTCACGCGCGCTTCGGTGACGGGCTTCGTGAACGGCGCATGCACGATGATCCCGCCGGGAGGAATCGTCAGGCCAGTTGACATGGACACTCGCGCCCTGCCGCTCTCGTTGCGGATCGTGTAGCTGATCGGCCCGTAGTGCGTCGGCAGCCGTCGGACCGTCACGCCGGGCTTCTCCATGACCCAGGACTCGGGAATCCCGGCGGCGATGACGAGTGACGAGTCGGCCTCACGCTCGTACGCGAACATGTCGAGCACCGACCGGATATAGTCGGAGCCCACCCATGTGTGCGGCATGTCGCCGATGAACTTCGGTGTCGCCGGATCCCGCCACACGACTTCGGCCCACTGGGACCATCCGGCGGGTCGCTGATCCTTGAAGAACCAGTCGAGCAGCGCGTGCGCGCGATCGCGCCTCCCGAGCCGGACCATCGTGCCGACGACGCGGAGCTCGTACGGCGTGTAGTTCTCCCACGGCTTCGTGCCATCACGGCGCGCCACGAACTCATCCCAGTAGCGGTCGAACGTGCGCTCGAGCCCACGCGCGATGGTATCGGGCATGCGACCGAGCTCGCCAACCGGCGCCACCGCGATCGTGGTCGACGTGGCGTCGAAGTCTCCGAGATCCGCCGCCCCCGGTATGAAGTCGATGCGGTGGTGCACCATGGCGAACTGGATCGACGCGTAGAGATCGCGCCTGAACTCGTCACGCGTCGTGACGAGCTGCGTCTCCTCCGGTCGGCTCAACGCGTGCGCTACCTCCACGGCATCCTTGAGCCCGCGCAGCGCGAAGAAGTCGTCCCAATACGAGTGCATCGGTTTGGCCGAATAGCCCTCGTGACTGATGGATGGCGGGAGAATTCCGAAGAACAGGCGCTTGTCGCCGGACTGAAATTCCGGCTTGCGCCGCTGCTGGCGAAGCGAGTCGATATACAGCGCGGCACGCAGCACGTTTGGCCAGACACGCTCCAAGACCGCGCGGTCGTGCGTGTGCCGCCAGTACTCCGCCACGAGGTAGATGAACTCGCCATTGCTGTCGTGCTCGGGGACCGGATCCGCTCCGCGCGAGTCGACACAGCACGGCACCTTGCCGTTCGGGTATTGGTAGCTCGCGTACCACTCGAGGAACTCGCGCGCGACGTCCGGCCGGCCCATCCGGAGGAGCGCCGTCGCCTCGAGTGAGCCGTCGCGAATCCACGACCGCTCGTAGGACCTCGAGCCGGGCTGAAGGCCGGCGTGATCGCGGTTGACGAGGATGTAGCCGAGGTTCGCGTACAGCGAGCTCACGACGCGGGAGGCGGAGGACGGGAGCTCGATCGTCACGCGCTCGGTCGCATCCCGCCACACGCGGCGCGCATCGGCCACGCGATCGCGCGGGGCGCGGGCGCCGAGCACGCGCTCGCGTTCCAGCTGGGAGATGGATGCCGCGTGCAGTGGCAGCGCGACCTCGACGACGGCGGCGGCGCCGCTATCGACATCGACGGTATAGGCGAGGGCGCCGGAGGCGTGTCCGAAGGTATCCTGGACGCTGGAGCTCGTGGGCAGCGTCCCTTGGCGGAGATAGTCCACGACGTTGCCCTGGTCGAACGTCGCCGCGCCGAACCCGTTAGGCGGCGTGAGCGACATTGCCGCCATCTCCCCGTTCACCCGGACCGCCTGCCCGTCGGCCGCCAGCTGTCGGATCGTCGCCACGCCACCGGGTGTGTTGAGGAACTGCCATGGCGGGTTCACCTGGAACGGCCGGATGGCGAGGTAGAGGCGCATGGCCTTTCGCCCGCGACCCGTGTTCCCCAGCCGATACTGCAAATAGGCGATGGATGAGTCGCGGCCTCCGAGCACGGCCACCGGCGCGAGCGTGAGCTGCCAGTCGTCGGCCATCCACGCGACGCTCGGCTCCGGGAAGTGCGATCCGGCGAGCGACTGCGTCGTCTTCACGTCTCGCCACGTGAACAGCTTCCCGCCCACGTATACGAACGGCTCCACGGAGAAGCCACCCTTCCGGGCCTCGACCATCCCCTCTTCGTTGACGAGCACCTCGGCCTGGTCGCCGTCGACGCCGGCGACAGTCCAGTAGGACTGGACGCCGCTCATGTACTTCGGGTAGCTGCCGGGCGCGGCGTCCTTCGCGATCGCGGCGAAGAACGCGTTCCTCGACGCCGACCATTCGAGCGGCTCGACGGTGACGTCGCGCAGCCCGAACGCATCCGATGGACCGCGCTCGAGTGCGAGCCTGACGAATCGGGTGTCGCTCTCGGGAAGGTAGATGTAGTCCCTGCCGCCATTCCCGCCGGCGACGCGATAGCGGGTCTCCCACGTCTTGCCGTCGGGCGAAAAGTCGACCGTATAGTCGGACGCCTCGTGTCCCGGCTCCCACTCGAGCTCGAGACCGCCGAACTCCCGGCCCCGC
>Ga0075418_10005877_pt1 | contig 13852 bp, 10 predicted proteins | sample SoiMetdeltSBSDD2_FD_81776 | JGI IMG/M metagenome (GOLD analysis project Ga0075418, IMG submission 81776) | Bulk soil microbial communities from a Populus tree surrounding site in Tennessee, USA - Soil MetaG P. deltoides SBSDD2 | ecosystem: Environmental > Terrestrial > Soil > Tree plantation...
ACTCAACAAACCGATCGGTGGCCTGCTTCGCCTGTGCAATATCAGTCTTGAGTTCACCGGAGGCGTCGCCAATCAGAGTTGCCAGACGAGTCAAAGAGGAGCTTTGGTCTCGCACTTCCTTCGTTCCGTAAATCCAGAGGTCTCTGTTCTTACCCACGAGATTCCGGCGTGCTTGTTCGAGGAGTTGCGGAATAACGCGAACGGAGGCGCCGATCTCTGCGGCGCGTTCGGCGCTTAAGGGAAATTTGTATTTCCAGATCTCGGTGGCGCCCAGAGCGTTAGGACCCTCACGAGCGGGCTGATCGCTCTGGTCGAGGAAGACGGTCACATAGAAAGCGGGATTGTTTGCCCACGGTCTGAGAACCCGGTGATCGAAGTCGAGTCCGTTCATTTCCGCCCGCACGACATACCAGTCAACTTGCTGGTTGATTGGCCATCCGGTGGTGTCGAGGGCGGCGAGGCGCCGTTGGAATGCAGGCAGTTCCTTATGCTGAGCTGACATCGCGCGTACCGAATAATCCGGCACGCCCGCGATCAGGTTAGGCTGCTGGAACGCTCGCCACTCGGCAAAGAGTTTCGTCAAATCCGCAAACGATGATTTCTTTTGTTGAGTCATAGCAGTAAGCGAGTTGGTGAGAAGCAGGACGGCAAAGAGAAGCGCCAATTGCGATGATGGACTCGAGCGCATCCGCCGTGTCCACTCTACCAGGTGGCTGATGTAGGGGTGACTATTGGGTTTCATAAATCGCGATCAGTAGATCAGAAAGTGAACTTGACTGCCAGCTGAATCAGACGCGGGTTATTGCTTGTGGAATTGATGCGCCCGAAGTCGCCCAGATTGGCGGGATCCATGATCCGGCCAGTGTTCGAATCGATGCTGGATGGTGGCACGGCGTTGAAGTTGCCGATCGGGTTCGCATAGTTGACGTGATTGAAGAGGTTGAAGAACTCGACGCGCAACTCGATGTTCTTTGATTCGCTGAGCGGCAAGCGCTTGATGACCGAGAAGTCCGCGTTTGACTGTCGCGGCCCGCGCAAGACATTGCGCCCTACGTTGCCAATGTCGGTGCCGAGCGGGCTCCCAGGAGGAACTGAGCCTGCGATAGCCGTGCCATTCGAGCTTGGAATTGGCTGGCCTTGCTGGACAACCGGACGGGCGAATGCGAGCGGGTTGAAGTAGTATCCTGCCGGGACATTAGTCATCGCCGTGCGCCGGGTTGCGCCGGGCGCCCAGCTTGGCCTGGAGAGTCCGCTGTTTGTTCCGAAATAAAACGAGCCTGCGGTGGAATCGAAGATGTCAATCGGCAGACCGGACATAAGGCTCTCGAATATTCGCGCGGGCACGGTATGGCGGTTGGATCCGCGCCGCATCGCGGCGACAGTAGCACAGTGAAAAAAGCAGGAACATTCCAGGCCCCGGGCGGTGAGGACTCCTGTAACGCTCGCCGTCATTTCACGCTAATCAGTACCACATCGAAGGTGGTCTCGCCGCGCGTCACTGCCAGGTTTTTGCCGTCGCGACTCAGGGCAAAAGAGATAACACGCTCTGCTCCAAAATTAGTCAACTGTTTGGGCGGCGAGCCGTCGAGCGGTTGCAGCCAGATGTCTTTGGCCTGCGCATAAAGGAAATTCGTTCCATCGGGTGACCAGTTTAAGTCAGGATTTAAGTCAGGATTCACCCCCCCTCTCCACTCCAATACCTTTTGAACGGGGCCGCCCTCCACTGGCCGAATTGCTGTAAATACTTTATTGGCTTGATCCCGGAACCAGTATACGAATAGCTTGTTGTCAGGTGACAGGGCCGCGAGGGCCGCGAAGTTGTTCTCCAGAATCTCGCCGACCTGCACCGGTTCGCCGCCCGCGAGCGGGACTTTACAGACCGTGCCCCCGCTTGGAATTCCACACGAATAGAGAACCCACTGCCCATCGGATGTGCATAACGGGCGTGTCTCTCTGCTCCCATTGGTCAACTGTTTCAGTTCGCCGCTCAATAGCTCCAGCCGCCATATGTTGTAATTACCTGCGCGACTGGAAGAGAAAACGATGTAACGACCATCGCTCGTCACCGTAGGTTGTACATTCCTGCCCTGCCTCAACGTCAGTTGCCGCTGCCCGCTGCCATCCGCGTTCATTATCCAAAGATCATCGTCCAGGATATGGACGATTCGACCATCAGGGGTCCAAGCGAGATTATTATAAGCCCCATTTATAGGTGTGAGCTTATGAGCCCGGTTGGAATCGCCATCGGGCACGACCCAGATAGCGGCCGGTGAATCAACCAGCGTAGTGAGGATTTTGCTGCCGTCGGCAGTGAGGGTGACTCCTCGAAAACTACTCAACTCGTTGGTCAACCGCCGCGCTTCGCCGCCCGGATAGGAAACGTGCCAGATGCCCTCAATGCCGCCGGTCTGATCGACTCCGCTGAGGAGAAAGGCGGAACTATCCGGCAGCCAGGCGATTGAGCCAATGCCGCGCCAGCGCGGCGAGGTCAATTTGACCTCGGCGCCTGTATCGGCGCTAAAGCCCACAACACTATAGCGTGAGATGTTATTTTCTCTGATCCTGCCATAGACAGCGATAAGTTTGCCGTCAGGCGACCAGGCCGGCATCTCCCCATCGAGCCGACCCTCACGCTCACTGCGCCGAACCAGAACTTGCTCGTTACCCCCATCACTATCAGCTATCATGACGAGCCATTCCTGCCCGGCCTCATCGTGACGCACAAAGGTCATGCGCTTGCCATCCGGAGAAAAGCTTACGCCGCTAAGCACATCCTCGACTATCTTTTGCGCTTGCCCAGGCAGCACCGGGATGCGCTGGATGAAAGAGTTCTTCGGATTGCCTGGATTTACCCGGCAGTAGACATAATTGCTGTCAGGTGTGAACGTACAGCCGAAATGGCGAGTTGGCAAAAGCTGCGCCGTGCTGCCGCTCAAGACCTGGCTGATCATCAATCCCTCCTTTCCGTTATAGATGACATATTTGCCGTCAGGCGAGATTGCCAGGGCGAACTCCTTACCGGTGGCCGTGATTTTAGAGAAGCTCCAGTTAGCCAGCGAAAACGGAGTTTTTGTGGGGCCGGGCGCAAAGAATTTGTATGCGCCGATGATAAGAGCGACGATCAGCAGCAAGCCAACAAGAGCGAAGCTCGCCGTCGCTCTGTGTCGTATGATTCCGCTTACGAGATAGTTTGCGCCCGACGTGGTACGCGCTGGGATCCGGCCGGTGGTTGGTGACGGCTGGCCGCGCGTTGTGCCCGTGCTGAGCGTCTCTTTTAGTTGCTCCAGATCGCGGCGCATCTCTGCTATGGTTTGATAGCGGTCCTCGGGTTTTTTCCGTAACGCCTTAGCTAAGATTTGCTGCAATTCAATGGGCGCCTCCGACAAGTACTCAGTGAGCGGCGGCGGGTCTTGTCCCGCGATTGCGATGAGCACGTCGTTTCTGGTTTCGCCCTCGAACGGCATATGGCCGGTGGCCGCTTCATACAAGACCACACCCAGGCTGAAAATATCGGTCCGCGAGTCAACGCTGTGGCCGCGCGCCTGTTCAGGGCTCATGTAATTGACTGTGCCCATGACCAGTCCCGGCGTTGTACTCACGCGATAAGATATTTGCGGGGGCGCAAGACCGTCCGTCTGCTTTCGCTCTTCGGTCGCCTTGGCCAGCCCGAAATCAAGCACTTTCACGTAGCCATCGCGCCGCACCATGATGTTTTCGGGCTTGATGTCGCGGTGTACGATACCAGCTCTGTAAGCCGCCACAAGCGCTTCGGCTACTTGCAGGATAGTGTTAACCACGCGATGCAAATCGTAGTCGCCGCGCGCGATCACGTCGCGCAGCGTTTCGCCGTCAACAAACTCGGTGACGATGAAGCGCAGTCCTTCGGTCTCGCCGATCTCGTAGATCGTAATAATGTTCGGGTGATTAAGCGCCGACACGACGTGGGCCTCTCGCTGAAAGCGGAGCAGTTGATCCCGGTCCTGGCTGAATGAAGCAGGCAGTAACTTGAGCGCGACTCGGCGGTGCAGCCTCGTGTCTTGAGCCAGATAGACTTCTCCCATTCCGCCTGAGCCAAGCAAGGCCATAACCACGTAGTGTCCAACAGACTGCCCTACTACTAACCTGGCTTGGCTCTCTGCGAGCAACCCGGCAGCCAGGTCAGGGGCGAGCGACTCGATGAAGTTGTCCGACGGATCGTGAGACGCGAGTAGCGATTCGACTTCGAGGCGCAGGCCGTCATTGCCCGCGCAGTCATGAGCCAGGAAGGCCGCACGGTCGCCAGGCTCTCGCTCGAGCGCGGCGTGGAACAGATCATTGATTTGTTGCCAGTTGTCAGCTCGCATCCTGACCTTCTTTGCCGATTTCACGGCGCAGCCAGGCTTTGGCCATAGTCCAATCTCTCATAACCGTCCCCGGCGATACTCCCAACACCTCCGCCGTTTCCTCGATGCTCAACCCGCCAACGAAGCGCATCTCAACTATCCGGCTTTTCCTTTCGTCAATCTCGGCCAAAGTATTGAGCGCATCATCGAGCGCCACCATGTCTGCGACTCGTTTCTCAGACACAACCATCGCTTCTCCAAGCGAAACCTGTTGGGCTCCGCCTCCTCGCTTGGCGTATTGGCGAGAGCGGGCGTAATCGGCCAGGATGCGCCGCATCAGGTGTGCCGCGATGCCGAAGAAGTGAGCGCGATTCTGCCACTGTACATTCCTCTGATTAATGAGCTGCAGATAGGCCTCATTGACGATGGCCGTAGTTTGCAACGTGTGGCCGGGACGCTCTCGGCCCATGTAATGATGAGCCAGGCGGCGGAGCTCTTCATAAACCAGAGGCATCAGCCTGTCAAGAGCCGCCTTATCGCCGCCGCTCCAATCCAACAGCAGTTGAGTAACCTCATCTGGCGAGGGTGATGTCATATGGCAAGGGTGATACGGCACATTCGTATGATGGCTAACCCTCAGGACGGGCGGATTATAGCACTGTTATTTGCCCCACCCAACACACACCGAATCAATAAATTCTCGATGCCGTTAGAGGTTTTCGGCCCGGATCGCACGTCTATACATGTGAGCAGCCGCGATACTCGCTCCACAGAAAAGGCCGAGATAAGCAAGATGACCGCCTTTTCAAGCAGACTGTGCCACTCATAAAGTAAGAGAAATGAAATGGTGCAAGCAAACAAACCTAAGAATCACGCGCGACATCAGGTTGGATTCATAAGGGCGCTTATCATTTTGATCAGCGCCGCCTCTCTGGCGACAGGTCCAATAAGAGAGTCTTCTGCACAAGCAGATGCTCCGAGTTGGAGCTATACCGGCAAACTCAAGTCGAGACACTCGGGTAACTATGGTACAGCTGCGATGTTATTGGCTGTTAGCCAGCTTGGTTCTTGGCTGGGTCCATACCTATAAGGTTAAGGAGGATAAAATGGCAGATAAAAAATTGTATGACGAAGGACTGAGACCCAAGATCCTAATCAATTGGGATACGTTTGAGGAGTGGGGCATTTCTTCAAGCTGGAAAGCACCTTTCACTGATGCAGTTATCAATGCTTACACGCGTTGGATGAATCTTGCAGGCGTTGACCTGCGGTTCCAATTTTGGGGATACACCACTAAGACAAGTTCAGACTCCGGTGAACTGGTTATCAAGATGAACGAAAAGTTCGGTGAAAGGCTCGCGTCAACGTTTGGTGGACACAATCGACTGGAGCTAGTCTTCCATCGGAAGCGAAGTTCGGACTTAACACCGTGGAATTTTGTGCCATACAACGCCGATCCGGGTGAATTTGATATGCAGGCCATTCTGATTCATGAACTCGGTCATTGCTTAGGTCTCGATCATACGGCAAGCGGTTCTCCGACAGTGATGAGTGGGTATTCATATTTTGCCCGCTTTGGCCCATTCAGCAGTGATGTTAATGATGAACGAGCTGTCTACGCAGACTTTAACCAAAACAGGCTACGACAACAACGGTCCATTAACAGCGGTGCCAGTTGGGCGGAAGTCAGTAATAATCTAACAACTCATGGTAACGCTGAAGCTCGCACCAATCTAAACCCCGGCGTCGTCGCCACACCAAGATCCGGCTTTTATGTTGTTGGCTGGAGCCGAGTAGGCAGCCGAGCTCCATCTTGGTTGCGAGGAGATGGCAATGTATTCCTAAAGCGACATTGGCTGTTTTATGGCGGTGAACGCTCCATCTACGGACCCGTCTTTGCTCACGATGATGACCAGACTATGCTGTGGGCATGGGTACAAAACGATGATCTAGGAACTATTAAAATTGTACGCTCTACTAATCAAGCATACCAATGGAGCTTCGTTGGTAGTCCGACAAATGCGAAAACTCATGGGACACCCGGGCTTTGTTGGACTCGTGTTAACGGGCAATCTACCTGGATAGTTCTGTGGGCACATTACGACCGATCTAATCGCGCCGACACAGGCTACATTCGTGCCAGTATTTCGACAAATAACGGTGCTACTTGGAGCACGCCAATTGTTTTGGACACTTTCTACAAAGCCCTCTCCGGTGTTTCTGCGGCCTCTAGCGCGAACAATCAAGTCGTTGTTGCTTTCGCCTGGGCCCCGCATTCAACCTATGGTATGAATCGCATTCGCGCCTTAAACTGCGCCGTCTCGGGTAGCGATCTTCAGAGGGTATCAACCGTGTTTAGCTCGGAAACAACTCGAATTCAACCAGCCCTGCTTTATGATCCGAGTGCCGATAAATTTATAGTAGCCTGGAGAGGTCAAGATTTTAACACCACGCTGAACTCCATGAGCAAATCACCTACTGCAACGGAGTGGTCCGGTAAAGTTACTTTATCAGGGGTCCGCAGCCATGTCGCACCGGCGTTAGCATATTCCCCGGAGTATGGGGAATCCGTACTGTGGTATGCGTATGAAGGCAGCTAACGCTAACACGGTCGCAAAGCAACTCTATAGAAAAGGAGGATACTGTCAAAATGGCTACAATTTATGAAGAAACACCGACATTCGAAGAACGTGTAGAGGGAGCGTTACTCATCATTGTTGGACGAGTTGAAAAACCCATTGATGTTAGAGTAGACCACTCAGGTGATCCGCCACAAGTGCAAACAGTTTTTCGGGTGAATGTCGAGAGCGTGCTTAAGGGAAAGTTCGCCCAAGCTTCGCTCAAGGTCCGAGTAGTGGGTGGCAAAGCTGAGAAGGTTGAGACGGATTGGAGTGTCCGGATGAATACAGGCGATCAGATGCTGCTCATGCTAGCACCGGACTATGGTCCCGATTATGACAAGGATATGTTTGTTCCGTACTTCAGGAGTTGCTATCCAGTCAAGGAAAAAGGTGTAGTGAAGCTGGATGAGGACACAGCTAAAGAGCTCACAAGTCAAGAAATCCGGATTGAGAAAGCAACAGCAAAATTAGCCGATCTGCGCTCGATAATTAATAGAGCGATGCAGCGTCGGGAAAAGGAAGCGGTCACTTTGGCCGAAATGGAACCGGCCGAGCTCCGAGAGATGCCGTATGACGAGGTAGGTGAGATGCCTCAAGCTGAACTTGGCGAAGCTCGTCCAGCCAGTCCTGAGAGTGGACCCGAAGAACTCAGAGAGGCGGACTAGAGCTAATCTTCTGTGCTTGACACTGCACTTTAAGCACACTTCGTGTTCCTGCGAACTGGTCCCGATTGCTTTGTCGGATTCATCGGAGCCGATTCCGAGATGCACGCGCCGTTGAAGGACCGGTTCGAGGAGGAGTGGAAGAAGGCACGCAAGCCATGAGGCTGGCTAACAACGGCATGTAGCGGACGGCGCTGCACGCCGCCGCTGATGCCGAGCGATGGGGAGGTGCTGGTCGTCGGAGGCCCACCTGAGTTGTACGATCCATCCACCGGAACGTGGAGCGTTAACGGCACGCTCACGCTGAAGTTCCGATCGGATTACACGGCGGCGCTGCTCGGGAACGGCAAAGTCCTCGTCGCCGGAGGAGAGGAAAGTATTTCCGCCGAACTCCCCCCTGAACTGACGAACACCGCGGAACTGTATGACCCGGCCACCGGCGAGTCGCGTTTCACCGGTAGTCTCAACGTTCGCCGCATTGGTCAGACAGCTACGTTGCTACCCAACGGCAAGGTCTTATTCGCAAGCGGCGTAACGCGCAGAAGTGTCGGGGACAGGATCGAGGAGTTAACGACCAACACTGCGGAGCTATACGATCCAGCCACAGGCCAGTGGAGCTTGACCGGCAACCTCAGCACGTCCGGTATGTTTCTGCTGCGGCGCTGCTTCAAAATGGCAAGGTACTGATCGTAGGAGGGATTCACGGAACTTCCATTGGCAGCATCCACACCGGCGCGGAATTGTACGATCCCGACACGGGAACGTGGTGAATGAGAATCCACACACTACTTTGACCAGCAAGAAAGCAGGCAAGAAGATCAAGCCAGGCGACCGTCTGCAGGTGCGAAACCCTGACGGCACACTCTCCGAAGAGTTCATTTTCACGGGTTCCTAGGACATGACTAGCGCGGTGATTCTCCATACGGAACAGGAGACTACACTGATGAACATACTGAAAACAGATGCGATGATAGTGCAACACCGCGGAATGCGCGATCGAGTAAGCCGCTGTCGTCCTCCAAGCGTCGGAAGGCGAAGCGACGATCCCCCTCGATACTGAATCTTCTCAATCCCACCATACACGAATCAGCTGATGACCTGCCGGAATCTCTGGTGGGTTTGCGAACAACTCATCATTAGGAGCAATCTCGTCCGGTTCCAACGGGCGCAACACAGACTCAAAAGCCGGCGCCGCAAGTCTGGTGACGATGCAGGCCGTATCGGTGAAAGGCCAGATACTGTCGTACGTCTCATCAATCTCAGTGATGGCTAGATATACCCCAGCGACTCCGTCCATGCTCTCGACCTGTCGGAAGGCAACGTCGAAGGCCGCGACACCAGGATGCTCGTTCAAGTTGCAGCCGATCGAACCCACATCGTCGTTGCCGTCGAAGAACTCCGAACGGGTAACGAGAACACGCGGAGGAGCCATGCCGATGTACCCATGAGCTTTTGCAGTCTCGATAAGTCGCTTGCGTTTTTCGGTGTCCATATGTGCCTCCGCGCCTAAACTGCTTTTCAGTGCCTGAGCCCTCGTTGCAGGTGCAACTGCATGAACTTCAGAAACTGCTCCCAGTCGGACGATATCGCCCCGTGCCCGCCCGCGTGCATGTAATAACCGAGCGTGTTCAGAATGGGCCGTCCGGCGGGCGGCGCCTGATCCGTGCCAAGATCGTGCTCGCCGAGCAACCGATAAACCGGTCCGGCGGCGACCGCGGACAGGAATTCTCCCTTCGGGTCTGACCAGTGGTCTGTGTCGCCGGTTTGCAGCAGCAGCGGGCGAGGGGCGATAAGCGCGAGCAGCATGTGCGCATCGACCGGCGACTGGTCGACGCGATCGGCGAGCTTCTGATAGTTGGCCGCGAACTGGTATGCGTATCTCGTCGGGGCCGTCAGGTGCTTGATGGTCTCACCGAAGTTGCGGCGGCTCAAAGCGGCGCCGCCCTCGCCCGAGCAGCTGGCGATCACCATCGCAAAGCGCGTGTCGCGGGCTCCCGCCCAGAGAACGGTCTTACCCAAGCGTGACACGCCGACGATGGCGACGCGCTTCGCGTCCACGCCCTTATCGGTTTCAAAGTAGTCCAGCGCCCGGCTCAGACCCCAGCTCCACGCCGCGATCGTTCCCCACTCGTCCGGTGCCGGCTCCGTCTGCCGGGGCTTGAGATAGGTCGCACGCACCCCATCCTGAATTGCTCCAGCAAAGTCCGGGTCGACGTCGCCATAGTAGATCGTTGACACCCCAATTCCGCTCGCGAGGAAAGGCAACACGTCAAGCTTCCTGGAATTCGGGCCCGGCGGCACGGGCGCACGTTTCCTGTCGCGCCCCCAAACTTCGCCGGGCTTGATTCCGGGGTCGTCTGCCACGCTCGAGTTGGCGGTGAAGCTTAGATTCAGCAGGAGCGGGACAGGCTTGGTGGCCTCCGCAGGCAGGTAGACCAGCAAGTCCATCTTCGGCCCCGTCCTGTCACGCGTGAAGTAGATCGTCACCTGCCGCCGGATGGCTCTACCCCCGAGGGCGGGCGTGCCTTTGTCGAACACGTCGAAGCTCATGCCGGCGGGGCGGCCTGGACTGCGACCGAACTGATGTTCTTCGAAGAGTCGCAAGATCTCGGGGCGACGCTTTCTGTACCAGGTCTGCGCATCGCGCACGCGCATCCCGTCGGAAAGGACGAGCGGGTCCGGGAGGATGTAGTTGCCGGCGAGTGACTCGTCGTAGTTGACCGGGATGCCGGCCACGTTTGTCGGCGGCGCGTTCTGAGGCTTGCTGCTCGCGGAACAGACGCACAATAGGACCGCCGAAGCCAACGCCGCCACCAGCTGCGATGTTCTATGTGTCATTGAATTCAACGCTCCCGGGGGCTTGCCGTGAAACTCAGCGTCCCCTCGCAGTGATTAGTATTACGGGGCCGAGCAGCCCCGATTCCTTTAGAACGGGCGGCGGGCCCCCTGGATTGACGCTGTCGGCGGGGCCGCCGACAGCGAGCACCCTCTTGTCCGCCGTCGCCGCCCGATCACCGATCAGTCGGTTCGTCCACTCGTTCGTCACTTTGATCTCCAGACGATTGACGCCGGGTTTGAGAGCGCCGGTCACGTCGAGACGGAACGGCGGCTTCCACAACACCCCGAGCGTCTTGCCGTTGAGAGAGACCTCCGCGATGTCCTTCACCTCGCCGAGGTCAAGCAGAATTCTTTGCCCCGGCCGGAGCCAGCCCCGCGGCACCGGCACCGTTCTCGAGTACGTGGCAGTGCCCGAAAAGTACTTCACGCCCTCATCAGCATACGCTGTCCAGGAGACCAGCTCCGCAACTCGGAGATTCGCCGGCGCGCCAAGGTTCGCGGGGAAGCTGACCTCCCACGGCCCGCCGAGCGCCGCAAACGGCGACAGTTGGTCATGGACAATCACGCGGGAAGGTGAGGCGGCCGCACGGCGGAAGACCACGAACACCGACTCGCGCTCCTCCAGGTGCAGCGGCACCGTCGTGCGCCCGTCCGCTGTGCTGTACCCCGTCGGCTCGCTCGTGCCAGTGTCCGCGTGCCAGAGTTCCGCCTCTTTGCCGCCCACGCGGAACCTCACTTCCAGGTCTTGCGCCCGGTCGGAGCGGTTTGCGACAAAGTAGATGTCAGTTTCCCCTTCGCGCCGATGTATCCAAGCCAGATCCGCGTCGAGCCCGCGGGAATAATCCATGTCCGGCAGGACGCGTAGCGACGCAAGGACTTCGGCGGGCGTCAGCCCCCACACAACAGTCCCCCTACCGTAAGTGCGCTTCGTGCGGCTGACGCCATCGAGATCACCCCACATGTCGGAAGCCATTGCCAGCACCTCTTTGTCCGCTTCTGGGTATCCAGCCAGGCTCGGTGATTTCGAAGGCTTCGGCCCAAGAACGGTCGCGCCGCCGCTGACGAGTTCACGAATTTTGCGCAGCACCGGAACTGTCATGCGGTCCACCTCCGGCAGCACAAGCAGCCGGTAACTCACGCCGTCGGGCAGGACGAGCTGGCCGTTCGCGCCGACCGACATGCGGCCGAGCAGTGCGTCTGTGTTCAAGAAGTCGTAATCGTAGCCCGTGGGCGGCGCGGGTCTCAGACCAGCGCCCCAGAAAGGCATCGTCGAAGGGGCGCCTTCGTTCAGCAGGTACGCAAGGTCGGCCACCGGCAGGCCTCGCTGTAGCATGAAAGAGTTCCGCGCCAGGTATGTCATGAACGGGCCAGCCTGCTCCGCCCATGTGATGTTGCGGTTGATGTGCGTCCCGACCATCGTGTTGCCGGGCTTGGTGTCGAGCGGTTGGTGTGCGGAGGTGTGGAAGATTATGCGGTTGACGCCCTGCGCGAACCAGTAGTCGGCGATCTTCTTGAGCGAGAACGGCGACTCGTAGCCGCCCCCGGTGAACGACTCGGCCGCCACGACCGCTTTTCCGTATACATGCGCGGCGGAGGCGGCGCCACGCACGTCCATGTAGTACATTGCCGGCGGGTGAAGGTCGCGCATCCAGAACTCGCCTACGGGGATATCAACGTGCTTCTTGTTGAGCAGCGTGTCCTCGGGTATCTCCAACGATACGCCCGCCGCCTCGCCGTAAGTGCCGATACCCTGCCGGCGCAGGAACTCCGTCGCCGCGGCGTAGTGGTTCTCGGCGAACATGTCTGCGAGCGTGCGGCGGAAGTCCCAGAGAAAACGGTCGCTGACCTCGGAGCTCGCCACGACTCGGCCCGCGAGGGCGGGCAGGTAAGGCATTGGATCGTATCCGCGGCGGCGGCGGAACTCGTCGAGCATCTCCTCCGTCCAGTTCTGCATGCCCGCTTCCCAGCTATCGAGCAGCACGTAGCGGAGGCTCTTGCCGTACAAACCGCCAAGCGTGCGAGCGAGCGGATCGGTGTAGCCGCGCAGGTAGTCTTCGAGATGCTTCCGGCTGAGCTTGTCCACTTCGTAGCCGACTCCGGCAGGCACGGCGGGACGGTTCCTCGCGCCAGTCAGCGAATAGCCGAAGCGCAGGATCGTCCACTTTCCGGGCGGCACTTCCCAACCGAGTGTGCCATCCGCGGCCATCTTCTTGGTCAGGTCGATGACGCCCGTTGCGGGAATCGAGGCGTCGGTGGGAACCGGGGGCGTCGGCACCGACTCGTACTCGAAGAGGAAGCTGAAGCCCGCCTTCTCCTCCCAGCGGTGGACGCACGCGCCAACGTGAAGCACCAACTCCATCAGTGTGTACTCGCGTGCCGGCTGCGTCTGTGCCTGACTCATCACCTCCGACGGTCTCAGGGGCGCGCTGGTCATCTCGACGCGGTAGAACTTCGCAGTAGTTTCCGGGAACGCGAACGTCCGCGCCACGCCTCCTCGATAAAGCTGCGCGCCGGGAAGCGTCACCAGCGTCTTGAAGTCCCGCCCATCGTCACTCACCAGGACGCGGCCGACCGGTATCCCCCCGCGCCCCGCGAGCGAGATCGCGCGCGCCCTGAAGGGACTCGCGAACTCGAACTGCACCCACGCCGGACCGCCTTCCTGCGGCGCCGATATCGTGAGCGCGGTGTTGAGGTCGTCGTCCAGCAGGGGCACGGCATCGAGCGGCCCTGCCGACGTGGTTACCTTCAGTTTCACGTCCGACATCCCTACTTCGTCGGGCGGGGTTCGGTAGGCGATGACCGCACTGTCGCCATAGTGCGTCGGATCTCGCGGCGGTGCGGCGCCCGCCCGACCCACGCCTGGGATTAAGTTTCGGATTGGACCGTTGTTTGAAGGCGGCTGCGGCAGCTTGCCCTTGTATGTTCCTGGCCCTTCCACTGAAGTTTCGCTCCAGACGAGTTTCTTCATTGCCTGCTCAGGCTTCACCCAGGGCCCACCGGTCTCACTCCATCCGGCAGAGCTGAAGATGGTCATCTCCAAACCCAGCCGGTCGGCCTCGGCAGCCGCGTGGCGAACGGCTTCCAACCACTCCGGAGTCCAGAACACGACCTTCTTGTTGACGCTCTGCCCCCCGCCCGCGTTGACGTCTGCCAATTGGAGGCCGGCGATGCCGACCGTCTTCATCCACTCAAGGTCCCTGGTGATCCCTTCAAGGGTGACGTTGCTGCCCGTCCAGTGCCACCAGGTCCTCGGCCTGGCCGCGTCAGGCGGGTCAGCGAAACCGTGTTCGAGCCCGCCGCCGGTGGACTGAGCGGACACCGTGACCCCGATTACCAACAGGCCCGCCGTGGCAACTGCGGCGATAAATGCCCTCCATGTATGCGTCATCTATTCATCCGATATCGCAAG
>Ga0075418_10005878_pt1 | contig 13852 bp, 13 predicted proteins | sample SoiMetdeltSBSDD2_FD_81776 | JGI IMG/M metagenome (GOLD analysis project Ga0075418, IMG submission 81776) | Bulk soil microbial communities from a Populus tree surrounding site in Tennessee, USA - Soil MetaG P. deltoides SBSDD2 | ecosystem: Environmental > Terrestrial > Soil > Tree plantation...
CCCGCGGCGGCGCCGACGCCGACGTGGTGCGCGAGTTCGACTTGAAGACGAAGCAGTTCGTCCCGGACGGCTTCCGGCTGCCGGAGTCGAAGAGCGACAGCAATTGGCGCGACCGGGAAACGCTCTACGTCGGCGTCGCTTTCGACTCGACGACGATGACCACGTCCGGGTATCCACGGGTCGTCAAGGAGTGGAAGCGCGGCACCCCGCTCGAGAAGGCCCCGATCGTCTACGAGGGCCAGAAAGAGGACGTGGGCGTCGGTGCCCTCCGCGACCACACTCCGGGGTTCGAGCGGGACTTCGTCTACCGCTGGCTCACCTTCTACACCAATGAGCTCTACCTGCGCCGCAACGGCAAGCTGCTCAAGATCGAGAAGCCCGACCATGCGGACGCCACGGTGCACCGGGAATGGCTGCTGCTCACGCTCCGTGAAGATTGGACCGTGAACGGGAAGACCTGGCCCGCCGGCGCCCTGCTGGCCACGCGGTTCGAGGACTTCCTCGCCGGCAAGCGGGACTTCCAGATGCTGTTCGAGCCGTCGGAGCGCAAATCGCTGGCGAGCTACGCCACCACCCGCAACACCATCCTTTTGAACGAGCTCGACAACGTCAAGAACCGACTCTACGTGCTGCGTCCCGACGGCAACACGTGGTCGCGCAAGCCCATCCCTGGTTTGCCGGATTTCGGCAGCATCAAAGAGACCGTCGAAGACTCGTACGATAGCGACGCCTTCTTCCTCACCATCACCGACTTCGTCTCCCCCACCGGTTACTACTACGGCGCCGCCGGCGGGAGTGCGCCAGAGAAGCTGAAGCAGACGCCGGCGTTCTTTGTTGCCGAGGGCTTGGTCGTCACCCAGCACGAGGCGGTTTCCGCCGACGGCACGCACATTCCCTATTTCCTCGTGGCGCCCAAGAACCTACGGGCCGACGGCACGGCCCCCACGCTCCTCAACGGTTACGGCGGCTTCGAGGTCGCCGAGATGCCAACGTACAGCGGCACGCGCGGCTCCTCCTGGCTGGAGAAGGGCGGCGTCTTCGCCCTCGCCAACATCCGGGGTGGCGGTGAGTTCGGCCCCAAGTGGCATCAGGCCGCGGTCAAGGCGGGCCGGCACAGGTGCTACGAAGACTTCGCGGCCGTCGCCAAGGATCTCATCGCGACCAAGGTCACCAGTCCGGAACACCTCGCCTGCATCGGTGGCTCGAACGGTGGCCTGCTGGTGGGCAACATGCTCACGCAGTACCCCGATCTCTTCCGCGCCATCGTCTGCCAGGTGCCGCTCCTGGACATGCAGCGTTATCACAAGCTGCTCGCCGGAGCCTCGTGGATGGGCGAGTACGGCGACCCCGGCGTCCCGGCGGAATGGGAGTTCATCCGCACCTTCTCGCCGTACCAGAACGTTAAAAAAGAGGTGAAGTATCCGCGCACGCTCTTCACCACCTCGACGCGGGACGACCGTGTGCACCCTGGCCACGCCCGCAAGATGGTGGCGAAGATGAAGGACCAGGGCCACGATGTCCTCTACTACGAGAACATCGAGGGCGGCCACGGCGGTGCGGCCACCAACAAGCAGTCGGCCTACATGTGGGCCCTGGCCTACACCTTCCTCTGGCAGGAGCTGCAGCCGAGCCGCTCGCCCTGACGGACGACGCCACGTGACGGGCGACGACTCCAGGCGGACGGCGCCTCCTCTAGTCGGGGCTTCGGGGTTGAATGGACGAGAGCGCGACCTTGTCCCTCGAGGTCGCGCTCCCGTACCATGCCCCGCAACTCCAGCCCGGAGGTGCAAGGCCCGATGACCCCGAGCCCCAAAGGCCCGCCGCGGGGTGAGCGCAAGCGCCAGCTCTCCCCCGCCGCCTACCGCGAACTGCAGCCCGGCGAAACCTTCGAACCCTACATCGCAGCCAACGAGAACATTCCCCAGTTCACCACCCGCGCCGTGCTTCTCGGCATCGTGATGACCCTGGTTTTCTCGGTGGCCGCGACCTACTCGGGTCTCAAGGTCGCCCAGGTGTTCGAGGCGGCGATCCCGATCAGCATCCTTTCCGTGGGCCTCGCCGGGCTCTTCCGCTCGCGCCGCAACACCATCCTGGAAAACGTCATCGTGCAGAGCATCGGCGGCGCCTCGGGTCTCGTGGTGGCGGGATCGATCTTCACCCTGCCGGCGCTGTACATCATGGATGTCGCTCCCGGCACGGGCCCCATGCTGCTCACCATGTTCATCGTCGCTGTGCTCGGGTCGTTGCTCGGCCTCATGTTCCTCATCCCCTTGCGGCGCTACTTCGTGGTCGAGCAGCACGGCAAGCTCCCCTTCCCGGAAGCCACCGCCATCAACGAGGTGTTCGTCACCGGCGAGACCGGCGGCGAACAGGCGCGCACCCTGGTGATGGCCGCCGTCGTCGGCGGCGTCTACGACTTCCTCGCCACCACGGTCCGGGCCTGGTCGGAGCTCATCAACTTCCAGTTCCTGCCGTTCATGCGCAAGCTGGCGGAGACCACCAAGGCCACCTTGGCGGTGGATGGGGTGAGCCTGATCCTGGGCCTCGGCTTCATCACCGGGCTCCGCTTCTCGGCGATCATCGCCGCTGGCGGTCTCTTCTCCACCCTGGTGCTGGTGCCGCTCATCTACCACTTCGGCCAGCACGTCGGCGACTTGGCCATCCCGCCCGCACCGCTCCCCAATGTCCCCGAGCACATCGGGGACATGTCGGCCAACAACATCTTCCGGCTCTATGCCCAGCGTATCGGCGTCGGCGCCATGGCCGGCGCCGGCATCATCGGCATCCTCAGGAGCCTGCGCACCATCGTGAAGGCCTTTTCCCTCGGCTTCCAGCAGATCGCACGCCCCAAAGCGCACCTGGCGACCACGGTACGCACTGACCAGGACATGAAGATGAGCACGGTGATCGGTGCGATCGCGCTCACCCTCGTCGCGGTGCTGGTGTTCTTCTTCGTCCTCCTGCGTCAGGACCCGACGTCCGCCGCCAAGGCACCGCAGATCGCTTTCACCGGTCTCCTCATCGCCTTCGTCTTCTCCTTCCTGTTCACCACCGTGGCCGCCCTCGCTACCGCCATGACCGGCAACAACCCGATCTCGGGGATGACGCTCGTGACCCTCATCATCGGTTCGGCGGCGCTGGTGGGAGTGGGGCTGCAGGGCGACTTCGGCAAGTACGCGGCCATCGTCATGGGTGGCGTGGTGTGCTCGGCGCTCGCCATGAGCGGCGGCTTCGTCACCGACCTCAAGGTGGGCTTCTGGCTCGGGGCCACGCCGCGCTACCAGCAGATCTCCAAGCTCATCGGCACCCTGGTCGGGGCGCTGGGCGTGGCGCTCACGGTGCTCCTCATCCACCGGGCCTTCGGTTCCACCGATCCGGCCACCGGGCGCTTCGTCTCCGGCTTCACGAACAGCCAAGTGGTGCCGGCGCCGCAAGCCAATCTCTTCGCCACCATCCTCTCGGGCATCTTCGACAACCGACCGGTGACCTGGCTCTTGTACGGCGTGGGCCTGGCTCTCTCCGTGCTGCTGGTGATGATGAAGATCCCGCCCCTCGCCTTCGCCATCGGCACCTATCTGCCGGTGCAGATCAATACGCCGCTATTCATCGGCGGTCTCATCGCGCACTTCGTGGGCCAGAGCAGCCGGGATGCTCAGGTCTCCGAGGAGCGCATGCGGCGCGGCACACTGCTCGCGAGCGGCTTCATCGCCGGCGGCTCGATCATGGGGGTCATCGGCGCCCTGCTCGTGCTCGCCAACTGGAAGCGCTTCATCGATCTGGCCATGGACGAACATCACGATCACCTCGGCCAGATCATCAGCATCGTCATGTTCACGGCGCTCTGCATCTTCCTGTACGTCAACTCGAAGCGAGCCCAGGTGAAGGGAAGCAGGGTTAGCAAAAACCGAGCACGGTGATTGTTTGAAGTGCTCGAACCGATGTGACGGCTCCGCTGGACTGGGACAGAAGAAGTGAGAGCGAAATCTCCGAAGAGCAAGAGCGCGAAAAGCGAGGCGATGGACCCGGCCTTCGCGCGCGTCGTCGAGGCCTTCGCCCGCGATCGTCAGGTCACCACCGGCAAGATGATGGCCTCGGTGGGGCTCAAGGTAAACGGCAAGATCTTCGCGATGATGGTGAAGGGGCGGTTCGTCGCCAAGCTATCCAAAGACCGGGTTGAGGAGCTCGTGCGCGCCGGAGTGGGAGAGCGGTTCGACCCTCGGGGTGACGGGCGTCTCATGAAGGAGTGGGTCGTCCTCACCGGAGCGAAGCCGCCCTGGATCGAGCTCGCGAGAGAGGCTCATCGCTTCGTGCGAGGCGAGAAGACGTGACGGAGAGGCCGCAGCCTCTGCGCGAGATCGTCCAGCCCTTCGTCGATCTGGTGCGGGCCCCGCGCGCCCTCTGGGGTGTGAATCTCAACTACCTCGTCGAGGGCTTCGTCTACTTCGGCATGGTCATCTACCTGGCGATGTACTTCAACGAGTACGTCGGCCTGGACGACCAGCGCGCCGGCTGGATGGTGGGCGCCCTGACCTCGGGGATCACCATCTCGATGTTCTTCTTCGGCGGCCGGGCCGACCGCTGGGGCGTGCGGCGGGCGCTCATCGTTTCCCTGCTCCTCATGCTCGCCGGGCGCATCGTCCTCGCCGCCGCGCCGAGCTCCGGCCTGCGCGGCGGCGCCATTCTCTCGCCGTTGAACGGCCTCTCGCTAGTCGCCATCCTGCTCGTGGTCCTCGGTTACGGCATCTACCAGCCTGCCGCCTACGCCGCGGCGCGGCAGTTCACCACGCCCGCCACCGCCAACATGGCCTATGCCATGCTCTACGCGGTGATGAACCTGGGTGGCTGGCTGCCGACCTTCATGTCCGCCATCCGCGAACGCTCCGGCATCCAGGGCGCCTACTGGTTTTACACCGCCTCGACTGGCCTCGGTCTCGTCCTCCTCCTGCTCGTTCTCACCCGCAACGCGGTGGCGCGCGGCGTGGCGGACGCCAGCGCCGTGACTGCGACTCCCGAGGGCCCTGTCACCGCAAACCCATCGAGGCCAGCGGCGACGGCATCGACGCCCGCCAGCGCCCCGACTCCTGCCGGTGCCGGATGGTCACGGCCCACGGCAGCTGCGCGCGCCTGGCTCTGGCTCCGGCAACACCCGTTGGCGGATGCCAAATTCTCCTTTTTCATCTTCTGCCTCATCCCGGTGCAGACGCTCTTCGCCCACAACTGGCTCACGCTGCCACAATACGTGAGCCGCGCCTACGCCGGTTCCTGGGTGGGAGAGAAGTTCGAAACCGCGACCAATCTCAACTCTCTGCTCATCTTCGTTCTCTGTCCGCTGGTGGCGGCGATGACGAGGCAAACGAAGGTCTACCCCATGATGATCGTCGGCACGGCGATCATGGCGGTGCCGACCTTCTTTCTCGCCTTGGGCCCGACGGTGTGGGCGCTCTTCGCCTACATCGTCGTCATGACCATCGGCGAAGCCATCTGGCAACCGCGCTTCTTGCAATACGCCGCCGAGATCGCCCCGCCAGGCCGCACCGGTGCTTACATGGGCGTGGCCCAGTTCCCCTGGTTCCTCACCAAGATGCTGGTGCCGTTCTATTCCGGCTGGTTCCTGCAGCGCTATTGCCCCGATCCTGCCACCGGCTTGCCGCAGAACACCCGGACCCTGTGGTTGATCTACGGCTGCATCGCCATCAGCTCCACGCTGTTCTTGGTCCTGGCTCGCAACTGGGTCGGGAAGGATTTCAAGTCGAAGGCCTGAGGCTGAAGCACGGAAGGGCTCATGATTGCGCGCCGCACGCTAGGATTGCCGACCACCGGCGGGAGCAGGGGAACTCGAGGAAGGCGCCGCGAACCCCCTGGAATTTTGCCGCGCCGGCGGGGTAGGATGCGCCCCATGAAATGCCAGGTTTTCTCCGCGCTCCGCCTCCCGTGCGTTCTCGCTTGGGTCCTGTTCCTTCTCGGCTCCGGCGCCGCGGCGCAGCAGGTCGGCATCACCCTGCCGCCGACGAGCATCCTTCCCAACTACGACCGCTTGCCGATCGGCCAGACCGAGGCTCTCGAAGCCGGGGCGTACCTCGCCCGCGCCGAAGGCGCCTCCGCCGCCTGGTACAACCCGGCGGGGATGGCACTGGCGGAAAAGAGCGGCTTCAACGCCAGCGCCGTCGCCTACGAGTGGAACTCGGTCAGCGTCGAGGGGGTGGGAACCTCCACCACGCGCTCGCGCTTCAGCTCGGTGTCGACCCTCGTGGCGGCCGTCATTGGGCAGCCCATCATCCACTCCGAGCGCTGGCGTCTCGGCTTCGCCCTCGGCAAACCGGTGTCCTGGCAGCCCGGCCGCTCCGATGGCGCCTTCACTCTCCCGACGAGCCGCGGCGACGCGCGCTTCTCCTACTCTTCGGACGTGAGTTTCTCCACCCTCGTTCCCGCCCTCGCCGCCGCCTATGCGCCACGGAAAGGCCTGCGTTTCGGCACCAGTGTCGGCATCGGCTGGACCGGACTGGACCAGGTGCAGGATGTCACCGCGCGTACCGTCTCCGCCGACTCCGTGATCTCCCTCCGCCGCAGCTTCCAATCGGACGGCCAGAGCGCCGCCGCTCTCTTCACCCTCGGAGCGCAGTGGGACTTCGCCTCCGGCTGGACCACCGCCGCCATGATCACCTCCCCGGGCCTTCGCCTCTGGGGCAGCAGCCTCGTCCTCTACGATGCTTCGGTGATCCGCCGCGACCGGAGCGGCGATCTCTACTTCCGTGATCCGGATGCTCGCTTCGAGTACCGGCTGCCCATGGGGGTCGGTTTCGGTGTGGCGCGCCGCTTCCAGAGCTGGGCGATCGAGGCCAACCTGCGCTACCACCAGAGCACGGACGACTACGCTCTCTTCTCCAGTCCTGTCGCGGCGCAGGTGGTGGAAGTGAACGGCGGCGGTCCACCGACGCAGAGCCAGCTACCGTTCCGGGATGTGCGGCACCAAGCGCGTAACATTTGGAACACGGCCCTGGGCGGTCACGTGGACCTCAACCAGCACTGGACCATCCATCTGGGCGTCTTCTCCGACAAGTCGCCCGTGGCCGATCCGCCGACCTCCATGTTCCGCAAGGCGAACCTCTATGGTGGCACCGGGGGCGTCACGCTGCGCAGCACGCACCTCTCCGGGGCGCTCGGCCTCGGCTATACCTTCGGGACGGCGCCGAATCTCTTGCTGGCGAGTCTGCCGGACGGGACGTCGCTCGGGACGGAACTGAAGGTTCGCAATCTCAGCTTGAACTACGCAATCGCGTACGAGTTCTGAGTCACGTTCCTCGATCTTCGGGGCAAGAAGAAGCCAGGCCAGAACGAAGTAGACAGCCGCGACGCATGCCTTCCCGCCAGTTCGCTTCGCAATCTAGCTTGCCCTTACCGCCTGCACAGGCCAATGCCGTGACAAGGCCGATGAGCACTGCTGCCGCGAGGTAGAAGAGACGGCAGGCGCGTGGCTTATGCGTCTGCGCCGTCCGGGTTCTCGATCCTCGTCGGCACGCCGTCACCACCTCGGTTTAGAGCGACTTCAGATACTCCACGAGATCGGCTTGTTGCTCTGGCGTGAGACCAAGCGTACGACATGAGTTGTAATGTTCCACGACGGCTTGCAGGGTCGGCAGGCTCCCATCGTGGTAGTACGGCGGGCGGTGCCAGAGTCCGCGGAGCGGTGTCGTCCTGTATTTGTCTGTCGAACCACGGCCCGCGAGCATCGGATCGGAGCAAGTCTCGCCGGGATCGTGCAGGCCGAAGCCGGCATCCGTGAAGAGCGGTGGCACGTGGCAGGTGGCGCACTGCGCCTGGCCGTTGAAGAGTGCTTGCCCGCGCTCGGCCATCAGCGAGTTGAAGCTGCCAGCCGGCGGCGAGGGTGGTTCGAGGCTCAGCTGATATGCGTGCAGGGCCGGGAGCTTGGAGGTCACCAGATCATCGGGCCAGTGGATGTTGTCGCCGGTCCGCGGGTCGACGAAAGTGCCGTGACCGTGCATCTGCGTCACGGCGACATAGGCGTTCCAGTAGGGGATCGAGCCCTCGCCCGTGTACGTCGCCAAGTTCACGCCGCGGAGACCGTACGCGGGAGGTATCAAGACCGGCCCGTTGAGACCATCGTGATTCCAGCGCGCGTCGTACTTGCCGGGCCCCCAGGACTGGAGCACCGTCTGCGTCGCAGGATCCTGCAGCGCCGGCGAGAGCGCCAGGATGGCGCCGGGATTGAGATCGCGGTTCGCCCAGCCGTCGAGGCGCTGGCCGATGCCGGCCATGACGGAGTTGTCGACCGTCGAGTGACAAAGCGCGCAGGTCACTCCCACCTTCGTCAGCGTCGTCCCTTCGACTGTGCCCTTGAGGCCCACGACCGCGTCGCGGCGGAGAAGCTCGACGGTCGTGGCCGGACTGTTCAAATCGAAGCCGGTGGGGAAGCCTTCAGGGAGCCGGAGAGCATCGACCTTGAGGCCAACCGAGAGGGCCGTCACCGGGCTGACGGAGCTGCGGATGACCACGTGCATTTGGAGCGTGTCCGTCCAGAAAGTCTCGTCTCCGAACGTGTCGAATCGGAAGATGTTCTGACCTTCGATGAGCGTGGTATCCCCGGGCGGGGGCGCCAAGGGCGAATCTTCCCCGCAGGCCAGGAGAATCACCAGGCACAACAGGCTCACGATGCAGAAGATGCCAATTCCCTTTCTCAACATGGCCTCACCTCTGTGGTCTCGCGTCCACCCAGGAGGTCGACCGATTTGGTTCCTCCTTCCGCTCGGTCTTCATTCGATCCCGACCTCGACGTCGTCGCCCGTGACCCGCACGGGGAAGGTCTTGACTCCTTGCTGAGCGGGAGGAGCCGTGACCGCACCCGTCTTCACATTGAATCGCGAGCCGTGCAGCGGGCAAGTAACCACGTCCCCGCTTAGCGGCCCCTCGGACAAGGGTCCGCCGCGGTGCGGGCACACATCGTCGATGGCGTAGTAACCGCCACCCACGCTGAAAAGGGCAATACGCCGCCCCTCGACTTCGACGAGCCTGCCCGTGTCCGATGCCTCGAATTCTGCTCTCGGTCCTACTCTGACGAATCGAGCCATGATCTTCTCCTCCCTGCATTTCAATAGCCTGGGAACTCGTCGCTGTGGACCATGTCTTGGCTGACACCGGCTTCGGTCAGGACCTGGGTCACGCCGCTCACCATGCGCTCGGGGCCCGCGACGTAGAAAAGGAAGCGTTCGGGGGTTGCGAGGACCTCACGGATCATGTGGACATCCACATAGCCCCTGCGGCCCTGCCAGGTCGTGCTCGAGGTCTCCAGCGCCGTCATCGTTGCGACGAGGCGGAAGTTCGGGTTCTCCGCTTCCCAGACCTCAAGCTCCTTCAGGAACGGCGCGTCTCGCGGAGTCCTGTTCGAGTAGATCAGCGTCAACCGGTGGGGCAGCTTCTGTTCGGTGACCATCTTGATCATGCTGTGGAAGGGCGTGATCCCGATGCCCCCGGCTACGAGGGCCAGGGGTCTCGTCGCATCCTGAGGCAGTACAAACGACCCCATCGGCCCCTGCACGCCTACCCGTGTTCCTAGCGCGACCTCGGCCAGACTTCGTTTGAAGGCGCTGCCAGTCAAGCGGGTCGCGATGAGGAGCAACGGATCCTCAGGTGAGGACGCGATCGAAAAGGACCGCGAGCTACCTTTCTCATCCTGATAGCGCGGAGCACCTTGCGTGATCTGCACGTATTGACCGGGCTTGAACGGGAAGCTTTGCCCTTCGAGGTCGAAGGCGAAGCCCATCGTCCGCTCGGCGACTTCTCTTCTCGCTACCATGGGCAGACTGAGCTTCATTCTCGCCTCCTGGCGGCAGGGCTGGTGGAGGCCTCGAGGAATCCATCATTCGCGCCAAGGGGCGCCACAGAGGACAATCTCCTGTGGCGCCGTTCTCTAACTTCCACGGTAGATGCGGAACGTGGCAGCTTCCGCCAAAGATTCTTCGATGTGCTGGACCCTACCAGATTCGCCGTCATGTCCACTACTCCCCTACCGCCTGGCGTACTCAGCGCTCAGCCGGCCCAATGCCAACGCTCCGAGCAAGAGGCCGAAGTCACGAAGCGCGACGTCGAAGTAGCCGGGAATGAGGAGCAGGTTGATGATGATGGCCCCGAGCCAGGCCGCGACGACGTAACTGAAGATGCGTGGCTTCAAGGCCACGCCGATGCCAGCCACCACCTCGATGACGCCCACGGCGAACATCAAGGTGTGGCCTTGACCACCGACCAGGTTGTTCACCACGCTGGGCAGATACTTGTCCCAGTCGGTCAACACGTGGAAGAACTTGTCGAGACCGGCAAGGATGGGCGCCACCGTGAAGCCGAGATGCAGAATCCGGTAGGCCTGATATGACGGTAAGGCGGTGTCTCGCGCGGCGGCCGTCACTGCGAAGTCTGCGTCGCCCGCCCCGACGCTCATTGCGTTGCTCATGACTGTCTTCCTCCCATGGCGAGGCTGACCTTCCGACTCGACTCGTCCGCCTCGGGTTGATAGAGAACCGCTAGCACTCGGACTCGCCGGACACCTCTAGGTACCGGCCATTCGATGACATCGCCCTCTCTGTACCCGAGAAGCGCTGTCCCGACGGGAGCCAGTATCGAGAGCTTGCCTGGCCTGTCCGGCGCCGCAGGGAACTCAAGCGTGTAGGCCACCTCGATTCCCGTCTCCACGTCCTCGATGAGGACCCGAGAGTTCATCGTGATGACATTCGAAGGAATCTCCTCGGAAGGCACGACTCTGGCATGCTCGAGTTCGCGCGCCAGCATTTCCAGATGCGGCTCGTCGCGACTGCTAGAGCCCTTGCGGAACTCGAGCATGGTCCTCAGGAGCTTCATGTCTGACTCGGTCACCAGAATGGTCCGCGAACTTGTCTCGGTGTTCATGTCAGCCTCCTCGGTCAAAGAATCGACGATGGGTTATCCTGTCCTCATCGATCGGGTGCCCGTGCCCCGTTCCCGTAGGCGTTGCAGCTCGCGCCCACATGACTGTCCGATCCGCTCGGTGGCGTGATCAATCGCGACGCGCAGGTTCGCGTCGACGGTCTCTTGAACCACGACCTGGCCAGAGTGGGTGAGCCTGGCGCTAATGCGGCAGACCTTGTCGCCCCCCCCACGCGGCCCATTGACGTCCGAGATGCGAACTGTCACGCGGCCCAGCCGGCTTGCGAAACGACCCAGAGAGAAGCGCAACCGTCTTGCCACATGACTTCGGATCGCTTCGGTAGGATCCGTGCCCCGGATACGGATATGAACCTCCATCCTCAACCTCCCGACGTTCCCAAACCGGCGAGGATGGCCGGAGTCTTGGCTTAACATTCCTTGCAGGCTCGACACCCCAACTCCTTGTCGCCGTACTTGCCTCAGCCTCCGTCCGTGGCCCCGCACATCTTCACCGCACTCATCGTTAGGGAGAATCCAGGATTCGGACAACTAGAAAATTTGCTAATGACACGACGCTTTTTTCGAAGTATCATCTGGCCCATGGAATGGCTCAACTACCATCACCTTTTTTACTTTTGGAAGGTCGTCCGGGCGGGCAGTATTACTCGGGCTTCTCGCGAGCTCCACCTCGCACCCTCGACGATCAGCGCCCAGATGCGAATGCTCGAAGAGCAGCTCGGGGAGAAGTTGCTGGCCCGACAGGGCCGAACTGTCGCTCCGACCGACGTCGGCCGCATGGTCGTTCGCTATGCAGAGGAGATCTTCGGGATCGGTCGGGAGCTCATGGACGCGGTCAAGCAGCGTCCCACTGGCCGCCCGCTCCGTCTCGTCATCGGCGTCGACGACGTCTTGCCGAAGGACGTAGCCTACCACCTCATCAAGCCGGCACTACGCCTTCCTGAACCAGTCCGCATCCTCTGCCGAGAGGCGAGTCTCGAGCGGCTCCTCGCCGATCTCGCCGTGCACGAGATAGACCTCGTGCTGTCGGACGCCCTCGTCACCCCCACCGTGAATGTCCGCGCCTACAACCATTTTCTCGGAGAGTGTGGCGTGATGTTCGTGGGCACGCCCAATCTGGCCAAACTCTACCGGCGGTCGTTCCCTAAGTCGCTTGACGGGGCTCCGATTCTGCTTCCGACCGATGACACCGCGATTCGGCGGAGTCTTGATCAATGGCTCGAAGCCCAGAACGTTCGGCCAGTGCTGATCGGGGAATTCGAGGATCTTGCCTTGATGCGGGTATTCGGACAGGCGGGCGTTGGGATCTTCCCAGTTCCCTCGGTGGTCGAGAAGCATTTCGAAAAGCAATTCCATCTCGAGCGCGTCGGCCTTGCTCACGAGGTGCGCACTCGGTTCTATGCCATCTCCACCGAGAAGAAGCTCAAGCATCCCGCCGTTGTCGCGATCTGCGACACCGCTCGACAGACGTTGTTTCGCTCGTTCAACACTCGTTCTCGGTCTACGACGCGCAGTCGTAGCAACAGAATGAAGTCAAAAGACTCCCGTCGCTGAGGGCCATCACAAAAATCGGGAGTCAGACATGTCCAAGAATTGGGGTGCACCCCAGAGAGACAGGTCAATAGACCGAGGTCCCAATCCGGGTGATCTTGTCGGACTACGGAAGGGACTTCTGCGGCCGACCTGATCAGCATGCTTCAAAGGCGAGTCGCGTCAGCCGAGGACTGCACGCTTCAAGCAGTAGACCGCGATCCCTATGGCGTGCAGGCGCACCGCCAACCCATAGTCCAAGATGCCACTGCGAAGCCCGACCCGGCGGCCGGTAGCGAATGCCGCGTGCAGCATGTTCCACGCGGCTCGCAGGTAGGTCCAGCGCGTCACCATCACCGGTTGTCCCTCCTCGCCACCGAGTCGGCCTTGGACAGGCCGCGCTCGCTGCGGCGGTTCTGCACGGCGGGCAGGAGCAACGATGCCAGCGCCAGAACGAGCAAGGTATGGATGAACCCGCCCAGGGTGTACGAAAAGGCGATGCCGAACAGCCACAGGATCAGAAGCAGCACCGCCACCGCCCGCAACATGCTTCCCTTCCTCGCTGCGCCAAGCCCTGCGACGAGTTCCCTCGGCGACCCTGGTGGCTCCTGAATGCCGTCCTTCGCTGTGCAGGCAGGTTATACCGTCTCAAGACCCGTGCCAGAGCCGCTTGCAGCGCCGGGCCGCGGCGCCGCACCTGAATCGCTACGCCGCCCGATACCGCATGGGAGAATCCCCGATCCTCGCGTCGCACCCTGTCGTGGTTACAGGGCGTGTGCTTTTTTCAGGGTCCTCTGATCCCTGTGCTACCATGGTTTTTTCCCCGAGACGCCGGCGCCCGTGCAACAGAACGGGGGGTCGAACCCGTGGCCACCACGACGGACCGGCAGGGCAATCTCCTCGTCGTCGACGACGACGAGCGCACGCGCCGGGGCCTGTCCCGTGTTCTCGGCGCCCTGGGCTATGCCGTCCACGAGGCCGGGACGGCCAAAGAAGCCCTGGATCGTGCCCTTGCCGCCCCGCCAGACCTCGTCATCGTCGATCTCGATCTCCCCGATCGGAACGGCATGGCCTTGATCGCCGATCTGCAGGAGCGCGCCGTCGACGCGACGCTCGTGGTGCTCACCGGCCATGGCACGATCGACAGCGCCGTGCAGGCAGCGCGCAAGGGAGTGCACGACTACCTGGTCAAACCGGTGGATCGGGAACGGCTGCTCCACGTCGTCCGCACCGGGATGGAGCGCGCCGCGCTTCGCCGCGAGGTCCAGGACCTGCGCCGCGAGGTGGAGCGCAGCGGCCGTCTGAAGGAGCTGGTGGGGCGCTCTCCGGGGATGCTCGAGATCTTCCGACTCATCGAGCAGTTCGCCGCCTCCGATGCCCCGGTGCTCATCACCGG
>Ga0075418_10005883_pt1 | contig 13849 bp, 13 predicted proteins | sample SoiMetdeltSBSDD2_FD_81776 | JGI IMG/M metagenome (GOLD analysis project Ga0075418, IMG submission 81776) | Bulk soil microbial communities from a Populus tree surrounding site in Tennessee, USA - Soil MetaG P. deltoides SBSDD2 | ecosystem: Environmental > Terrestrial > Soil > Tree plantation...
GTAGTTTGTATTGCCGCCGGCTTTCGCGTCCATCTTTAGACCGTATGTTCGGCTCGGTTCCGAGGATATCATCGGGATGTTTGAATCTCAAATTTGGCGCAATCGATACGCGTTAGTGACTTGCTGCAATGCGCGATGATAAACTTTTCGGGCTGGCGACCGATTACACCCCGTGTCAATTGAGGAATCATGGACTACTCACAGAATATCCTTGGTCTTATAGGCAACACGCCGCTGGTGAGACTGAACAAAGTGACCAGAGGCATCGACGCCGTAGTGCTCGCAAAAATGGAGTCGCTCAATCCGGGCGGCTCGGTCAAAGACCGGATCGGCATCTCGATGATCGATGCGGCGGAGCGAGACGGCCGACTCAAGCCGGGCGGCACCGTTGTCGAAGCCACGAGCGGCAACACCGGCATCGGCATTGCGATTGTCTGCGCGGTGCGCGGATATAAGGCAGTGTTCGTGATGACCGATAAGTGCTCGGTTGAAAAGGTTCGCTACTTAAAAGCGCTCGGCGCCGACGTCGTCGTCGTCCCGGTTGCTGCCAAACCCGATTCGCCCGATCATTACGTCAACACTGCCCGGCGCATCGCTCAGGAGACCCCCAACTCGCTCTTTGTCTTTCAGTACGGGAACGTGGCCAACCCGGAAGCGCATTACCGGACAACCGGACCCGAGCTTTGGGAACAAACCGGGGGCACCATTACTCACTTTGTGGCGGGGGTCGGCACCGGCGGGACGATAAGCGGAACCGGGCGGTTTTTGAAAGAAAAGAGCTCTAAGATTCGAGTCATCGGCGCGGATCCTTACGGGTCGGTGTTTAAGACCTACAAAGAAACCGGCAAGCTCATGCAGGCTACACCGTACCTGGTCGAGGGCATTGGGCAGGAGATCATTCCTGAGAACGTCCACTTCAAATATATCGACGAAATAATAAACGTTACCGACAAAGACTCCTTTCAGATGGCGCGGAGGCTCGGGCGCGAAGAGGGAATTTTTTGCGGTGGGTCTACAGGTACGAATGCTGTTGCCGCGCTGCAGGTCGCGCGAGATCTAGGCAAAGACGATGTCGTGGTGTTTCTGGTAGCGGACACCGGAGAGCGTTATCTCTCGAAGTTCCACTCCGACGAATGGATGAAAGAGAAGCGAATGTTGGGGGTCGAGAGAATTACCGTTGGGCTGATCAACCAGCTGAAGGCTGACGATTCGACTCCGCACCTGGTATCGGTAGGTCCTTCACAGCAGGTCGCCGACGCGCTACAGATGATGAAGACCTACGGTCTGTCGCAGTTGCCGGTGCTCGAAGAAGGGAAGTCGGTCGGCAGTCTTCGCGAGGGCCGGTTGATGGGCAGACTGCTGGAGAATCGTGAGCTGATGCAGTCTCCGGTTTCGGATGTAATGGATCGAGCGCTCCCGGTGGTCAACGAAGACTTAAGCGTGGAGACCGCGGTGAAATATCTAAAAAGCTCACCGGCACTGCTGGTCGAAGAGTACGGCCGAATCGTTGGAATAGTGACCCGACAGGATGTTGTTGATGTTCAGAGCTGAACGTGGGGTTTCAATTTTCAATCCGTTGAGGCTGCGGTTCTAGACACCACCGGCTTCAGCCGTGTGGTCCTTCAATCTCTACCTACGTCACGGACTCGCGGTCGGGTCGGCTGGCTTTATCCTAGGTAGAAATTGAAGCACCACACGGCTGAAGCCGGTGGTGTCTGAGGGTGCGTCCACGTCGTAGGTTGAAATTGAAGGACCACACGGCTGAAGCCGGTGGTGTCGGGGTCCCACTATTCAGTAATCAGCACGATCGGTAGGCTGCCAACGCAAGAAGGATCATTAGCAATACGAGCGCGCCGATTAGTTGAGCGCGGGTGAAACTCATAGCGCACACGAAAGGCGAACGGTACTGATTAACTATTCGTTCGTTATTAGTTCTTTGAAGCGTGATTGCAGACGTAGTTAATCAGGGTACGTATTGCTACGCCGGTCGGGCCTTTCGCCATATAGGGCTTGCGCTCGTTCTCCCACGCGGTTCCCGCAATATCAAGGTGTACCCACGGAGTATCATCTGCAAACTCGCGCAGGAAGTGCGCCGCGGTGATCGTGCCGGCGTATCGGCCGGCTGAGTTTTTGATGTCGGCGATATCGCTCTTAATCATTTCGCGATAATCGTCATCCATCGGCAGTTCCCAGAATCGCTCCCCGACTTCTCGAGCCGCCTCGCGCACTTCATCGGTAAACGCCTGGTTGTTTCCCAGGATTGCGACGTTGATTGTCCCGAGCGCAATCGACACTGCGCCGGTCAATGTGGCCAGATCAATTATTTTTGTCGCCCCAAGCTTGCGCGCGTAGCTTATTGCGTCCGCAAGAATCAAACGTCCTTCGGCGTCTGTGTTGATCACCTCGATGGTTTTTCCGCTCATGGCCCGCAACACGTCACCCGGTTTATAAGCGCGGCCCGAAGGCATATTTTCAGTAGTCGGCATCACTCCGATCACATTTACCTTTGGCTTGAGCTGGGCAATAGCGCGCATCGCAGCAAGCGTCGCCGCGGCGCCCGACATGTCGTACTTCATTTTTTCCATGCCCTCGGCAGGCTTGATGGAGATGCCTCCGGAGTCAAAAGTTATTCCCTTTCCGACAATCGCGATGACGTTGGGGTCCGTTTCATCAGCAGTGTAGCGCAGCAGCACCAGCTTGGCCGGTTCGTCGGAACCGCGGGCGACTCCAAGAAGCGCGCCCATCCCGAGCTCTTTCATCCTTGCTTCGTCAAGAACATCGATGTCGAGCCCAAACTTGCTAGCCGTTTCCTTGGCTCGCTCCGCGAGCTCCGAAGGCGTCAGCGTCGAACTGGGTTCGTTTGAAAGCTCGCGAGCAAGGTTGACGGCTTCGCCGATGATCCGCCCACGCTCAACCCCTTTCGCCAGTTCGTTCTCCGATCCGGCTGCCGCGGCGACCAGCACGAGCTCGGCGATCCTCCGTTCCTCCTTGTTCTCGGTCTTGTACATGTCGGGCTCAAATAAACCCAGGAGGACGCCCTCAACTGCAGATTGCGCGCTTTTGCCGATATCGAGCTGAGAGCGTCGAAGAACTGCCATCGATCGCACGCCTTTGCCCCGAAGGAACCGGGCGGCTGATCCGGCCACTTTTCGAATAGTGTCCAGCGAAAACTCTTCGCGCTTGCCTGCCCCAACAAGCAGCAATCGGCCTGCGCGCAGATTTCCCGGACGATGTATGAAGACCATATCGCCCTGCTTGCCGCGCATCTCATCGCTGCCGAGCATTTCGCTGACGATGCCTCCGGTGCGCTCGTCCAGTTCTTTGAGCGCCCCGTCGTCCGCCTTTTCGCCCTGGTAAATGGTGACCACCAGCGCGTCGGCTTCAACATCGTAAAATTTCCCGAACTCAGCTCTTACTTCCATCTTGTGATTGCGGATTGCGGATTGCGGATTGTGGATCGTGAAATGCGGAAGCCGTCTTCCGCATTCCACAATCCGCAATCCCCAATATACAATTACCGGCTCCTTTCTTTCATCATAGCGCGGGCTTCGCGGTCGGCTTCACGCCGCTTTTCAGTCTCGCGTTTGTCGTAAAGCTTCTTGCCCTTGGCAACGGCTAGCTCGATCTTAAGACGACCGTTCTTAAGATACATCTTGGTCGGAACCAGGGTCAGGCCCTTTTCCTGAACCTTGCCCGCCAGTTTGTCGATCTCGGTCCGATGCAAAAGAAGCTTTCGCGCGCGGGTCGGCTCGTGATTGTCGCGGTGGCCGTGGGTATAAGGGCTGATGTGCACATTCATCAGCCACGCCTCCTGCTTTCGTATTTGCGCGTAGCCATCCTTTAGATTGCAGCGTCCTTCCCGCGCCGATTTTACTTCGGTACCGGTTAACGCAACGCCGCATTCGTGAGTTTCGAGTATGTGGAAATTGTGGTATGCCTCTCGATTGGTCGCCACCACTTTGTCGCTATTCATAAAGGCAACGTGAGTCAGGGAACAATCAGTAAGCGCCGTTCGAATCGCTCAAGAATATATCCGATGGTTCGGCCCCGCGCAAACTATTAGGCAGCCAGGGGTACGCGCGAAAACCTGACGCGCACCGGCAGCGCAAACCAAGTTTGACAAATTGTTAGCGACCGAATACAAAGGAGCACCGAATAGAATCCAATTGTCACTGAAGACTGGAGCAACGAAATGAAGTGGTTAAGCAATCGGATTGCTTTGTGCGCAATCACAGTTTTCATTCTAAGCAGCCCGGTGGTTGCTCAAGACAAAAGGCTAACCCTCGAGGAGCTCATTGCTCATCACCTCGACTCGATTGGCAGCGCGCAAGCTCGCAGCTTTGCGAAGAATCGCGTAGTGACCGGACCGGTAAAACTTGTAAGCCGCGTTGGGGTCGCCAGCAATATTGATGGGCAGGCGGCGATGGCTTCATCGGGGGCCAAGATACGCTACAGCATGAGATTCTCGTCGCCCCAGTACACCGGGGAACAACTCGCTTTCGACGGCTCAAAAATCCTGACTGGTTTTTTGCCAAGCGGCCGGCGCTCCCCGTTAAGCCTGTATCTCGAACAACAGAGTTTACCGCTCCGGGACGGGCTGCTCGGGGGGAGCATTTCAACAGCCTGGGTGATGCTCCGGCTCTCGCAGTTGAAACCACGGCTGGACTATAAAGGCGTAAAGAAAATCGATGGCCGGTCGCTTCACGAGGTGAGCTATCGTCCTGAGAAGGGATCAACGGACCTGAAGGTTGCTTTTTTCTTCGACGCCGAGAGCTTTCAGCATGTTCGCACCGAATACGAGTTCAGGGTCCCGGCGCGGCTGGGGGAGGGACCAAACGACTCAGCAAGGTTGGCGGAGGACTATTACAAGCTGGCGGAGGACTTTGAGGACTTCCGCGCGGCGGATGCGCTGATGATACCCCGAAAGTACAGGCTCCAACTGCAGGTGCAGACCTCTAGCGGGTCGAATCTGTTTGATTGGACTGTCACCATAGAACAGGTCCTTCACAATCAGGCGCTGGACGAGCAGATCTTCAGCAAGTAACCTCGCTCGCCGTTTTAGGGTTTCTTAATCCCGGATTTTGTTTCAATCTGGTTGCCAGTTGGCCCTACCTCATTTCTGGGTCCTCAGTCGACAGTGTAGAATCTAGGTGAACCGCTAATCGAGCGCGTGGCGATTGATCAGTATATGTCAAACGAAGGCAGATACTCTCGGCAAATTCTCTTCGAAGGCATCGGCGAAGAAGGGCAGGCGCTTCTCGCGAAATCAAAAGCAGTAATCATTGGTTGTGGTGCTCTTGGCGGCGTGCAGGCCGAAACACTCGCCAGAGCCGGCGTTGGCGAACTGGTCCTCGTGGATCGCGACTTCGTTGAGGAATCAAATCTACAACGTCAGATAATGTTCGATGAAAGCGATGCGTTGAACCGCTTGCCGAAGTCAGTCGCGTCGGCGACGCGGATAGCTCGCGTGAATTCCGAGATCCGAGTTGAGCCGCTTGTTACCGATGTGAACTATGAAAACATCGAAGAGATCATTGCGGGCGCCAGCGTTGTGATGGACGGCACCGACAACTTCGAAACTCGGTTTTTGATCAACGATGCCTGCGTCAAAAGACTAACGCCCTGGGTTTATGGAGCAGTGGTCGGCGCTTATGGTGTGACTATGACGATCGTGCCGGGCCATTCGCCGTGTCTTCGGTGTGTGCTGGAAGCTTTACCCGAACCTGGCTCCGGTCCTACCTGCGACACCGCAGGTGTAATAATGCCCGCGGTCACGACGATCGCCTCGATCCAGTCTGCCGAAGCGCTGAAAGTGTTGACTGGGCAGATGTCCAAGCTTCATAGCTCGCTGATCACCATCGACCTCTGGGATTTTCAGCTTAAGAGACTCGATCTCTCGAAGATCGATTCGAGTGACAGCTGTCCGGTCTGCAGCAAGGGTGAGTTCGAGTTTCTACGTGGAGCCGGCCGACAAGTTACGACGACTCTGTGCGGACGCAACGCTGTGCAGATTGCGAAATCAGGGCGGGCGGCGGTCGATCTCGCGGCGCTTGCGGAGCGTCTGGAACCGGCCGGTGAAGTTGCGTTCAATGAATTTCTATTGCGTTTTCGTGTAGATGGTTACGATATAACCGTGTTTAGGGATGCTCGGAGTATCATTCGAGGAACTACGGACCCGGCAATCGCGAGAGGTTTGTACGCGCGATATATAGGAGCTTGATATCGGTCCTATAGGTCATATAGGCCGAATATTAATATGCAAGCAGGACTAGCCAGCTTAATAGCAGCCGCCGGGGAGACTTTTGAACGCGATTTCATGGGCCCCGGCGAAGTCATCGTCCAACGTTTGGGCCACAGCCGAGTGCAGCATGTATTTACCGTAAACGGCCGCGTTATCGCGCGCCTGCGATGGCGAGGCTTGCGGCGCGCAGTCTACGAAGCCGAGGACACAAAATGGGATATCAATGTTGGTGCGCTGGATAGACGCATCTCCATCATATCCGATGAAGGCAGCGAGTCGTTCTTGCTCGAACGTTCACGGGCAAATCCTAACAAAGAAGAATTACGGATCGAGATGGCGGAAGGCGATAACTTCTGTCTGGTTAGATCGTTTGACAGCCGCTTCCGCGCGGAGGCATCCTTCGTCGTTCACAAACAGTTCTACTGCTCCAGATTACTGGTCTTTCACTTTAATATGCGCCAACGGACACAGACAACCGCGCGCGTAGTGGTAAACCCGGTTATGAAATGGGAATCGAGATTCATACACCGCTTGCTTGCGTTGATCGTCTGCCGGATAATCCTTGAGCGCCGCCACTCGGGCTCACGACCGTTGAGAGTGAAGGAGATGAAGCTGCGCGGATTTGCTAGTAGCGCACGGGTACGCGAGCGTAAACGCATTTGAAAGCCTCCCATCGGATGGCATTTCGTGCTAAGCTACGCAGAACAATTTGGCAGGAAGCTTGAGCGAGGAAGCATGTCACGAACAGGAAATAAGGTGAAAAGAGGAAAACGGACACCGCTGATTGTCGTTCTGGTGTTGATTGGTGCGGTGGTGGTGGCAGGTTGCGCGATGATGGTTGGCGGCAACGGGAGCGCCGGAAAACCGGTCGCAATTTCACCAACCCCTGGAGTTACGGATGATGTTCAGGGCAGCCTCGAAGCATTCCGCGGAAAAGTTGTGATCCTCGACTTCTGGGCGACGTGGTGCGGGCCGTGCAGAGTGGAGATCCCAAGCTTCATAGCGCTTCAGAATAAGTATCGCGATAAGGGCCTGGAGGTCATCGGCGTTTCGATCGATCCGATCGCCCCTCGTGGTAATCCGGGTGGCGCGCCTGCCGTCGCTCCGTTTATGCAGAGCTCAGGCATAAACTACACAATTTGGATGGTGAAGAGTGCTGCTGCGCTAAAAGGCTATGACGTCAGCCAGGGGATCCCGACCACGTATGTGATCGATCGAAGCGGGCGGATTGTCAGAACCTATGTCGGGGTTAAACCGCAATCGGTATTTGAGAGCGATATCAATGCGTTGCTGTAAAGGGGTCACTCGCGCTCACGGCGCGGCGTAGTCGCGGTCATCGCTCAGCTGGACGGCGGCAAGCGGTAAAGCAGTGCCATCAGTTCTGCTAAACGGCATACAAACGTCTTTAAAGGTTGCTGCCATTTCATCTCACCTTTACGCTACCTCATTTTCTGACCGAGCTCAAAGTCGATGAATGCCGTTACCGAAGAAACCAATCCAAATACAAAAGACATAGATCGCCGCTCAACTCTCGAAATTGTCACGCTTATCAACCAGGAGGATAAGACAGTCGCGGATGCTGTCTCGGGTGTGCTCGAGCAGGTCGCGGAGGCGGTTGACGTTATCGTCGATCGGCTGGCTTCGCAGGGACGGCTGTTCTACATCGGAACTGGAACGAGCGGACGGCTTGGTGTGTTAGACGCTTCGGAGTGCCCGCCGACCTTTGGTGTCTCGCCTGACCTGGTGCGAGGCGTCATTGCCGGAGGACACGACGCGCTGCATCGATCGGTTGAAGCCGCGGAGGATGACCCCGACCAGGCTAAGCGTGATCTTGAATCGTTTGGTGTTTCGAACCGTGATGTGGTGGTCGGTATTTCGGCAAGCGGCAACACTCCTTATACCCTCGGAGCGGTCGAATACGCTAAGCAGATTGGTGCGGCAACCGTCGCGGTAACCTGTAATCCCGATTCGCAAATGGCATCCAAGGCCGGCGTTTCGATCGCGCCGGTTGTCGGTCCCGAAGCGATTGCCGGGTCATCAAGAATGAAAGCAGGAACCGCACAAAAGCTCATCCTGAACATGCTTTCTACGGCAACGATGATCAGGCTCGGGTTTGTCTACAGCAATTTGATGGCTAACCTGCGCGCGACTAATGAAAAGTTACGGCGGCGCGCGCGCGCGATTTTAGCGGAGGAAGCCGGGATCAGCGCGGAAGAAGCTGCGCGAGTCTTTGACGCCGCGGATGAAGATCTGCGAGTCGCGCTGTTGATGACGAGGTCCGGTGTAACCGAAGACGATGCTCGCCGATTGCTTGATTTGCACGGCGGCTCGGTTCGCAAAGCTCTCGATGGCTGACTCAGTTCTATGGCCCCGTTCGTTCTCCAGAATGCGAGAGTCGTTCTAGAAACCGGTGTTCGGCCCGGAGGAGTGGTTATACGCGATGGACGCATCGCGATGGTCTTCTCCGCCGAGCAGTCACCCACCGGTCTGGGTGAAAATGAGTCGATAGATGTGCGCGGCGAGTTTCTAGCCCCTGGAATGATCGACATTCACATACACGGCTCGACCGGTGTCGATGTGCAGGCGACGGACTCAGCCGGATTGGCGAAGCTCTCGGAGTTTTTGCTTGCAGAAGGGGTCACCGGTTACTTTCCTACCTTTGTACCTACCGACGAACACAGCTATAGCGAGGCCAGAGCCGCAATAGAGTTATATTCAAACCAGCAAACCGAATCGCAGGGGAAAAACCAGGGAGCCGCGCGCATACTGGGAATCCATTTCGAAGGACCTTATGTGAGCGAGCATCGCTGCGGCGCGCTTCGTCCCGAGTACTTCAGGGAGTACGAGGATGATGCGGCATCACTCGACATTTTCACAGACGGCTCATCGCGGCTGCGGCGATTGATGACGGTTGCGCCTGAGATTCAAGGCGGGATCGAGCTAACGCATGAACTCACAAGCCGCGGCGCGCGCGTGTTTATCGGTCACTCGCAAGCTGACCCGGACACGCTGGATCTGGCATTTGAGGCAGGGGCGCGTCATCTGACTCATTTTCCGAACGCTCTCGATCCGCTTCATCACCGCAAACCTGGCGCGGTTGCATGGGGCCTATTGCACGCGGACGTCACGGTTGATTGCATAGCCGATTTTCACCACGTGCATCCGTTGATGCTACGGCTGATTCACGAGACCAAGCGCGCTGATCGAATCGCTTTGATCAGTGATGCGATCATGCCGGCCGGACTCGGCGATGGAGAGTTCTCAGTTTGGGACGAAGCGATTGCAGTACGGAATGGCCGGACGTCGCTGACTCGACAGCCTGGTGAGGGCACGATCGCCGGATCGGTGATTACGATGCGCCAGGCGCTCAAGAACATGGTGTCTCTTGGGGTCCCCATTCACGAAGCGGTTTGGATGGCGTCGATCGTTCCCGCGGGGGCTGCGGGGATCGAGCGTGAGTCTGTATCGATCAAGGAAGGCGCGCGCGCTGATCTGATCGTATTCGACGATGATATCGCAATGCGGTTTGCAGTTCTCGACGGCTCGCTGCTGCGGTTTACAGACTGAATGAGGCGCCGACGATAGCCTTCAGCACGCCGGGAGCACGGGAGCACGCCGCAGAAGGATACACTTGAGGCGGTTCATTGCCGATGATATATTCGGCGCTGTTTAGCCCCACAGACTGTCCCCGCCGTCCTATTACTCTCACAATAACTTCAGTTTGGGTTGCCCTTGTTCGAACCAATTAGTTTGACAGCGCGGGTGACTACCCACAGGTGCCGCTGAATTCCTTACAAAGGTGAGATATGGAGCGCTGCGAAACGGTCGTAACACACGATCGAGAAGGTGACAACAGATCGGAATTTATCCTACAAAAGATTGATCACGCAGTAAAACCGGCCGCTCGCCGGGTCCTTTTTGTTGCCGCGAGATTTTGCTTTTGCGCATTCATACTCCTGACGTCGGTGTACTGTTTGCTGGCGTATATTCCATTCACATACCAGTGGGTAATCCGCTTTAACCTTGTGAGTTGGCTTCCAACGTTTGTGAAGCTTCATCCCTATCTTTACTGGGTAGTTTTTGGGATGGTGGCCGCGACGTTGGCACCCGACCTAAAGCGGGTGAGCACGAAAAGGCTAACGGCCTGGTTCTTGCTGCTCCACGCGGCTGCGGGTGCATGCCTGACGGTTTGGCCGTTGCTTTCCAAGCTTGAGAACGACGGTTTGAGCTTTATCTGGAGCATGGTCTGGTTGTTTCCGCTTCTTTGGCTTGCGGCTATCGACTACGTGGCAAAGGCCGAGGAGATCAGATGGATTGAGGTTGCCGGTCACGATCGCCAAACTCTATTAACTGCAGGTCTTACCTCTGTGTTTGTTGCCACGCTGTACTGCGGCGTCTTCTTCGGGCGCTCTTCCGGCAACGCCGACCAACTCTCTCAGTCAACAGAGCAAATCATTGCGATTGGCTGGAGCCTGGCTTCCCACATGTTTGCATTCGGGATCCTGTTTGCGGCGCTGAAGATCATAAACTCAATCTCGAACAGCTTTCCACGAGGAGCGAAAATCGAGTTCCTGCTATGTCATTTTCTAGCGGCTGGTTTGTGTGCAGTCGTTATCCGCAAGGTAGTTCTGCCTGCAATTGCTTTCAATAACAGTCTGGCTGTTTTCTTCTCTATGGCTGCAGGCTTAACGATCGCGGTCTTCATAATGGGGCTAACCCTGAGGCTGAATGCTCCCGCCGAAGGGCCGGTAAGTCGAGGCCTTGCGTTCGCTCTCTCGCCGCTGACGCCTCCTGGGCTTTCAAAAGTATCCGGCGTCATCATCTGGGGCGCAATTGTGGTTATCTTTGCGTGGGTTGCCCCATCCGTTGTTGCGATGAGGGATTGGGACTTCCTCCTCCAGAAGCTCTCGGCCATTGCAATTTGGCCGATCAGCTTCGCCGCAATTCATCGGCTCGCCTCGCGGCGAATCAACCGACAGTACAATCTGGCGCTGGTCATTCTTGTCGCGGGTTCGATGTTCGGGATCTACAAGTTTGTTGATCCAGCCAGGCTTAAAATACCGTTCAACGGTGCTGCAGTTGACATCAGCGCGACTCTCGACCGCTACTCAGCGTACGACGTTTCGTTCAGAGTAATTCGCGAAGTTTCAACACAATCACCTGATGACAGTTTGTATGAATATCTCCGCGAATACACCAATATTTTGCCCTCCACGCGCGTAGCGCCCGTACAGGTCAATCTGGTCGAGAATCTCACGCGAACAGAGCAGAATGACCGGCCGAACATATTTATCTTTGTCGTTGACAGTCTGCGGCGCGACTATCTTTCGCCATACAACAATGCAGTGAGCTTTACGCCAAACATCGAGCGGTTCGCACGCGATAGCATAGTAATGGAAAATGCATTTACTCGTTATGGCGGAACGGCGTTATCGGAGCCAGCGATCTGGGCCGGAGCGATGCTATTGCACAAACAATATGTGTTGCCATTCTATCCGATGAATTCGCTGCAGAGGCTGCTGGATACCGACGAGTATCAAAGCTTTATCAGCATGGATCCAATACTAAAGGAGTTGTTACGACCTTCGGATTCGTTGGTACAGTTGGATCAAAGACCGGATAACCATAACTTCGATTTCTGTTGGTCACTCAAAGAACTCGAGAAGAGGATCGACGAGCGACAATCATCGCGCCCGATATTCACTTATTCGCAGCCCTGGAACATACACACTCATGTAATCGCGGTGGAAGGCCGGTCGGTCCGTGACGGCGAACAGTTCCCGGGCTTCTGGGCGCCATACGCCTCACGTGTGAAACATATGGACGAGTGTTTTGGCGAGTTCGTTAACTATTTGAAAGCGCGAGGCCTTTATGACAACAGTGTCGTTATCATTACCTCTGATCACGGCGATGCTTTGGGCGAAGAAGGGCGCTGGGGTCACTCATATTGGGTTTATCCCGAAATCATGCGTATTCCGATGATCGTACATCTGCCGCCGAAGCTGCAAAGCGGTCTGACATGGAAAGCGAGTGACGTAGCTTTCTCGACTGATATCACCCCCAGTCTTTATTACCTGTTGGGACACAAACCGATTGTCGCGAACCCACTTTTTGGGCGACCGTTGTTTGTTGCGACGGAGCAAGAACATCGCGAATACTCGCGAGACTCGTACGTATTGGCTTCGAGTTACGGCGCCGCGTACGGCGTCTTGACCGGCAACGGCCGATGGCTGTTTGTGGCTGATGGAGTCAAAAACAAGGACCATTTCTTCGATCTCAGCGAAGAAGGCAATGGCAGACTCGATCACTTCACCACAGCAAATCGACTTGAGCAGCAGCAGTTCATCCGCGACTTCATAGGATCGATAAACGAGTTTTACAACCTCAAGGAAAAACCTCGAACGGCTGGCGCTTTTGATATGGGAAGGCAAGCGCGACCAGCTGACGAGGAGTAAGGATCTTTGTCTGACTCAGCTTTTGCATGTGTCGGTCTTCGAAATGCCCAACCAAGTCTCAGACTGAGATGAGACTCATGCCCCTTCTGGTTTGAATACCGTTCACTCCTCGCGCAATCAGTGTGACACTCATAACACTTGTAGTTTCGGACGGGCTTTAGATGGCACGGGCATTGCTGATGCTTGAAGTCATCAGCAGGGACCGTGGAGCGAGGGTAGACCGCGAGGGAGACGAGTATGAAACGAGAGCAAGGCTTCTCACTAGTTGAACTGTTAATCGTTGTTGCGATCATCGGAGTAATCACCGCACTCGCTATACCCGGTCTTTCGCGCGCCCGTCGATACGCTCAGTCTGGTTCGGCGGTACAGTCGCTCAGGACTATAACCACTGCTGAGAATCTGTACGAGCGAAGGCACAAGGTTTACGCTAGCTTAGTGGATCTTGCGCCTGAAGGCACAATCGACCCAAACCTAGCCGTCGGCAACAAGAGTGGATACTCGTTTACTATTAATCTAGTCCTCGATGCGGCCGACATCGCGAATGGCAAATTGGTTACTTTCAAGGCCAACGCCGCGCCTCAAGCAGATCCTGCTACCGGCACCTATTTCTACGTCGATGAGACCGCCGTTATCCGCTACAACGAGGGAATTGCAGCTGACGGAACCAGTTCGGCGATACCTCGTTAAGCCCCTTTTTCTGACAAAAAGTGGCAAGGCAGAACTATCCTTTTTTGTTAAGAACCCAGGTTGGGATGCCTCTTAGACGCGCGTCAGTATCGGCATACCCTTTCTTGACAAGCACTTCGGTTATCGGACTGTTAGAGGGCGTAACTGGCACGGGCTTTGAGTTAGTTATTGCTGCAATCTGTCGTAGATTGGCCGCTAGGGACTGACCTACGGAAAAATTAAAAGGAGCTTAGAGCTTATGAAGAATGAGAAAGGGTTTTCGCTAATCGAGTTGCTGATAGTTGTGGCGATCATCGGTATCATCGCAGCCATAGCAATCCCCAACCTGCTGAAGTCCCGTCAGGCGGCCAACGAGGCGTCAGCCATCGGATCCGTTCGTACGTTAGGAACGGCGCAGGCAACCTATCAATCAACCCGCGGCAAGGGCAAAGATTTTGCCCTGACAATGGCGGCACTTTTGGCTGAC
>Ga0075418_10005886_pt1 | contig 13847 bp, 24 predicted proteins | sample SoiMetdeltSBSDD2_FD_81776 | JGI IMG/M metagenome (GOLD analysis project Ga0075418, IMG submission 81776) | Bulk soil microbial communities from a Populus tree surrounding site in Tennessee, USA - Soil MetaG P. deltoides SBSDD2 | ecosystem: Environmental > Terrestrial > Soil > Tree plantation...
AGACGTCGGTGGACGGATTAAAACCCCATTCGCCGAGACCTTTACCGATGACTAGGTCGAGGCTTCGGGGGTCCGTTGTGGTGAAAACCGAATCGGTTTCCACAGCGATCACACTGGAACGCACCTGCCGCATCACTGTCCAAAGGACCGCCCGACAGAAGGAAGTCACCCAGCCTGCCACAGGAAGGGCATGTGACTTTGGCGGCAATCGCTTGTCCTGGTCCCACCCAACGGTTTGTGCATATTTCCCGTACAAGCTGTTGGGCCCAAGCTTGAATGCCATCGCCAACAGCGGATGACTCTCTTTGATGGACAGTCGGGTTTGGTATGTCTCTTCCAGAAACTTCCATGGTCTCTCGTCCTCGTCTTCCGGTATCCATTCCCAACCTTCGTGAATCGTCGCGCCCGCTATTCCCCGTACCATCGCGGCCTCCGGTGAGTAGTACCAGCCGTGCACGATGTTGGGGTAGGAAATCATTCCCCGGTGGTCTCTCCAGAATAGAGGCTGCGGGGCGTATTCGACGGCCCGCGCTGTAGGAGACCGGTAAGTAATTCGATAGATTCCAAAACGCCTAACTGACCTCGGACCCACCGTATGTACCCAACGTCCGCGCTCGAAAGTTGGCAGCTGTGTAAGAGCGAACGGGTACGCGCTATTAATGTCAATAGAGTAGATCGGACCTCGGATTCGTCCCGCTTGAAATAGTTCAAATCGACCACCGCTAAAAGCAACTTTTGAAGCCTGATGCGCTCCGTCCGGGAGGAGTTCGGAAGTTGTTTGGACTCCTCGTAACTTCGGACGTAGTTGTCGAGTTGCGTTAATGTAGTTCGCCAATGCACCCGGGCCGTACCACTGGGTGAGTCCATATCCGGCATCCCACATCACCTTTCGGAATTTCTCGAACACGCGCCGCATGAGAAGTATTTCCCGATGCCAGTAGTGTCGCATATCTGGCATATCGTCCCACGTATTATGGCCGCGTTCCGCCTTTCCATGCGCGATAACTCTTCGGTCGTCGGCAGTAAGATCTGTTCCCAGGATCTTTTCGCAAGCGTCAATAAACTTGGTTCCGAAGAACGATGCGTAGTCATAGATCGTCACCGATGTCTTTGCCCGCGTGTTCGTGCGTGATCGTACCGGGCGTCTGGACAGCATGAACATCTTCCCCGGTACCATTCGCAGATTCCACCGCTGGTCCCCCCACACCCATTTCGTTCGTCCCTGTTTCCACAGTTCTTTGATTCGCGCTTTCGTGAGATCGAATATCAGCATCGACGCGTCGTATTTGAATCCGTACCCCACATGAATCGCATAAGGGTGGCGTTCCGCCACGTCGAGAATGTAGTTCATCATCGATTGCCCGGACAAGCGCTTCCCAATCAGGGGAGAGTCGACTTCGGCGGAGCAACCGAATAGCACGGCATGTTGCGGCCGGTTCTGTCCCGAAAGGGAGATGCCTTCCATGTCCCATGCGATGACCTCACGTTCTAATTCCGGAGGCTTGCTACGGCGAAATGTCTTCCGATTGTAGTCCGGGCGATCGGCCTCTCCCGTGTGGTAAAACTTGTGATCGGATTCTGCCATGAGAGAAATGTCGGGAAGCGCACTCATGCTGCCTCGCCGTAGGACTCCCTATATGCTTCCCAGTCGAATTCTTCGTCCCAGTCAAGGTCGTATTGTTCCAGCATGTAGTCGTGGAATGCGTCTTGAATGGCAGAACGTTCCGACTGTGTGTAGTTGTTGGCGAAGTCGAAATATGCTGCGTGGTAAAGCGCTTCTGCGGTCGCGTCATAGGAGTAGTCGACGCCAGCCATGACGTCGTCCCACAACGCGCTTTCGGCTGCGGAGAACTGGGTTTCGAAATCGTCGGCCACGCGGACGTCCTTTGAGAGAAGGAAGGCCCGCTACCCTTCGGATGGTGAGGGTAGCGGGCCAGGTTGTTCAGTCCGCGTAGGACTCAGGCAGGCTGGCGAGACGTCTCGATGTAGTACGTGGTGCCCTTGTCCCGTCCTTCTTCCGTGTTACCGCACACGGTGCCGTTCGACAGGTTGTTGGTGCACTCGGCCACGAGCTTGTTCCGGGGCTTCCCACAGCCCTTGCACGTGTCGTATGTGGACTCCCGCAGTCCGCCGGAACACATGAGACCGCCCTGCCGTCCGCCGTGTTCCTGCGTGTACGTCAGCAGGTCCTGGTAGATCCCGGTGCCCCCGTCGTTCAGGATGAACCGGCCACCGTCGGGGGTCATCGCGGCCATGGACGCGAAGTGCCCGCCGTAGTCGCCCGGATTGAAGGTCCAGTACAGCGCGAGGAACGGTTGTCCGACGAGCTTCTTCTTGTCCTCCTTGGACAGTAGCGCGAAGCCGTTGCCGAGTTCGCGGGTGACGTCGTCGATGCCGCCGTACGTCTCCGTGGCGACACGAATCGCCTGCTCGAAGTCCTCCAGCTCACGGAGTTCCGTGTTGGACCACTTCTCCAACGTGCGGTCTGCGAGCTTCTCCACCGTCAGCGTGTCGCTGGTGGTCGCGACCGCGTTGTCGTCCGATGTGGACGCAGCTTGAGCTGGTTTGCGAGTTGCCATGATGGCGCATTCTCCCTTGTCGAAAGTGGACGGTCGAGGCCGTCCCGGTAGCTCCGAGTGTAGTCCTCACAATGGGTTGATACAAATCACGCTGCGCCTATATTAGCGTGCACTGATACACGAGTGTCCATTTGGAACAGTGGATATAAGCGCTCGGTTATGAGACAATACAGACGGTGGCACAAAACGGCCGGACGCCTTGTCCCACCGCGAACGGGAACGGCGGGCGCGGTCCTTTGGTTCTCCCTTTCGGACCCCCGCCGTTCCCCACCAGAGTGAGAGGGAGACATGACCACACCGAACACCCCACCCCCCGAGCAACCCCCCACGCAACCCGCCCCGCCTCCCGCAAGCCCACCACCGAACCAGCCGGAACACCCGCCCGTACAAGTGACCCATGTGGACACCAAAAGCGTCGTCGACGCGGTGAAAGGTCTACCCGAGACACTCGCCAACACGCTCAAAGAAATGGGCGTCGTCCAAGTACGTCCTGCGGACGGCAATCAGAACGCGGGACAGCAACCGGCGCAGCAACAGCAGAGCGGGCAACAGCCGCAGACACCAGCGCAGCCCGTTCCGCCTGCAAACCCCCCGGCTCAATCAACGGCCCCGCCGAAGAGAACGTTCGGCGAGAAGTGGTTTGGGATCAACAGGCCGGGCGGTCAGTCGTGACCGCGCCTCCCGCACCTCCGTCCTATTCGGACCTACCGTCACCGGGACAGATGGAGGACGACTTCGGCCCCGACGCAACGCAGTCCGCACCCCGCGTCACACCCCAACCCCCCACGGACCCGCCGAAGTCGGCACGAGGCAGGATGCCCAAACCTGTCGCGGACGTGCTCAGCACAATCGGCAAGAACAAGCAACGCGGAACCGCCAAGGGCTTGCGGCCACTCACCACAGAGGACCGAGACAAGCTCGCCGCGCTGTACGCGGGGCTCGGTGCCGGAGTCAAAGCGGGCGCCGCGATCGGCCTCCCAGTGCTCCGCGAACGCACCGGCGATGCGCTGGCGGACAACGCGGAAACGTGTGCCGACGCGTGGATCGACATGGCGGCTGAGAACAACCACGTACGCCGCGCCATCCTGTTCCTGGTGGAAGGCGGCGCGTGGACGAAACTGTTCGTCGCACACCTGCCCATCCTCGCAACCCTCATGCCGGAAACGCCTCCCAAGTGGATGCAAGACATCCTGGCGCGACGCATGGAAAAGGCCATGCGCGAAGCTGCCGAATCCCAAGAGGACTCCCGATGACACGGGGATTCTCGGCGCCGCCCCTCCCACGCGTACGGTGGTACACGGACGAAGACGACCGTGCCGCACGTGTCGCTGAGCTGGCGCCGAGAATCCCCTGGGACCGTTTCACCACGCACTACTTCCTGCCCAACCCAGGTGAACACGTCACCATCGTAGGCTCAACGGGCAAAGGAAAAACCGAACTCGCACGACAAATCCTGCCGTTCTACCCATTCACCACACTGTTCTCAACCAAAAAGGCTGACGACACTGTGGACAGAATGATCCGGGAACAAGGCTACCGCCGGTTCGAGAAGTGGCCCAACCTGCCCGCGCGTGACGTTCCGCGCCGCGTGATCTGGCCAAAGACCGGCAAACTCCGTGACATGGTGAAGGAACAGCAGCTCGTTTTTACTGACGCGCTGGACCACATCTACGCGGAAGGCGGACGACCGAAACAACGCCCGGTCGGCTGGTGCATCGCCATTGACGAAATCTGGTGGTTCACCAACATGCTCAAAATGGAACTGGAACTACGTGTGCTGTGGCAACACGCACGTAGCGCTGGAATCTCACTCGTGAGTGCGACCCAACGCGCGGCCTTCGTTCCCACCGAAGCGTTCTCACAGCCGACACACTTGTTCTTCTTCCAAGTGCGTGACGAAAACAATCTACAAAGGATCGGTGATCTCCAGGCAGGCAACAAGCGAATGATCAGAGACCTCGTATACAACCTGGAACCTTTCCAGGTGCTGTACGTGAACAATGTGTCCGGTCAAATGGTACGCACACGTACACCCATTCCCATCTGATTGGAGGAAGGGAATTTCATGCTGCAGCCCACCGCGCTGAACCTGCTTGTCATGTTCCTGGCGCTTCCCATCGTCCTCTTCTTCTGGCGCACGCTGGCAGCGGGTCTCGCCGCACGCAACAGTGAATCCGGCGCCGCCAAGGGGATCTCGTACCTCATCGGCTGAACACAACCGTTCAGCTACAGTAGTTCTGGAGAAACAAACAATGGGCGTGCTGACGCAGAAGAACTCGCAGAACAGTTCGCAGGCGGGTGGGAACAACAACCAATCCCCGCGCGACGATTCCAACCAGGCGGCCATGGCCCCGGTCAACTTCGTGCGAGCTTCTGACGAACACCTGGAGCCGGGCAACGTCGACGTGTCGCGTCTCCTCCTCGCCAACGCCATCGACGCGGGAACGTTCGATCTCCCCGCGTACGGCTTCCTCTCCCACATGTACGTGCTCGTGGAAGGCGCCAGCGGCGCCGGTACCGGCGCGGTTCTCACGGAGGACGGTCCCTACAACGTTCTCCAGAACATCGCTCTCACGGAACCGAACGGCGCCTTCATCGCCCAGTTCACCTCCGGCTGGCAAATGGCGATGGCGCAGAAGTACGGCGGGTACCTGCACCCGATCGCCGCAGACCCCAAGCGAAGCCCCGCGTGGTCCACCGTGACAGCGGCGGGGAACTTCTCGTTCCTGCTGCGCCTCCCGGTCGCCGTGTCCGGACGCGACGCGGTGGGCGCACTGGCCAACCAGGACAGTGCGGGTCAGTTCAAGTTCCGGTTCACCTACGCGCCGTCCGCCACGCTGTTCAGCACGCCACCGTCGACGACGCTGCCCACGGTCCGCGTTCGCGTGTGGACACAGGCGTGGGACCAGCCGGAACCTGCGTCGGCCGGAACCCCCAACGCTGTCGAACCACCCGCGCCGGGCACCACGTCGTTCTGGTCCGTCCAGAGCGGAATCAGCGTCAACAGCGGCGAAAACAACATCGACATCAAGCGCAAGGGCAACTACATCCGCACGTGGATCTTCGTCCTCCGCACGTCCGGCTCCCGCGCCACGGGTGACGGCAACTGGCCTGCCGAACTGCGGTTCATGCGCGACGCGTTCCCCGCGCGCTACTACAACACCACGGTGTGGCAGCACCAGATGTTCGAGCGCACCGGCTACACCGGCACGAAGGACACCGCCGGGGCGTTGGACAACGGTCTGCGGTTCCACGACTACATGCACGAGTTCGACGGCCTTCTGGGCCGCGAAGTCCGTGACCTGTGGCAGCCGACGCGTGGCAGCACCCGTCTCGAACTCGCCGGATCGTTCGGCGCCGCGTCCACTCTGGACATCATCACGAACGACGTGGCGATCGCCCAGAACGTGTTCGTGTAGACCGGAGGTCAGCACATGCCGAACAGTCAGACAGGCCAAGGCGGTCGGTGGAAGATGGACGCAGGTGGGTGGGACACCGAACGGTGGGTTGCCGTGGTCGTTCTCGTCTGCCTCGCCGCGCTCATCGCAATCCGCATGGGTTTCCGTGGCATCAACGTCATGGGCGCCTCCGTTCGAGTGGGCTAAAACCTGCCCACTGTCCAATCTGGAATAGGTGAAGAAATGCCGTTTGGTATCCAGCTCAAGGGGTTCATCATCGGTGTCGTGTTCGCGTTGTTCGTGTGGCCGTGGATCATGGGCATGTTCACGCGAATGACCACCAAGGAAGGCTGATCGGTGCGTGAACACCGGGACACGACGGCGAATCAGCGTCACCAAAGACACGGTGCTATGCGCCGTGGGCATCGGCGGAATCATCTGGCAACAGGTGACCGGGGACGTGAATTTCGCCCTTCTCGGAGTGTTCACAGCAATGGCAGGGGTACCAGGTCTCACGAACATCATATCGATGGTGCGTGGGCCTGGTACCGCCTCGTCATCACAGCCGTCAGTCTCTCCGGAGTCGCACTCGGACTTTGGCAACTCACGATCGGGCGGTGAACGGTGAAACGACGTCACGTCACCGCATTGGCCATGGCCTACGTGTCCGCAGCGGCCATGGCTTTCGGTGCGTGGGTCGCCGCAACGAAAGCCAACAGCGAGAGCGACCGCAAACTCTGCGACTTCGTAGACTTCATGGAAAACGTGACACGCCAACCAACCCAGCAGTCGACCCCACAGCAAGAGGCACAGCGACGTGCCTTCCGAGTGATCATAACCGATCTCCGGAAAGACCTGGAATGCGAGTAAGACCCAATGATCGCTGACAAGGCATTCAACCTTCTGGGCAGCATCGTGACTGTTGCCCTCGTGGCCGTCATCGTGTCCAGCCCCCGCATGGCCGGAATCATCCGCGCATTCGGCGACGCCTTCTCCGGCAGCATCAACGCCGCACAACGCGTGTAGTCCTGCGGACGGCAACCGGAACACGACTCAGAAAGGTGAACAGTCATGTTGAGTGCGTTAATTCTCGTGCGAGGTGACTCGCATGGCTGGTAGTGCTGCCAATCCTTACGCGGTGAGCAAGGAACCGTCCAGCACGGGTGCCGCGCCGGACCCGAGTGGAAAGTACCGGTGGGGCGGACCCGGCGCGTACTCCGTGCCGGACATTCCCAACACCACCGATCCTGAGTGGACTGACGGGTACAGTCCGCAGATCGCAGCCGCTGGTTCACCCACGGGCGCGATGCTCCCCGACGACGTACGAACCGGGCGACGCAAGGAACCGGAGAACGATCCGAACAACCTGGCGTACAACCGTCTCCGGTCCGCCGAGTGGCTCAACCGTGTGTCAGTCGAACACGTCACACTCGGCAACTACCCGGCGATGCAAGACAAGCCCAACGTTCCCGTGGTACCGGATCAAGTGCAAGCCAAGCTGCCGATCCGTCCAACTGCGACACAGGCACCAGTGGATAACCTGGTGTCGCGGCCGTGGCCGATCCCCGGCAACGCTGCCGAGACCGCGCCGGGCGTCGAACTACACGTGTCCATGGCAGACCACCGTCGCGACTACCCGATCTATCTCATGCAACCACGTGGCGGCATCGGGGTAAACCACATTCACCAAACACCGACACCGTGGGACACGAACCTTTTCGTGGCACCGGAAACACCCGCGAACGCGCCCGAACAGGGCATCTTCGGCGGTCGGAAGTGGGGACTCTGATGGCCGCTGGTCTCAACCTCGGAAAGCAAATCGGACCACTCCCTCTAGGTGCGTGGATGGCTGTTGTAGGAGCCGGTCTCGGCTTCGGATTCCTCATCAACAAGAAGCAAGAGGACGGCAGCGAGGACGACGCCTTCAAGGACAGCAACAGTGACGTCGGTGTCGGCGGCGGACAACTCATCGAATCGCCACCGACCATCATCCCGCCGGAACCGGAGGAAGAGGACACGAATGCCGCGTGGGGTATTCGGGCGTCGAACTACCTCAAATCCATCGGGTACGACGCGTACAACGCTCAGAACGCGATAAACAAGTTCCTCGCCGGAATGGTGCTTTCACCGGCCGAACAAGAGATGGTGAACCGAGCCATCATCCGCTTCGGAAACCCGCCGGAACCCATCGCGCCCGTTGACGTCACCCCCACGCCGCCACCAGGACCGGGCACCGGTACACCGCCCGGTACAAGCAGCAAGCCACCGCCTGTCAGCAACCTGACGGCACGGTCGCTGGACCACGCCGTGAGTTTCTCGTGGAAATACAGTGGCCCACCTATTGGCGGCTTTCTGGTGACCATCACGCGTATCAAGGACAAGCGGAAGAAGGGACCGTTCTTCCTCCCGGCGAAAGCGCGGTCCTATACCTACCCGGCGCGTGGGTGGAACAGTCGCACGAACAGCGACGTACAGATCTGGATTCGCCCATTCAAGGGCGGATTCACAGCACCGAACAAACTGTTCGGTGACGGTCGAGGGGCCACCGCACGGCCCCGTATCTGAAAGGGAGTACACAATGGACCGCGAGTTCGAACCGGAGTGGACTGACGAGCAAGCGATGTACGCTCGTCCTGATGGGGCAGGCAAGCCGCTTGCCGACATGACGGATCGGCAGCTCATGGAAGAAATGGTGTGGCAGCTCCGTTCCGTCGGCAAGATGCTGGAGGAGTTCAAGCACATGGGACCCGGCGACATCATGAAACTGTTCATGCCGGGCAAGAAGTAGGTACGAGGTGGCTGGGAAGTACGGCGGGGTAGCGCCACATGTTGAAGCTGCCGGTAACGAAATCGGCAGCAAATTCAGCGTGAAAGACATTGGCGGTCGTGCTTCCTCTGGCCACATTTCCGGTAGTGACCACTACACCGGTCACGCGCTGGATTTCATGGTCTACACCGACAAAAACAAAGGTGACCAGATACTCGCGTACGTGAAAGCCAACTGGAAACGGTTAGGTGTCAAATACGCTATTTGGTACCGGAAATACTACCCGTCTCCTGACAAAGCCGAAAACTATGTGGGTCCCAGTCCGCACACAGATCACGTACACGTGTCCTTCACCAAAGAGGCAGGCGAAGGCGGACCGGCTGTTGGTGGCGGAACTGGTGGCTCCGATATGAAAGGGTGTCTCGGCTCCATCATCGAGGCGTTCGGGTGGAAATGGTGGTAAGACGTGCCTAGCCCTCCTGTCATTGTCCCTAGAGAACCGGAACCTGCGAAGGGGTACCCGGCAAAACGACTCACCGATCGACAGGTTGCCGGGGCGGCGCACAACGCAGGGTTCCGCAACGCTGGTGACCCGTCGCGGTCTACTGGTGATCTGGTGATTGCGATCGCTGTGGGACTCGCAGAGTCGGGCGGGAACATGGTGGCGCACAATCGTGTTCCACCGGACGACTCTTACGGCGTGTGGCAAATCAACATGCTCGGAGACCTTGGCCCGTCACGTCGCAAGGAATTTGGGATCAGCAACAACAACGCGTTGTATGACCCCGCTCTGAACGCCAAAGCGGCAAAGAAAATCAAAGACGCGCACGGATGGGGAGCCTGGTCCACCTACAAGTCCGGTAAGTATGTGGGCTACATGGGACGTGCCCGCGCGGCCGCTGCGAATCCCGACACGAACCTGCCCAAGTGGGATTCGCCGTTCAACGACACGGGCGGCATCGCGCAAAGCGACGCTCCGTCCAGTATGGACCCGCTCGAAATCATCGCGGCCGTATTCAAACCGCTGATCGATTTCATCAAAGGAATCGGGCTACGACTCGCCGGTTTCATCGGTGGAGGAGTACTAATCATCCTCGCAATCGTCCTGTACGTCAGGAGAGCAACCCGATGAGTCTTGCAGACAGCAGGTGGACCAGATGAACCCTGTCGTGACCGCTGTCGTCGCGGGTGCAATCATCGTTGCGGGCAAGTGGGCCAAGGGGAAGTCGCCCACTGTGGACAATGCGGTGGGGATCGGCGGCATCGCCATCATTCTGTCCTTATTGGAACAGGCGAACAAGAGGTTGGCGACCGCGTTCGCGTGGCTGATCCTGCTGTCACTGACTATCGCGTACCTACCGGACATCGTGAAAGGTGCCGGACTGTCAGGAGACAAGAAGTGAGAACGCAACGCGTGGTCGCCCGCACGGCGACGAAGATGGGCAGCAACAACCTGTTGGTTGTGCTGGTACTGATCGCCGGAATCGTGTTCGTCTACTCTGCCGTTAAAGGCAAAGACCCGCGCGACGTGCTGAAGGAAGCGATAGCGCGGGGCAAGGAAAAGAAGGGCGATAAGTGATGGCCGACTCCGGTGCCGTGAGTGCGGCGACTATCTCACTCGGACAGACCGTGGTGGCGTACCAGTTCTTCCTGCCTCGGCTGGACACGGTGCGGAACGCCAATCCGGAGGAAATCCGGGGCGATGTGATGCTGGGACAGGTGGCAGCGGGGGCTCTGTCCCTCTCAGTTGGACTGTTGCTTTCGTCCATGACCGGCTCGCACTTGCCGACGTTCACCGCGCTTTTCATCGCCGTAGTGATCGCGGCAGTGTATCAGTATGCACTCAGTAGGAGGCCAGCGTGAGTTTTCTCGTCCCCCCAAGGGAAAACGTTCATCAGTCCAGCCGGGACACCGGCCCGGAGAGGCCGAGCGAGTTTCGGGAGTCAGTGGAGGAGCGTACGGAGATCGAGGCTCCTGCCGATTACCCGACTCCGGATCAGGACGGCAAGTTCGATGCTGCCCAGTCGTTTCAACCGGTGGAGCATGGGGAGCCTGCCGTGTCGCCGCCGGTTCCGGTGTACCAGGTGGTTCCTCCGCCGGACGTGCGAGTGTTCACGGACTGGCAGCCGAATACCATGGGACTCAACGGACAACCTGTGCTCCTCGCGGGTGCGAACCGGCGACGGACCCGACTCGTGGTCCGGAATCTGGACGCTGCTAATCCTGTGTTCCTTGCACGACAAGGCGGTAGCAACGCTCAAATGGGCGCGTACCAACTACCACCGGGGCAGGACGTCGAGATCTTCCACAACAGCCAGGTCTACGCGTTCTCTACTGTGGACGGCACGCAAGTGACCCTGTTCGCCGAGTACGACCTTGACGAAGAGGACGACACTGTCGAATAAGGACAACTCACATGGAACTGAACGAATCGGGTAGAGCGGTAGCCGACGCCAACGGACGCGCAGTAGCCACCATTCAACCGTTGCGTGCGTTCGAGTCTTGGCGCGTGAACCGCACGACTGTCGAGAACAGTTCTACTGTGAACGTACCGGTGTGCAAGATCTACCGTGGATCGATCGCGCCCACGAACCTCATCGACGGTACCTACACCGGTACGTTCGACGTGTCCGGAACTGAGTACACGGTGCCGAACGGGATGGCTGTGGTGGCTGAGTGGACCGGTTGCGACGTCGGTTCACAGTGTACGTTCACACTTGCGGGGCAGAGGATGCGTTCTTAAAATGGACGGTTTCGCCAACTCGATTCTTGCCGGTAACAAACTCGTTCGCGAAGCCATCGAGTCACCGAACTACGTGCCGGGCGTTAGCGGCTGGTCCATTCAACGCGACGGGAACTCCGAGTTCAACGACACCACCATTCGTGGCGCTATTCACGTGGTCGGTGACGAAGGCGAAATTGAAATAGACATCGACGCCCAACGCCCGATTCTGAAATTCTGGAACACCCTGCACAACAATTTCGCCTATATCAACGTCGTCGACGATTTCGACCCTGATCAGGCAGCAATCGGGCTGAACAGCGGCCCGTTCCCGAGCACAGTCATCGGCGGAGACGTATACGCCCGTGTGTATCTCATCGACTCACACGAAGGAACGTCACAACTGGGATTTCTCCGTTCATCGGACCAGTTTCCCATCGGCGGCTCGTATCTGTTCAACGACAGAATGTGCAACGTCCGCGCATATCTCGGGGACGGTACGTTCACGTCAATGGCCAACGTCATCAGCCACCGTGACGGATACGTCAGTTTCCAGGGCAGCACTGACGGAGCCACACTGGACGGACCGGAACTACGTGTAGGTGAGGCAGAATCCGGCGGCTATCTGCACGTAAATAACGAGGACTGGATTTCCATGTCGGGAATCTTCTCCAACGGCTGGACCAATTCCGGCGGATCAGTCGACGCTCAATACAAGCTATGTGGGGACGGTTTCGTACGATTGCGTGGCCGAATAACCGCTGGAACAAACACCGCCGGAACGTTGATGCTCACAATGCCGAGCGGCTACCGACCGGATCAACACGGACGTTACATGTGCGCCAACGGCACGGGCACCGGTGGCTCGCCTGGACAAGTTGAAATTGCCACCACTGGCGCGATGACATTGTCTACACCAGCGTCAACAACGCTGTATCTAAACAACATCGCGTACTCGACTGTGTAAAGGAGAATCTCTATGCACAGCAGTAGTCGTAACAATGCCAAGGTGAAGTGGGTTGTGATCCACACTGCTGAAGGTGCGAGAACCGTTGACGATTTGTTCCGGTTCTTCCAGGACACTTCGGACCCGAACCGGGGCAGCTCTCACGCGGGCATCGATGACCAGAAGATAGGAGCCGGTGGGTCGTGGGTGCCATACGAGCGTGCCGCATGGACACTCCGTGACGGTAACGTGGTCTCCGACAACGCGGAACTGTGCGCGTGGGCCAGATGGACGCGTACCGAATGGTTGCGCCACAACCAGATGTTGACACTCACTGCGAAGTGGATCGCGGATCGTTGCACGGCACGCGGCATCCCCATCCGCAAGCTCACCCCCAAGCAAGTCGGGGAAGGACTGTCCGGTGTGCTCGGACACGTCGACTACACGTTCGGCACCGGGGACGGCACGCACACCGACCCTGGCCCGAACTTCCCGTGGGACATCGTGATTCCACGGGCACAAGCAATCGCACAGAGAGGAGAGGATGACATGGCAACGCCTGCCGAGACGTGGGGCTACAACCTGCCGGGCGAGGCCGACATGCGTCAACAACTCGTGGACGCACGAAAGGCCGCCGAACGCGCGGTGGCAATCGTCACCGAGAACCAGCGCGAAATTCGCGCGCTGGCCACATCCGTCAACGCACTGTTGGCACTGGAGAAAGGGAACTGAACATGACCACCGGACCCGAATTCCGCGTGAGCAAGCCCATTGTTTCCGCCACGAAGGCCATCGTCGCCAGCGTCACGACAGGCCTCGGTTTCCTGACGCTGCTCACCACGGCCATGGTGAGTGGCGAGGGCATCGACTCCGGCGAGGCTGGAGGGCTGGTCACTGGCGGCATCACCGCCGTGGCCACCGTCATCGGCGTGTGGGCCGCCCGCAACCGGGAACTGTGACCCGGCCGTGACCTCCTACCGCTGGTCCCGTGCTACCGTCGTCATGTAAGCGGGACCAGCGGAAAGGGAGAAAACAATGAGCGGCACGACCACCACCCACGACCACGCCAACGGCAAGACCAACTGTGTCGCGTGTGCTACCGAGCGTCGGCAGGAGACCAGGGACCTCATGACCACTCGTCTGCGGTACAGCGAGAACACGCGGGACCTGGTGAAGATGTACGCGTACGGCGTGTCCGACGGCAGTCTGGCCATCACCAGCGCGCGAGTGGAGCGTGCGGTGTGGAACGCGCTGGAGCGTGCCGGTTTCACGCACGGCGTCGTGCCAGTCACAAATCTGATCAGCGCGTGCAGTCACGACACCATCGACGCGCTGTTGGGTCGCTGAATGTGGTGGCTCCTGACCTGCGCCCAACTGTTTTGGTTGGGTGCGGGTCTGTACGTTGGAGTGAACTGGAATTCGTACTGCTACAAAG
>Ga0075418_10005890_pt1 | contig 13845 bp, 13 predicted proteins | sample SoiMetdeltSBSDD2_FD_81776 | JGI IMG/M metagenome (GOLD analysis project Ga0075418, IMG submission 81776) | Bulk soil microbial communities from a Populus tree surrounding site in Tennessee, USA - Soil MetaG P. deltoides SBSDD2 | ecosystem: Environmental > Terrestrial > Soil > Tree plantation...
CGGCCACCTGGGCGGCGAGGAGCCGTGGAATCTGCTCGTGCTCTGTGAATTCCATCACCAGCAGGGTGAGCATGGGACTCTGGCGCGCTTCAGGGGCAAGGCACCGCTCGGCGTCCTCTGCCGCATCGGGGACCGGGAGGTCGGTTCGTGGTGGCGGAACGAGAGAAGAATCGCCACGCGGCGTAGCCTGGGTTCGGATCGAAGCAAACACTGAGAGGGGCCACAGGATCGTCACCTGAGCGCACAGCGTCATCGCGGCCGAGGTCGAAGCTTTCCTGAGCGATTCGCGCGCTGGACCGACAGTCGTGCGCGGCGGGGCGCGGCTACTTCCCCGCCACACCCAACCACCCTCGACTCACATAGTCGCTCAAGGTGAAGGCGAACAGGATGAGCAGCCAGGCGAGGCCGCTCGCGAGCACGAGCTTCGTGAGTCGAGTGCTGTACTTGGCATGCATGAAGTAGAGAACGACCAGGGTCATCTTCGTCCCCGCGATGCCGAGCGCCACGAGGTCGTTCAGCGGCCCCAGATGTTGGAAGGCCACGAGAACCGTCGTGAGGGTGAGGACCATGAGTGCGCTGAAGATGAGCAAATACACACGCAGTGGGCTGACGTGCATTCCAACCTCCTAGACGTGCTCGCTGCGCCCGAGCAGGTAGAGCAGAGGGAACAGGAAGATCCACACGATGTCGACGAAGTGCCAGTACAGGCCGAAGCACTCGATGGGGTGATGGTAGTCGGGTCCATATCGCCCGCGCATCGACCGGGGCAACAACCAGGCGATGAGCCCGATGCCGACGATCATGTGCAACGCATGCAGTCCGGTCATGACGAAGTAGAGCGAAAAGAACAGTTGCACGGTCCCTGGAGTTGTCCCGTGCCAAGCGAAATGCGGCCCCGGGACCAAGTGATGCGCGAACTTCTCCTGGTACTCGACCGCCTTGATGCCGAGGAAGGTGAGTCCCAGGATCGCGGTCAGCACGAGGAACCGCACCAGCGTGCGCCGATCCCCGAGTTGCGAAGCCCGGACGGCGATCGCCATGGTGAGACTGCTGCAGATCAGCACGACGGTGTTGATCGCCCCGAGCATGACGTTGAGCTCGTGGCTGCCGGCGACGAATCCGGCATGCGAACGCGTCCGGTAGACGATGTACGCAATGAAGAGTCCCCCGAAGAACATCACTTCGGTGATCAGGAACACCCACATTCCCAGCGACGCGGACTCTCGTTGCTGGTCGAGGGTGTCGAAATGGTGTGCCAGCAGCGGTTGCGGACTAGCCAACGGTCACCTCTTCGGCTTTGTACTCGTACGGTTCCGTCGTCACCACGGGGGTGGTCACGAAGTTGTGCGTCGGCGGCGGCGACGAAGTCTGCCATTCAAGGCCCGCCGCTCCCCACGGATTGTCGCCCGCACGCGGCCCATACCGCATCGACCAGATCAGGTAAAAGACCGGGATGATGTAGCCGACACCCAGAATCGACGCGCCGGCGCTCGACAACACGTGCAGCACCTGCCACTCCTCGGGGTACACGTGATACCTGCGCGGCATGCCCATGTACCCGAGCAAGAACTGCGGGAAGAAAGTCAGATTGAAACCGACGAAGATGATGAGCGCCGCCAGCTTGGACCAGAACTTCGGGTACATGCGGCCCGAGATCTTCGGCCACCAGTAGTGCAGCCCGCCCAGGTACCCCATGATCGTGCCGCCCACCATGACATAGTGGAAGTGCGCCACCACAAAGTACGTGTCATGGACGTGCACGTCGAGGCCCAAGGTCGCCAGCATCACGCCCGTCAGCCCGCCGATCGTGAACAGTCCGATGAAGCCGAGGGCGTACAGCATCGGGGTGTCGAAGGACACCGAGCCCTTGTAGAGCGTGGCCGCCCAATTGAAGATCTTCACCGCCGATGGCACCGCCACCAGCATGCTCAGCACCGAGAAGATCGTCGCCGCGTACACGGACTGGCCGCTCACGAACATATGATGGCCCCAGACCAGGAAGCCGAGAATGGCGATGGCGACGCTGGCGCCGGCGACGAATTTGTAGCCGAAGATCGCCTTGCGCGAGAAGGCGGCGACGAGCTCGCTGATCACTCCCATTGCCGGCAGCACCATGATGTAGACGGCCGGATGCGAATAGAACCAGAACAAGTGCTGGAACAGCACCGGGTCTCCTCCGAGCGCCGGGTCGAAGATGCCGATCTTGAAGCCGCGCTCCACCGCCAGCAGCAGCGTCGTGATCGCGATCACCGGCGTGCCCAGGATCATGACTAGGCTGGTGGCGTAGTGCGCCCACAGGAACAACGGCAGGCGGAACCAGGTCAGGCCCGGAGCGCGCATGCGGTGGATCGTGACGATGAAATTGAGCCCGGTCATGATCGAGGCGAAGCCGACGATGAAGACGCCGAGCCCGGTGGCCACGACGTGCGTGTTCGAGAACGTGGTGCTGAAGGGCGTGTAGAAGGTCCAGCCCGTGTCCACACCGCCGGCGATCATGGCGTAAAGCGTGAAGGCCCCGCCGAGCACGAAGACGTACCAGCTCGCCAGGTTGACCTTCGGGAACGCCAGATCGCGCGCCCCCACCATGATCGGCACCATGAAGTTGCCGAGCACCGCGGGGATGCTGGGAATGAGGAAGAAGAAAATCATCGCCACGCCGTGCATGGTGAACACGCGGTTGTAGGTATCCGACTGCATCAGATCACCCTGTGGCGTCAAGAGCTCGAGACGGATCAAGACGGCGAAGATGCCGCCGATGACGAAGAACACCGTCACCGCGACCAGATAGAGGATTGCAATGCGCTTGTGGTCCGTGGTCAGCAGCCACGATTTCACGCCGTAGTCCGCACTCAGGTAGTTCGGCGGCTCGGCGACGGCGCGCTCGGTGGTCGACATCGGTCACTTCCCCGCTTCGAGCCCGCGGATGTAGCGCACGAGAGAATGCGCTTCCTCCTGGCTCATCTGGCCCTGGAACGTCGGCATGATCGGTTGGTAGCCCGAGACGACCTTCTCGTTCGGCTGCAGGATCGATTCGAGAATGTAGTTCTCGTCGGCCGTGACGGTCTGACCGTCCTTCAGGCGCACTTCGCGCCCGAACAGTCCGGCCAGTTGCGGCGCCCGCGCCGTCGAGTCGAAGCGATGGCAGGACTCGCAGGCGTAGCGCTTGTAAAGGTCTTCCGGCCCCGCGAGCCGGTTGTCGGTGCCGCGCTCGCCAGCCAGCCAGCGCTCGTAGTCGTGCGGTTCCTGGACGATGATCCAGCCACCCATGCGGGAATGCTCGGCACCGCAGTATTCGGCGCAGAACAGGTGATATTTTCCCGCGCGCTTCGCCTCGAACCACACCGTGGTGTACCGGCCGGGCAGCACGTCCATCTTGACGCGGAACCCAGGCACGAACAGATCATGGATCACGTCCTCGGATGTCATCGTGACCTTGATCGCTTGGCCGACGGGGACATGGAGAATGTTGATCTCCCGCGTGCCGTCAGGGTGCTGGAACTTCCACATCCACTGCTTGCCGACGGCGAAATACTCCACCGCATGCGCCGGCGGGCGCGACAGCTTGAAAAACACCATCGCTCCCCACACGAAGGACGCGAGCATGATGGCCAGCGGCACCGCCGACCACAGGATCTCGAGCGGCGTCGAGCCATGAATGTGGACACCCACCTGGTCGTCGCTCTGGCGCCGGTAGCGCACACCCAGGAAGATCACCAACACCGCGATCAGCACCGCGAAGAAGGCGCTGATCGCGACGAGGGCGAGGTAGAGCGCATCCACCTCCGCCGCCACCGTCGACCCCTGTGGGGGCAAGAACAACCAGTTGCCCATCGTCGCTCTAGTCCTCCGTCAGGTGGTCCGAGCGCGCAGTCGTTCCTGGCGCCGCATCCAGAGAATCCCCACCGCGATGACCAGAACGGTCGCCACACCGCCGGCGCGCACGATGTTGAGCGCGACCGCCGCGTAACTCCCCGCCTCCGGGTCGTAGCGGTAGCAATAGAGCAGCACTTGATCGACGACGCCGCCCAGCTTGCCGGCCGATGCTTCCACCATGCCGAGGCGCAGATCGCGCGGCGAGTACTCGATGCCATAGAAATAGCGCGCCAGCTTGCCATCGGGTGTCACGATGATGGCGCCGCTCGCGTGTGCGTACTGCTTGGAAACCTCGTCCCACACGTAGCGGAACCCCACGGTTTCGGTCAGTGCGCGGATCGATTCCGCGTCCCCGGTCAGGAAGTGCCAGGCGTCCGCAGCGCCAGCGCGTCCATACTCCTCGACGTAGTGCACCTTCTTGGCGGCCGCCAGCTCGGGTCCCTCGCGCGGCTCGAACGACACCGTGACGATCTCGAAGTCCCGCCCCGGCTCGAGCTCGAGCGCGCGCAGGCTCGACACCAGGCCATTGAGCGACATCGTGCACAGCATCGGGCACTCGTAGTACACAAGCGACAGCAGCACCGGCCGGCTGCCGAAGTAACGCCCGAGCGCCACCACTTCACCCTTCTCGTCGCGAAACTCCGTCGCGAGCGGCAGGGTCGCGCCGATGTTCTGGTCGAAGCCAACCTCGCGCAGCGGCGCCGGCAAGCCGGGCTGGCCCTGCGCCAAGCCCGCCCAGACGAGCACGGTCGCGATTGCCACGACGCATCCACGAGCGCGCTTCATGGCGCCACCTCGCGCTGCAGGTGTTGTTGCGTCGGGTCGCGCCAAGTTCCGGGGCGGGTCCACGGCAGCGGTTCGGCGCGAGTCGGCAAGCCCGTCTCGAGCAGGAGCTCCACGGCGCGATCGACGGGAACCCGTGCGATGGCGTCGGCCTGGCTCACCCAACCGTACGAATGCAGCAGGGAATCTTCCCGCGCCCGCAATGCCGCCAAGTCCTTTTCTGGCGCCGTCTGCAGATGCGGCAGCGGCACCGGCAGATTCCCTTCCTCGAGGACCAGCGCCGAGGGTGGGATGTCACCCGCGACTTGTCGCGCCAACAGCACCTTGAACATCCCCCACATCGCGGCCGCGGAGATCACGATCAGAATGCCGAGGCCGATGCCGAAGATGGCGATGCCGCGCACATGGATTTCGCTATCGAAGGTCTCCGTGTGGCCCGTGCCACCATGACCCTGGCCGTGGTCCGCGTGACCGGCGCTGCGTGCATCAGACATCGGCGAGCGCCTCCTCCAGGTTCGGGTCGTGCTGCGGCAACAACGCCCGGCGTTTCAATTGCCACGCGAACGCGGCGACCCAAATGCCGCCGATCGCGAGCAGCACCACGGGATCCAGCCAGTGGAACACCGGTCCGTCGGGCGCGAGCGACGGTCCCGCTTGCCACACCAAGTCGAGCCAGCGGGCGATGAACACCGGCAGCGCCGCCCAGACCAAACGCCGCGGGTCGCTGCGCACCGATTTCGCCAGCAACAGGAAGAACGGCAGGACGAAATGCAGGGCGAAGATCACGAAGCTGAGCACGTAGAACCCGCCGCGGCGCCGCGGCAGGTACCAGCCGATCTCCTCGGTCAGGTTCGCCGACCAGATGATCACGAACTGCGAGTAGGTCATGTACGCCCACAACAAGATGAATGCCAGCAGCAGCTTGCCGTAATCGTCGAAGTGCCGCGGCGCATACACGCGCGCCAAAGGCTCGGATCGTGTCAGCCAGCGCGCCAGCAAGATGAGCCAGCACAAGCCGGCCGCGCCCTGACCGACGACGAAATGCATGCCATAGAGACTCGAAACCCAGGTGGGATCGAGCGACATCAGCCAGTCGAAGCTGGCGAAGCTCGCGGTCAGCATGTAGACGAGCAGCCCCGCGCCGCTCAGCCCTTGCAGACGCCGGTGCAGCTCCGGTTTGCCGCCGCCATCCTGTCGCAAAGACCAGCGGTTGAGCAGCCAGGCGAACACCCCCCACACCAAGAAATACCCGGCGGCGCGCGCCAGGAAGAAGTTCCGGTTCAAGTAGGCCGCCTTGCCCTGCAGCAGCTCGCTCGCCGACACGACCTCCGGCCGTGTCCACGAGTACAAGGTGCTCATCCCGAGGATGACGGGGATGAACAGCGCCGCGAGCAACGGCAGCGTGCGCGATGCGGCCTCGAACACACGCCGGGCCACCAGCGCCCAGCTGCCGCCGGTCATGTGCGTCAGCATCAACAGCGCCAGGCATCCGAGCGGCACGCCGACCCAGAACAGAAACCCGGTGAGATAAGCGCGGAAGAATTGTTCCGGCGCCACGACGACGCCGACCACCGACAACGCCCCCGCCGCCACCGCGAGCACGAGCGCGCGCTTGCGCAGACTCTCGAGCCAGCCAGCCGGCGCCGCGGCACCGCGCAGAATCGCCATCGAATCAGTCATGGGCCCCCTGCTTCTCCGGCGGCGCGGCCTTGTCGTTGCGGCCGCGAGTGGCATCGTGCTCGATTTGCGACCGAGCGGGCTCCGGCAGCTCGCGCACCGCCACGTGTTGCGACAGCTGCAATGCGCGCACGTAGGCGACGATGGCCCAACGATCCGCGATCGGGATCTGCGCCGCGTAGCTCGGCATCGTGGCGAAGCCTTTGCTGATGACGTCGAAGATGTAGCCGGCCGGCTGCTGCCGCAGCCGCTCGATGTGGAACTCGGGTGGCTGCTTGTAGCCGCGCTGCACGACCATGCCGCGTCCGGTCCCGAGCGCATCGTGGCACACGATGCAGAAGATGCCGTAGCGCTCGCGACCGCGCTGCAACAGCTCCGGTGTCAGCGCGAAAGGCAGCTCGCTCACGTAGGTCGAATCGTCCACCGTGCCGGTGGCGAAGGCGCGATCCTCGTACAGGGTGCCGCGCGCCACCGTCCCCGCCGGCAGCGGCCGCGCCGAACGCCCGTCGGCAAAGAAAGCGCTGCGCTCCAGCGCGTCGTAGCGCGGCTGGTCGTACATGTCGAGCCGGATGCAGCCCGGCAGCGCCGCGAGGGCGAGCAGGGCGGCGACGGCGCGCCGTTCAGCTCGCGGCGACTTCGGCCACATGCGTCGGCTCCAGGGTCCAGAGGAAGTCCGCCGTCTGCGCGGCGTCGAAGCGTGGATCGCGCGATTCGATGCACAGGAAATACCGGTCGCGGCTAGCCATGGCGAAGCGCTCGACATTGAACACCGGGTGGTGCGGCTCCGGCAGACCATTGAGCGCCAGCATCCCCAGCACCGCGGTCAACGAAGCGAACAGGATCGTGCACTCGAACGTCACCGGCACGAAGGCAGGCCAGCTGAAGAACGGCCGGCCGCCGACGTTCATCGGGTAGGCCACGGTGCTGATCCACGTCTGCAGCGAAAAGCCGAACAGGGCGCCGGCGATGCCGCCCGCCAACACCATGCGCGGCAGCGGCGAATGGTGGTGCCCGAGGGCGTGATGCAGCTCCTCGATCGGGTAGGGCGTGAAGGCGTCGATCCGCGTGTAGCCCTGCGCGCGCACCGCTTTCACCGCCGCGATGAGCTTGTCGGAGTGATCGAACTCGGCCATCACCCCGTGCAGCCGCTGCGGGCTCACCTGCGTCATGCCGACTTCTCCTTGGCCCGCGCCTTCGGCAACAGCGTCCGGATTTCGAAGATCGAAATCATCGGCAACAGCCGCACGAACAGGAACATCAACGACAGGAACAGGCCGATGGTGCCGAAGAATGTGAAGTAGTCGAAGCGCGTCGGATAGTACATTCCCCAGGCGGACGGCATGAAGTCACGCGTCAGGCTGGTGACGACGATGACGAAGCGTTCGAGCCACATCCCGACATTGATGAACATGCTGACGACCCAGACAGCGACCGCCGAGCTGCGCACCTTCGCCGACCACAGGAACTGGGTCGCGACGACGTTGCACAAGATGAGCGAGTACCAGATGTAGCGATACGGCCCGAGCACGCGGTTGGTCAGCATGTACTGCTCGTATTCGTTGCCGCTGTACCAGGCGATGAAGATCTCGATGGCATAGCCGTAGTTGACGATGAGCCCGGTGGCGAGCATGACCTTGGCCATGTTGCGCACGTGGCGCTCGGTGATGAAATCGTGCAGCCCGAACGCGGCGCGCAGCGGAATGGCGAGCGTGATCACCATGGCGAAGCCGGCGAAGATGGCGCCGGCGACGAAATAAGGCGGGAAAATCGTCGCGTGCCAGCCCGGGATGAGGCCGGCGGCGAAGTCGAGGCTCACCACCGAGTGCACCGAGACCACCAGCGGCGTCGCCAGCGCCGCCAGCAGGATGCACGCCGTGTCGTGGTTGTGCCAATGCGCCGCCGAGCCGCGCCAGCCCATGGCCATCATGCCGTACACCACGCGGGCGATGCGATTCTGCGTGCGATCCCGCAACGTCGCGAGATCGGGAATCAGCCCGACGTACCAGAACATGAGCGACACCAGCGCGTAGGTCGAGATGGCGAACACGTCCCAGATCAGAGGACTGCGGAACTGCGGCCAGACCCCGGTGGTGGCCGGATAGGGAAACAGCCAGTAGGCCAGCCACGGCCGCCCCAAGTGCAGGATGGGATAGATCCCGGCGCAGGCGACGGCGAACAAGGTCATCGCCTCGGCGAAGCGGTTGATGGACTGCCGCCATTTCTGCCGCAGCAACAGCAGGATCGCCGAGATCAGCGTGCCGGCGTGCCCGATCCCGATCCACCAGACGAAGTTGACGATGGCGAAGCCCCAACCCGCCGGATTGTTGACGCCCCAGATCCCGACGCCCTTGGCGAACAGAATCGTGACCGCGTACATGAACAGCATGAGCAGGCCGAAGGAGGCACCGAACGCCGGGTAGAACCAGCGGGGTGTGCTCTGCAGCACCACGGCGGCGATCTTGTCGGTGACCGTCGCGGTGGTATGCCCCGGGGCGACGAGCGGTGAATCCGCCGTTGTCCGCGTTTCAGTGGCCACGCACATCTCCCGCATGGCCCGCGGCGGCACCGCGCTCCGGATTGGGGTTGGTCACTCGCGCCAGATAGGTCGTGCGCGGCCGGGTGTTGAGCTCCTCGAGGATGCCGTAGTGCAGCGGCTGCTGCCGCAGCTTCGCCACCTTCGAGTTGGGGTCGTTGATGTCGCCGAAGATGATCGCGTCGGAGGGACACACTTGCTGGCAGGCGGTGAGGATCTCGCCGTCGCGCAACGGGCGGTCCTCCTTCTTGATCTGGATGCGCGTCTGGTTGATGCGTTGCACGCAATAGGTGCACTTTTCCATCACGCCGCGCGTGCGCACGGTGACGTCGGGGTTGCGCAACATCTTGAGGACTTCGGTCTCCTGGTCGGCGTACTGCAGGAAATTGAAGCGCCGCACCTTGTACGGGCAGTTGTTGGCGCAATAGCGCGTGCCGACGCAGCGGTTGTACACCATCTCGTTCAGCCCTTCCTTGCCGTGCGACGTGGCGCCCACGGGGCACACCGGCTCGCAAGGGGCGTTCTCACAATGCATGCACATCACCGGCTGTTGCACGACGCGCGGATCTTCGGCGCTGCCTTCGAAGTACCGATCGATGCGCAACCAATGCATCTCGCGGCCCTTCCTCACCTGGGCCTTGCCGACCACCGGGATGTTGTTCTCGGCGTTGCACGCGACGACACAGGCGTTGCAGCCGGTACAGGCACCGAGGTCCACCACCATGCCCCAGGCGCGACCTTCGTACTCGAAGCCTGGATACAGCGACGTCGGCGCATGGACCCCATGACCCATCTCCTGGGCGAAATGGGGATGATCACGGAACTCGCTGAGCGACCCTTCGCGCACCAGATGCCGGCCTTCCATCGCATGCTGCAGTTGGGTGCATGCCAGCTTGACCTGTTCGCCAGTGGGACGCAGGCGCAGACCGCTCGCGTGCACCAGACCCGCGCTCGTGCGCAACGGATGGGCATCGAAGCCGGCGCCCGTGCCGACGCGCCCGACCCGCCGCCTTCCATATCCCAAATGCAAGGTCACGACGTCCTCGGGCTGCCCCGGGAGCACCCACACCGGCGCACGCACTTTGCGCGTGCCCTGCTCGAGCTCGACCATGTCCTCGTTGGCCAGGCCGAGCCGGGCTGCGGTCGCAGGCGCCAGCAGCGCCGCGTTGTCCCACGTGAGCCGAGTCCAGGGCTTGGGCAGCTCCTGCAGCCAGCCGTTGTTGGCGAAACGGCCATCGTGCACGGTGGGATCAACGCGGAACACGACCTCCAGGCTGTCGTTGCGGCGCTCGAGACGAGGGGCCAAGTCGCTGGCGACCCCGAGAAAGAGTTGTGTGAGTGAATCGCGCTGCAGCTCGAGCGGCAGGAGTGGCTCCTCACTTCCCGCAACGACTCCATCGTGCAGAATCCGGCGCCAGCGCGTGTCGAAGTCGGCACCGAGGCGTTCAGTCCAGGTGCGGCGCACGATGTCGATGCCATTGCGTTCCTTGTCGCCGGCGACCACCGCGAGCAGCTCGTGCATCGACTTGCCGCCGAAGAGTGGATCGATGAGCGGTTGCATGACGCTCACGGTGCCGTCATGAGCACGCGCGTCGCTCCACGTTTCCAGCTCGTGTGCGAGCGGCAAGTGCCAATGACAGTTCTCCGAGGTCTCGTCTTCGGCGAAGGCCAAGTGCGCGCGCAGCGGCACTTTGGCCATGGCCGCGGTGAAGTCCAGATCCGCCGGCGCGTCGTACACCGGGTTGCCCCCGAGGACGAGCAGCAGCTCCACTTGACCCGCGCGCATGTCCTGCACCAGATCGCGCAGCGATCCGATGTGACTGGTGGGCTCGACCTCGATCGGCTCGCTCACGATCACGCTGCGACCGAGGTTGCCGAGCCGCTGGTTCATCGCCAGCGCCAGAGCCTGCAGCTCGACCGGCGACTCGTCGCCGGCGATGACGATGCTTCTCCCGGCATGCTCGCGCAGATCGAGCCCGATGATCTGGCGCCATTTCTCCAGATCGCCCGCGCCCGCGGGCCCGAGCACGCCGGTGCCGTGGACACCACATTCGAACGCCAGGGCGAAAGCACATGCCAGCTGCTGAGCGGGCGGGAGCGACAGGCGATGATCGGCCACCGCCCCCGTGGCGCTCGGCGTGCTCTCGATGCAGTACAACCGGCTCATGCCGTACTGACCTTCCCGCACGCGGCGGCGCGCCATGAAATCCTTCGCGTAGCGCACGCACCCCGGTCCAGTGGTGAGAAAATCCGAGTCGAGCGCCACGACCACATCGGCCTGCGAAAAGTCGTAGCGCACCTCGACGTAGCGGCCGAATGCGGCGAGGGTGGCGCTGCGCAAACCGTCGCGCGACACGGTTTCGTACCGATGCCAGCGTGCCTGGGGGAAACGGGCGCGGATGCGCTGCATCTGTGCCGCGAGCGTGGGGGACGTGCTGCTGCCGCTCAGGATTCGAAGGCCTGCGCCTTGCAGCGGCACCTGGGCCTCGAGCGCCGGCTCGAGCACCTGCAAGAAGGCTTCCCAGCTGCGAATCCGTTGCAGGTGCAGCACCGCGCGCGAGCGATCCGGATCATAGAGGTCCAGCAACGCCGCCTGCGCGAAGCGGTCGGTCGCGCCGAGGCTCGACGGGTGCTCGGGGTTGCCCTCGATCTTCGTCGGCCTGCCGGTGTGACTTTCGACCAGGACGCCGCTCGCGAAGCCACCGAGCGTGAGCGCCGTGGCGAAATAGAGCGGGCGGCCGGGAACGAGGTCCTCGGGCGGCCTCGCGTACGGCACCAGCTCCTCGACCGGCTGGCGGGTGCACGCCCCGAGTCCGGCCAGAGCGAAAGACGCTCCCATCACTTGCATGAAGTGCCGGCGGTCGAGCCCCTGCGGCGCCACATCCGCCTGCGGAGTGAATTCGGGCCGCAGCTGTGCCTGCAACGCGGCGTCCGGCGTGCGCTCTTCCAGCCCGCGCCAGTAGCGCGCCGCGTCGGTGCGATCGGATTCGCTCACGGGAATGCCCCTAACGATGACATGTGGAACAGTCCGTCATGCTGGTGACCCGGTACTCCTCGGCCAGCTGTGCCCGCATCGCCTCCGCATTTGCCGGCGGCTCCCATTTCACGTTGAAAACCTCGGCGCGCGGGCGCAGTCGCTTCTCGGGATGTCGATGACAGTCGAGGCACCAGCGCATCTGCAGCGGGCTCGCCATATGCGTGAGCGGCATTCGATCGATGCGACCATGGCACTCGACGCAACCGATCCCCTTTGCCACGTGGATGCTGTGGTCGAAGTAGACGAAGTCGGGTAAGTCGGTCACACGCGCCCAGCGCAGCGGCTGCCCAGTGCGGAAGCTCTCGCGCACCGGTTCCAGGGTCGGACTGTCGGCCCAGATCTGCGAATGGCAGTTCATGCATGTGGCCGTGGGAGGAATGCCGGCGAACGCCGCGTTCTCGACCGAAGTGTGGCAGTAACGGCAGTCGATGCCGATGCCGCCGACGTGGTGGTCATGGCTGAATGGCACGGGCTGTTTCAACACCTCGGTCTGCCGTGTCCAGTAGGCCGAGCGATCCAGCAAGGTCGCCGCGCCCAGAGCTGCAGCGACCAAGAAAGCCGCGCCAAAAATGGTGACGCGGGCAAGCGTGTTGGTGCTGTGATGGAAGATCTGGGGCATTCTTCCGTACACCTAAACCTTCGCAAAAAACCGCGGCTCAACATAGCGAAGAGGTCCGTAGACCGCAAGGACTTCGTGATTTTGTTCACAAGGTGATCCCGGTGCCACACGTGCTCCGCCCGGCCTCCACACACCCTGCTATGCTGACCGACAGCCGGCAGGAGGTGGCCTTGACCGCGCCCGCCATCGCCATCGACACACACGCCGCACGCGGCGAAGATCGGGCTTTGCTGCTGGCAGGGATCCGGGAAGGCCTCCTGCGCACGCCGCGTGAGATCGCGCCCCGGTTCTTCTACGATGACGCCGGCTCTGCCCTCTTCGAGGCGATCACGGCGTTGCCCGAGTATTACCAGACGCGCACGGAAAGCGCCGTCCTCGCCACCGCGGCGGACGACATCAGTCGCCGCACCCGCTGTCGTGTGTTGGTGGAGCTCGGCTCGGGCAGCGCGACCAAGACCCGCATGCTCCTGGATGCCATGTTCCGCAGCGGTGATTGCGACACCTACGTTCCCTTCGACGTCAACGAGAGTGTGGTGCGACGCGCGGCGGAGTCACTCGTCCAGCGCTATCCCGGCCTCCGCGTGCACGGTGTGATCGGCGACTTCCTGGAGCTGGATTCCCGCCTCCCCTCCCTCGGTCGCAGGCTCGTCATCTTCCTCGGCGGCACCATCGGCAATTTGACTCCCGCGGAGGCGGCGCGATTCCTCCAGCATTTGGCCAGTGCGCTCGAGCCGGACGAAGCGTTCCTCCTCGGCGTCGACTTCATCAAAGCTCCCGAGCGGCTCAACGCCGCCTATAATGATGCGCAGGGCACGACGGCAGCCTTCAATCGCAACATCTTGCGCGTCCTCAATCGCATCACGGGCAGCGATTTCGTGCCCGAGCGCTTCGCACATCTCGCTTTCTACGATCCCCTGCAGCACTGGATCGAAATGCGCCTCGTGGCCCAGGTCGACCACAGCGTGCGCCTTCCGGCCGTGGGCTTGACGATCGATTTCCGCGCCGGGGAATTCATCCGCACCGAAATCAGCGTCAAGTACGACCAGGAAATGATCGCCGCGCTGCTCGGCAAGAGCGGCTTCGCCATCGAGCAGTGGTACACCGATCGCGAACGCCTGTTCGGCCTGGCCCTGGCACGACGTGTCGGTTCTGGGCTATCTTCCGCCCCATGATCGCCGAACCCACCTCGATCGACCGGCTGTGCATCGACAGCCTGCGCGTGCTGGCGATGGACGCGGTCGAGCGCGCCAAATCCGGACACCCCGGCACACCCATGGGACTCGCACCTTTGGCCTACACGTTGTGGACGCGTCACCTGCGCCA
>Ga0075418_10005891_pt1 | contig 13844 bp, 12 predicted proteins | sample SoiMetdeltSBSDD2_FD_81776 | JGI IMG/M metagenome (GOLD analysis project Ga0075418, IMG submission 81776) | Bulk soil microbial communities from a Populus tree surrounding site in Tennessee, USA - Soil MetaG P. deltoides SBSDD2 | ecosystem: Environmental > Terrestrial > Soil > Tree plantation...
ACGATCTCCCTCCTCGCTTGGAACGTCAACTTCTTGATCTTTTCTCTGGCTATGAACGCTTAGGGGTGCCCTTCGACTTCAGGAGGTATTTCCCTGAAGATTTTGAACCATATTTCCCGTTGTACGTCTATCTTTCTGAAGAATATCAACGCTCGACCGCCGGAACCCTCCGCAGACGATATAAACCCATTACTGATCCAGTCATTCTGGCTGCACTGGAACACGCAGTAGAAGCCTTTAAGGAGTAGGTGTGGGTGCACGGCTACCTGCTGGATACGAACATTGTAGCGTATTGGTTTGACGAAAGACGGTCAGAGCATCAGCGTGTAGTACAACACATCCAAGAGCTTCCGGACGCAACCCCATTAATGATCTCCGCTATCACATTAGGCGAGATTGAGTATGGCCTCCAGGTAGCAAGAATCGATACCTTTAAACAAGAGGCTTTCCGTGCGTTCATGAGTACCAATTTGCCAATGGTGCTTGATATTACGAAAGCGACTAGAATCTACTACGGTTCGCTCAGGGCCAGCGTATTCGAGAAGTATACGCCCAATGAAAGACGCCGTAGAGGGCTTCGACCTGAGCAGTTGATTGATCCGGTTACGTCACGAGAGATGGGTATCCAGGAGAACGACCTCTGGATTGCTGCGCAAGCCTTGGAATACAATTTGGTCTTGGTCACTAATGATAAAATGGACCGGATTCGAGACGTCTGCGAAGATTTACAGGTAGAAAACTGGACAGCTCATGCTTCAGAGCAATCTACGCCTCCAGTTGTACCTCTTCACAACCGGAGCGCCTGTCCAGCCTCCAAAGCAAGGAGGAAACCATGGCAAAGCTCATTCCAGTCGAATCAAGCATGATTCAGGCCGTTGGCTATGACCCAGAGACGCGCATTCTGGAGGTTGTCTTCAATAGCGGCCAGACATATTGCTATGAGGATGTGCCTCCTGAAGTCCACCAGGAACTCATGGCTGCTGACTCAAAAGGACAGTATATGCGCGCGGCGATTATTGATGTGTATCCCGACTATCGTGTGTCACGTCGGCGACGCCGGTGAAGAGCGGACCATTGGACCTGCCGTCAAATCCCAGAAGCTGGGTCGAGCAGTCCTGGCTTTGCCGGACCACCACTTAACCCGGCAGGGGAACCGTCGGCGCGCCAGCAGGCAGCGCCGTGCATACGACCGACGGCATAGTCGAACATGATGCCGTTCATGCCGCCGGCGATCTTGGGTACGACCTGGACGTCGTGTCCACGCACGGTCAACTCGTGGTGCACAGCAGGAGCGATACCCGGTTCCACTTCGAGGGCCTGACCTTGGGTCCAGACACGCGGGGCCTCAACGGCTTCTTGGAGTGTCATACCGTGGTCGATGACATTGACGATCGTTTGCAGCACCGCAGCGAAGATACGCGTACCACCGGGAGCGCCTAGGGCCATGAAAGGACGGCGACCCCGGAACACAATTGTGGGGGACATGCTGCTCAGCATGCGTTTCCCAGGCGCAATGGAGTTGGCCCGCTTTGGGTGCGGGTCAAAGATGTACATCGTGTTATTGAGCACAATACCAGTGTCTGGTACGGTGACCCTGGCGCCAAAGGCTTCGTGGATGGTCTGCGTCATGGCTACTACATTGCCAGCAGCATCCGCTACCGTCAGATGCGTGGTATGCCCGGAGGTACTCCGATACGCCCAGGGGTTCCCGGCATCAAAGTTGCTGGCGCTCTGCAGGTTGATTTGCCGCCGACGTGCCACCGCATAAAATTTGGAGATCAGGCCACGCATGGGGATTTCCATGAAAGCTGGGTCGCCGAGATACTCAAAGCGGTCGGCAAAGGCGATCTTCAGGGCCTCGGCGAGGACATGGACTGACGCCGCGGTGCCAAAGCCCAGCGCCGCCATGTCAAACTGCTCCAAGATGTTGAGTATCTGGATGACGTGCATCCCGCCAGCACTGGGCGGGCCAACTGTCACAATCTCATGCCCGCGATAATTACCGCGTACGGCGTCCCGGCGTATGATGTGGTAGCTTCGTAAATCCTCCCGAGTGAGAATGCCACCATTGGCCTCGATATCACGCACGACCATGTGTCCGAGTGCACCATTGTAGAGCGCGTCAGCACCTTCTTGCGCGATGCACTGCAGCGTCTGTGCATAGTCACCGCAGACCAGTTTTTGTCCTGGATGCGGTACGTCCCCATCGGGCAGGAAGCGCGCTCGGCTGGCTGGAAAGCGTGACAGATCCTGCTGACAGCGGTGGATAATATCGACCAGATACTGACTGGCGGGAAACCCCCGCGCTGCATAGCGGATGGCGGGTTGCAGGACGCTCTCCAGGTCGAGGCGCCCATAAGCGGCTTCGAGATAGCACCAGCTCTTGAGCGCACCAGGAACAGCGACCGCCAAATAGCCGACACGATTTTTTTGCTCGACGGTTTCGAGGTAATGCGGCCACGTGTTGGAGACTGGTGTGTACATATTAGGCGTGGCGGCAGCGGGGGCTACAGTATAGTTGTCGACAATCACGCTGTTGCCAGTGCTGGCATCATAGAAATTGACGAATCCGGCTCCGAAGATGCTCACCATCATTGGCTCCACCACCGTGAGCGCAAACACTGTGGCCACGGCAGCGTCAATGGCATTCCCTCCCATGGCGAGCATCTCCAGGCCAGCAGCGGCAGCCAGGGGGTGATTGGCAGCGACCATACCACGTGACGCCACTGCTGCCTGCTTCTCCGTTATAAATAGACTGCCGGCCTTGTCGCGCCATGCGCTTCGCATGCCTTTTTCCTCCTTCCATGACAGGAGCCAGAAGGCGCTCATTGCCTATAAGGTTACTGTATACTACACTTGGGACGCTACGCTAGAGCCCTGCGATAACCATAGAGGAGACTTATGAGGCATTCTCTCATACCCGTGCTATATTGATACCTCTGTGATGGTAAAATCTGTGCATCTCCTCTATATCTCATAACCTTCAATAAAGAATGGAGCCAAAATTTTTCGCATAAATGACGCTATGGTAGCAGGTTAGCGCTCTATGGCATACACGCCTGGTGGCCTTGAAGACGAGGTTGAAATTCGTATAATGTCCTGTTGTGGTGCTGTCGTCAAGAGTGAGTATCCTTGGGAGTCGGCGGATGAGCTTTGACTGGCCGAGCGGTATGCGGCCTGCTCCGCTCTTGACGGGTGACAAGATCTCAGGGCAAACAGCATGAGCCTTATGCTGCTGGGTGCTACTATCGGCCTTATCTTATAAGGAGCTGTACCTATGCCAACCCCCGTTGAGCAATGGGTTGAGGAATGCGCCCAACTCACCCATCCAAAAAATATCCACTGGTGTGATGGCTCCGAGGCCGAGTACCAGTCTATGATCCACGATATGCTCGAAACAGGCACGCTGATAGAGCTCAATCAGAAAGAGTACCCAGGCTGCTATCTGCACCGGAGTGATCCCACAGACGTGGCACGGACCGAGCACCTCACCTATGTGTGTACGGGGGAGCGCCAGGATGCCGGACCAAACAACAACTGGATGGCCCCGGCTGAAGCCAAAACCAAGGTTGGAGCGCTGTTTACTGGTGCTATGCAGGGTCGTACGATGTACGTGGTGCCCTACATCATGGGACCGGTGGCCTCTCCGTATAGCCAGATCGGTGTGGAAATCACTGATAGTCCTTATGTCGCCGTCAGTATGCGTATCATGACCCGTATGGGACAAGCGGCGCTCGATCGTCTTGGATCATCGGATAATTATGTCAAAGGCTTGCATGGGCTCGGGGATCTCAGTCCGGAGCGCCGCTTTATTATGCATTTCCCCGAAGAGCGTCTCATCTGGTCGGTGGGTTCTGGGTATGGTGGCAATGCCCTGCTCGGTAAAAAGTGTTTTGCGCTACGCCTGGGTAGCTATATGGCCCGCGAAGAGGGGTGGCTGGCGGAACATATGTTGGTTGTCGGGATTGAGGAACCGAGCGGTCGCACGACCTATGTGGCAGCGGCCTTTCCCAGCGCCTGTGGCAAAACGAACATGGCCATGCTCGTGCCACCGGCCAGTCAACAGGGGTATAAGGTGTGGACCGTAGGTGAGGACATTGCCTGGATGACCCCTGGACCAGATGGCCGGCTGTGGGCGATCAATCCTGAGGCGGGCTTCTTTGGCGTCGCCCCGGGCTCGAACTTACGTACCAATCCCAACGTTATGAAGACGATTCGCCAGAATACGCTCTTTACCAATGTGGGTTTGACGCCCAACAACACGCCGTACTGGGAGGGCATGGATGGTCCACCGCCGTTCGAGGCGTTGGATTGGCAGGGCCAGCCCTGGACACCCGAAAGTTTCACCAAGGTGGCGCATCCGAACTCGCGCTTCACCACCCCGGCGTACCAGTGTCCATCGATCTCGCCGGAATGGGAAAACCCGCACGGAGTACCTATCTCGGCGATTCTGTTTGGTGGCCGTCGCGCCAATCTTATCCCGTTGATCTACCAGTCGTTCAACTGGCAACACGGCGTATTCCTGGGGGCCAGTATGGCGTCAGAGACCACGGCGGCAGCCACTGGGGCCGTGGGTATAGTCCGGCGTGACCCCATGGCCATGTTGCCGTTCTGCGGCTACAACATGGGCGACTACTTTGGCCACTGGCTGCGCCTGGGTGAGCGCCTTGCTCAGCCGCCTCTCATCTTCCGCGTGAACTGGTTCCGCACCGATGAGGCAGGCCAGTTCCTGTGGCCTGGCTTTGGTGAGAACTTGCGCGTCTTACGCTGGGTGCTCGGGCGTGTGCATGGTGAGATCGGGGCTGCGGAGACGGCTCTTGGCTATCTTCCGCATCCGGCGGATATTGACGTCACGGGCTTAGATGTAACGTCGGCGGCGCTGCAGGAATTGTTTGCTGTGGATCGCGATGGCTGGAGGGAGGCGGTGGCGGGTCAGCAGGAATTTTTTAAGCAGTTTGGTGAGCGCCTGCCCAGAGCCATGTGGCAAGAGAGCGAATCCCTGGCACACCGACTCTAGGGGTCACTCAACCCCTTCACCCTCTCCTCCGTGGGAAAGGGTGAAGGGAGGCTGCTGGCGGCCTGTTCTACACCTGCCAATCTCCTCACCGCAGCGTATCACTGAGCACGCCCAAGACTCACTACTTCAACGCGACGATTCTTCGCACGTCCCTCGGGTGTATCGTTCGGCACAATGGGCCTTGTAGCGCCATAACCAACCGCTTGCACGCGCTCAGGTGCAATGTGGAAGTGTTGCGTGAGATAGGCTTTGATGCTCTGGACCCGCCGTTCTGAGAGCGCCTGATTCTTGCGTTCAGAGCCCTGGTTGTCCGTGTGTCCTGCAAGCTGGATACGATAGTCTGTATACTGTGGCCAGCTCAACACCGTGCCGAGCTTGTCAACCTCCGCATAGGACGTGGCCGGAAGCGTATCTGAATTGGGTGCAAACAACACATTGAGCGCCACTGCCGGCTGGGGGAGGGGCGAGGATGGGAGCGCCTTTACCGGCCCAACGCCACGCGTGCGCACCGGTGCGGCCGGTTCTGCAAAGAGCGCCTGGGCGAGCTCTGCGGCGCTGTAACTACTCTTCTCGCGGAAATCTGTCAAGCCTCCAGCGCCTTGGGCATAAGATAAACCCGGCAGACCTAGCATGGTCAGCAAAAGAACGAGAGCCAAACCGCCCACTATACGATACCAGCGCATATTGTTTCCTCCGTCTGTAGTTAGAAGATATCCTACGCCTGATGACGCTAGCGTAGGAGAGTTGCAAGAGCATCGCAAGTGCTGCGACGATGGTAGTATATCCATCTAAGGAGAACACGTGCAGTGATGTGCGTCACAACATAGGGCGACGGTCTGGCCGTGTATTGGATACAATATTCGCATGACAAACCTCATGGCCTTGACCCTATGCCAACATCCTTGAGGCTCGCACGGTCACGTGGGCTCAGGAGGAACCTATGATATTTCGTTTATCCTGTGTCGTCCTGTTGCTCCTCCTATCTGCTCCCCTGGTGCCGGCGCAAAGTCTCAAGGACATCACAAAGATCTATGAGCAGGGCTATACGTCCTACCAACAGGGCAAGTATTACGAGGCCCTCGCCTCCTACGAACGTTCCCTGAAGTTGGCCAGACAAGCCAAATTTCCCCAGAATATTGCCGCTAACTTGACGAGTATGGGGTTTATTTACGGCCTCCTTGGACACTATGACAAAGCCCTGGTGCACCTGGAGGAAGGGCTGAAGATCGTACGCGAGCTCAACCACGCGCACGATATCGCTGCTGCCCTCCATAGCCTTGGTGCGGTGTACTTCTTTAGTAGTCAGTATGACAAGGCGCTGGCGCACTTCGAGGAGGCTCTGAAAATTCCGCAGGGGTTTACTAACCCGCGTGAGGTCGCTGCTGGCCTGAATAGTCTAGGAGTGGCGTACGGTTCTCTGGGGGAGTATGACAAGGCCCTGGGGTACTTTGCCGAGGTGTTAAAGATCGGTCAGCAGCTCAACAGCGCCGAGGACGTTGCCACCACGCTGAATAATATGGCCACGGTATACGTGTTCCAGCAGCGCTATCAAGACGCGGAACGGACCAGTCTCGAAGCCGACAAAATCCAGCAACAGACTCGCCTGCCCTGGCGTGCCAAGGCGGTGTTGGTAGAGGTCTATCTCGCGACGCACCAGTATGATAAGGCCCTCGACCTATTGCAGAAAATTATCCCTGTCGTGCAGGATAGCGACCACTACCGTTTCGACTTTCAGACCCAGCAGGGTCTCGCCTTGCAAGGGCGTTGGCAGCTGCCAGAGGCGGCCTCTAGCCTGGTCAAGGCAGTCGCTCTGGCAGAAGAGATGCGGCAACGGGTGGCGGATCGGCTCACCTTTTTTGGGGTCAGTTCCCAGGGTGGTCACATGCGTGCCTACAGGGCCCTCGTCGCCACCCTCGCCGAGCGCGCCCTGCACGGGGAAAGGATTGACCCGGCCTTTGCTGCCTATGGCCAGAGCATGGCCGCGTACGCCCTGTATTTCGCGGAAGCGACCAAGGCCCGGGTGCTCCTCGAAACCATGGCCACGGCGGCACGGCAAACGACCAAGGTCGCGCTGCCGCCAGTGCTACGGGCCGAGGAAGAAAACCTGCATGCCCAGCTTGCGGCACTCCAGGATCAATGGGCCGAGGCCTCTCAACGCGGCGAAGCCGCTTTGCATGCCTTACGTGAGCATAAGCAGCGGCTGACCCAGGAGCTCCATGCCCTTATTGCCAGGCTCAGACAAGAATATCCCAGGTATGCTGCCCTGCATTACCCACAACCCATCCCGCCAGAGGCCCTCCCGTTAAGGGACCAGGAGGTGCTCTTGGAATACGCCCTTGGGGAGGAGGCGACGTATCTCTTCAGAGTCAGAAAAGGCAGTGTAGACAAGGTATGGCGGCTGCCGGTCGGGAGGGCCGAGCTCGAGCGCCAGGTACGCGCATTTCTCTTGCCGTTACAGCAGAGTGGGGGAAGCGGTATGGCGGCGTTCTCACCACGTCAAGGGCACAGTCTCTATGGCCTCCTCCTGGCCGAGGCGTTACAGGGGGTTACGCCAGGGACACCCATCATCATTGTGCCAGATGGCATCCTGGGATTGCTCCCCTTTGAGACCTTGGCGATCACCCCTGGGAGCGACGTGAAAGACACGCGCTTTGTCGGGGATATGTGGCAACTCAGCTATGCGCAATCGGCGACCGTGTTAGCCTTCCTCAGGACATTTGCCCCGTCGGCGGCATCACAAAAGCTCTTCGCCTTAGGCAATCCCATCTACGACTCACAGGACCCTCGATACGTGGCTTATAAGCAGGGCTTACCGCTCCCAGTGCTCCCAGCACAGGCGCTCAGTGCCTATGGGTATCGGGGGCGCGCTATCCAACGCGGCGGGGGGAGAACGACGCGCGGTGATGACAGTGAAGCGACCCTCAGCTATCCACCCCTACCAGAGACCGAAAGCGAGGTGAAGGCTATCGCCCAGTTCTTCGGCACATCGCTCCGGCCGCCGGATATCCTCTTGAACGTGGTGGCCAATGAGACGCAGTTGCGCCAGGCTCCTTTGACACGCTATCGCTACCTCCACTTTGCCACCCATGCCGATTTGCCAGGGAGGCTCCAGGGGATCAATGAACCGTTTTTGATCCTCGGGCAGGTTGAAAATACCGATGAGGATGATGGCCTGCTTGCCCTCAGCGAAGTCCTTGATCTACGCCTCGATGCGGAGATGGTGGTGTTGTCGGCCTGTGTGACAGGACGCGGCGAGGCCACGGAAGGGGAAGGCGTGATGAACTTTGCCCGCGCCTTCCACCAGGCCGGCGCCAGGAGTGTGGTGGTCAGTCTGTGGGAGGTGGCGTCCGAAGCCGCAGAAGATTTCATGCGGCGTTTTTATGGGCACCTGCAGGCCGGGAAACCCAAGGTCGAAGCGCTCTCCCTGGCTCGAAGGGAGATCAAGGCGCTCTACCCGAACCCCTTTTTCTGGGCCGCGTTTATCTTACATGGAGAGGGGTGAGCCGCCGCCCCCGCTGCGGCTTTCTGCCGTGCCCGTCCCGTCATCGTCTTGTGTTCACCGCCGCTTTTGCTTACAATGCCCCTACGGGAATGAGCGTGCGCCTGGGCGTGCGCCACAGGAAAGAGCATACAGGAAGAAGGGGTAAGGACACCATGAATGGTGCAGAAAGCCTGGTGCGCACGCTGGTTGGCGGGGGGGTGAATGTGTGCTTCACCAATCCTGGGACGTCTGAGATGCACTTCGTCGCTGCGCTCGATAAAGTCGAGGGCATGCGCTGCGTGCTGGCGCTGTTCGAGGGTGTGGTGACAGGCGCCGCGGATGGCTACTGGCGTATGCTCGACCGACCGGCGGCCACACTCTTGCATTTGGGGCCAGGGCTCGGCAATGGCCTGGCCAATTTGCACAATGCGAAAAAGGCCAATTCAGGAATCGTCAACATCGTTGGGGAACACGCCTCCTATCATATCAAATACGATGCGCCGCTCACCGCGGATATCGAAGGGATTGCGCGGCCAGTGTCGCACTGGGTGAAGACGTCTACCGAGGCACGTATGGTTGCCGCCGACGGGGCCGAGGCTATTGCGGTAGCCTCAACGCCCCCGGGGCAGATTGCTACGCTTATCCTCCCTGGTGACACTGCATGGCACGAGGGCAGCGGGCCGGTCGCGGTGTCCGCCATTCCCAGACGTGCGACCGTCTCGGAGGATGCCGTGCAACACGCCGCCAAGGTCCTGGGGCAGGACACCGGGACCATGCTGTTGCTTTCCGGCGTGGGGGTGCGCGAACGGGGACTCGCCCTGGCTGGCGCCATCGCCCACAAGACCGGTGCACGTCTGATGGCCCAGGGCTCAAACGCACGGGTGCAGCGTGGTGCCGGGCGCGTGCCGGTCAACCGCATCCCCTACCCGGTACCACAGGCGTTACACGTGCTCAAGGATGTACAGCGCCTGATTCTGGTCGGCGCCAGGGCACCAGTCGCCTTTTTTGGCTATCCCAACCAGCCGAGTATTTTAACCCCAGAGGGCTGTGCTATCTCGACGCTCGCCACTCTGGAAGACGACATCATTGATGCGCTCGAACGCCTTGCTGATGCGGTGGGTGCCAACGTGCAGGATGCCCCAGTGCAGCAACCTTTGACGCCAGCCCTGCCCTCAGGGGCACTCGATCCGGACAAGATTGCGGCCCTCCTCGGGAATGTGATTCCGGAACAGGCCGTTGTGGTTGATGAGTCCGTCACGACGGGCCGTGGTTTCTACCCCCTCACCGCTGGTGCACCGCCGCACGACTGGCTGCAGAATATGGGCGGTTCCATTGGCTATGGCATGCCAGTGGCGGTCGGCGCTGCTCTCGCCTGTCCGGATCGCCAAGTCCTCGCCCTCATTGGCGATGGCAGTGGCATGTATACTGTGCAGGCCCTCTGGACCATGGCGCGTGAAGGCCTGAATATTACTGCGGTGATCTGGGCCAACCGCACCTATCAGATTCTCAAGGGGGAATTTGACAATGTCGGTGCCGGTAGGCCCGGGCAGAAGGCCCAAGATATGCTCGAAATCGGTCGCCCAGATCTCGATTGGGTGGCCCTGGCCACTGGCATGGGCGTCCCCGCTGGCCGTGCTGTGGACTGTGAATCATTGCACAAGCAGTTACAACGGGGACTGACAGAACCTGGACCGTATCTGATTGAGGCAGTGCTCTAAAGCTGTGCAGCGAGGAAAGCGAGAGTGACAGCGCGTCTGTAGGGAGGAACCATGGCTGATTCCTTGGAAATGACTACCCTTGGTGGGGGATGCTTCTGGTGCGTGGAAGCTGTGTATCAGGAGTTGCAAGGCGTGCACAGCGCCGTGTCTGGCTATGCCGGCGGGGCGGTAGAAAATCCTACGTACTATCAGGTGTGCAATGGCACCACTGGGCACGCAGAGGTCGTGCAAATTACCTTTGATCCGAAAATCATCACGTTTGAAGATATCCTCTACGTCTTCTGGCGCACCCACGATCCAACGACTTTGAATCGCCAAGGCTATGATGTCGGCACGCAGTATCGTTCAGTCATTTTGTACCACAGTGAGCAACAGCGAGCCAGTGCAGAAAAATCCAAGCACGACACGGATGCATCCAGGCTCTGGCCCAACCCTATTGTCACCGAGATCAGCCCCTTCACGACGTTTTATAAAGCGGAAGATTACCATCAAAATTTTTATCGTGACAATCCATATCAGCCCTATTGTCGTGCCATCATCGATCCAAAAGTCAGCAAGCTTAGGAAAGAGTTTCGGGAGAAGCTCAAACAGACCTCGCCGAGGTGAGACGGCAAGGGCTGGCCCAAGACCCCTGTCCCGTCTGTCTCTCCCTTGCCGGCTGACCGTTGGCGCCTAGGGCAAACATACGAGACCTTCTTGGCTATGACTGCGTGTCCCTCTCCCTCGAAGAGAGGGCACTATGGGCTGCTTCTTAAGGGCTACTATGATGGCATTCTATTGCCAGTGGACTGTGCGTCAACTCGCCGTAATGTCTGGCCTGTTGCTCTCTCTCAGCACTCTGGCGTGGGGTGCTCCTACCCCTGCGGCTCCTCTCAAAGTGGCGGCAACCATTTTTCCGCTCTATGATTTGGTGCGGCAGGTGGCCGGACCGGCAGTTGAGGTTGTCTTGCTCGTGCCACCCGGGGCCAGCCCACACACATTTACGGTGAAACCAGGCACGGCACGTGCACTCACAGGCTGTATTGCTGTGTTTACTATTGGGCATGGGCTGGATGATTGGGCCACCCGGCTGGCGCAGGAAGCCGGCGTCAAGCGTACCATCGTGACCGATGCAGGGATAACTTTACGCCGTGGATACAGTGAGCACCACCGTGCAGGACAGGCGCAGTCGCAGACCGCCACGCATGATGCCGTTGATCCACACTACTGGCTGTCCATTCCGAATGCCATCCTTATGGTTCAATTCATTGCTGAGATTTTTGCACAGCTCGATCCGGCAGCCCAGGCAGACTATCAGCAGCGCGCCGTTGCCTATCAGGAGCAACTGCGCAGCACTGATGGTGAGATACGGCGTCTGCTCGCCGACCTCCCCCGGCGTGATATTGCGACGTTTCACATGGCCTTTGCGTACTTTGCTGAGGCCTATGGCCTGAAGGTGGTGGCGGTGTTCGAGTCGGTCGCAGGGAAAGAGCCGGGACCACGTTACGTTGAGGCATTTCAGCGGCAGGTGCGTGCCCACAAGCTGCGCACGGTGTTTATCGAGCCACAACTCTCGGAAGCTGCCCTACGCGGTCTCAGCCAGGATCTGGGCATTACCCTGCAGAAGCTCGCTCCGGAAGGCGGAGTCCAGGGCGTGGAGAGTTATCTGGCGCTGATGCAATATAATGCCGCGCAGATTGCCGCGGCCCTGCGCGAATGAGGTGTGTGCCTATGCCTGCCCAATACGGTGCAGTCCTCTGGCATGGTCTGGAGCATGACCGTGTTTGATGCCCTGGCGTATCCCTTCATGCAACGTGCCCTGGCTGCCGGTGTGCTCGTGGGCGTCATGACCAGCCTCCTCGGCGTGCTGGTCGTGCTGCGCCGCTCGGCTTTTTTTGGCGATGCGATTGCCCATGCGGCATTGACTGGGGTTGCCGTAGGTGTGTTGACGGGTTGGAACCCGCTGCTGGCGGCGGTGGGGGTTGGTATTGGTATTGCCATGTCCCTGCAGGTAATGGAGCGTCGCAGTCGCCTTGCCCTCGATACGATACTGGGCTTTGTCCTGCCTTTCTTTCTGGCCGTGGGTGTGTTGCTGCTCAGCCTGACGCCAGGTTATCAACCGGAACTGGTCAGTTTTCTGTTTGGTAGCATTCTTACGGTCAGCCGTGACAGCTTACTGGTGATTGTCATGATCACGGTGGTGGTCCTGGGGTTTTTACTGCGTTTCCGCCATCAGCTCATCTTTGCTACCTTTGACGAAGATGCCGCGCAGCTCGCCGGTATTCGTGTGGGGTTGGTGCTGACCAGTTATTACGTCCTGCTGGCACTAGTGATCATTGCCAGCATCCGTACCGTCGGCACGGTGCTCGTTACGGCGCTGTTAGTGATTCCAGCGGCTACTGCCAAACTGCTGGCGCGCTCCTTGCGGCAAATGTTTGTGCTCACGCCACTGCTGGGGACGGCGAGCGTGCTCGGTGGCATGCTGGGCTCCTATTATTTGGACCTTCCCTCAGGGCCGGCGATTGTTGTCCTGTCTGGACTTATATTCCTCGGAGTGGGGTTGAGCTATAGTACCATCTTGGGCGTCAGAAAGAAGTCTGGCTGACCCCTACAAGCTGATTGCTGACGACACACAAATGTGCTAGGTTCAGCCCTGGGGAGTGGTGTCGGTTGTGAAGAAAGGCCCTCCGGAGTCGTCGCCGGCAGGCATGCTGTATGCATAACCATTGTGTGTAAGGGAGTTGGTGTGGCGGATATGATGACGACCCTACGAGACCTTGTCAACGGTGGGATTATCGGCATCTTGGCCAAAGGAGGGCTCGTCATGATCCCTCTGCTGACCGCCTCGGTGATTTCCCTGGCGGTCATCATCGAGCGTTGCTTTTTTTGGCGGCGCCTACGGAAACGCGAAAACGATACGATCATCCTGCAATTTGTCGAAGCTGGCAACGTTGAACAGGCGCAAAAGCTGGCCACAGAGTCCAGGCACCCGGTGGCGCGGGTGCTGCTCGCCGGACTGGAATATCGTCAGCTCTCGCCGGCCACCGCCATGGAAGCTACCGCTCAGGCCGAGTTGCGTCATGTCAAAGCGTATCTCCCTATTCTGGACACCATCATTACACTGGCGCCCTTGCTCGGCTTGTTAGGCACCATCACCGGTATGATCAGCGCTTTTGGTATTGTCTCGGAAGCCGGCCTGGGACAGCCCACGGCTATCACTGGAGGGGTTGCTGAGGCCCTTATCGCCACGGCGACTGGTCTGTTCATCGCGATTATGACGCTTATTCCCTACAATTATTTCCGCTCGAAAGTCGACCAACTCACGGAACGCATGGAGGAGCAGGCTTCCCGTCTTGAACTCTTCCTCTGCCATCGAGGAGCCTAGCCATGCGTATCGCCCGGAAGGAGTCAGAGAAGGCGCGTATCGAAATCATCCCGATGATCGATGTGATTTTCTTTCTCCTCGTTTTTTTCATGATCTCGACGCTGTCCATGACCATCAACCGTGGGCTGCCGGTCAATTTGCCGACGGCGGCAACCTCCCAAAAGGATGCGCGCGATAATGTCAGTCTCACGGTGATGCAGGACGGCAAAATATTCCTCAATAAGGAACCGGTCACCATGCACGATATGGGGCCACGTGTGAAAG
>Ga0075418_10005892_pt1 | contig 13842 bp, 9 predicted proteins | sample SoiMetdeltSBSDD2_FD_81776 | JGI IMG/M metagenome (GOLD analysis project Ga0075418, IMG submission 81776) | Bulk soil microbial communities from a Populus tree surrounding site in Tennessee, USA - Soil MetaG P. deltoides SBSDD2 | ecosystem: Environmental > Terrestrial > Soil > Tree plantation...
AGATGATCGACGGTTTCTTTCCGCGCTGAAAGCCGTCCAGGTGGAGAAGCAACATACCAATTCCCGAGGCGCCTTGCATGTAACCCGTTTGAGCGACAAGCAGCTCCGGCCGGACCCTGTGTTCCGCCTGGATCCAACGTATCCCCACGTCATCACGGGTAGCTTTCGAGAGCAATTGCCCGGCGACTCGTTTTGAATACTCCAGATACTTGGGATCGCGAGTAGTTCTATGCAAGCTCAAAAAGAACTCCGCCACACCTGCTGATCCGCAACACTGACTGACGTTGTTCCAGAAGCCCGGCGTCTGGCGCTCGGGAATACCGCTCTGCATAACTCCGCGAGCGGATTTCTCAACCCACTCCATCCAGAGGCGGTCTCCAGTCACCTTATAGAGTCGATAAAACAATCGCGCGGTTCCGACGGGCCCGTGACACCAACCAAGATAGTAAAGGTCTTTTCCGTCCGGCTCGTTGTGGAAAACCAGACAAGCGTTGTCTTCCGTTTTCGCGACGGCCCTTAAATAATTTGCCCCGGCCAGCGCAGCGTCCAGAAACGCACGCTCCTTGCTCTCCTGATAGATCGTTGCAAGGAAGTAGGCTATCCCAGCGGTGCCGTGTGAGAAGTTTGGCATCAACCGCGCAAAGCTCGGGTTCATCCTCCATTTCATCCCCGAGCTTTCTGCGGTTCCCAGCTCGACCAAACGGCGGGCCGCTTGAATTGCCGATTCGCGAAACGCCGGCTCTTTCAGCTCCCGAGCCGCGTACAACAAAAACAACCCGATGCCCGCGCCGCCGCCGATAATGTCGGTCGTCTCATTCCACTCGATTCCCTTCCCGGCTCTCTTAGCTCGCTCGACGAGCATCTGTGCGCATCGTGCGGCGCCTTGTCGGTACCGTGAGTCACCCGTGACCTTAAATGTCTCAGTCAGAACGAAACCGATTCCGGCAAGCCCCACGTACAACCCCGACTCTTTTTCATCCGCGAAGGTTGCCAGCAAATGGTCGGCGCCGGAACGAGCATCCCTGAGGAATGATTGATCTGCAGTTGACCGGTAAGCTTCGAGGAAGAAAAGGATCACTCCAGGAGATCCAGAGTATAAGGTGGAGTTGGCGGATTTCGGATCGCCAGGATCAGCTGGCCAGACCGTGCCATGGGCAGTCTGCACGGAAGCCGATCTGATCCAATCCGCGGCCTCGATTGCAGCGTTTCGAAAAGATGTCTCAGCGACAGGCAGGGAGGAAGCGACAATTGCGACCAGTGCCGCGGACGCGATTAAGGTCTTCATATTGGAGCACCTTTTCGACGATTACTGAGGATTGTCTCCGTCGTCAGCTTCACCGACAGAGTTATAGCCTAGCTGAGCCCGTTTAACGAGCACGCCCGTTTAAGCAGGAAGGGAGAAACGGCGGAGGCTGCCCAAGATCTTATATCGCTAACGTTTCCAGCCCGTGCTCTGGCTTGAGCGCCTCCGCCAATGATTGAACGCCTCACCGCGCAGGCTTTGCCATCTTTTTTTCCCTAGCCCTCTGGTTTAGTGCTGGCCGAACCCAGCCACGCGGTGTACCAGAGATTTGCAAGCATCTGCGATCCTGCCGCCAACCGCTCCGCAACAAATTTTTTTGACTCAGGGTTCCGATTGTTCCCGTCCCATCGAGCCGTCTTCTCCATTCGGTAGAGTTCCGGCACACGATCAAACGTCTGCAGCAGATACTTCATGATATCCGCGAACGGATCCTGAAGCTTACTCGCTGTCTTAACCATAACGCTGAAGTCGCCCGGTTTGATATTAGCCTTTACGTATTCGCTCTCGAACCGGCCGTGCAACGGCTCCCGGCTATAGAGCTGGGGATTTGAGCTTGAGCTCCAGCCGTTGAAGTGAATCGATGTGTGAAGTGGCTGTGAACCATCCGCAACAAAATGCCCGACAACTCCGGCGTAGTAGATGATATTCTGCTCGATCTGGTCTCGCTCGGCTTCGAACTGCCGATCACGCCACATGCGAAACAGCACTTGAACCTTTTGATAGCCCTCCAGGATTGAATAAGGCAGGAACCCGATATCTTTCGGGGTTTTGCCATTTGTCCGCAGCCAGTCCGCATATTGGTAGCGATCGTTTGGCAGTTCATCAAAGTTTTCGGCCTTATCGATGTCGATAAAGTGATCGGGCCCGTTAACCTCGGTTAGCGCTTTAAACAACTCCCTGCCGTCGCGCCAGCGGTCGGGTTCCGGTCCTAAGAATGTGAGTCGGGCTCCAGCATTGCGAAAGAAGAGCGGCATGTCTTCGGGCAAGTGCTCGGCGGCAACTCGGTTGATAAAGCGGTGACCGTCCTCTCCCCAGGCGTTTGATCGAGGCGCGAAACTCAATAGCACGAACACTGCGATAACAAGAACTCCGAGGAGTCTTAGTTGATTCATTGTGTTCCTCACGGTTTGAATTTCAAAAGGCAGGCTAAACAATACGCGGGACGAGGCGGCAGATTCAAGTTTCGGTCGTATGTAGCGTAGACTGTCCAGTCTGCGCACCGCTTTCCTTATTTGAAGCGCAGACTAGACTGTCTACGCTATATCTCTCGCGCTCACTCTTCTTCGTGTTCGTGACCGTCGTAATGCATGACCACCGGCTCTTCATCGACCTGTGTCTCAAGGTGAACATCGCGACCCCAAATCTTGTAAACATACTCGAGCGTTTTGCGGGCGTACTTCATATCCAACTCTACGCCCTCGTAGCGGTGCATCAGGTATAGTTCGCTGTTGCCGTCATAATCGCCATCTACAACTTCAATGTACGGAAAACCAAAATTGGTCATGTTCAAAGCGAGCTGATCCCGGACTCGCTCCCATTTCTTTTCCGTCACAGTCCAGTCCTCTTCATCGATCAACTGATAAACGAAGAGATCGAGCTCCTCACAGAGTTCCTCCGTCAGGTAGTTGCGCAGAAACGAGATATCGCTCTCAAGCTCTCGTACCTCGAACATCTTCTCGCGACCCTCTCCCCCTCGCCGTCCAAACTTCTCGCGCTCCTCCGCGGTGGGGTTGTCCCACCGCTTTTCAATATCCTCGAAGATCTTATAGCCGAGATAATAGGGGTTGAGCTGGCCTTTGTGCGGCGATACGACACCGGCGTGCAGTTCCGCGAACTCCAGATGTTCGTTGGTTGGCAAATCAACCTCGCGCATGATCCGCGAGTGCCAGATGCTGGCCCAGCCCTCATTCATAATCTTCGTCTGTAGCTGCGGGATAAAGTACTCCATCTCCTCGTGAAGCATCGCCATCACATCACGCTGCCACGGTTCGAGCGACGGCGAATTCTTCATCAAAAAGAACACCAGATCCTTCTCCGGCGCCGCAAGACTTGGCTTGTGTTTGCGGCCATCGCCCGAGCCGTCATTCTCCCCGCTTTGATCCTCGCGCTCTTCCTTCGATAAGAGATCGTCGTAGCGGCCCTCGCGGCGGTTTGGCTTCTTTTCATCCTCGCCGTCCGCGCGCTCGCGCTGCTTGCGGATAAAGAAGTTTGGGTCGACGTGTTCCTCGATCGAGAGCACTGCATCGAGGAACTCTTCAACCACCTTTCTGCCGTACTTGAATTCGTAATCTGCCATTCGGCGGGCATGCAGCGCTGCCTCGTCGACCATTCTTCGATTGGTCTTCGAGAAATAAACGTTGTTCTTGAAAAAGTCGATGTGCCCCAGCACGTGGGCGATTACCAGCTTGTTCTGCGTCGGAGAATTTGTCTCCAGCAAAAAGGCATACGACGGGTTTGAGTTGATTACGACTTCGTAGATCTTTGACAGACCGAAGTCGTACATCATCTTCATTTTGTGATAGGCCTTGCCAAAGGTCCAATGCGAGTATCGTCCGGGCAGCGCATAAGAGCCGACTTCGTACATCACCGAAGCCGGAACTATTTCGAAACGCACCGGGAACGGATCGAGACCGAATCTGGTAGTCGCAATCTCCCAGATCTGATCGACCGCCTTCTCGAGTTCCTGTACTTCCCGATCAACCATGAGATTTACAAATACCTAGGCTTCGCCGCGTCTGCCGAAGAATTCTTTTAAGGCCGGGTAGACGTCTTCTTTGTCATCGATTCGCACGCCAACGAACCGGTCCTGGCTTCGAAGCCTATCCTTGAAAATCGACAGCAGCGCTCCCGACGAACGGCGATAACTCGAGGCACCTTCCTCGCCAATCTCGCCGTACCCGAATAGATTACAGGTCGAGATCAATTCGTCCGCAAGTTTCACCGCTTCGTCATTGTCCGAATAATAGTTGTCGCCATCCGAGAAATGAAACGGATAGATGTTCCAATCGCTCGACGGGAATCGTCCGCCGATGATGTCGAGCGCAAGCCGATAAGCCGACGATACCACCGTGCCGCCCGATTCCCCCTGAGTAAAGAATTGTTCCTCGGTCACCTCTTTGGCTTCGGTGTGATGGCTTATGAACACGATCTTTACGTTGTCGTACTTGGTTTTAAGAAACCGCACCATCCAGAAATAGAACGACCGCGCGATGTATTTCTTGAATTCCCCCATCGAACCGCTGACGTCCATCATGGCGATCACAACGGCGTTCGACTCGAAGGTCATCTGCTCTTCCCAGGTCTTGTAACGAAGATCTTCTTTCTTGAAGGGCCCGATGCGCGCATCGCCGGTCTCACGCGCCTGGCGTTTTATGTTCTCCATTATGCTCCGGCGCTTGTCGAGATTGGAAAGGATCCCGGACCGCCGGATCTCAGTAAACTTGGTGGTCTTTGACGGAACGGCGTGCTTTGCCTTTTCTTCGAGATATGGCAAATGGAGATCCTCGAAGATCAGTTTTGCAATTTCGTCGATATCGACTTCTGCCTCATAGTACTCCTGGCCGGGTTGATCGCCCGCGCCGGGACCTGTGCCGGGCCCCTGACCAGGCTGCCCTTCGTGCCCGATGACGTCTCCGACTTTTGTGTTGCCGTCGCCTGTGCCGACATGTTTCTTCTTGCGGTAGTCGAATCGGAACTTGTATTCATCGAGCGAGCGAATCGGGACCTTCACCACGCGCTTGCCGTCCGAGAGTATGATCGACTCGTTGGACACAATCGAACCGAGGTTCTTCTTGATCGCGTCGCGGACTCGTTCTTTGTGACGATCTTGATCGATCTGTCCTTTACGTTGGAGCGACCAGTCGTTGCGTTGGACTGACATAATGGAAAGCCTCTTACTCAACTATGTAGATGCGGCCGTCCTTGAAATCAAACTGTAGCCTCCGCCCTGTAAAGGCATTCACCCCCAGAATCAATTCAATTGGCAAGCCTAACCGTGAAACCTGACATACAGCCGCTCGGCAGGGATCAAGGTCAACGTTGCCGAAACCTACCGCTGGCAGTTGAACGGCTTGCAGAATCTGCCTATTGCCATTGAGAGCTACAACGACTTGAGTTCCGATACTCGCTAAGCCCAACCTTAGCGACAACTCAGGAGCAATGAGGCTCACTTCTGCGCCCGTATCGATCAGAGCACGATAGCGGTCCTGTTGGATTCGCACACTCACGAACGGAGCGCGTCGGGGATTGAATTGCAACCAACTTCTGCCCATCAACCTACGAATGCCGGTTGAGGCTCAGTATAGTCGCCTCTTGTGGTTAGGTTAACTATTCCCCGATCGCTGTAGGATTTCCCAATCTCTACAAACGCTATCGGGTCCTCAGCGGTTGCCACAAGCTTACCTTCGTAGACCTCCCATTCATCCTCGCGCGTCACCTCTATGAACAACCATAGATCAGGGTAGAGGTGCTCCCACTCCCCGATTGGTCTAATCTCTGCAGAGTTGATGATACGCAACGAACCTTTCCGCTTCACATCATCCATCTGGCACCCTCAAGGTCACAACCGACCGTTACGCGTCGGCTAGCATGCGGCTAAGACTCAACGAGTTCAGGCTAACCGGGCTTGGTCGACTACCGCGACAGCAGCGTCCCGACATAAGTCAGCAATTCATTCGCGCAAACAGTGCAGTAGCCGTTGTCGGAAACCAGCCGGTCGATAACTTCGTTGATCCGTCGAAGCTGATCCACATCCGGTGTCTTAGTCGAAGTAGTTATCTTCACAACGTCTTTCAGGTCGGAGAAAATCTTCTTCTCGATCGCTTCTTTCAAACGCTCGTGCGATTTGTACTCAAAGGGTTTGCCCTTTCGCGCGTGGCTGGAAATTCTGATCAAAATCTCCTGACGGAAAGTGTTCTTTCCGTTTTCGCTCACGCCGATCTGCTCTTCGATCGAGCGCATCAGCTTCTCGTCGGGCTCGATCTCCTCTTCGGTGATCGCATCTTTGAGTTTCTCTTTGTTGCAGTACGCCTCGACGTTGTCGAGATAGTTATCACACAGCGTCTTGGCCATTTCCTCGAATGAGTAGACAAAGGCGCGTTGAACCTCGTTCTTTGATATGTCGTCGTATTCGCGTCGTGCTACCGAGACAAGGTTCTGATACCGTTCGCGCTGCTCTCCTGAGATTCCGGTGTGTTGCTCGAACCCATCCTTAACCGCCCTCAAGGCGTCAATCGGGTTGATGCAGGTTATGTTGTCCTTAACCAGCGCTCCCGACAGTCGATTGATGATGTAGCGAGGGCTGATGCCATCCATCCCTTCGCGAACGGTGTCTTCCTGAAGCTCCTTTACATCCTTTGACTTGAATCCATCGACGTCCTCGCCGTCGTAAAGCTTCATCTTTTTGACAATGTCGATGTTGGCCTTCTTCGGCTCTTCGAGTCGGGTCATCACAGCAAACATCGCAGCGATCCTCAGCGTGTTTGGCGCGATATGAATATTGCGGAGCGCATCCGACTGCTTGAGCAGTTTGTCGTAAATACGTTCCTCCTGCGACACCTTCAGGTTGTAGGGAACTCGAATCATGATGATTCGGTCCTGCAAAGCCTCGCTTTTGCGATTCGAAACAAACGCCGCGTATTCGTTTTCGTTTGTATGCGAAAGGATCGCCTCGTCCGCATAGATAAGGGCGAAACGTCCGGTCTTGATGTTCTGTTCCTGACTTAACGTAAGCAGGCTGTAGAGGAACTTCTCATCGACCTTCAACATCTCGACGAATTCCATCAAGCCGCGATTGGCGATATTCAATTCGCCGTCAAAACGGTAAGCGCGCGGATCGGATTCGACCCCCACCTCGCCGATAGTCGACAGATCAATCGAGCCCGTCAGTTCCGTGATGTCCTGCGACTTCGGATCGGATGGAGCGAAAGTTCCGATTCCGATACGGTCTTTTTCGGAAAACACAATTCGGTGGATTAGCACATCTTCGTGCCGGCCGCGGTAAACGTGTTCGAGATTGTAGCGGCATTGCGGGCACAACTCGCCCTCGATATAGATGCCGTAGTGCCGCTCGATCTCAGGCCTCAGCTCGGGAGGAATAAGGTGCAGCGGCTCTTCGTGCATCGGGCAGTCCTTGATCGCATAAACTGCTCCGTCTGACGTCCGGGACCATCTCTCGACGCCTCGCTTTAGCATCGTGACTATAGTCGATTTGCCGCCCCCCACCGGTCCCATCAAAAGAAGAATTCGCTTTCGTACTTCCAACCGCTGGCCGGCCGATTTGAAATATTCGACGATCTTTGCAATCGGCCGCTCGATGCCGAAAAGCTCCTGGCTAAAAAAGTTGTACTTTACTATTTCATCGCGTGAGCCCTCGTTGACCTTCTCGACGCCCGACGCCAGGATCATGTCGCAGATGCGCGCGTGCGAGAGCTTCGATACATTCGGATTTTGAGTCACCAGTTCGAAGTAGTCTCTGAATGTGCCTTCCCAGGCCAGCCGCTCGCGATCGCGGCGGTGAGTCTCAAGGAGGTCGCTCAGGTTTATCTTGTTATCTCCCATGTCTACCTCCGATCGATTCGGTGCGCGGTCGCGCGGGCACATTTTTCCTGCGGCCATCGCGGCTGCGTGCGATTCGATTATCTCCGAAACCGTTCCTGCTTGGAGGGGCCAACCCAAAACGGCTTCTGCGGCTATTCATTGCGAAGGTTTGAACGTCACTCAGTCTACGCGCTTTCAGGCGCACAGTCGGAGGTAATGGTCCGGCTGCTCGTGGCTCGACTGGATGCGCGCTCAACCTCGATAAATCAAAGCGAAGCATCTACTTAATACAAGCTCGAACTCAACGATCTATCTTCAGCCTTAATCTTCTGGCAGCAGTATAGCACAACACGCAAGTGAAGCTTTCTGCTGGATTATTCCAACAAGGACCCTTCGGCTTACGACGCCATCAAACCTCCCCACCGGCCATCACAACACGTGGCTTCACGAGCCTTATGGTTGAATCGTACTCGCCTACGCCCACAAGCTGTCCCTCTCGATCGCACAACCGCAAAGATTGCGCGCCGGCATTCGCGGCTTCTTCATCAGACAACGAAAACGCTCGGCCGGTGATTGCCAGTTTGATTCTTTTGTCATCGAGGATCACAACCGGTAAATGCGCGAGTATGTCCGAAGCGCCCACCAGTGTCTCGCTCAGACCGTCGTCGGTCATTCGCTCGAGTTCTTCAAGATTCAAGGCATTCGCGATTCGGAAATCACCGACCTCTGTGCGGCGAAGCTCGGACAAATGCGCTCCGACCCCTAGACGTTGCCCAATATCATGGGCAAGAGTTCTTACATAGGTACCGGATGAACAGCGCACCTGCATACGAAAATCACGCGTGCCGTCTTCGTTGGAACTCAATACCGGCTCAGTATCCGTAATCAGGTTCATCGAATAAACCACTATGCTCGCGGGCTCCCGTCTAACTTCGCGGCCGGCTCGCGCGGCTCGATACAGTCGCTCGCCGCCGATCTTCTTGGCTGAGAACATAGGCGGTGTTTGCAACTGGGGGCCGGTAAATTGACTCAACGCTTGACTCAGGTCCTCGAGGCTCTGTGCGTTTGATGTACGAAGCGGCGTGATCTGTTGGCCCGTGCAATCTTGAGTGTCCGTTGCGTAGCCAAGCCTGACCGTTGCAATGTATTCCTTATCCAGACCAACCAGGAATTGAACGAGCCTGGTTGCACGCCCGATACAGCAGACCAACACGCCCGTCGCAAAAGGATCGAGCGTACCGGCGTGTCCAACGCGCCGAGTGCCAGTCGCCCGGCGAACACGTGCAACAACATCGTGAGAGGTACATCCAGCGGGTTTGTCGATGATCAGGGCGCCGAGCATGACCGTAGCATAAACTGTGGCTTGGGCATTGTCATTCGTCTGCTAGACCAGCGGTCGTTTTCCTGGGATACCTACTGAAACGACCAGCATGCAGCTTTTGCCGGCGGAGTGAGGCGAGAAGAATTCGGTTACGTCGTCGTCATAAAAGGTCAAACCAGTCGCTCCCCGTTTGAGAGCGTATGAGGCCAGATACATTTTTCCGCCGATTATCCCAGCAACCATCTGCGCCAAGCGATATCCGCGGTTGCCGTAAGCCGCGTATAGCCTATTCAAATCGGCCATCAAAAAAAAGGTGACGCATGCATCGCCTCCTAAATCCTGATCGAGCGTCAAATATGCAGCCTTTGCGCTAAAATCCCCGGGCTTTAGCAGCTCCAGCGCTTGATCTTCTCTGCGAAAGAAATAGGCGCCTGGCGGCAAGCCTTCGACTCTGTTGGCAATCGCGTAAATATCGTTGATCCGCCCAGCATCGGATGTGAACTCAGCCGGTATCCCGCCGGTTGCTCGAGCGAGGATCGTCGAAAGATCAGCAAACGGCATCGAATTGCGGGCAAACCGCCGCGTCGATGCGCGCCGTTGTATCACATCTTCGATCGCCTCTCCGGGTAAGTCCTTGCTACCCATCGCGACAAGCTGGAACAGCTCGCCATCGATCTTTGGCGGTATTGAATCAATCCTTGCGCCTCTCCATTGTTGCACTTCATCGTATTTGACCAACGAGGACGCAGAGTGCGCTTCAGGGATCAAAGGATAGTCAACCGGTGAAGTCGAGATCGGCAGAACTTCAAACTTGATCTCCGCGAGATCTTCCATCGCGGGACATTCAGGCAAGGCTTCGTCGAGACGACCAAGCGCAAGAAGACTGAGCGCAAGCTCCTCCCGGCCGTCAATCCCGATCAGCTTGTTCACATCGGTTTCAACAAAACCCATCACAATTCGCGCGGGAAGCTCGTGCGCCTCAGACATCGCAAGCGCATTGGCCGCGATCATCCCGTTGTCCCAAAAGTGATACCTGTAGGCCCGGTCGCGATACTTCCACGTGCTCCGCCAGCTTATCGCGGTGAATACCAGCGTGACTGGCGCTGACGCGATGTTTGGCTCGCCGCCACTCGCGCGCGCCAAGGCCCAGCGAAAGTCCCCACGCCGTAATCTTCTCAACGCAAAGTCGCCCGGGTTGAAGTGATAAACACCCGCCTCCAGCCCATCTAAATCACCGCAGACCACATAGACCTCTGTCGGATACAGCGCGCCTGCGCATGCGGCCGCACGAAAGTAAAGCTCGCCGCCCGGATAGGTCTTGTGTTTGGTGACGCCAGAGGAGTAGTACAGGATGCTTGCGAGTCTCGCGAGGTCAACGCTTTTCTCGCCGGCAGATGCCGCGCCGGTTCCAGCGGCAACCTCAAGCGCCGGCGCAAGCGTTTGCACCAGATCACGAGGCAAAGGTATGGGTTCGATTCCTGAATAGATCTTGAACGGCGACGGCTTGTTCGCCCAGTCAAGATAATGCGGGCTGGAGCGGATGCTCCAGTACGAATGCTTTGTCAGTTCGTGATATCGCTGCGAAGACTCGGTATCGCGGTTTTGCGTCATTGTTGCTTGAGACGTTCTTCAAGACCGGAAAGTGATCCGTTCAACCTCTTGTAGAGCGATTCGATTTGCGTTCGTCGCACCACGGCTGTGGGCGACTCGGGCTCGTAGCTCGCGATGTATAAATCGAGTGCGCGCCGGTCATCCCCGGCCTCCTGCGTCGCAACCGCAAGATGCCAGATCGCCGTCTTGCGATCCAGACTGTTTGGATAGATATCAACCGCCTTGATCAGGCTTTCCAGCGACGCACGCACGTTACCTTTTTTGAACTGCGTCCAGCCCAGCGCATCGTAAGCCCTGCCGGCAAACATGGCGCGGCGGCCTTCGCGGTCAAGCCTCGGCGCATCCCGCATCGACCCTGCAGGCTCCGTCGCCGAGTCAACCAGCGAAATCGCCCGCCTCGCCAATTGTTCGGCCGCGTCCAACGCGAGATCCGACTCCGTGAGCTTGCGCGCAACCCAAACCATTCGAAACGCCTGGCGACCGTCATCTAGAGTGGTGAACGTATTGATCGCACGAAGAAGCTCGGACATTCCCGGCAGGTTCGCATCGCGCCCCGCCGTAAGCTCTTCGTTGAGGGACTGTGGAGTGGTAGCGCGGCGCGGCCGGGTTGCGGTCTTTGCTTCATCTTCATCTGAGGCCTTGGTCTGCCCCGGACGCGGGCGCTTTCGAGCTGCCTGTTGCCCGGGTTTGCGCCCGGCAATCGCGATCTTCGAGTAGTGATCGATGCGCGCTACTGATTCAACCAGCCTGTACTGAAACGAGGTCGTCGGATCGTAGCCCAGAAACAGCGACGCCTGGCGTTCACGTTCAAGCAACAAATCCAACCGAAGCGATCTGGCTTTTACAGCGCCGCCCAGCATCGCCTCGAACTCACCGTCGCCGTTCACTGTGAAGGTCTTGGCCATTACCTCAGCCGCTTGATCGTAACCATCAAGGGCTACAAAGGCCTTGGCAAGCGCGAAGGTCAACGTTGCAAAACCCGCGTGAGATTGACCACTGATCAACGTGCCCAGACCCTCGCCGAACTTGCCTTCCAGTGCATCGATTTCTGCCTTTGCTATAAACGCCCAGGCGTAGCGCGGCTCTATCTTCGCCACCTGATCGATCAACGGCCGGGCAAGGGGCGCCTTTTTGCGGGTCACGTAAAAAAAGGCCAGCTGTGTCAGAAACCGGTAGTCGCCCGGCGCCAGCTGCATCGCGCGTTTGATCTCAGGCACGGCTTCTTCATCGCGCCCCAACGCAAGCAGCGCGATTGCCAGACCGCCATGCGCCTCGGCGTCGTCGCGTTTGAGCGAAATCTGGTTCCGGTAATACGGGATAGCCCGTTCGTAGTCGCCTACCGCGCGAGCCAGGTTACCCAGATTCAGATTCGCGAATTCATCTCGCGCGTCGAGCTCCAGGGCGCGCTGGAATTCCGCCAACGCATCATCTAATCGCAAGCTGATCAAGTAGGCGGTGCCCAGACTGTTGTGCGCGCGATGATCCTGCGGGGCCAGTTGCACTGCTCGCTCGAGGACGCGCACCGCCTCGAACGGCGCTTCGATCTGAACATAAAAGAATCCTATCTCCACCAATCGATTTGGATCGGTGTCGAACTTTGGCTCGAACGATCGCATCAGGTCGGCAGACTCGATGCGATACCCGAAGGCGTTCATAGCCATCGGCAGCGGAAAGATATACTGGTTGAAAATTCGGTTATTGATATCGGCCGGGGCGGCGCGAAGAGCAGCCTTGAATGCCTGCAGCGCCTGCTGCGGATTTGCTTCGCGCAGCGCTTGCTCGCCCTTGAGCGCGTATTCGCGAATCAACAACTCGCGCGCCTCGCCTTCAAGATCCGAACCGCGGTTTGCGACTACGAATCTCTCGAGCAGGTTTATCCGTTCCTGCTGAGTCGCCGCATTGCGAGCTCGATCCAGAGACTGCTGTGGAGTGAGGGCTTGCGCGGGTTCTTCAACCTTCGGAGTAGGTTTCCGCGACGGTTGATTTGATTTTTTTGGCGCCGGTTTTTTTTGTTGCGCGAGTGCACCGGGGACTCCGGTCCAGAGCAGTATCGAGATGGCACAAGTGACAACAAACCCGCGCTTGCTCAATCGACTAAGGGGAGTGTACTTCCTAACTTGCATACCCTGGACAGCTAATTATTCAGCTAATTATTCAGCTAACGATTCAGTGCGTTGTGCCGTTCCCTTGAACCGGGGGCGCTAGCGCCTCGACGAGTACCCGGCCGGTCAGATTGGAGGGTGGTTCCACACCAAGCAAGGCCGCAAGCGTCGGCGCGATGTCCGAGGGCGAGCAAGCCCCGTTGTAGCGCCCAGGCCGCACGCTCGCCCCAAAAAATATCACCGGGACGTGTGTATCGTAGTTGTAAGCCGAGCCGTGGGTTGTCGGCAGATCGCCCTCTACAAAAAACCAAAAAGGTCTTGTAATAAGCCACACATCGCCGGAGCGCTTGCGGTGAAACCCGTTGGTTACCCGTCGCCCGATCGGTCCGACCGGCATTCGGCCCTCGACAATCTGCGTGCGGGTAAAATAATTCACAACGCCGTTTGTAGTCAGCGCCGCTTCCCCTGCGAGTCTCTCGGCTTCGGCGGGATCCACTTTTTTCTCGGCGATTAGTCTTTGATCGAGGTAGAGTTGATCGTTGACAAAACCGATCACCCATTTGCCTTCCCCGAAACGGGCTGCCAGAGCCTTGTTCACCGCTTCTGTTACTTCGCGGCCGGGCACGCGCGCGGCGTCGAAACCCTTTGAACGCGCGTATTCGGGAATCGGGGCAACCCCGTGATCACCCGTAACCGCGACGATGGTATTGGCAAGACCAACTTTCTTGTCGATGAAATTCAAGAGATCCGCGATAACGCGATCCAGGCGAATATAGGTGTCGACGATTTCCTGACTATCAGGGCCGTAATAATGTCCCGTTAGGTCGGGCGACGAAAAGCTGATCGACAGCAGATCCGGATACTCGTCCGCGCCAAGCGATTCGGCATCAAGTGCGGCTTTGCCAAACTCAGAAAGATACTCGGACGCGAAGGGTGAGATTGTGAATGCGCTGTAGAACCTTGGACCG
>Ga0075418_10005895_pt1 | contig 13837 bp, 14 predicted proteins | sample SoiMetdeltSBSDD2_FD_81776 | JGI IMG/M metagenome (GOLD analysis project Ga0075418, IMG submission 81776) | Bulk soil microbial communities from a Populus tree surrounding site in Tennessee, USA - Soil MetaG P. deltoides SBSDD2 | ecosystem: Environmental > Terrestrial > Soil > Tree plantation...
CACGAGCCCGAACGTCGGCTTGAAGCCGACGATCCCGCAGCACGCGGCGGGGATCCGGATCGAGCCGCCGGAGTCGGTCCCGAGCGCGAGGTCGGCGGCGCCGAGCACGAGCGCGGCCGCATTCCCGCCGCTCGACCCACCGGCCACCCGCCCCGGGTGGCCGGGGTTCGGGACGACCCCGAAGTGCGGATTCTCCGAGGTCACGCCGTAGGCGAACTCGTGCAGGTTCGTCTTCCCGACGATGCCGTGACCCGCCGCCTCGAGCGCCGCGACCGCCGGCGCGGTCTCGGCAGGTACGTGGTCGGCGAAGAGCGGCGAGCCGTACGTGGTGACGAGCCCCGCGGTGTCGAAGAGGTCCTTGACCGCGAGCGGGGCTCCCCCGGGTGACTCCTCGGGCAGTGCGAGGAACACGCCCGGAGGAGCCTCCGACGGCTGCATCGTCAATCCAGCTGCAGGTACAGCACCGAGATGATCGCGGTGCCGAGGAAGAGGAGCCAGAAGAGCCCGAAGAGGGCCCACCCGAAGCGGAGGTTCCTGCGCGCGAGCTCGTCGTCGTGGTTGCTCAAAGCGTCACCAAGGGGTCGATCGCCGCAGCCACGAAGAGGAGCGCGAGGTAGGCGAGGGAGTAGTGGAAGAGCACCTGCGCCCGGGCTGTCGAGAGGTCGCGGCGGAGGAGGAAGGCGAGCGCGACGAGGACCGCGCCGAGGACCGCGGCCGAGACGGTGTACACGGGGCCGAGCCAGAGGCCGACCGCGACCGTGAAGGCGACGAGGCCGATCGAGTAGAGCAGGATCTGGCGGGCGGTCTCGCGGTCGCCGCGGACCACGGGGAGCATCGGGACGCCGGCGGCTGCGTACGCCTTCTTGATCATCAGCGCGAGCGCCCAGAAGTGCGGCGGGGTCCACAGGAAGACGATGAGGAACAGCCAGAGCGCCGGCAGGCCGAGGCCGCCCGTCGCAGCGGCATACCCGACGAGAGGCGGCACCGCGCCGGCAGCGCCGCCGATGACGATGTTCTGCGGCGTCGAGCGCTTGAGCCAGCGGGTGTAGACGACGACGTAGAACAGGTTGCCGACGAGCGCGAGCGTCGCGGTCAGCACGTTCACGGCTGACGCCAGGAGCGCGAACGAGAGCGCCGAGAGCACGAGCCCGAACTCGAGCGCCTGCGCGGGCGTGACGCGCCCCGAGGCGACCGGACGGTTGCGCGTCCGCGTGCCCATGAGCCGGTCGATGTCCCGGTCGAGCACGTGGTTGAGCGCCGACGCGCCGCCGCAGGCGAGCGCGAGGCCCGCCATCGTGACGACGAAGAGGTCGATCGGCGGGACGCCCTGCGCGCCCACGAACATCCCGGCCGCGCCGGTGAGCAGCAGGAGCGTCATGATGCGCGGCTTCGTCAGCGTCAGGTAGTCGCGCGGGGAGGCGAGCGGGGCGGATGTGCCGCGGAGCACTCCGGCGAGGGCGACGAGCGCCGCGCCGAGCGCCACCGCCGCCGCACCCACGTGCACGGCGACGGCCCAGCGCGCGCTCCCGCTCCAGGCGACGACTCCGCCGAGCGCGATCGCGACGAGGAAGAGCATGAACGCGGCGAGCGTCCGGGCGACGAGGCGTGGGTAGGAGAGGCGCGCGAGGACCACGTTCGCGGCGAGGAACGGGAGCGCGAGCGCGACGAGGCCCCAGTGCGCCGTGCCGAGCTCGAGAGCCGCGCTCGCGACGACGAGCCCGGTCCCGACGGCGCCGGCCGCCGCGGACAGGCGCAGGAGCGGCCCCGTCCGGGCCTGCTCAGAAGGACGTTCGAGCGCCACGCTGCTCACGGAGCCTCCGTCGGAGATCGTAGAGGGGACGTGCGCTCGTCACGTACGGCACGTCGTCGAAGTTGTGGGGAGGCGGCGGCGAGGTCGTGTACCACTCGAGCGTGTCCGCCTGCCAGGGGTCGTTTCCCACGCGCGCGCCGGCGCGCGACGTCCGCAGGATGTTGACGAAGAAGAGGAGGATCGCGACCGCCATCACCCAGGAGCCGATCGTCGAGGTGAGGTTGTACCCCTCCCAGCCCTCGTCCGAGTACGTGTAGATCCGCCGCGGCATCCCGTCCAGGCCGAGCAGGTGCTGCGGGAAGAAGGTGAGGTTGAACCCGACGAACATCAGCCAGAAGTGCCACTTCCCGAGGGTCTCGCCGAGCAGCTTCCCGAACATCTTCGGCCACCAGTAGTAGAGCCCGCCGAAGATCGCGAACACCGAGCCGCCGAGGATCACGTAGTGGAAGTGGGCGACGACGAAATACGTGTCGTGCACCTGCCAGTCGATCGGGAAGGCGGCGAGGTAGATCCCGGAGAGCCCGCCGATCGTGAAGATCGAGAGAAACCCGAGCACGAACAGCATGGGCGTGTCGAAGCTGATGTTCCCGCGCCAGAGCGTCGCGAGCCAGTTGAAGATCTTCACGCCGGTGGGAACGGCGATGATCATCGAGGCGACCATGAAGAACCCGTTCAGCGCGTTCGGCATCCCGACCGTGAACATGTGGTGCGCCCACACGAGCATCGAGAAGAAGCCGATCGCAACGGTCGAGAAGGCGACAGCCTTGTAGCCGAAGATCGGCTTGCGGGCGAACACCGGGATCACCTCGGAGACGATCCCGAAGGCCGGGAGCGCCATCACGTACACCTCCGGGTGACCGAAGAACCAGAACGCGTGCTGGTAGAGGACCGGCGCCCCGCCCTCGGCCGGCGCGAAGAAGTGGGTCTGGATGTCCCAGGGGCCGATCGAGATCCCGCGGTCGAGCAGGAGCAGCGTGAGGCCGGCGGAGAGCGTCGGCAGAACGGCCATCAGCAGCCACGCGAAGATGTACATCGACCAGACGAAGAGCGGCATCCGCGTCCAGGTCATCCCGCGCGTCCGCATGCCGTGCGTCGTGACGATGAAGTTGATCGCGCCTGCGAGCGAGGATGCGGTCAGGACGTGGATCGAGAGGATCCACAGGTCCTGACCGGTCCCCGCCTGCTCGACGGAGAGCGGAGGGTAGGAGGTCCAGCCCGCCTGCGCGGCCCCGCCGCTGGCGAAGAACGAGAGCATGAGGATGACGCCGCCGAGGAGGAAGAGCCAGTACGAGAGCGCGTTCAGCCGCGGGAACGCGACGTCCCGGGCGCCGAGCATCAGCGGCAGCAGGTAGTTCCCGAAGCCGGCGAGGATCGGGACGACGACGAGGAACACCATCGCCGTGCCGTGGATCGTGACCAGCTCGTTGTAGCGCTCCGGGCCGATCAGGCCGGCGTCCGCCCGTGCGAGCTGCAGGCGCATCGCCATCGCCATCAGGCCGGCGAGCACGAAGAAGACGAGCGCCGTCCCGATGTACAGGATCCCGATCCGCTTGTGGTCGGTCGTGACGAGCCAGCTCGTGACCCTGCCGCGCTGCCAGGTTGGGACCGGGGTCGGTGCGGGGCTAACCGCCACTGGGCGGGTTCTCCTCGAGGTAGTTCGTCAGGGCGTCGATCTGCTCGCTCGTCCAGCCGGAGCCGACCGCGGGCATCTGCCCACGCCGGGTGACGCGCCCGTTGCGCACGATGTTCTCGAGCGCCTGCGGGTCCGCGAGGACAGGCGAGCCGACGAGCCGGCGGCCGATCCCGCCCTCGCCCGAGAGGCCATGGCACTTCGCGCAGACGCCCGCCCAGGTCTCCTCGCCGAGCTCCGAGGTCCCGGCGGTCTGCTCCGTCCTCCGCTGCGCGAGCCAGGCATCGAACTCGGGCTCGGGCAGGACCTCGACCGAGGCCAGCATCTGCGCGTGTTGGAGCCCGCACAGCTCCGCGCACTGACCCGTGTACACACCCGGCTCGTCGGCCTCGAACCACGTCTCGTTCACGGTGCCCGGGATCGCGTCGATCTTCCCCCCGAGCGCCGGGATCCACCAGGAGTGGATGACGTCGTCGTCCGGGGACACGACCTCGAGCCGCACGGGCACGCCCGCGGGCGCGCGCATCGTGTCGATCGCGATCACGCCGTTCGGATACTCGTACTGCCAGTAGAACTGCCGGCCCGTGACGCGGACCTCGAGCCGGTCCCCGGCCGCCGCCGAGGGGACGTTCGCGATCCCCGGGAGCTCGTAGAACACGAACGCCCCGATCGCAACGAGGATGACGACCGGGAACAGCGTCCACATGAGCTCGAGCCTCGTGGCGCCGTGGATCTGGGCGCCGTCCTCGAACCGGTCGCGACGCCGGCGCCGGAAGCGCACGACGAAGAGGACGAGCAGCGTCTCGACCAGAACGAAGATCAGGAGGATGAAGATCGAGACGAAGAGCCAGCTCCGGTGGATGCCCTCGGCGTTCGGCGACGCCGGCTCGACCGGGGTGAAGCCGCCGTTGTCCCCGAGAGAGACGGGGACGACGACCAGGGCGAGCAGCGAGCCGGCGAGGACGAGGAGCGCGCGCACCGCCTGCCATTCTATGAAGGTGGGGGAGGACCCGACCACGAGAACCCGCGTCCGCCTGCCGCGCGACGTCGTCCGGCCCTTCGAGGTGTACGTCAACGGAGTCCCGCAGCGCGAGGGGGACGACTTCGACGTCGACGGGCGGACGCTCGTGTTCGACCGGGAGCTGAAGACGGAGGGCAAGCTCGGGTTCTGGCGCTGGACCTCGATCTTCGTCGGGATCGCGGGGACCTACCGCCAGAACGACTCGGTCGACGTCGTCTACACCCGCGGCGGCCGGCGCGTCGTCGCTGCGAAGCTGCCGCTCGAGCCCGCATAGCGCCGGATGCGAGCCGGACGCGCGCAACCATCTAGGGTCCGACGGTGACGCGGGAGAACGGGATCGAGGTCGACGGCCTCGTCCGTGAGTACCGCAAGGGCCCGCGCGCCGTGGACGGCATCGACCTCGCAGTCGCGCCCGGCGAGATCTACGGCTTCCTCGGCCCGAACGGTGCCGGCAAGTCGACGACGGTGCACGTGCTCACGACGTTGCTGCCGCCGACCGCTGGCACGGCCCGGGTCGGCGGCTACGACGTCGTCCGGGAGGGCCCGAAGGTGCGGTCGCTGATCGGGGTGGCGCTCCAGGAGGCGGCGCTCGACCCGCTCCTCACCGGCCGCGACCATCTGCGCCTGCAGGCGACGCTGCAGGGGGTCCGCAAGGACCAGCGTCGGCCGCGCGCCGAGGAGCTGCTCCACCGCGTCGGCCTGGCCGACGCAGCGGACCGCAAGGTCTCGGGCTACTCGGGCGGCATGAAGCGCCGGCTCGACCTCGCTCTCGCCCTCGTGCACTCGCCGCGGATCCTCTTCCTCGACGAGCCGACGACCGGGCTCGACCCGCAGAGCCGGACGGCGCTCTGGGAGGAGGTCTCGCTGCTCCGCCGTGAGGATCGTGTCACCGTCTTCCTCACGACCCAGTACCTGGAGGAGGCCGACGTCCTCGCGGATCGCGTCGGGATCATCGACCAGGGGAAGATCGTGGCCGAGGGCTCGCCCGCCGAGCTCAAGGCCGAGATCGGGCGGCCCAGTGTTCACGCGATCCCCCGTCGCGACGAGGACCGTCCCCGCATCGCCGAGTTCCTCGCCCGCTTCGGGGAGCTGCTCGACACGACGCGGGACGTCTCGGTGCGCCTGCGCGACGGCCTCGGACTGACGGACATCGTCCGCGCCGTGGACGCAGACGGCGTCGACGTCGTGGACCTCGAGCTGCGGGCGCCGACGCTCGACGACGTGTTCCTGGCGAAGACCGGCCGGACTCTCGAGGGCGCGGCCGAGGAGGCCGAGGCCGTAGTGGAGCAGAAGCGGCGCGGATGAGCTCCTCGTTGACCCAGGTCGGGGCGATCGCGCGGCGCTCGGTGGTCCGGACGGCCCGGCAGCCGGCCAGCATCATCCCGCCGCTCGTGTTCCCGGTCGCCCTCATGGCGGTGAATGCGGGCGGCCTTCGCTCGTCGACGGACCTGCCGGGCTTCCCCACGGAGTCGTTCCTCGCCTTCGCGCTCGCGGTCCCGTTCATCCAGGGCGCTCTCTTTTCGACGATGAACGCGGGAACCGACCTCGCCCGCGACATCCAGACAGGCTTCGTCAACCGCCTCTCGCTCACCGCCCTCCGCGACTGGGCCCTCCTCACGGGGCAGCTCGCCGGGATCGTGGTCCTGGGTGTCGTCCAGGTGCTCTTCTACATCGCCGTCGGGCTCATAGCCGGCGTCACCTTCGCGTCGGGGCCGCTCGGGATCGCCGTCCTCGTCGTGTACGGGGCGATCGTGTCACTCTCGTTCGGTGCCCTGGGCGCCTGGCTCGCGTTTCGAACCGGCTCCGGAGAGACGATCCAGGCGCTCTTCCCGGTCCTGTTCGTCTTCCTCTTCATCTCGTCGATGAACACCCCACGGGACCTGATCGGCGTGGACTGGTTCCGCATCGCCGCGACGCTCAACCCGGTCTCGTACATGATCGAGTGCGTTCGCAGCCTGATCATCACGGGCTGGGACCCCCAGGCGCTCGCGCTCGGCTTCGGGTTCGTGATCGCGCTCGGCGTCATCTCGCTCGCGCTCGCCTCGCGGGCCCTCCGGACGCGGATGACGAGGACATAGCGATGAGGTTCTGGAACGTCGTCGAGGGAGTCGCGTGGCGAACGCTGAAGAACGCGCTGACGAACCCGCAGATCCTCCTGCCGACGATTGCGTTCCCGCTCTTCTTCTTCACCGCGTTCGCGGGCGGCCTCTCGCAGCTGAGCGACATCCCTGGATTCGACTTCGAGCCCGGCTACACCGCGTTCCAGTTCGTGTTCGTCCTCCTGCAGGCAGCCGCTTTCGGTGGCGTCTTCACCGGCTTCGGGGTCGCACGGGACTTCGAAGGGGGCTTTGCCAAGCGGCTGCTGCTCGCGGCGCCGCATCGAAGCGGCATCGTGATCGGCTACGCGCTCGCGGCGCTCGTCCGCTGGCTCATCGTGGCCGCGCTGCTCACGATCGTCGCGCTCCTCGTCGGGATGAACGTCGGCGGCGGCGCCGTCGACCTCGTCGGCCTCTACCTGCTCGCGATGCTCGTCAACTTCTGCGGCTTCTTCTGGGCGGGCGGAATCGCGATGCGTTTCCGCACGATCCAGGCAGGCCCGCTCATGCAGATGCCGGTGTTCTTCGTGCTCTTCCTCGCGCCCGTCTACGTCCCGCTCGACCTCCTCCAGGGATGGATCGAGGACGCGGCCTCGGTGAACCCGGTGACGTACCTGCTCGAGACGGGTCGCGGCTTCATCGCCGGCGATGCGCCGCACGTCCTCGGTGCCTTCGCGCTCGCGATCGCGATGGGGGCCGGCTTCTGGACGTGGGCGTTCCTCGGTTTGCGCAAGGCCGAGGCCGCAGGCGCCTCGTAGCGCGGTCAGAGGACGCGGAGCAGCGCGGCGACGACGCTCGGGTCGAACTGCGTGCCCGCACCTTGCCTGAGCCTCGCCTTCGCCTCCTCGACGCCGATCGAGGAGCGGTAGGGGCGATCGGTCGTCATCGCGTGGTACGCGTCGCACGCGAGGACGATCCGGGACTCGATCGGGATCTCCTCGCCGGCCAGCCGGTCCGGGTACCCGGTGCCGTCGAAGCTCTCGTGCGCGCTGCGCACGATCCGCCGAACCTCCTCGAGCTGCTCGATGGGCGCCAGGATGCGCTCGCCGAGGATCGGGTGGCTGTTCACGATGTCGCGCTCGGTGTCGGTGAGCGGGGCCGGCTTCGCCAGGATCGCCTCGGGGATGCCGAGCTTCCCGATGTCGTGGAGCAGCGCGCCGAGCTCGAGGCGCCGCAGCGCCGCCGGTCCGAACCCGAGCTCGAAGCCGACCTTCAGCGCCAGGTCGGCGATCGTGCGCCCGTGGCTCGACGAGTGCTCGTCTCGTGCCTCGAGGGCATTGACGAGCGCCTCGACCGTCGAGAGGAACGTCCGCTCGAGCGTCTCGTAGCTCTCGGCGTTCTGCAGTGCCACCTTCGCCTGCTGGGTGACGCCGCCGAGGAGCTCGAGCTCCCGCGCCCCGAACGTCGCGAGGACCGGAAGCGCGGCGGCGATCGCCCCACGGCGCTTTCCGAGGGTGAAGGGCGCGACCGCGATCGTCCCGCTCGGGGCACGTGGATCCGAGAGGAGTGGATGCCCGGCCGCCGTCTCCGCGAGGAAAGGCTCGCCGCGGTCGAGCCACGAGTCGACGAGGATTCCACGGGGCACCGGCGCGCGGGTCGTCCGTGTCGCTGCGCCGTCGTGCTCGGCCAGTCTGAGGAGGTCTCCGGACTCCGCGTCCTCGAGCAGGAGGGTGACGTTCGGACTGGAGAGGATGCGGGCGGATCCGAGAACCACCCGGTGCGCGACCTCGGGCACGCCCGTGGCACCCGCGAGCTCGCGGCCGAACTCGAGCAGCGCCGTCGCGCTCTCCGCCTCGCGACGCTGGGCCTCGTACAGGCGGGCGTTCTCGAGCGCCACCGACGCGTGTGCCGCCAGCACCTCGAGCAAGCGCACGTCGTCGGCGTCGAACTGGTCGAGCCCGAGCTTCGAGATGACGATGACCCCCGTCACGCGGGATCCGAAGATGAGCGGCACGGCGAGCAGCGACTCCTCGATCTCCGCGGTGCCGGCGATCTGCTCGCCGAACGCGGATCTCGCCGCGTCACCGGTGAGCAGCGCCTCCCCCGTCGCCGCCACGCGTCCGGTGATGCCGCGGCCGACGCGGGTCGCCTGGAGCTCGACCGCGGTGCCGGGTTCCGCGGAGGTGAGGTCGCCGCGGAAGGCGAGGGGCAGCAGGTCGTCGCCGTCGCGGAGGAAGACGCGGCAGTTGTGGTAGTCGATCAGCAGCCGGAGCTCGTCGGCGATCGTGACCCCGATGCGTTCGACGTCGTTGAGCCTCGAGAGCTTCCCGGACAGGCTCTGCAGCATCTTCAGGTGCGCGATCGAGCGCACGTCGTCGAAGCGCTCGTCCGTCGGGCGCTCGCGGGCCGTCTCGTCGAACACGACCACGAGGCCGTTCCCGCGCGACTTCGCCGTCATCATCGCCGCTTCCGCGCAGGCGACGAGCTCGCGCGGGTTGGCCGCGTGCGCGGGGCCGACGGCGATGCCGATGGAGACGGTCAGCGTCCCGGCCGCGCCGACATCGAGAGCGGCGAGCTCCTCTCCGAGGCGTTCCGCGAGCGCGACGGCCTTCGTGATGTCCCCCGACGGCAGGACGACGGCGAACTCCTCGCCCCCGACGCGGCACACGGAGTCGGTGCCTCGCACGGACGCGCGCAGCACGTCCGCGAGCTGGACGAGGACCTGGTCCCCGACCCCGTGCCCGTAGACGTCGTTGACCTTCTTGAAGTCGTCGAGGTCGAGGAGGACGAGCGCGACGGTGTCGTGCTCGGCCGACGCCCGCGTCAGCTCGGCGCGCAGGCGGTCGTGGAACGTGCGGTGGTTGGAGAGGCCGGTGAGCGCGTCCGTCGAGGCCTGGTGCTCGAGGCGCGCCCGGATGTGCGCGTTGTCGAGCGCGAGCGCGGCGGCGTCGCCGAAGCGCGTCGCGAGCAGGAACTCCTCCCCGGTGAAGGAGGCATCCTCGCCGACGCGGTAGATGTTGAGGGTGCCCTTGAGGCGGCCCCGAGCGACGAGCGGAACCGCGATCAGGGCCTCGGGATCGAGGGGCGTGCCGGGCACGAAACGGACGCGCGGGTCCAGGTGCGCCTTGTTCGCGAGCACGGGCTCCCGATGCTCGACGGCCCAGCCGGTGATGCCCTCGCCGTAGGCGAAGCGCTCGCGCATGACCTCGTCGGCCCACTCCCCGCGCGCGAGCACCGGGATCAGCTCGCGCTTCGCATCGTCGGCCTCGTAGATGTGGACGTCCTCGTACGGGATCAGCTCTGCGAGCGTGTCCGCGATGCGGTCGAGGAGCGCGTCGAGGCTCTGCTCGGAGAGGACGTCGTGGAAGATCTCGGCGAGCCGCCGGTACGGCTCGGTAGAGCCCGCCGAGACGAGGCTCATCGGTGGCCGCGACGACGGCTCGCGAGGGCTGGGCGCAGGGTCGGACATCGTGTGGAGTCCCAAGTCCTCATCGGATCGCCGCGGCATGCGCTTGAGCGCGCCTCTGCGAAGATCCGCGGTCGTGAGCACCCGCGACGCCCGCGCCGCGCTCCTCGAGCGACTGATCGACCATGCCCCGCTGTTCCCGCCCGCCTCGCTCGCGCTCCCCGAGGCGCTGGAGGAGGACCGACGGGCGCGCGAGAGCCGTCATGCCTTCATGCTGGGGCGCTTCGTCTGCCCCGCTTCGCTGGCTGCCGAGCTTCCCGACGTCGGGCGTGGCATGAGCGTCGTGCTGGACGCCTCGCCGCCGAACGGGGCTCGCGTCGAGGCGCTCGAGGTGCCTCCCCGCACGGCGCTCCCGGAGCTCTCCCGGCCGCCCGAGATCTACGTCGAGCTCCCCGTCGACGGCGATCTGGAGGAGCGGCTCGACGAGCTCGCCACGAAAGGTCTGCGGGCGAAAGTGCGCTGCGGGGGAGCTTCCGTGCCCAGCGTCGGCGAGCTCGCGCGCTTCGTCGGCGGGTGCCGTGAGCGCGGCGTCGTCTTCAAGGCGACTGCGGGGCTCCACCATGCGCTCGCGAGGGACGGCGAGCACGGCTTCCTGAACCTGCTCGCCGCCGCGGTCTTCGGCGACGAGGAGCGCGCCCTCTCGGAGCAGGACGCCTCGGCCTTCGTGCTCGACGAGGCCGTCTTCCGCTGGCGCGACCGCGAGGCAGCGCCGGCAGAGGCGACACGCGTTCGTCGAGAGCTTCTGCACTCGATCGGCAGCTGCAGCTTCTTCGAGCCCGTCGAGGAGCTCGAGGCGCTCGGGGTGCTGCCGCGGTGACGGGGAGTGTCGGCTTCGGGGTCTTCTCGCTCGAGGGCCAGCCGCCGCGCGCGGGCTTCCGCGTGGGCAGCGGGATCCTCGACCTCCCGGCGAACGGCTTCGGCTCCGAGTTCGCGATGCCGAGCCTCGGCTCGTTCCTCGCCCGGGGCAGGTCTGCCTGGGAGGAGGTGACCGCGCGAGCACTGGAGCTCGTCCGCTCCGGGGCGGACCTCGTCCCGCTCGAGCTCGCCCGGCCGGAGCTCCCCTTCGAGGTCGCCGACTACGTCGACTTCTACTCGTCGCTCGAGCACGCGACGAACCTCGGCCGGCTGTTCCGCCCGGACGCGGACCCACTGCTCCCGAACTGGCGGCACCTTCCCGTCGGCTACCACGGCCGCGCGGGGACGGTGGTGGTCAGCGGTACCCCGGTCGTTCGTCCCTGCGGCCAGGTGAAGGGTGCAGGCGACGAGGCGCCGCGGTTCCAGCCGAGCGCGCGGCTCGACTTCGAGCTCGAGCTGGGATTCGTCGTCGGCGTCGGCAGTGACCGCGGCGTGCCGGTGCCGGCAGCGGCGTTCCGCGACCACGTGTTCGGCGTCGCGCTCGTCAACGACTGGAGCGCGCGGGACCTGCAGGCCTGGGAGTACCAGCCGCTCGGGCCGTTCCTCGGGAAGTCGTTCGCGACGTCCATCTCGGGCTGGGTGACACCGCTCTGCCTGCTCGAGGACCGCTTCGTCCCCGGACCCGCCCAGGACCCGGAGCCGCTGCCCTACCTGCAGGCGCCGGGCAGCTGGGCGCTCGACGTGGAGCTCGAGGTCGAGCTCTCGGGCTCGGTCGTCTCACGGACGAACGCGCGCGGGCTGTACTGGACGATGCCCCAGCAGCTCGCCCACGCGACGGTCAACGGCGCCTCGGTGCGGACGGGCGACCTGTTCGCGTCGGGGACGATCTCGGGGCCTGGCCCCGGGAGCGAGGGCTCGCTGATCGAGCTGGCCTGGAACGGCGCGCGCCCGATCCGGCTCGGCGACGGGAGCTCGCGGTCGTTCCTCGAGGACGGGGACGAGCTCGTCCTGCGCGGGCGCGCGGGCGAGGTCGAGCTCGGCGAGGTGCGGGGCACGATCCTGCCCGCGCGTTGCTGAGGCCTCGACCTCGCGCGTCCAGCCGCGGCACCGCCCTCCCGGCACGCCCCGAAGCGGCCAGCTCACGCCCCGGAACCTGCGTGAAGGCCCGCGGGATTCCGGACGACAGGATCGCCGAGGGCGCGTTCCACTCCGGGCTCGAGGAGCTCACCGACTGGACCGTCTGGGCCGAGAAGGTCGTGGCCTTCTAGGCCGCGGGCGGGAAGTTGCCCGCACGGTACACCTGCCCCTCGAGCGTACGGCCCAGGAGCTCCTCCAACCAGGCGGCGACCGAGATCAGGGCGTCGAGGTCGATCCCGGTGTCGACGCCCTCGCCGTGCAGGAGGTAGACGAGGTCCTCGGTCGCGATGTTGCCCGTCGCCCGCGGGGCGAAGGGGCAGCCGCCGAGGCCGCCGACGGACGCGTCGAGCACCGTCGCACCGACCTCCAGGGCGGCGAGCGCGTTCGCGTACCCGGTGCTGCGCGTGTCGTGGAAGTGGCCGCCGACGGGGATTCCGAGCTCCGCCGTCCTCGACACGAGCGAGCGCACCTGCCGGGGGACGCCGACCCCGATCGTGTCCGCGAGCAGGATCGTGTCGGGACCGCTCGCCGCGACGCGCTCGGCGAGGTCGAGCACGCGACTCTCGTCCACGCGGCCTTCGAAGGGGCACCCGAAGGCGACGCTGATGACGACCGTCGCGACGATCCCGTCCTCGTTCGCGCGGGCGACGATCCGCGCGCCGGCCGCGAGGGACTCCTCGACGGACGCATTCTGGTTCCGACGGTTGAACGACTCGGTCGCGCCGAAGGCGAACCGGACCTCGTCCAGGCCCGTCGCGGCCAGCCGCTCGTAACCGCGCTCGTTCAGGGCGAGCCCGGCGACGACGACGCCGTCGACCCGCTCGATCGCCGCCACGACCTCCTCCGCCCCGGCCATCTGTGGCATGCGGCGCGGGTCGACGAAGCTCACGGCCTCGACGGCGGTCAGCCCGGCGCCGGTGAGCCGGTCGACGAGTTCGGCCCGGACCTCGGGGGCGAGCACGTCCGGCTCGTTCTGCAGGCCGTCCCGCGGCCCCACGTCGACGACCGTCACGCGCGACCCCGGCACGGGCTCACCCTACCCCGGTGGCGGTAGGCTGGGCACCATGGCCGGGAAGATCGTCGTCGGCGTCGACGGCTCGGAGCCCTCGCACGAGGCGCTCCGCTGGGCGGCAGCCGAGGCGGAGCTGCGGGGAGCGCGGATCGTCGCTGCCCATTCCTGGACCTTCATTCCCCCGACTCCGATCGGGGAGCCGGGGATGATCCCGATGCCGGCCACCGACTACGTCGGGCAGATGGACGCCGAGCGGAACGCTGCGCTGGCCGAGCTCGAGGCCGCGGTGGCCGAGGTCTTCCCGGACGGCGCGCCGGCCGGGGTGGAGACGAAGCTCCTCGAGGGCGACGCGGAGGACGCGCTCGTGCGCGAGTCGGCGGACGCCGAGCTCCTCGTGGTCGGCTCCCGCGGGCGCTCGGGGATCACGTCGGCGCTGCTCGGCTCGGTCAGCCGGCACGTGGTGAGCCACGCGCGGTGCCCGGTCGTCGTGGTGAAGCCGCCGGCCGCCGACTAGGCGAGCGTCGACGACCTCTCCGCGAGCTCTCGGTCGCGGTCGGTGATGCCGCCGGCGGTGTGCGTCCACCACCGCAGCGTCACCTTGCTGTAGAGGATCGCGATGTCGGGGTGGTGGTTCTCCGACTCGGCGAGCTCGCCCACGCGGTTCACGAAGGCGAGCGCAGCACGGAAGTCGTCGAACTCGAAGGTCCGCTCGAGGGCCTTGTCGACCTCGCTCCAGCCATCCGGATCGGTCATGCGACCAGTATCTACGATCGACGACGGTGGCCGTCACGACCGACAAGGCGACATCTCCTCTCGCCGGCGCGGAGAAGGACCGGCCCGCGACGGAGCTCGTCGTCGCGTGGGTGTTCG
>Ga0075418_10005897_pt1 | contig 13837 bp, 13 predicted proteins | sample SoiMetdeltSBSDD2_FD_81776 | JGI IMG/M metagenome (GOLD analysis project Ga0075418, IMG submission 81776) | Bulk soil microbial communities from a Populus tree surrounding site in Tennessee, USA - Soil MetaG P. deltoides SBSDD2 | ecosystem: Environmental > Terrestrial > Soil > Tree plantation...
CCCGCGAAGACAGTAATCGCCGAGCCGGTGCCGTCCTTGATCGAGGCGGGGTTGGGCGCGGTCGGGGTGACCAGCAGGCCGACCAGCATGTCGCCGGTGACGCCGGTGACGCCGAGGAACTGCGTCGACTGCGACGCGGCGACGGTTTCGTACTCGACGCCGAGCGCGGTCGGCAGCGGGAATCCCTTGCTGACCACCCTTTCGTCGCGATCGTCTTGCCAGGCGATAGTGCGGGCCATGGTTAGCTGTGGTCGGCCCGCCATTTCGCAAACGCAGCATCAGCGCCGGCCGTACAGATCGCCTGCACATGACGCGCATAGGCTTGGCCGAGCGCCTTCCGGCCCAGGCTCGCCGAGACGTCGGGCACCTGCCATTTCTGCAGCAGACCGATCAGCTCGGTCTGGGGAACCTCACCGAACGTGCGGCCACCGGGAACCTGGAGGGAATCTGCTTCGACCGTCCGGTCGCCGGCAATGCGCCTCCCGCGGTCGCCGAGGCGCCGACCGGCGCTCCGGTTGCTGGCGCCAAACTCCCCGACAACCTGTTCCTCCCTTCGTCGTCCTCTATCCCGGCGGTCAGCATCATGAACACGGAACCGAGCTCCCCGCCCGAGACTACGACATCGGGCGAGTCCACGAGGTCGACGGCACGCCGCAAGCCGCTACAGGCGCAAGCCCGGCCGCCGGCCAAAAACCCCAGCGCCGGCCCCCCAGCACCGCTGCAGCTTGCGCCGAGTGACCAGTAGCCAGACCTCTTCAACTCCGCGGGATCAGCGGGTTGAGCCCAGCCGGGACAACTTTGGCGGAGACGCTCTCCGCCTGGGGCGCGTCCGATGAATTGCGGGCGGTCCTCTCGTCCTGCTATTTCCGGGGCCCGAAAGCAGTCAGCTCCGCGGGCCATTTTCTGCCGCGGGCAATTCAGCCTGCTCCCTGAGTCCGGTCGACAGCAACGGCGCCGATGACCGCCCGTCCGCCCTCGTTCACATGTACATGCTCAACGCGCACGAACTGCGAGCCGCCATTCCGTAGGCGGCGCAAGGATTCTACCTGGGTAGTGTAGGCACGCAGCAGTCGGGACGCCGCGGAAGCTATGACGGCGACATTTCGTTCAAAGCCGTGTGCCCCAGCCAGCCTTTTAAGCACTGCCATTGCGACGCCGTGGGTGCACCACGCTTGCGCAACAGATCGGCCGCATCAACGCCAATCTTGAGACCACCGCCAAAGCGCGGGAGTTCTGCGATCTGGCTCGCATCATCGCGCTGAGCCGAGGAGACCACGCGGTGGCGCGGCAATTGGCGCATGAGAAGCGCAATTTGAATCGCCGCGGCGCGGAATAGCAAGTCCCGCACAGGGCCTAAACTAATGGCTATCCCGCTAGCCCTTCAAGACAATGATCAGATTGTGTTCAAAAATGATCTGTTTGACGGGTATCGCCTGCTCGCGGAATTCGGCGTTTCCGTCCGCAAATTCCTCGTGGTTTAGGTACTTCGTCATTTCCAGGAAATATCCGACGCAGGTATCCGCAAATGCTGGGCTCGTGACGGAGGCTCCATCCCAGTCCTGCCAGTAGGATGTTTGTACGTCCTCGATCACGTAGATTCCGCCGCGGTTCACAGACTGGAAAAGGACTTTGAACGTCAAAATCTGATGGGGGCTCCTATGCGAGCCATCATCCATGATGATGTCGAAAGGTCCTTCCTTTGATCGCAGCTCTAGGAGTTGCGCCTCGGAGGACTGATCCAGCCGGTAAATCTTAGTCCTTGGGGTTTGCAGTTGCTCCCTCGGCAGAATGTCGCAAGCGACCAGCGTCCCAAACGGAAAGTAGCACTGCCAGGCGTTGAGCGATTGTCCTCCCATCCCATTTTTGTAGCCGCCGATGCCGATCTCGAGCAGCTTTACCGCCTTGTATTTGAAACGCCGAAAAAGAGAGTCAAATGTATGACCGTACTGGTGCTGAAGAGGCCCGTGCTTGTCAGACCTACAAGCCCGCAACAGGAATGTCAGCGGAAGCGGAAAAAGGCAGGCTAAGAAGGAAGCTGCGTACAGCAGGCGATAGCGCAGGAGATGTTTTTCTGGTTCGGTTCTTTGCTTCCATTTGAGCAACTGTTTTAGCAACTGCTTCATTAACCCAGCTCCTCTGCGCTTCGCGCGTCCCAGCCGCACAAGCCGGCTCCTTCATTGAGCCAGTCGAGGGAGCGGCCGGACCCCGGCGGAACATTCAGTTGTCCTGCTGAGTTATCGCACAGTTACCGAGGCGAGTGCGAGAATCGCGCCCCGGTTATGCCCCATGCCCACGCAGCATTGCGCGCATAGCCGTCCAAGCAGACCCCAACAGTTCGTCGCGCGCTCCTCGTCAGCGGCGCCGAAGCGGCCAGTCGCATCCGGCGACCACGATGGCGTCATCGATGCGTTTGAGCATGCCCCGTTCGTCGAGGGGTCAATTCCGGATGACGCTTGACAGCTGGCGGCAAGGTATGAAGAGGACTCGTATGCGTATCAGACGATACTGACATCGGCCGATGGCGGTCTGGAGGTCCGTGGGGACCACCGAGCGGGTCAAGATTCGAGTGCTTGACGGCATTGGTGAGCGAGAGTGGGCGACCACTTTTCGCGGGTACTGCCGTGACGGTATGTGCGTCGCTTGACGGTTTCTGGCTCATCACCTACCGTCCCGGAGAGATCCCGACGATCAAGGAGCTATGCCGATGACAGCCCGGCGAGTTGAGGGTGTTCAGATCGAGCGGAGCGCAGACGAGATTCTGGCACTGAAGGAGGGGAGCCTGGAGGCCCATGCTCTCAACCAGAGCGCTGCTGCTGTCTACGATTTGTGCGACGGCAACACCTCAAAGTCTGACATGGCCGCCGAGATTCATCGCCGCACGGGGCTTCCCGCCGATGAGGAGATCGTAGACCTGGCTCTCTCCGAGCTGGTCGAGACCGGGCTGGTGATGCTCGATGAGCCGGAGTCCGAGTCCGCCGTGTCTCGGCGCGCGCTGATTCGGCGGTTGGCGCTGTCGTCGACATTGGCGTTGATGCTGCCAGTCGTCGAAACCGTTGTGGTACCGCCGGCGGAGGCGCAACCACATACGCCGTCGCCTACACCAACATTACTATGACCTCGCTGACGCGGCAGGGGGGTCATTCGTCTAGTCCGCAGGTCATGCCGACGCTCTTGACGCGTCGACCGGCGCTGGCCGCGGTCCCTCACGGAACCAGATCGTCATCGTGAAGCGGCTGCCCGCAAATGCGTCGGTCTCGCAGCGTACCGGGCACACCTCGTGGAACATGTCACTCGGGAAGAACACGATGCTGTTGTCGACCGGCGCGAGCGTCGAGTACGTCGCGGCAGCCGTGCTGCCGGAAGGCGTGACCCAGGTATCGTACACTCTGAGCTCGCCGCCGGTGAAGCGACGGGGACTCGCGTAAAAGTAATAGACACACGAGATACGCCGATTGGCGGCGATCGGGTGGCCGGTGTCGACGTGCGGCGCAAAGAAGCCGCCGCTCCCATGCACCGTAAGCTGCCGCTCGACCTCGCCAAGATGGAACCAGGACATCCCCAGCTCCTTCCTCACGCCGGGCAGGATCCCGTGCAGCCGACGGTCGAAGATGTTCCAGATCTCCTCAAGGCGTGCGCCAGAAAGGGTGCGCGACCTGCGAACGTCATAGTTCAACGTGTCCTCACCCCGGCGACCGATGACGCCCGATTCGTGGAAGTCCGCCTGACAGGCAATCGCGTGCTCGAGCAGCCGGCGGTGTTCCGCCGGGGAGAGGAAGTCTATCATCCGCAGGTAGCGGGCAGCGAGCAATCGGCGTTCCGTTGGCGCAGGCCGGCCGGTCCGAGATCGCAGCCGCAGATCGGCGACGCGGCTCAGATCGGCGGTGAGGTCGCCTGAACCGTTCTCGTTTGCGCCGAAGGCCCGGCTCACCAGTGCATCGTCCACGAGGTCGAGGAGTTGAGCCGCGACCTCCGTCGCCTCGGACCGCAGCCCACGCAGCGCAACTGCTGCCGGCGCGACGCGAGCCGCGATTCGTAGCATCCTTGCAGTCTCTTGGTGCGCGAGGATCGTCCCATCGATGAGAGGCAACACGGCTCGGGCACCGCGGACAACGGTCGGACGCCAGGTGACTCCCGGCCGGTAGGCCCCTTCCAAGATTAGGCCAATCGGCAGGGGCTCGATCGGCTCGTCCTCTCGCACCAGACGGAGATCTTGCGGCCTCCGTTCGTCGTCGCGAAGTACCGGAGTTCTCCGATAGGGGTGGACCATGCCTGTCTCGTCGAGAACGGCAAACTCGTCGGAGTAGTACACCGCGCCCCGCCGAACGAGCTCTACGACCAGCGTCGACTTTCCTGCATAGCTGCGTCCCGGGATGACGATGGCCCGCCCTCGCCACCCGACCACACCCGCATGCACGAAGAGCATCTGACGAGAGTGCTGCACCACTGTGCTGTCGATGTCCTTACGGAGCCATTGGAACGCGCCCTCTTCGGTTGGTTCGGCGCAGACATCTATCCCTTCGCGGGCGATGCGATATGCCGGCTGATCCGCCGTGCGCGGAAGGATCCCGGCGGTTACGACGTACGAGACCACCGTCGAGCCCGGCGGGGAGGGCACGGCGAACTCCGGTGCAAGAGCATCCCGCAGTCGTCGGCAGATGTCGATGCCGGCGGCATCGAAGAGGCGGATCTCGACTCCGTAGCAGGAGAAAGCCACCGCCTCCATGCTGCCCGAAGCCACGTCGTAACGGTCCCTCAAGCAGTCGACCCCATCTGGACCAACCGAACACCGAAGAGGTTCATGACGGTATGACCATCCTTCTCGATGGCGCGCACGATCAGCCTGCTGCGGCCGGCGGGAACACGGAGTTGCCCGAGTCGCAGCCACTGTGACGGAGATTCCCAGCCGCCGGTGCTCCACACCTGTCCCACGAGCTCGTCCCCTCCGCAGATGCCGACGCGGTAACGACTGCCCGAGGAATCCTCGTTGCAGGCATACCGTATCTCCGCCGAATATGTGCTCCCGGCCGTTAGCACGACATCCCATGTCACGAACGCATCCTGATCGGTCCAGTCGACGATCATCGGCGGCCTGGCGTCTTCTTCGAAGTATCGAATTGTGCTTCCGTGCACGGCCGCCTCGCTGGCCTGGAAGTCGAGCGTTCCCTGAGATGACACTTCTCCCTCGAAGCGCGGCGGTGCGGAGTCGGAGGACTCGGGCCACTCTCGCATCCACGAGTACGCGCTGGGCCACACCGGATAGCGAATCCGGTTCCAGGTGTAGGGGGCGTCATCGACGGGGAGAAACTCGCAGCGCTCGAAGCGTACGAGAGGAGAGGTGAAGTCGTTATGGCAGTAGAGGAACCTGGACTCCTGACTCTCAAAGCCCCGCAATCGGTGGATCAGCGCCGTGAAGGTGCTGAACAGCGTTCCCGCAAAGACTCGGGCTTTGCTCGCCACCAGTTGGGTGAGCAGCGCCATGACGCTCTCGTCGTTCCTGGGCAGCTGAGCGATCATCTCGCGAATGCTTGCGCACTCGCACAGGTAGCGATCCAGAAAGATCGTTTCACGGAAGTGCTGTCGGATCGGGCCGAAAATCTCCTCGCCGGAAGCGCCGTCGGTACAAATCACGAGCGGATCGTCGCGGTGCATGCGCGAGGCGAGATTCGCCACGATTTCCTCGCCGCTGACGGTGGTCGTGCGCGTGATCTTGTGCTTCGTCAGCTCGTTCCTGAGGAAGTCCCCTCGGCGGACGTGGATGGCATTGAACGACCCGATGCTCGCAGCAATGCGGGCTGCGATCGACAGATATGGCTGCTTCGGTCGCACGCGCTTCATCAGGTCGACGACCTGCCGGCGACGGGCGTCGTCAAGATAGAAGACGTATGAATAGTGGCCCAGTGCCTGGGTGTGAATGTGCAGGTCCGGCGCGTCCTCCTCCTCCTCGCCGAGCGTGTAGACGTACGGCCGCCCGTTGCGGAACCGATGGAAGCGCACGTCGTTGGTTGGCAGGGCGGCGGGAAAGGACAGTACCGATTCGGCCACTGGTGCCCATACGCACTGACGCGCGCCCGGCACGGATATCCAGGTCTTGAAAAGATACTCGTTGGAATAGCGGACTGGGATATCGAAGAGATCCGGAACCAGCATTGGCTCTACGGGGCAGCCGGGGGGCGCGTCCACCTGGGCCCGTCGCGGCAGACGAAAGCGATAGGGCACCAAGGTCCGGCCGGTCAGGTGGGCCAGCACGATGGCGATGTCGAGTGACATCTTGTTGTTGCTGAAGCCGGAATAGTATCCAGGCACGAAGAGCCGCCGCACTGATCATCTCCCCGGGGCGAAGAATCAGAGTGGGTGACAACGGTGGCAGGGGACTCGACTAGTCTAGCTGAGTCCACCCGAGATCGACGGCGGAAATCGCTGAGGGTGGCCATCGAAGTAAAGCGCGGCGAATCGCCCATCCGTCTCGACGTAGTGAAGGAATATCTGTCCCATCGTGTTCCCCGTGAAGCGCTCCCGCCAGTGGTCGGTCTCATACCCCAGGTACACGGCGCCGTCACCCGGCTCCATCTCGACCTTGGCGCCCGGCTGAAACCACAGACTCGCGTTCCCGCCATCTCTGGCTAGGTGAATCGACACGCTTACCTCGCAGCTTCCCCGATCATGATGCCGCACCATGGTGTCTCCGTGAAAGTACACGCGCGCGTAGCTGTAAGTGGGCACGAGGCGGCAGGCGGCGATCGCCTCGATCCTCGGTCGCAGCTCGAGCAACAAGGCGTCCGTCAGCGCAGTGTTCGTTACGCTCGCGGCGGTTGGTATGTGGTTGTCTCTAAAACATTCCCGGCGCCATTGCTGGAGCAGGAGCGTCTTGTGGACGATCCGGGCGAGCGTTGGCTCGAGCAGGCCTTTTGCGCGCAGGTAGCCTTTCTCACGCAGTTCCGGATTCATGGGGCATGTTGTAGAAAAAAACACGGCAGTCGACAAGGGCGGGGCCGAAGCGCGTCGTGCGCTTGCAATGTGTCAGTTGCCCGACGATGCCGCGTGACGGATGGCGCGGGCGAAGAATTCAGGGTCATATTTGTCGTAGGCGTGGATCGCCATCGGCAACTGCCCCTCACAGAGAGCGTGCATTCGCGGCAATCTCGTCTCCCAGGCAAATGCGGCGGCCACGCGCAGACTCGGGAGGGTAAATTGTTGCGATAACTGTCCGAAGAACGCGAAGAACATGTCTTCCGCCCGCTCATTCTTCCTGAACCAGGCAACTTCTTCAGCGAACTCCGCTAGCAATTGCCGGCAGGCGGCAATGCGGCGCAGGCTGAAACCGCCGTTGCCGACGTACGCAGTGATCGTATGCCCACGAATACCGGGATTGTGCGACATACTCAGCACGTATTCAACACCCGTCGGCCAGGGAGCACCGATGTAATCGAAACGGCGCGCCTGCCAGTAAGCCAGATCGTCCCGCACGACATACACATCGTCCTGTATCACCAACATGTACTCGTATTGGGCAAACGTCGCATAAAACTGGTCAGTGAGCAGAAGACGACTGTAGTTTCGCGGTGAATCAAAACAGACATCGGGAAAACGCACGATGGGTTTGCCGTACCGTTTTTCATAGAACGAGGTTTCGAGCGACATCGGCGCAACCAGATGCCAGTCTCCATGCTGCAGCAGGGAGATGGCGCGATCCACGGCCGCCAGGACCTCACCATCCAAGCGAACTCGGTATACCGGCAGCACAATGGCGATCGCGGACGGCAGTGCGCGAAGATCGACACCAGTGCCGAGCGCCCGGCGGGGATCGGACGAGAGGCGGAGTCTGGCTTGCAGCCTAGATTTCCACGCCACATATTGTAAGCGTCTCTGACACACCCGAGCCAGGTGACGGAAGGCCCTCGTGACGGCGTCCTTCGCTCGGTGGTGTTTCAGCAGGTGAGCGGCCACCCTGGCAACACTCGGGATCGGAGCCGCGACCTGATCCGGGACAATCGTCTGCCGAGCGCCCGCCGCGATGAGCCGGTTTTCCAGTGGCACTTGCCTGAACCCCCCCCCCTCAGCTCCGCCAGAGCCTGGGACGGTACGCCCGCGCCGACCAACTCACGCGCCCAGCGCAGGGCGTAATACAGTGGCTTCACAGTCTGGTAGGCACGTGCCTCCGCAATAACTTGACTCCAGTCGATCGTATCCCCGTATCGTCCGCACGTTTGCCCGATATCGCATAGCGTCCTGGCATGGCCGACGAATCGGCCGCCAAACGCAAGATCGAGCGCGATGTGCAGGAGAAGGTCTTCGGGGCTGAACACGAGTGCGGCCACCGACTCGATTTGGGCGGGTCGCGCCCGCCACCAGAAATTGTCGATCGAAATGTGAGCGGCTGGCAGCCGGTCTGCGGGACGAATGTTCAAGAAGTGCGTGCATACGTCGAGCAGAGACATGCGCCTGCCGCTCGGATGCCCGAGGCCGGGATGCCCCGACGGCGACGCGGGCGCCTCTCTCATGCTTTTGAGGAGCGCTTCAACCCGGGCTGCATCGCGTGGTCGAACCAGCAGATCGATTTTCCTCGTCGGTCTCAGTGCTGGAGACGGATAGACGAGGGTTGCCAACGCCGCGCCCTTGAGGACGACGACAGGAACGCTTGCTTCGGAGAACCGCTGGAGCGTCTCCCGGAGCACCTCGCGCTTTTCAATCCAGTGAATCGTTTGGCGGCGATACAGGTGGCGCAGGCACTCCGCGACCGGATCCGGCATCTGGCCGGTTGCATCTGCTTGCCGTAAGCTCGTGTACACCAGCGGAGCCAGGCTCCAACGCTCGACTCCTCGAAGGATCACGTGCCAGTCGGGACCACGTTTCGCCAGATCCCGGACGCGCTCGGTATCGAGATCCCGTCGCACGCAGGCCAAGATGAGGAGAGTTTCCAAAGGCAGCGGTGAAGACATGTTTCGCATCAGCGGTTGCGCAGCAGGCCCGCGACGCGCGCCGCAAGCTGCGTCGCGTCCGCGTCACCCTGCTCGTCCGCAACCAACCAGTCCGGCAACGCGGCGTGAAAGTTGCGGGGGCGCGGCAAATCCGGCGCGGCGATCACCAGGCCGCGCGGATTCAGCAAGCCGCCCACGTAGCCTAAACAAGAGCAGGACAGGATCAACACGTCGGCAGTGGCGAAGTCATCCAAGGCCTCCCTCGGCTCCACGTTAAGCACCACCGTGAGGTTCGGCAGCGCCTTGAATTCCTCGAGCGAATGAGCCGCCGAGTCGAGGATCGAAGGCTCGTAGATGTCAACGAACATTTTCGAAAGGCCCGGGTAAACAGTGCACGGCCTTGACGGCGCCTCCGTGTGCAGTCGCACGACGAAGGAGACGCGCTGCTTGTGAAGCGCGTTCACGACCGCTTCGCAGGCGCGCAGGTAGTACGCGTTCGGGAGGAGCCGCGGGTCTCGTGACAAGACGCGGTCGCCGCGGCGCACATGGATGCATATGCGGATTGGCCCCTCGCGTCGGAAATCGCGATATGGGCTGACCGCGCGCACGGCCAGATAGGCTTCCGGATGCGGGTCGGTGTAGCCGTATGGTTCGTGCGCCCGCAGCAGGACCGGACGTCCGGTCGCCGCTGCGTACCGCCGGTACTGCTCGATCCGCTTCTCGTTCGGGTAGGGGACGAGAAGGCGCTCGCAGCCGTCGAGGTCGAAGTCGTCGGAAGGCAGCGCAAAGAACGAGTTGCAGCGGGCGGCGAAGTCCGGATCGGGACACCCCGCGAGCAGGGGCATGAGTCCCTGGTAGTCGATCTGTCCGAGCGGTGTGTGGACATACTTGATATCGAGCGCCCGCGACAACGCGTAGAGGCCGTAAATGCGCTGTAGCTGGGAGCCGAGGCCATCGCTTGCGTTCTGGTCGTAGGTCACCGCCACATGCCCTTGGGTATCGACTGGGCGGTCGCCGTAGAACGTCGGGTGCGCCGTGGCTTGCCGCGTTCGCGAAGAGTTCGTCGAGCCGGAACCGCCGCCGTGCGAGGGCGATGGGTCGGGACGTGCGAGCCGCCACAGGCCACTCTCGCACGCCCGAGCAAGATGACGGCCCATGATCTTGACGCCATCCCTCGGCCGTCGAGTCAACAGCAGACGAACACCAAGGGCGGTGACGGTCGCGAGCCGAGACGTCGACTGCGCGTCGCACAGGAGTGCTCGACGAGCGGCCGCGGCGATGAGGCGGTCTCCCAGCGGCAGTTGATCAAAGCTTGCTCGCAACGCCATGAGCGCCTGAGACGGCACGCCGGCCCCGACCAGCTCCCGGGCCAGGCGCAGAGAATGGTAGAGCGGCTTCGCCAGATCGTAGGCGCATGCTCGCGCAATCAGCTGGCTCCAATCGATCGCGTCACCGTAACGCCTGCAGGTCTCGCCGATGTCACACAGGGTCCGTACGCAACCCACAAAGGCGTGCGCCGTCAGATGCATCGCAAGGTGCAGGAGCAGATCCTCGTGATCGAAGACCAGCGTGGGCACCGACGCTATATGGACAGGACGCGCGCGCGCCCAAAAGTCCTCGATCGGGACGCCGACGGCCGCTGGCATCTCTTCCTCGCTGCTTGGACCGAAGATGTCGTGGCGTACGTCGAGTAGAGCGTAGCCCTGAGGCTCTCCCACCGGCGCGCCAGGCGCTTCGCGCAGGCTGCGAAATACCGCTTCGACCCGGGCGGGGTCGCGGCGATGCACCAGAAGCTCGATTCTCCGCGTCGGTCTCAAGGTGTGAGACTGGTAGACGAGGGTTGCCAGAGCCGCCCCTCTCAAGACAATGACGGGCACGCTCGCCTCCGCGAACCGGAGGAGAGCCGCACGCAGCAGCTCCCGCTTGGCAACGCCGCGAATCGTGTCCCGGCGGTAGAGGGGTTTGAGGCCTTCCGCCACGGGCCCTGGCACGCAGCCTGATTGGGCACACTGCCTCAGCTGGAGGTAGACCGATGGCACCACGCGCCATCGCTCAGCCTTTCGGACGATCACCGGCCATTCGGGGCAACGCTCCACCAGCTCACGGATGCGCTGGACATCCGGCTCCGGGCGCACGCAGGCCAGGATCAGGGAGTCTTCCAGAGTGAGCGGCGACGACATCCGGATACGTGCGTGCGAAGTGGGTGGACAGTCTCGGCGTCGGCGGGCCAAACTATATCGGCTTGCGGGGCTACGTCCACCGACCTGCGGGCAAGCGGCCGGCCTCGAATGAGCGAATTCCTTCTTCAACTGCGATGGCGCGGCCGATTCGGCAATCGACTCTTTCAATATGCCTACGGCGCGACCTATGCGAGAGTGACGGGCCTCGAGTTCTGGATCCCGGCAGACTGGGAGGGAACGAGGCTGTTCAGGCACCGGCCCCATCGCGTTGTGAAGCACGACGACATTCGGCAGGCTTTAAGCCTGGCTGATGAGGGAGCCGCCTCCGATCTGCAGAAGCTGCGGGCCGTGCAGACGCACTATCCGGACGCGGAGCTCCTGGACGTTGAACTGGCCCCGGATCCGTACGTGAAGCCGGGCCACCCACTGTGCCACGCGAACGGATGCGCCTACAACAATGCGATATTCGCGCGGATGTCCAGAAGCCATCTGAAAGACCTGTGCGAATTCAGCGACGAGGTGATGCGTCTCGAGGCGTACAAGCGGTATTCGGACATGCAGGGTCTGTATGACGTCGCGCATCTGAGACGCGACGATATCAGTGATGCGGAATACAACCGCACACATGTTCAGGGGTACTCCGTCGTGTCGATGGAGTCCTATCGTCGCGCTTTCAGGAAGTTCGGATATTCGGAAGAGTCGATCGAGTGGGTGTCGGATGACTACACCGGCAAATGGCATGTCGGCAGGAAAAGGCGGCTTCGCGGCCGTTGGACTTATCCGACTGGATCGGAATACCTGCCCGGGTTCATGTTCGACTGGCTCAACGACTTCTTGAAGCTGTACTTTGCTCGTACGATCTTTCGCGCGAACTCGTCGTTCAGCTGGTGGGCAGCCATGTTGTCACCGACTGCGAAAGTCTTCAGCCCGGTAATTGACACGAACCACATCTATGGTGTCGACGGAAGGGAGGAAATTAACGTGGATTTCGTCGAGGGCAACCATCCGCACTGGCTGCCACACTGGGTACGTGGAGAATTTGGACGACGGGAAATTGTGCTGGGCGAGTAGAGCAATCTACAACTGGCGCCGCTTGCGCGCCCACATGCGGCGACCGAGGTTCGCGCCCGTGAGGAGAACCGCCACCGGTCATGACCCTGGAGGTCGTCGGCGATGCGCGACTTCGTCACGCCGGTGCGAGGCCAGCTGCGCCCCGAGCGAGACGTACTGGGTGCGACGATGGCGTATCAGATCCACAATGTCAGATTTGCTTCTTGAGCCATTTCCGTGCGCCCCGCAGCAGGCGGCGAGCGTACAGCAGCGGCAGCGGCGCCGCGCTCGAGGGCGCGTAGACGCCGCGCATGTAAGCGGCCGGCGGGAACGCGTGCTCGCGCAGGAGCCGCCAGCGGTCGCGCCACCGCGACAATGTGCGCAAATCGTCGAGCACCACGCCGAGGTGCGTGCGCCGGGTGAGGTACCGCGCGGTTCGCTCGCCTTCCGCGGCGTCGCCCGACGGCAGGTCGGTCCAGACCCACGCCGGGACATTCGTGCCGAACCGGTCGACGGTGCGCTGCAGACTTCGCCGGCAGACCGCAGCCACCTTGCGCGCGCGTACCAGAGCCGTGAACTCCCGCCACTCGTCGTGGGTCAAGCCGCGCGCGATGAGGTCGATGTCGTAGAGCCAGATAAGGTGATCCGAATCGAAATGATGCGCGATGCGATGGACCGCGGCGAGGACGAGCGCGTCGACGCCTGACAGGCCGCGGGCCGATGGGTCGAGCGACGGAACAGGCACCGCTCGACTTGCGAGCTCGTCATAGGTCAGCAAGTCTGCGAACGGCAGAGCGTTGAAGATCTTCCAGTGCACGTCGACCGTATGTACCGGCCGGCCGCCGCGCCGCTTCTCGAATGTCGCTTGCGCGGCGACGAGCTCGCCTGGGATCGCGGGGCAGGGTTCGTAGCCGAGATCGAGCACGATGCGCCGAACCGCGTCGCGTGCGTGCTGCGGCACGAGCAGATCGGTGTCCGACTTCGGGCGTAGATATGGCCGTGCATAGTGGCTGAACGAGAGGTGTGCGCCCTTCAGCAGAAGCGGCAGTACGCCGCCGCACGCCAGCGCACTCAACAGCTGCTTCAGCTCCCCCACTCGCGCGAGTTCCAGAACGAGCGCGCTCCTTGCTCTCGTGCGCAGCAGCGTCCGCAACGCCGCCGGGACATGCTCGCCGTGCGCCAACCGCTCGGCCACAAGCGGCAGCACGCCGTGCTCCGCTGCCCGACGGCAGAACGCCTCCGCATCGACGCTGGATAACGACGCGGCGATATCTCGGTCGCCGCGCATAATGGCTGCGAGAAGCTCGATGTCGGTCATACGGAGGGCGACCACCGGGAACTGACGACGCAGAGACTTGTCCATTTTCTTTTTTTCTCCCCCGGGGGATACCCCCCGGGGGAGAAAAAAAGAAAATGGAACTCCTACCACGGACCATACCTTTGACCCGCACACACGCGAACCCCGGTCTACATAGGCAACACAGCGTAATCCAGGGCATATCACAGGCTTCCGTAGGAAATGCAGTTACTCGAAAAATGAAGCCAGTCGGGGGCCTGGCGGCCCTCTGGGCCTAAGCGGCCGCGCTCGAGAATTGCGATTATTCTCAGCCCCGATGACCGTTGTGGGTCATCGCGACTGAGACGAGACCAGCGGGGCTCGCGGCGCGCTGCGGAGGGGACAAGGAGCACGCC
>Ga0075418_10005899_pt1 | contig 13835 bp, 15 predicted proteins | sample SoiMetdeltSBSDD2_FD_81776 | JGI IMG/M metagenome (GOLD analysis project Ga0075418, IMG submission 81776) | Bulk soil microbial communities from a Populus tree surrounding site in Tennessee, USA - Soil MetaG P. deltoides SBSDD2 | ecosystem: Environmental > Terrestrial > Soil > Tree plantation...
CCTTCCGCCCTCCGCTTCTACGAGCGGCAGAAATTGATCTCCTCTCGCCGGACCGACGGCAACCAGCGCCGGTACGACCGCTCGACGCTGCGCCGGGTCGCGCTCGTCCAGGCCGGGCGCGCGGCGGGAATCCCGCTCACCCGGATCCGCGCCGCGCTCGAGACCCTCCCGTCCGACCGCACCCCGAGTCGGCGCGACTGGGAGCGTCTTTCCCGGGGGTGGCGCAAGGACATCGAGGAGCGCATTGCGACCCTGCAGGCGCTTCACGATCGGCTGAACACCTGCATCGGCTGCGGCTGCCTCTCAATCGACCGCTGCGACCTGCTCAACCCCGACGACGAGGCTGCAACGCTTGGGCCGGGTGCCCACTACTTGCAACGGGACTCAGCGCGCGCTCGACCTCCTCGATCCACTCGAGGTGGAGCTCGAGCAGCCGGCGCAGGAACCCGATGACCAGGAGGAGGTACTTCTCGCGGTGCGGCAGCCTGACCGCACTCTCCTCGGCGTCGTCCAGCCGCGCGGAAATGTCGGCGATGTCCTCCCGAAGCGTCGCAATGCTCTCCCGCGTCACACCCTCGCCTACGAGGTCCGCGATCAACATTCGTCCCAGTGCCTCGCTCTTGAGCGGCGTGAACTCGACGGGCGTACGAGCCCAGGAACGCAGGGCTTCAAGTCCCTTGTCGGTCAGGGTGTAGACCGTCCGCTCCCTCGTGCGGCCCGGCTCCTTGCGGGCCTCGAGGTAGCCGAGACGCGCCAGACGCTTCGGTTCGACGTAGTACTGACTCTCCCCGGCCCAGTCGAGCATGCGACCTCGCCTGGCCATGCGCAGCAGGTCGTGTGCACCCGCGCCGTGACGTCCGACCAGCCCGAGGATCTCGTACGAGAATAGGCTCAGCTCAGCGCTTGACATAGCTACGTTTCATAGTTTATAACTACGAACCATAGCCTACCGGGAAGGGAGGACGAAATGGCGGTGGAGGAGCAGATCGGGAGCGCGAGTCGCTGGGGGCCTCTGTGGGGAGCCCGCCCCGCGGACTGGGCGCTGAGCGAGGACCTGCAGGATCCGACGTACGAGGCCGCGCTACAGCGCGCCCCCCTTGGCGCGGACCGGCGGGTACTGGACATCGGCTGCGGCGCGGGCGCGTTCCTGCGTCTGGTCGAAGAGCGCGGCGGGGAGCCGCACGGGATCGACGCCTCCGACGCGCTGATCGCCTTCGCCCAGGCACGCCTACCGAATGCAGATCTGCGCGTCGGCGAGATGGAGAGCCTGCCGTGGGAGGACCGCACGTTCGACCTCGTCACCGGGTTCAACTCGTTCTTCTTCGCCAACGACATGGTGGCTGCACTGCGCGAGGCTGGCCGCGTGGCGAAGCCTGGTGCTCCGGTTGTGATCCAGGTCTGGGGCTCTCATGAGCGCTGCGACGTCGAAGCGATGAAGCAGATCGCACGGCCGTTCCTCCCCCCTCGCCCACCCCACGCCGCACCCGATCCCGATCTGTCCGCGCCGGGCGCGCTCGAGGCGCTCGCGATCGAGGCCGGTCTCACGCCGGAGAGCGAGTTCGTCACATCCTGGGAGCTCGAGTATCCCGATGCCGAGACGCTCGCCCGCGCGATGGTCGCCGTCGCCGGGCTCGCACTCCTCGCCGGCCCTGAACGCGAGAGCGAGCTGAAGGCTGCGATCGTCGACGGCCTCGCCCCCTACCGCCGCACGGACGGCAGCTATCGATTCTCGAACGAGTACCGGTTCCTGATCGCGCGCGCGTGATCTCACATAACCGCGAGCCCGTACGTTTCAGGCTGCGTGAAGCTCTACGACTACGGCGCGTCCTGCAACTGCTACAAGGCTCGGCTCCTGCTCGCGCACCTCGGCCTCGAGTACGAGCGGGTGCCGGTCGACATCTTCGCCGGCGGGACGTTGACCGACGAGTACGCGCGCATCAACCCGATGCGCACGACTCCGGTGCTGGAGACAAAGGAGGGTTACCTGCCGGAGTCGAACGCGATCCTCGTCTACCTCGCCTCGGGCACGCGGTACCTGACGGACGATCCATGGGAGCGCGCGCAGGTCATGCGCTGGCTCATCTACGAGCAGACCGACGTCGTGTTCATGATCGGCGGCCTGCGTTTCCGCCTGCTGGTCGGACGCTGGACGCCGGAGGACCCCGAGGCCGTGCGCCGGCGGAAGGGCGCGCTCGAGGTGCTCCAGTTGCTGGACGACCACCTGGCCGAGCGGGACTTCCTCGTCGGCGACCGGTACACGATCGCCGACATCGCGGTCTACGGTTACTCACACCGCGCCGAGGAAGCCCAGCTCGACCTCGCGCCGTACCCCCACTTGCGCGAATGGTTCGCGCGGGTGGAGTCGCAGCCGGGATTCATGGAGGACGTGGAGCCCTACCCGGCCAACGCCGGCCCCGGAGCGGGCCAGTCGATCTACGACTGATCCCGCTCTACTTGCGCGATCCTGCCTTCGACCTCGTCGTGGACTAGCGGGTCGAGTTCAGGAAGGTGGACATCTCGCCGAACCGACCGCCCAGAAGCTCCTGGACGGCTCGCGCGCCGTCGGGATCCGGACCGGAAGGCAGCGGCAGCTCGGTCGCAATACGGTCGTAACGAAGAATCTCCGGACCCCCTCGGTTGTGGACTCTTGGCGCGTACCTCGCGGCTGGGAGTCCAAACAGAGGTCAGCCGAAGGCCATCTCGCCGGCGGCCGAGGGCTTCGGCTCTGGCAGGCGGGTCATGCGGAAGGAGTTGAGGAAGCCGAGGGCGCCGGCCAGCAGCGGAACGATCAGAGCGATCTGCAGCGCATAGTCACGCGCATCGGTGTTGATGCGGAGGATCTCCGCTTGCACGTCGGCGGGCTGTCCCTCGAGCTGCTGTTCGAGCGCAGTGTTGCTCATGACCTCGGCGTCGTCCTCGAGTGCGGTCGCGACCTGCTCCTTCTCGCCCGGCACGAGGACCGTGCTGTCGTTCGCCATGTTGGTGAAAGTGAGCGACAGAACGGCGAGCATGATCGCGCCGGCGAAGGCGAGACCGAACGAGAGCCCGAACGAGCCGGCTGCAGAGTTCACACCGGCGGCCTCGCTCGCCCGCTCCTCGGAGATCGGCGAGAGTGTGTAGTTGTTCAGCTGCGAGACCATGAGCCCGAGACCGGCCCCGGCGACGAGGAGTGGGCCAACGAGCCACCAGCCGGAGTCGGCACGCGGAACGATCGGGAGCAGAATCGCCACCCCGACCGTCAGCAGCCCGAATCCAATCTGGATGAGCCTGCTGGGACGGCGCTTCCCGGCTCTCCTTCCCGCCAGCAAAGCGACCGCGAACATGGTGAGCGACAGTGGCGCAATCGACAGCCCCGCCTCGAGCGCGTTGTACTCGAACACCATCTGGAGGTAGATCGGCAGCGCGATCATCAGGCCGCCGAGCGAGATCTGCTGAAGCGCCTGCTGCGAGATGCCGATCGCGAACACCTTCGATTTGAACAGGCCCGGATCGATCAGGGCCGGCTTCCCTTCTTTCTTGCGCCGGCGCAGCCAGAAGACGAAGGCGGTGAGGGCGGCCAGTCCGAAGCAGATCGTCGCGACCACCCAGTCTCCGCCCTCCTGCCAGATCAGGATTCCGAGGACGACGCCGCCCATCCCGATGACGGACAGAACCGCGCCGACGATGTCGATTTTGCGCTCGCCTGTATACGGGACGTCCTTGACGAGCCTCACGCCGACAAGCACGACCGCGATGATCACCACCTCGAGCCCGAAGCCGACACGCCAGGACAGGTAGGTCGTGATGAACCCGCCCAGCAGCGGTCCCACGGCGGCGGCGATGGCCGCGGATGCGCCCACGAGCGCGTAGGCTCGCCTTTGCGCTGCGCCTTCGAAGTTACCGTGGATCAGCGACTGCATGGCCGGCAGCAACAGCGACGCGCCGATGCCGCCGAGGATCGCCCAGCAGATAATGATCGTGGTCAGATCCTGGGCGAACACCATCGACAGCGCGCCGATCGCGTAGCCGAGCAACCCGAGAATGTAGGCCTTCTTGCGCCCGATCAGGTCGCCGATCTTGCTGCTCAGCAGGATGAACGCGGCGGAGACGAGGGCTTCTAGGGCGATCGCCGACTGCACGCCGCTCGCGGTCGTGTCCAGATCCCTGACGACCGCCGAAATGGAGACGTTCATCAGCGACGTGTCGACGACGAGCACGAACATCGCCATCGCCAGGAGGATCGCGAGCTTGGAACTCCCCGACGCGGGAGCCTCGGCGGCGGCGGCCGTCGACGTCACTCTCGAAGGCTCGCAGAGGAAGACGACGTCCTCCTCAGCCGAATGGGGTGATTGGTCGTCCGCTCGACGGCGTCTCGCGCAGGGGGCGTGCCGTTACGCAGCGCCGGAGCAGTGAGCAACGAACCGGAGCAGTGTGGCGGCGAAGCGGTCCGGTTCGACGAGGTGGACGAAGTGCCCAGCGTCTGACCACTCCTCCAGGTGGAAGTCGGTCAGCCTCTCGAAGCGCTCGCGCTCGCCCTCGGTCGCCGGGCGACCGAAGACGCCCAGACCGGGCACCTGGACCCGCGGGATCAGCGAGTCAGCCCACGCCTGGGAGCTCCGCGGGATCGTCCTCCATCAGCTGCGCCCAGTAGCCGACGACGACGTCCTGCTGCACGACGTGCGTGTCCAGCACGAGCGAGCGCTCGGGCTCCGGGATGCGGTCGAGCGCGAGGCTGCGCTCGAACTGCTGCCATGCATGCGCGAACCCCGGTCCGCGCAGCGCCGGCGCGAGCCGTTGCACGAGCTCGGCGAACGGCGCGAGCTCCGGCCCCTGGTCGATGACCACCAATCCTCGCGTCGGATAGACGGCCGCATAGATCACGGCGAGGCCGCCCGACATCGAATGCCCGACGACGATCGGCCGCTCGAGGTCCAGCGACACCACGAGGTCGTGGACGGCGTCGGCGACCTCTTCCAAGGGAGCCGGTGCGCCGGCGCTCTCTCCGTGGGCGGGCAGGTCGACGGCGATGGTTCGGACGGAGCCGCCCAGCCGCTCGACAATCGGCCGCCACGTGCGGCGGTCGAAGGTCAGACCATGGAGGAGGACGACCGCCATGCCGTCCCCCTCATCGTCGTAGGCAAGTCGCGTGGTCAGGTGAGTTGCTGCGGACATGAGTCCCTCCGATGATCGGTGTACACTTATGTAACGATGTAACGTAACAGTGTTACATTAGAGTGTCAAGCGATGGGACGTCCGAAGCAACACGACGAGCAGACGGCCGCGGCACTCCTCGACGCAGCCGAGCGCGCGATCGCCGAGCGGGGCGTCGATGCCCTCTCGCTCCGGGACCTCGCTAGGCAAGCGGGAACCACGACGCGCGCCGTCTACAGCCTGTTCGGCTCGAAGGAGCAGCTGCTCGGAGCGCTCGGAGTCCGGGCGTTCGAGTTCCTCGAGGACGGTCTGGAAGAGGTGCCCGTGACTGCCGACCCGCGCCAGGACTTGGTCGAGGCGGCGCTCATGTTCAGAGGCTTTGCACTCGGACACCCGGCGCTGTTCTCGATCGCCTTCCATCGCGTCGATCCGACGATCTGGCCTCGCTTCCAGACGGCGGCCATGGACACACTCGCCGTCCTCTACCGACGGTTCGAACCGCTGGCAGGACGGGACCTACTCGGCGGTCGCAGCGTCTCCGAGGCCGCTTGGCAATTCCACGCGCTCTGCGAGGGGCTTGCGGCACTCGAGCTTCGCGGGACGCCGCTCGGCGGCGAGCCCGAGATGCTCTGGCGCGACGCCATCCACGCACTCGTAACGGGGTTCGAAAATGCCAAAGCCTCCGCTGGGGAGGCTTTGGCGTAGCAGACCTATAAGCCGGATTCTGTCGAGGGTGACCATCCATCTAGGCCGCCGCTCTCGCGACGGCTCGAGCGGCCTACCCGGCCCCTGGGGCGGGCTACCTCGGCGGGGCCTGTTCGCCTTGCACCGGACGGGGTTTGGCGAGCCGCCGTGTCACCACGACGCTGGTGGGCTCTTACCCCACCTTTTCACCCTTGCCCCCGGCGTCTCCGGAGTTGCGTTACGCCGTTGGCGGTCTCCTTTCTGTGCCACTTTCCGTCGGCTTTCGCCGCCTGGGATTTCCCCAGCGTCCTGCCCTGCGGTGTCCGGACTTTCCTCGAGCCCACGCTGTCTTGGGGCCCGCGGTCACCCGGTCTGCACATCGAATTGTAGCCGCGGCCGCGTCGTTTTCCTGCCTCGAGCATGGAGAACGGGAAGCTCTCCCGCCGAATCGGCGGCGCGGTCGAGGGGTAGCTCAGCCGGCAGGCAGCCCCAGCTTCAACTGCACCATCGAGCTCTCTGCAGATCCCAGCGTCGAGCCACACTCCGGGCAGCGGATCCCACCGAGCATCCGCATGACGAACTCCCCGCACACGAGGCACTCGAGGCTGGCGCCACGAGCGAGCGCCGCCAACTCCTGGTCGAGCGTGCGAAACAGGGGGGCGACGTCGGTCACACGACCATCCTGAAGACGCCGACGACCTTGCCCAGCACCTGGACGTACTCCGGGAACATCGGCACGAGCGCGTCGTTCTCGGGCTGGAGTCGGATGCGGCCGTTCTCCCGAAAGAACCGCTTCACGGTCGCCTCGTCGGCCGCCTCGTCCTCGCCCGCGAGCGCGGCGACGATCTCGCCGTTCTGGGCATCCTGCTGCCGGCGCACGACGACGAAGTCGCCGTCGAGGATCCCCGCGTTGATCATCGATTCGCCGCGGACGCGTAGGAGAAACTCCTCCCCACTGCGCGCCAGGGGCTCGGGCACGGCCAGGTAGTCCTCGACGTTCTGCTCGGCCAGGAGTGGGCCGCCGGCCGCGATCTGCCCGACCAGCGGAAGCCGATGCACGTCAGGCTCGCGCTCGGGCGTCGCCTCGCGCCGATGAGGCGCCAGCAGCTCCAGCGCGCGCGGCTTGGTCGGGTCACGGCGGAGCATTCCCGCCCGTTCCAGGTTGGCCAGGTGCGCGTGCACGGTGGACGGCGAGGCCAGGCCGACCTCCTGTCCGATCTCGCGCACGGTGGGTGGATAGCCGTGCGCCTCGACGTAGCGCACGAGGAACTCCCAGATCTCTCGTTGCCGCTCGGTCAGCATGCCGTCTCCTTGGTCGCGAACATGTGTTCGCCTCACAAGGTAGCGTGGGCTGCGGACGGCGTCAAGACGCCGCCCGCAACCTTGCCGAGCTTAGGACTCGGGATTGCCCTTGAAGAGGGCGAATGCCGCGCCGGTGGGATCCTGAAGGACGGCGAAGCGTCCGACGTTCGGGATGTCCGTAGGCGGCATGTGGACGGTCGCGCCGAGCTCCTTCGCCTTACCGGTGGTCCCATCCACGTCCTCGGTCCCCAGGTAGACGAGCCAGTTCGGCGGGACGTTGTTCGACTTCATGTCCTCGGTGAGTGGCATGCAGCCACCCGCATCGCCGCCCCCGGGGCGCTCGAAGATCGAGTAGACCATTCCGCCGCCCATGTCCATGTCGCGGGATTTCCAGCCGAAGATGTCGCCGTAGAACTTTTTCGCACCGTCGACGTCGCTCGTCGCCAACTCGTCCCAGGCGAAAGTGCCCTCGGCCGGAGGGCCCTCCGGCGCACTCGACGAGGCGAACGCCGAGATCACCGCGCCTTGCGGATCGGCGAAGATGACGAAGCGTCCGACCTCCGGAATGTCGTCGGGGCCGTAGTAGATCGTTCCGCCCCCGGCCTTGACCTTCTCAGCCGTCTGGTCGGCGTCCTCGACCGCGACATGGCCAAGCCAGTGCGAGGGAGAACCGCCCTGCGACGCGCCGAAGCCGCCGTGCATCTGGCCGTCGTTCTTGATCATCGGATACTTCTGGTCACCCACGTCCACCGCGTCGACCTCCCAGCCGAGCAGCTCCGTGTAGAAGCTCTTTGCCTTCTCGACGTCGCCCGACATGTGGTCGTGCCAGACGAACTTGCCGAGGATTGTCTGCGTCTGCGTGCTCATATACCTACCTCCCCGTCGTTTCCCCCGACGCTAGCGAAAGCGTGGGTCCAGCGGTGCCTCCGGCTTGTTGGCCGGAGGTGAACAACTGGTAAGGGACGTCGTTAAGTGCGCTGGAGAGGACTTGAACCTCCACGGCCCATCGGGCCACAAGGCCCTCAACCTTGCGCGTCTACCAATTCCGCCACCAGCGCGTGGGGGGAAGAAAGTGTAGCGACGGCCCGTCTTGTGTTTGACCACCGGACGAAGGAGATCATGGTGTACGAACAGCCTTCACTCCACCTGGAGCTCGCCAAGCTCAAGCACAAGGATTACGAACTCGAGGCCGAGCGGGCCCGCCTCGCAGCGCACGTCGAGCGAACCCCCTCGGAGGGGCTCGCAGTGATCAAGAGCGCAGTCTCGGGACTGCGCAGCGCTCTTTCGCGGCGCCGCCCCGAGGCCGCCCCCGCACCGCGTTCGCAGCCGGCCGTCTAGACCGTTCTTTCCGTGCCCAAGAGAGGCGGGCGCTGCGGCCCGCCTTCTTGGGTTGTCGCTACTTCGTCCTCGTCCCGAAGTCGGCGGTCACGATCGTCACCGTCAGACCGCGGAACACACCGGGCGCCGAGTCGAACTGCTTGGCAGAGAGGCCGATCTGCCGCCAGCGGCGGTCGAGCAGGTTCTTGCGGTGCGGCGGGCTGTTCATCCACATCGTCACGGCGCTCTCCGGGCTGAGGGTGCCTGACGACCAGAGCAGGTTCTCGCCGACGCTCCAGTAGCGGTAGCCGTGGGAGCCGTAGTAGCCCTCCACCCGCTTCCAGAAGCTCGTTCCGTCGACCGAGTCGTGGCTGAAGTAGCCGTGCGTGCCCATCTCGGACGAGTGCTGGCCGGCTGCGAATGTCAGCGGGCGGACGAGCCGGAGGGGACGCAGTCCATGCTGCGCTCGAACCGCGTTGATCGCGGCCACCACGGTGCGGGCGGCGAGCCCGCGGTTCGTGCCCTGGGCGACGGCCGTGGGCACGGCGACGGCAGCCGTGGCAGCGAGCAGGGCGAGGACCCGCAGCACGGCGAAGAGCATCCGTTACGCAGGCGGCGATGTCTATAGGCCGACCGGCCCATTTTTCGCCGAGCGCAGTCCCACGTACTTACGGCCCTGGTGTACTGGGCGCGATGTCGGGTTCGGGCTGCGGAAGCAGAAGCACCCTCCGCGTCCAGCGGGGCATCCACCAGTTCCATCGTCCGAACAGCGCCATCAGCGACGGGACGAGCAGGGCGCGTATGACGGTGGCGTCGAAGATGATTCCTGCCGCGAGGCCGATGGCGAACGGCTTGATCTCGTACCCGGGGCTGGAGGAAAGGACGAGGAAGGCGAAGGCGAGAACCGCCGCGCCGCTGGTGACGAGCTTCCCGGTGCGGGCGAGACCGAGCTCGATCGAGCGCTTGGTGTCACCGGTCTCGTCGTAGGCCTCGCGCATACGCGAGAGCATGAACACCTCGTAGTCCATCGACAGTCCGAACAGGAAGGCGAAGATCATCAGCGGGATCCAGGCCGGGATCGACTGGGTCGCGTCGATGTTCCACAGCGACGAGCCGTAGCCCCACTGGAAGATGAAGACGACGATGCCGAAGGCAGCCGTCAGCGACAGGAGGTTGAGCAGCACTGCCTTGAGGGCGAGCACGATCGAGCGGAATGCCCGTGCGAGCAGGATGAAGGTCAAAACGAGCACGAACAGGAGCAGGTAGGGGAAGTTCTCGTAGATCGCGTTGGTGAAGTCGCGGTCGATCGCCGGGGTGCCGCCCAGGCTGCCCGCGCTGCCCTGGAGCGAGGCGTTGACCCGATCGATCACCCCCTGGATGCCGGGGGCGGAGCCGTCGATCGCCGGGAAGGCCAGCACGAGCGAGTCCGCGCCGCGGCGCCAGTCCTGCGGCGCGACCGCGGCCGCGACGCCGGGCACCTCGCGGACCTTGGCGGCGATCTCGTCGGCGTCGCCGTTTCGCTCGACGAGGATGTCGAAGGGCTTCATCACGCCCGGGCTGATGCCGGCGGCTGCCAGCTGATCGCGCCCCGTGATCGCCGTTCCGCTGCCCGGGAAGTTCTTCAGCTGTGCCTCCCCGGCGTTCAGGCGCGTGCCCACGCCGACCAGCACCGCGACGATCGCGAGCCCGACGAGCACGATCGGCACCGGGTGTCGAAGCACGAAGCGCGCCCACCGCCCCCAGCGGCCCTCCTCGGGATGGCCGCGGTCGAGGAAGCGCTTGGGCAGCAGGCGCACGCTGTTGATGCGCGTCCCGAGCACGGCCAGCAGGGCCGGCAAGAGCGTGATCGCGGCGACGACGGAAACGGCGGGAATGAGCATGCCGCCGATCCCCATCGAGCGGATGAAGGGCAAGGGCAAGACGACCATGGACAGAAGCCCGACCGCGACGGTCGTGCCCGAGACGATCACCGATCGGCCCGCGTGGGTCATCGTCTCCACCAGCGCCGTCTCCACGTCCTCGCCCTCGCGCAGCTCGTCGCGGAAGCGGAAGATCATCAGCAAGGCGTAGTCGATGGCCACGCCCAGGCCGACCAGGGCGATCAGGAACTGGACGATGATCGAGACGTTCGTGACATAGGTGAGCGCCCACACGAGCGTGAACGTGTTCAAGATCGATGAGAGCGCGACCGCGAGCGGCATCAGGACGGCCGGCAGCGTTCCGAAGACGAACAGCAGGATGATCAGGGCGCCCAGGCCGCCGATGAACGCCTCCAGGAGCACGCTGGGCGCGCCGGAGCCGCCGTGCGAGCTTGCCTCCGAGAGCGGATCGTGACCGGTGACGTTGACGCTGATTCCGGGCGGCAACCCCGCGGCCGCCGCCCGCCGCGTCTCCTTGGCGTGGCTCTTGGTGTTGAACTTGGACAGGCCCGGCGGGTAGATCTCCATGAAGGTCGTGTGCCCGTCGCGAGAGACGAACCCGCGGTTGCCGGTGGAGAAGTACGAGCTCGTGAGCGACCCCGGGTTCGCCGTGGCCGCGCGTTGCATCGCCGCGCGGATCGCCTCGCTCTTCGTCGCGTCACCCTTCGTCTCGAACACGACGACGTTCGGCGGTCGGCGACCGACCCCGAACGCCTTCAGCGTCCGCTGGCTGGTCTCGTACCCGGACTTGCCCGGCACCGAGAAGCCCTGGTACCAGCGCTTGGACACCTTGGCGGCGGCGAAGCCGCCAAAGAACGTGAGCACGATCCACACGGCAATGACGGGCCAGCGGTGACGGGTGGTGAAGTGGGCGAGGCGAGCAAGCATCTCTTGGGTCTACGAACGACGCCCGTCCAAAAGGACTTCCCAGCGCTCGACGCTGATCGGCATCAGCATCCCGGTCTTCGCCCAGACATCCTCCGCGAGGCGCGTGCGCACCGCCTCCTCCGAGTCGGCTGCGACGATCTCGATGACCTCGCGGTCGCCCTCGAGCGGGCCGCCCAACACGACGAATCCGTCATCCACGAGCGCGTCCATGAAACGGGCGTGCTCGTCGAAGCCGGCCTGCTCGCGCATGTCACGCGACCAGTCCCAGGGGCCTCCACGGGCGCGCCGAACGACGAAGTGGGCCATGGCCCGAGGCTACCGACCGCGTCTGTGAAGATGTGGTGAATGCCGATCTACGGCCGGCGAGGACGTTTTCGTCGGGCAGCCGGACGAGTCAGCAGCCGCTCGAAGCCATCGAGGATCAGGTCGAGCCCGAGCTCGAACGAGTTCCCGTCGTCGTGCGGCTCCAGGTGCTGCTGCACGTGCTCCCAGAGATCCGGGTACTGCTCTTTCGGGAAGTTGCGGAGGAACCCCTCTGCTGCCTCGGCGAGTGTCTCCTCGTCCATGTGGAAGTTGACCTGCTGGAGCGTGAACCCGACGACGTAGCCCTCGAACGTGTGGTACGCGTGGTAGGTCACCTCCTTCGGGAAGCCCGCCTCGCGAAACCTGGCCAGCACCGTGTCCGCGTAGGCCATCCGCGGGGTGCCACTGCCGCTCCGCCACCAGAGGCCGGCGACCCAGCCGTGGCGAAAGAGCGTGTCGTGGACGGAGATGGCGCAGCGCCGCAGGCCAGCCCGCCAGTCCGGCTCGTCCGCGGCCAGGTCGAACTCCTGCGTGACCAGGTCGACAGCGCCGGAGAGCACGTCGTCCTTGTTCCGGACGTGGTTGTAGAGGGACATCGCCTCCACGCCGAGCTGCTGGCCCAGCTTCCGCATCGTCACCGCCTCGATCCCACCCTGGTCGGCGAGCTTGACCGCCGCGCGCAGGATGCGGTCGCGGGTGAGTGGACGGGGCTTGACAGACTTACGTTGTATGTCTACCTTACGTTGTATGTTTACAGTGTACGGAAAAGGAGCGCTTCAATGAAAGCAGTCATGCAAGACGACTCTGCTACCAGGAGAAGGGACACGCGCGCGGCAAGGTCATCCCGGTCGTCTGAGTTGTTCGCATAGCGGCGGCGTGACACGATCGGCGGGTGGCCGCGCCGTCCGCTCAGCCGTCGATGAGCGCGTCGGCGTACCTGCGGCTGGTCGCCGTCGGCGCGCTCATCGGCATGCCGGCCGCCGTGGTCGCGGCACTGTTCCTCGCGTTCGTCCACGACCTCGAACACTGGCTCTGGCATGACATCCCGGAGGCGATCGGCGTCTCCTCGCCGCCCTGGTACCTCGTCATCGGTCTCCCGGTCGCCGGCGCATGCATAGTCCTCATCGCCCGCCGGTTGCTGCCGGGGGACGGCGGACATCCGCCGCTCCAGGGAATCGGCGGCGGACCCGTCCCCGTCTCGCACGCGCCGGGTATCGCCCTCGCAGCCATCGGAACCCTGTCCTTCGGGGCCGTCCTCGGGCCGGAGGCTCCGCTGATCGCCCTCGGGGCCGTAGTCGGCATGGTCTTCACCTACATCGGGCAGATCGACGAGAAGGGCAAGGCGGTGCTCGCTACGGCCGGGTCGTTCTCGGCGATCTCGGCGCTGTTCGGCGGGCCGCTCGTCGGCGGGATGATGATGGTCGAGAGCGGACTGGCCATGGGCACGGCGCTCCTGGCCGTGCTGCTTCCGGGGTTCGTCGCCGCCGCGATCGGCTACGTCCTCTTCATCGGGTTCGGCGATTGGGGCGGACTCGCGTCGCAGGGCCTCGCGGTACCGAGCTTGCCGGGTTACCACGGAACGCACATCTACGACCTGATCATCGCGGTGTTCGTCGGCGTGATCACCGCCCTAATCGTCGCCGCGATACGCCGGTCGGCGGGCGAATTCGCCAAGGAGGGGCCACGCCGGCTGGGACTGCCCGTCCTTCTCATCGGGGGCGGGCTCGCCGTTGGATTGATCGCGCAAGCGGCGGAATGGCTCGGAGCCGACTCGCAGGACGTGCTCTTCTCCGGGCAGTCGGCCATCCCCGATGTCGCGGCGACGACCTCGGCCTGGATCCTTCTCTTGCTGCTGGGCGCGAAAGGGCTCGCCTATCTCGTCAGCCTCGGCTGCGGGTTCCGCGGCGGGCCGGTGTTCCCGGCGATCTTCGTCGGCATCGCAGTGGCCGAATTCCCGCACGCATGGTTCGACATCTCCCCCACACTCGCTGTCGCGGCGGGCGCCGCCGCCGGGATGGCGGCGGGGACGCGCCTGCTGATTACCTCCGTCCTATTCGCCGCGTTGCTCGTCGGCACTGCCGGAATCGACGCGACACCGGCCGCCGTGCTCGCCGCGGCCGCCGCCTGGCTGACGATGCAAGGGGTCGACCGGCGGGCCGCGCTGAAGCAGGGCGTGGCCGGGATCACGGCACGAAGTCCGACTGCGCCGAGTCGATCAGAGTGAGGACGCGAGCCGAGCGGCGTCGGTCTTCGAGTCCGCGCCCTGAAGCAGGAACGCCATCGCGTCCATTC
>Ga0075418_10005900_pt1 | contig 13835 bp, 8 predicted proteins | sample SoiMetdeltSBSDD2_FD_81776 | JGI IMG/M metagenome (GOLD analysis project Ga0075418, IMG submission 81776) | Bulk soil microbial communities from a Populus tree surrounding site in Tennessee, USA - Soil MetaG P. deltoides SBSDD2 | ecosystem: Environmental > Terrestrial > Soil > Tree plantation...
CCGTAGAGGCGGCCGTCGCGAAGGACGGGCGTCCAGGGACCGAGTCCATCTTCCCAGCCGACCATCGCGGGCTGTTTGTCGAGATGGCCGTACATCAGAACGGTGGATGACGGATCGCCATCGATCTCCATGAAGATCACGGGCGTTCGGTCTTCGAGCTCGTGGACCTCGAGCGTGAGCCCTTGAATGCCTTGTGCTTCGACCCATTTCCTCGCGAGCGCAACTGCCTGATGCATATGCCCGTTGCGGCGCCAGTCGGGATCGAATAGAGGCGACTGGTTAGGGATTCGGATGTATTGCTCGAGGGTGGGAACGATCGACGAAGTCCAGTGGTCGTCGACGAAAAGGCGGTTCTGATCGGCGTTCATCGCGACGGCGGAGAATAGCATCGAAGACCCGTTTCATGCGATGATCTCCATAAGTCCGGAAAATCAGTCGAATTTAAGATACTCTTGGTTCCGCTTCGGGTGTCGGGGAGGAAGAATATCTTTCAATCAATTCACCTCCGCGGCAGAAACTGTGGTAACTTGAAATGGGTCTAAAATCCGCTAATCTGCAACGATCCGCCGAGCGAATACGCGAGGGAAAGGCACCCGTGCTGGAACACAACGCGAATGATGTTCCCAACGGTGGTTCTCGCAATCGAAGCGAGAAGCCCCAGCAGCCGCCTCGCACGACGGACGAGCCGATTCTTCCGGCGCCGCCTTCGCCCGCGGCGGACGACGTCGAGACCCTTTACATCGAGCATCGCAGCCTTCTGCTCTATGTCGCCTGCCGGAAGTTTCGCATCGGGGAGAGCGACGCCGAGAACCTGATCCAGGAAGTCTTCCTCTCGTTCCTGCAGACGGGGACGAAGATCGACAACGTACGCGCGTGGCTCGTCGCGGCAATGTGTAATGCGAGCCGGCATTATTGGCGCGCGCAGGGACGTGTCGAGTCGCTGCCCGAGGATTTCAATGATCACAGCGATCCCGGCTCGCACGGACTCGCCGATCAGTTCGCGATGAAGATGACCGTGCGTCAGGCGCTCGACTATCTGCAGCCGCGGTGCCGCGAGACGCTCTGGCTTCACTATTTCGAAGGGCGCTCGGCGGGCGATGTGGCGCGCGAGTTGGAAACGACGAACCGCTACGCGGAGAAGCTGATCCACAACTGTCTGAAGCGTGTTCGTGAGATCTACATGAACATCACAGCCGTGAACAAGTGAGCGCACCGATGATGGCCGAGCGGCATTACGACGACGAAGCGCTGATTTCCCTCATCGAGACGGGCCGTACCGGCGCCGACGTGCATCTCCCCTCGTGCAAAACCTGCCGCGAGAAGCTCGACTCGTTCCGCGATCTCTCGGGCATCCTTCACGATGCCTCGGTCTGGGATCGCAAATTGCTCAACGAAGAGCCCGTCCCCTCGACCATCGCCAACCTCCGCGCCTTCGCCGATCGCATGACCGCCGAAGACACCCGCGCCGAGGCCTACCTCAACGACCTCCTCGCCGGCCCGCGCGAAGAATGGATGCCGCGACTGCAGCAGCACCCCGAGTACCGCACGGCGGGGGTAGTGAGGAAGTTGATCGCGGCGGTGTCGCGCGCGGTCGACACGATGCCGCCCGATGCGGTCGAGATCACGCGCCTCGCGACCGAGATCGCCGATCACGTTGCGCCAACGATGCGCGCGTCGGACGAGACCGCAAAACTTCGTGGTGCCGCCTGGAGAGAGCGTGCGTTCGCGCTTCTGTATACCGGTGCATTTCCCGAGGCGCTTCTCGCAGTGGAACGTGCGGATGCTGAATTCTCGCGCTGCATCGTGGACGAATTCGACCGGGCCAGGGTCGGCGTGGTGAAGAGCTTGATCCTCCGCGCGTTCGAGAAATTCGACGACGCGCAGCCGGTCGTCAGCAGGAGCGCCGCATTATTCCAACTGTACGGCGACCTGGAGCGGACCGCTTCTGCGACGATGGCGCAGGCGCATTTGCTTTTCAGCCGAAGCGATTTCGAAGGCGCGAACAAGATCCTGACGGTTCTCGAGCTTCGTCTGCGCGAGTCCGGCAACGTCGAGACACACGCCCGTGTGCTCGCGAATCTCGGATACGCCGCGCGGAAGATGGGCAACGTGGACCGAGCGGTTCAGTATTACGATCTCTCGACCCAAATTTTCGATGTCCTCGGCATTACGACCGAGCTCAATCGAAACCGTCTGAACGCCGCGGTCATCCTCGCGGAGGCGGGTCGACTGCCAGACGCTCAGAGCCGCTTCGAAACCGTTCTCGCTGATTTCGACAGTCAGGGCATGACGGAAGAAGCGACACTCGCGCGACTCGACATCGCCGAAATCCTTCTCGCTCAGGAACGTTTCGTTGAGGTCGAGGCGCTGTGTCAGGCTGCGATGCGGTCTCTCGAGCGCGCGGGTCTCGAATACACGTCACGAGCACTCACTGCATTGGCGTTCATGCGCGAGGCGGCAGGCAAGCGGACCGTTACACAAAACCTCGTGCGTGGCGTTCGCGATTACATCAAGAAACTTCCTTCGCAACCGACGCTCCAGTTCGCTTTCGGGCCTAAATAGAAAAGTCGCGCGGCCGGTGGCCTCACGTTTTTTTCGATCGGAGGGGTAGGGATTCGTTCGCCAGAATCACTCCTCCTGTTAAGGGCGCGCCCTCCCGATATCACAGCCTAGGAGGGCGCAATGAAGTCGAATCGCCGGTATCTGAGCGTCGTGGCGCTCGCGTTGGTCTTTTTTCTATCTATTTCTCCGTCCATCGCGGCGGCGCCTCGCAACGACGATCCCGGTCTTCGCGATCGCATCGTTCGAGTGATCAAGAAGATCCAAAAGATCTTTACGATCGTTTCGACAGACGACGACTATCCGTCGCCCCCCAAACCCTAACCCGCAACCCCACCTCCACCCGCCCGTACAATACCCCGCACCTTTGCGTGAGGTCGGGGTATGACGGACATTTTGGCGGTTCGGGATGTGCGGAAGACGTTTGGAGTCGTCCGGGCGGTGGATGGAGTGTCGTTCACGGTTCGCCGCGGGACGATCACTGGGCTGCTCGGGCGCAATGGAGCGGGGAAGACGACGACGATCCGGATGATCACCGGCATCTTCATGCCGGACTCGGGATCGATCGAGTGGCACGGCGGAACGGACGGGCGTCCGTTCGGCGATCGCATCGGGTATCTGCCGGAGGAGCGCGGGCTCTACAAGCAGATGCGCGTCGGCGAGCTGCTGTTGTTCCTCGCTGAAATCAAGGGCTGCAGGCCGGCCGACGTGCGCGGAAAAGTCGACGGCTGGCTGGAGCGCTTCGAGCTGACCGACAAGCGCAACGCGAAGGTCGAGGAGCTGTCGAAGGGCAATCAGCAGAAGGTCCAGCTCATCGGCACGCTGCTCCACGATCCCGATCTCATCATCCTCGATGAGCCGCAGTCGGGACTCGATCCCGTGAATGCGGTCCTCGTCCGCAATCTGCTCCAGGATCTGCGCCACGAAGGCAAAACGATTCTGCTCTCGACGCACATGATGGCCGAGGCGGAGAAGATGGCGGATGAGCTCATGCTGATTCATCGCGGGAAGGTCGTCCTGGAAGGAACGCTCGACGAAGTGCGCGCATCGTTCGGCAAGAACACGCTGCACCTCGAATTCGACGGAGACGGCGCGTTTCTCGAAACCCTTCCGCAGGTCCGCCGCGCATCGATCGTGAACAATGCCGCGGAGCTCAGTCTCGCCGAAGGGGCTGATCCGCAGGACATCCTCCGCGAGGCGATGAACCGCGTGCGTATCCGCCGCTTCGAGCTCGCCGCGCCCTCGCTCGAGCAGATCTTCATCGAAAAAGTGGGCGAGGAGACGCTGCTGCACGAGGAGGTCGCGCGATGAAGAAGATGCTCGCAGTCCTGAAACGGGAGTATCTCCAGACCGTCCGCCGGAAGATGTTCATGATCATGACGCTGCTCATGCCGCTGCTGATGGCGGGAGCGATCTTCATCCCGACGCTGATGATCGAGCGCGGCATGGGCCTGAAAAGGATTGCAGTGATCGACGGCAGCGGTCAGCTTCGCGATGCCTTCTTCGAGCCGGAAACGAAAAACGAAGAAGCGGACATCGAGCTCGGAGCCAAGCGCCGCGATCTCCCCCAACAGATCGCGACCGAATACGTACCGGCAGCGAACGCGAAACTCGACGACACGGCGAAGCCATACCTCGAGCGCCTGAAGCTGGACAAAGGCGCGAACAAAGTCGACGGTGTGTTTCTCATCCCCACCGACGCGCTGACCTCGCCCAAGGCGCAGCTGCGTTACTTCAGCCGCTCGGCGACCGACTTCGTCACGCAGGGCCGCTTGTCGTCGCGCGTCAATCGCGCTGTTCAGCAGTACCGTCTCGCGAAGCGCGGCATCACGGCGAATGAAGCAGACGAGCTTCTCAAGGATCTCGACGTCGAGTCCGTGCAATTGTCGAAGACCGGCGAACAGAAGAAAGGCGGGGCCGCGAATTTCCTCGTCGGATTCGTGCTCACCGCGCTGCTGATCATTCCGTCCTTCGTCTACGGCCTCGAAATCATGCGCGGCATCATCCAGGAGAAAAACGATCGTGTCGTCGAAGTCCTCGTCTCCTCGATGTCGCCCTCGGAGCTTCTCGTCGGAAAGATTCTCGGCGTCGCCGCGGTCGGTCTCACGCAAATCACCGTCTGGTTCGTGATGTCCACCGCTCTCGGCACGTATGCCGGCGCGATGGCGGCGTTCGGAGGCATGAACGTGATGCAGCTTCTGCGTCCGTCGACCTTCATCTATTTCTTCATCTTCTTCCTCCTTGCCTATCTGACCTACGTCTGCGTGTACGCGATCGGCGGTGCGGTCTGCAATTCCGACCGAGAAGCGCAGCAGCTCATCGCGCCGATCACGATGCTGATGATGCTGCCGTGGTTTCTCATGGCCGGCATCCTCACCAATCCTGATTCCGGTCTCAGCGTTGCGTTTTCGCTCTCGCCGGTGTTCGGTCCGCTGACGATGTACGTGCGCACGCTCGTCGCCGAGCCGCCGATGTGGCACATCGCGGTCTCGATCGCGGTCTCGATCTTGACGATCGCGGCGTTCTTCTGGGTGACCGCGAAGATCTTCCGCGTCGGGATCCTCTCGTACGGAAAGCGACCGACGATTCCGGAGCTCTGGCGCTGGCTGAAAGTGGCTTAGCTACGCGCCACGACCTTCTTGCTATGATCCCCCCGGTTTTCAGCACAAATTCGGGAGTACGGGGGGCATCATGCAGGAAGCCAGGACGCTCAACGACATTTATGCGGTGACGTGCAGCTACGACCGTCCCGCGATCATGAAATACAAGGTCGGGAACGAGTGGAAGGACGTCAGCGTCCCCGAGTTCCGCGACAGCGTGCGCTGGGTGGCGATGGCGCTTCACGAGATGGGCGTGAAGACCGGCGATCGCGTGGCCATCCTCGCCGAAAACCGTCCCGAGTGGACCATCTCCGATTTCGCGATTCTCTGCGCCTCCGGCGTCACCGTTCCGGTCTACCCGACACTTCTCGGGTGGCAGATCGAATACATCCTCAATGATGCCTCCACCGTCGTGGTCATCTGCTCGAACAAAGAGCAGCTCGACAAGATCCTCGAGATCCGCTCGCACGTGCCGACCGTCAACAGCATCATCGTGTGCGATCCGCCACCGACGCTTCCTCCGGGAGTGATCACCTACCGCGACGTCATCGAGCGCGGCAAGCAGTGGGAAGCGAAGAACGGCACCTCGTGGTTCGACGAGTCCCGCAAGTCGCGCAAGCCCGATGACCTGGCGACGCTCGTCTACACGTCGGGCACGACGGGCAATCCGAAGGGCGCAATGCTCACGCACGGCAACATCACCAGCAACACCGTCACGGTGCGCGACATCGTGCCGATCGGTCCGAACGACATCGCCCTCTCCATCCTTCCGCTCTCGCACATCCTCGAGCGCATGGTCGATTTTCTCTACTACTACAAAGGCGGATGCATCGCGTACGCGGAGAACGTGAACAAAGTCGCCGACAATCTCGCCGAGATCAAACCGCAATACTTCGCCGCCGTTCCGCGACTCTTCGAGAAGATGCGCGCGCGGGTCCTCGACAAAGTCGCGGGCGACCCACCGGCGCGACAGAAGATCTTCCGCTGGGCGCTGAGAGTCGCCGAAGAGCGTCTCCCGTATCGCGTCGATCGCAAGCCGATGCCGTTCGGCTTGAAGATGAAATCCGCGGTCGCCGACAAGCTCGTCTTCAGCAAGATCCTCGCGCGCCTCGGCGGGAACGTGAAGTACGTCGTCTCCGGCGGCGCGCCGCTCTCCGCGGACCTCGCGGCGTTCTTCATCGGCGCCGGCGTCGAGATCCTCGAGGGCTACGGTCTCACCGAGACCTCGCCGGTCATCGCCGTGAATCGTCCCGACAAGCGCCGCATCGGTACGGTCGGTCCGGTCATTCCGGGCATCGAAGTGAAGATCGCCAGCGACGGCGAGATCCTCACGCGCGGACCGCACGTGATGAAAGGCTACTGGAACAACCCCGACGCGACGGCGCAGGCGATCGATTCCGAAGGATGGTTCCATACCGGAGACATCGGCGAGATCGACAGCGACGGATTCCTCAAGATCACCGATCGCAAGAAAGACATCATCATCAACGCGTACGGCAAGAACATCGCCCCGCAGCCGCTCGAGGCTCTGCTCAAGAGCTCTCCGTACGTCGGCACGCCGGTGCTGATCGGCGATCGCCGCAAATACCTCGTCGCGCTGATCATTCCGAACTTCGAAAAGCTCGAGCGCGAAGCGGCGACGTTAGGCGTGCAGTTCAAGTCGCGCGAGGATCTCGTGGGCGACTCGCGCATCAAGTCGCTCATCCAGGATGAGATCAATCGCTTCAATCAGAATCTCGACCGGCAGGAGAAGATCCGCCGCTTCGCGCTGCTCTCGCGCGACTTCACCATCGAGGAAGACGAGATCACACCCTCGCTCAAGGTGAAGCGGAAAGTCATCGACAAGAAGTACAAGAACGTCATCGACGAGATGTACGCCGACGAAAACCTCGTGGAAGTCAACGCATGACCTCAGTCGCCGAAGCCCCATCGTCCGTCGCCGCGCGCGCATTCACCATTCAGCGCCAAGGCGACCTTGCCATCGTCTGGTTCGATCTGCCGGGGGAGAAGGTCAACAAGCTTTCCTCGCCCGTGCTGGGCGAGCTCTCCGGCGTGCTCGACGAGCTCGCCGCGTCGAGCGAGCTGAAAAAGGTCATCTTCGCCTCGCGCAAGTCCGGCATCTTCATCGCCGGCGCCGACGTGACGGAGTTCACGACCGTGTTAGGCGCGGACCAGGCCAAGGCGTACGTGCGGCTCGGCCAAGAAGTGTTCACCAAGCTCGCGAAGCTCCCCCAGGTCACGGTCGCCGCGATCGACGGCGCTGCGTTAGGCGGCGGCTGCGAGATGGCCATCAGTTGCGACTGGCGCGTGATGTCCGACTCGCCGAAAGCGCAGATCGGACTCCCCGAAGTGAAGCTCGGAATCTTTCCTGCGTGGGGCGGCACGAGCAAGCTCCCGCGGCTCATCGGACTCCCGGCCGCGCTCGACATCATCCTCAACGGCAAGGCCCTCGACGGAAAACGCGCGAAGCGCGTGGGCCTCGCGGACGAAGTCGTCGAGCCGGGCATTCTTCTCGAGATCGCAAAGAAGTTCGCCGAGCGCGGCAAGCGCAAAGGCGGCGGCCGCACGAAGTTTTTCGTCGAAGGAAATCCGCTCGCCCGCAACGTGATCTTCGGCAAGGCCCGCAAAGCCGTGCTCGCGCAGACGCGCGGCCACTATCCCGCTCCGTTGAAAGCCATCGAAGTGATGGAGTACGCGATGTCCGCCGGCGTCGAGAAGGGGATGGCGCGTGAGGTCGAGGAAGCGGCGTCACTCGTGAACAACGAAGTCGCGCAGAACCTCGTGCGGCTCTTCTTCCTGATGGAGGAATCGAAGAAGGATCCGTACTCCGTCAAGCCGCGCGATGTGTCGTACGTCGGTGTGTTAGGCGCAGGAGTCATGGGCGGCGGCATCGCGCAGATCGTCGCGGACAAGACCGACACCGAAGTGCGCATGCGCGACATCAACTGGAACGCGATCGCCGGGGGCATGAAGGCGGCGTCGAAGATCTGGAAGCGCAAAGTCGAGCGCCGGCGCATCACGCGCGGCGAGATGGCGCGCAAGCTCGCGCGCATCACCGGCGCGACCGACTGGAGCGGTTTCTCGCGCGCGGACGTGGTCATCGAAGCGGTGGTCGAGAGTCTTCCGATCAAGCAGCAGGTGTTAGGCGAATTCGAAGATCTCTCGAAGCGCGATGCGATCTTCGCGACGAACACGTCGACGATTCCCATCACGAACATCGCCGCGAAAGCGAAGCGGCCGGAGAACGTCGTCGGCATGCATTTCTTCAATCCGGTCGACCGCATGCCGCTCGTCGAGATCATCCGCGGCCAGAAAACGTCCGACGTGGCGATGGTCACCACGGCCGCGCTCGCGCGGAAGCTCGGCAAGACCGTCGTCTACTGCAACGATGGTCCGGGCTTCGTGGTGAATCGCATTCTCGGCCCGTACATGAACGAGTCGGGATTCCTGCTCGAGGAAGGCAACACGATCGAGTCGCTCGACAAAGCGATGGTCGACTTCGGGATGCCGATGGGACCGATGGCGCTGCTCGACGAAGTCGGCATCGACGTCGCGTCGAAGGTCGCGAAGATTCTCGGCGAGGCGTTCGGCGCGCGCATGCAGCAGCAGTCGGTCGTCGTCGACAAGCTCTACGCCGACGGACGCCACGGCAAGAAAAACGGCAAGGGTCTGTATCTCTACGCAGACGGAAAGAGGCAGGGCCCCGATCCTTCGGTCTACAAAGTCCTGGGCATTCGCTCGCCGCATCCCGCCGATGCCAAGGCCGCCGTCGAGCGCATGGTCCTGGTGATGGTCAATGAGGCCTCGCTGATCCTCGACGAGAAGATCGTCGCGTCGGCGGGCGAGCTTGATCTGGCGATGATCATGGGCACGGGATTCCCGCCGTTCCGCGGCGGACTCCTGCGCTACGCCGACGCCCTAGGGCTTCCGTACATCCTCGCGCGCCTCGATGAGCTCTCGACGCCCGTCGGACCGCGGTTCGCGCCGAACGCGCCGCTCAAGCGGCTCGCCGAGCGCGACGGGAAGTTCTATCAGGCGTACGCGCGTTCGTAGCATGCCGTCATCCTGAGTCGCGAAGACGACGAAGGGTCGCAAAATGCGACGGACCGTATTTTGAGATCCTTCGCTTCGCTCAGGGATGACGTGCGCCTCGCGTTAGCTTCTGCATGAATGAATCTCTCACCGCGCGTCAGCGCCTGATCGTCGCGGCGGTCGCCATGGTGTGCGCGGCCTCGCGGTTTCTGGCGATGGCGCGCTCGATCTGGGATTGGGACGAAGTTCTCTTCGCCCTCGGCATGCGCGACTACGACGTCGTGCTCCACCATCCGCACCCGCCCGGCTTTCCGGTGTTCATCGCCATGGCGAAGGTGCTGCGCCTCGTGATCCCCAGCGACTTTCGCGCGCTGCAGGCGGTGAACCTCATCGCCGGCGCGCTCGTGTTTCCCGCGATCTTCCTCCTCGCGCGCGAGCTGCGCATGCGCTTCACGACGTCCGTGATCGCGGGCGCGTTGTTCGCGTTCTTTCCCAACGTGTGGTTTTTCGGCGGCGGCGCATTCAGCGACATCCCGTCGATCGTGCTCGTCGTGTTCGCGATCGTGTTTCTTCTGCGCGGTACCGAAAATCGCAACGCGTACTGGATCGGCACGCTCCTGCTCGCGCTGGCGATCGGCATGCGCCCGCAGAATTTTCTCCTCGGATTGTTTCCGGGCATTCTCGCGACGCGAAAACGCAAGGCTCACGAAATCGCGATCGCGCTGCTGATCGGACTCGTCGTTTGCGGAATCGCGTTCGGCGGCGCGATCGCCGCGAGCAAGTCACCGCAGGACTACTTCCGCGTCGTGCGCGAGCACGGCGACTACATCTCGCGCGTCGACTCCTGGCGAAGCGCCGAGCGTCCGCCGATGTGGCGCTTGTTCGATCGCTTCTTCATCAAGCAATACCAGTCGCCGGCCCTGAGCGTTCTCGCATCGATCTTCGTGCTGATCTCCGTCATCGGATCGATCCGCGATCGAAGCCGCGCGATGCTCTACAACGCGCTGACCTTCGTTCCGTTCGCGATCTTCGCCTGGATGATGCTCGATCGATTCAGCATCAGCCGCTTCTCGATCGGCTACCAGCCGATGTTCGCGCTGTTCTTCGCGGATGGGATCCGGCGGCTTGCGAACGATCGCGAATGGCTCGAGCGCACCATCGCCGGCGCTTTCCTCATCGCGTTCATCACCTACACCCTTCCCGCGCTCACGCCCGTCCGCAATGAGATCGCGCCCTCGATTCTCGCCGCGCGCGCGGTCGCGGAGCACGTCGATCCGACGCGCGATCAGCTCTTCGTCGGACACACGATGTCGAAGTTCGTCGATCTCGTGACGCCCGGGTTTCCGTACACGCGCGTGATGGACGATCGCGCGATGCCGCTCGCCGCGCGATCGCGCGCGTGGCTTCTCGCCGAGATCACCGATACCGGCGAAGAAGGATTCGTCTTTCGCCGCGAGCGTGGAAATCTGTGGAACATCGCGCGGCGGCACTATTTCGAGATCAAGCTCGAGCCGCTGCAGCATCGGCCGCGATTCGTCTCCGGCTGGTATTCGCCGGAATCGACCGACATTCACGAGTGGCGCTGGATGAACCATCACTCGGTGACGCTTCTTCCGCCCGCGAACGGAGAAACGATGTTGCGCATGCACCTCGGCGTCCCGCGCGAGCTCATGCCGCAGAATCCGCTGATCACGATCAAGCTCAACGGCCGCGTCGTCGACGCCTTCCGCACCAGGGACGGATACCTCGAGCGCGACTATCGCGTCACGCCCGCGCCGAAAGGGTTGCCGAACGTTCTCGAACTGTCGATCGACCGGACCGTCGTCCCGAGCGACGACAAGCGGGAACTGGGCCTCCGCTTACGGTATCTGGGGTGGGGACGTGCGTGATTCTTGTCATCCCGAAGAGTAGCGAGGGACCTGGGGTGGCTGGGAGGCACGATCGGCGCGCCACCTCCCGCCCAGGTCCCTCGCTGCGCTTCGGGATGACAAGCATATTGTGATATTCAAACCCGCCGTAGTTCGGTATCTGGAGAAGCCATGACCATCACTGCAGAACAGCGCCAAGTCGACCTCGTCGACCGGCTCGCGGCGGAAGCCCGCAAACGCGTTCCCGCCGAGCAGGCGGAGAGTGCGGAGCATTTCGTTCGCCGCTACTACGCGCATGTCGCGCCCGACGATGTAATCTACACCTCCTTCGACACGCTCCTCGGCGGCGCGCTCTCGCTCTGGGAATTCGGCGCGCAACGGCAGCCCGGTGTTCCGAAGGTGCGTCTCTTCAACCCGATCGTCGAAAAGAGCGGCTGGGGTCTTCAGCACACCGTCGTCGAGATCATCAATGACGACATGCCGTTTCTGGTCGACTCCGTCAGCGCGGAGATCAATCGCCGCGATCGCAAGATCCATCTTCTCCTGCATCCCGTCATTCGCACGCGTCGCGATGCCAAAGGCAATCGCATCGAAGTCACCGACACGCTGCACGCGTCCTCCGATGCGGTGGCCGAGTCGACGATGCACGTCGAGATCGATCAGGAAACCGAGGCCGCGGAGCTCGAGTCGATCCGTGCGTCGATCGAGCACATCTTCGGACAGATCCGCCTCGCGGTCACCGACTGGCGAACGATGCGCGAGCGACTGAACGCCGACATCGAAGAGCTCGAGACCGCGAAGCTCCCGATGCCGCCCGAGGAAGTGGAAGAGGCGCGCGCGTTCCTGCGCTGGCTCGACAACGGCAACTTCATCTTCCTCGGCCATCGCCGCTACGCATTCGAGACGCGCGACGGCAAGGACTATCTGCGCCCGCAGCCGGAGTCGGGGCTCGGCATCCTGCGCGAGCTGCGTCCGGAGTCGCAGAAGCGCGGCGATGTCGCACTCTCGGCGGAGTTCAGCGAGTACGCGCGCAGAAAAGATCTGATCATCATCACCAAGGCGAACAGCCGCAGCCTGATCCATCGTCCGGTGCCGATGGATCGCATTGGGATCAAGCGCTACGACGACCAGGGCAACCTGATCTACGAGGATCGCTTCCTCGGTTTGTTCACGTCCGCCGCGTACATCCGCAGCGTCCGCGACATCCCGATGCTGCGCCTGAAGACGAAGCGCACCCTCGATCGCGCCGGGCTCGATCCGCACTCGCACAACGGCAAAGCGCTGGTCGACATCCTCGAGACCTTCCCGCGCGACGAGTTTTTCCAGATCACTGACACGGATCTGTTCGACATCGCCCGCGGAATCCTGCTCCTGCAGGAGCGCCAGCGCGTCGCGCTCTTCACGCGCAAAGATGTCTTCGAGCGTTTCATTTCGTGCTACGTGTTCGTTCCTCGCGATCGCTACACGCCGGAGTTCAAGGAGCGCACGAAGCAGGTCCTCGAGGATCTTTTCCAGGGCCGCGACACGACGGTCTACGACCACATCACGACGTCGGCGCTCGCGCGCGGACTGTTCGTCGTGCGCACGACGCCGGGGAAGATTCCCGATGTCGACATTCGTCGCGCCGAGGCGATCATCGGAGAGGTGGCGCGTACGTGGAGCGATCGCCTGCTCGAGTCGCTCGTGCAGACGCGCGGTGAAGAAGTCGGCATCGATCTCCATCACCGCTACAAGAAAGCGTTCCCAATGGCGTACGCGGAACGTTTCTCCTCCGACGCGGCGCTGTACGACGTCGATCACGTCGAGCGCGTGCTCGCGACCGGCGAGCTCGTCGTCGATCTCTACCGCCATCGCTCCGAGCAGCGCCAGTTCCACTGCAAGATCATTCACTCCGGACCGCCGGTGCCGCTCTCCGAGATCATGCCGCGGCTCGAGAACATGGGACTCAAAGTTCTCGCCGAGGTTCCGTACGAAGTGCAGCCGCTGGGCGCGCCGTATCCGGTGCGCATCCGCGACTTCAGCCTCGACGGCGAAGGGATGCAGGACGATCTCGGCGCGGTGAAGGAGAAGTTCCAGGACGCGTTCATTCGCGTCTGGAAGCAACAGGCGGAGAACGACGGCTTCAATCGCCTCGTGTTAGGCGCAGAGCTGGAGTGGCACGAGGTCGTCGTGCTGCGCGCGTATGCGAAGTACCTCCGCCAGGTCGGCGTCACGCTCAGCGAGACCTACATCCAGCAGACGCTCGCGAAACATCCGGCCATCACGCGCAACCTCATTGCGCTCTTCAAGAACTACTTCGATCCGTCCGTCGGCGACGTCGGCCTCGGACGCAAAGGCGCCGCACTCGGCATCCGCTCGCAGATCGAAGACGCGCTCGAGCGCGTCACGACGCCCGACGAAGATCGCATTCTTCGTTTGTACGTGAGCCTCATCGAAGCCACGCTGCGCACGAACTATTTCCAGCGTGACGAGAAGGGCGAGCGCAAGCTGTACGTCTCGTTCAAGTTCGACTCGAGTGCCGTTCCCGAGCTCCCGCTGCCGCGGCCCATGTTCGAGATCTTCGTGTACGCGCCGTGGATGGAAGGCATTCATTTGCGCTTCGGCAAAGTCGCGCGCGGCGGAATCCGCTGGTCGGACCGGCGCGAGGACTTCCGCACCGAGATCCTCGGCCTCGTGAAAGCGCAGCAAGTGAAGAACGTCGTCATCGTGCCGGTGGGATCGAAGGGCGGATTCGTGGTGAAGAATCCGCCGGCCGATCGCGCGGCCTTCCAGCAGG
>Ga0075418_10005901_pt1 | contig 13834 bp, 10 predicted proteins | sample SoiMetdeltSBSDD2_FD_81776 | JGI IMG/M metagenome (GOLD analysis project Ga0075418, IMG submission 81776) | Bulk soil microbial communities from a Populus tree surrounding site in Tennessee, USA - Soil MetaG P. deltoides SBSDD2 | ecosystem: Environmental > Terrestrial > Soil > Tree plantation...
AATCTCGTGAAGGTTCACCAACGCGCGTTCAGAAGAGCGCCGGACCATGCTGAGCTGCCCTCCTACAATCTGGCAGATCCGTTCGATCTGTTCGTTGGTAAATTGGAGTCGCTTGCGCACTCCCGGCTCAAGAGCCGGGTCTTCCAGCAACATTTGTAGCTGTGTGGAGATCGCACTCAGTGGAGACCCGACTTCGTGCGCAAAGGTTGCGGCGAGTTGCCCGGCCAGAGCCAGTCGTTCTGCGTGGCTGAGCTGTTTCTGCGTCTCGTAAAGCTGCGCGTTGAGCTGATGAAGCTCGAGGTTGCGGGCGGTCAGTTCCATCGTTGCACTTTGTACTTTTACTTCAAGCTCTTGATTGAACTGGCCAATCTCTTCCAACAGGTAATTCAAGTCTTTACCGAGAGCCTTGAATTCTGCTTTCAAACCCGGCTTCACGCGCACGCGGCGTTCACCAAGCCGAAACCGCTCCATCGTCTCAACCAGTTGGCGAATGCTGTCGACGACGGTAGTACGGAAGAGCCATGTGGTTGCTGCTCCGAGCAAAGCCGTCGCCGCCAGCAGCGCGACCAGCAGGATGCGGTAATGCGAATGCAACATCTCCTGCTCGGCTTCGACTGAGCTCACCACCGTCACAAATCCAGCCTCACCGTTGACAAAACGAACCGGTTGGACAGAATAGATTTCATGGGATTCTTTCTCGGTACCCAGAAACGTGTCCGGGCGGTTGGAGTAGAAGGCCGCTGCCTCGCGGCCCTCAAGCACCCGGTCGCCGCGACTGGAAGTAGAATCTAACAGCTTCAGTTCCCCGTTCAATTTCGCGTAGAAGTCGATTCGGGCGACATGAGGCACCAGCTCCAGAATCTCCAGGGCCTGCTTTCTGAATTCTGCCGCGGGTTGAGTGGGCGAAGTCTGCTTGAGAGACTCGCCGAGCCGAGCCGCCGCTTTCGCGGCTTCGGCACCGACGGTCGCCTCTACAGTTCGCAGCGACGTCAATGTTATCAACCACTGAGTGACCACGAGAACCAAAAGCGTCAGCAAAAGGCTGAACGACAGAAATCTTGTTTGGAGAGACTGCCCCGCAATCCATCTGCTAAGATTCAGTCGGAAGTTCGTTAACATGGCTCCATTATGCGAGAAAGGAGACAGAGCAACAAGCTTCCCTCATCACGTTCTTGAAGCAAGTGCCCCGCCAGTTGCTGCGGAATAAGTGCCAAGGGCAACTCGCGCCAGACGGTCTGGGCCCCTCGAGGTGCCGCCTCAGACGAGACGTTTCGCCTAATAACGCGGCGCCTGAACGAAGCAGTAGGGGCTGCGTCCTGTCAGTGATGCGAATGAGCGGGTCTGCGACAGTGCTTCGAAAATCTCTCGAGGCCATCGGCCTCCGATTTGAACGAGCGAGGCAGATTTGTAACAGGCGCACTTTTGCCCCAGTCGTCGATGACATAGAGACAGCGGACACCTTGATGAAGGACTCTATGTCGGGTCCATACGAGGAGGCTTCTCTTGGGCAAGGCCGTCAACTCAAGCCATCTTTGCCCCCCGGCACGCACGAATCGTTCTGCTGTGGAAACGCGCCGGACCCTTCGCGAAGAGGGAGAAGATGTCTAATCCGCAGGACCCCAGGCACAACGTCTCGCCAATGAGAGCCTGAAACATGGCTAAACCCAGTGATTCGAAGCAGAACTACGCCAACTTGATGGTCGAGCATTCCTCGTCATTCCGGATACGATGAGATCTTGGCGAATCTCCCACACAACGGTTGACCAGCAAACAAGATTGGCTGTGGTGGTCTTCTTTGCTGTTGCCTTATTCTTGGCGCTGGCATTGGCACTTCTGATGTCTGCTGCGGGTTCAAGCGTTCACAAGGGCCAAGGACTTGTTTGGGTTGCCATGATGATGTGGACGCCCTTTGTCGGACGGATCGTGGCCTCCAAGACAATCGATCTCAACTGGAGGGCGCCGTTTCCACTCACTAAGTGGGGACGACGATTTGAAGTGATCATCCTGCCTCTAGTCTTGGTGCTCGCGATCTACGGGACGGCGTATTTCATTGGGCTGATGGCCGGAATAGCTGAATGGAAACCGGGCGGGGGCAAATGGGATTCCCTTAGTCGTATCGTCCTCAATCTGGGCCTCAATGTCCCCATTCTTCTACCGCTCTTCACGCTTGGCGCATTGGGAGAAGAGCTCGGCTGGCGGGGTTATCTGCAGCCACGATTGGACGCTGCCAGAGTCAAGCATTCACTAGCGATTGTGATTGCACTGGAGGTTGTTTGGCATCTGCCGGTGATGATGTTGGGAGGCTATCTGCTGAAGGACTCGCTACTGGTCACCCTACTGCTATTCACTGCCCTCAAGATATGTGCTTCACCTTTGTGGGCATGGGTCGTCTACCGGATGGGAAGCGTTTGGCCGGCGGTGTTCTTTCATGCCTTGCATAACCTGGCTTCTCAATGGCTGTATCCGAGACTGTTCGTCAGCGACGAAGGCGGGATTATGCTAGGCGAGTTCGGAGTCTTACCAATCGTATGTTACGCGACTGCGGCCGCCATCGGGGTGGCGAAAATGCGCCGCCAGAGGCTGTCCTGGCTCCAACTGGCTGATCGTTCACTTGGCAGAGCTCCATGATGAAGAGACTATCGCACTGACTTTGCCTTTCAAGTCCGCGGCTTTTGCTTAAGCGTTCCATACGAATCCATCTCGAATGGTCTGCACTACCAGCCTAACGGCAAGGGAGGGACCGGCGGAAGCTTCCTCAGCCCGCAACCACCGAGAACTCTATCGTGTCGTCGCTGGAAGCCGCCAAGAAAGGTTCGCACGTGGAAGTTCAAACCGAATAGAGCAGCAACTATTTCATTGCAATTCGGCCTTCTGTCCAATATATTGGGGCAGTCTTAATCAGGTTTTGTGTTGTCCAGAGAACCAAAGGCCACAAAAGTCATGATTTTGTGGCCTTTTTCTTTTGTTGCGGAAGACCAAGACATGCACAACGAGATGGGAGCGGGTAGCCTAGTTCCCAGGATTGGCTAAGACAAATCGTCAAGAGATTTCAGTCAATGGAGAGAGGATCATATGGAGAAAGAACAAGGTACAGTGAAGTGGTTTAACAATCAAAAGGGATACGGCTTCATTCAGCGCGCGTCGGGAGAAGACGTATTCGTCCATCATAATGCCATTCAGGAGTCGGGGTTCAAGTCGCTAAATGAGGGCCAGGCGGTTGAGTTTACAGTTACGAAAGGGCCCAAAGGACTGCAGGCAGAAAACGTAGTGAAGATCTGACAAGTCAGTGCCCAAACGACTCCGGCCATCGACCAGTCTGCCAGGGACCATTTCCGATGAATATTCAATACCTGGGTTTTGAGCAAAACCTACAATGTCGTACCTATTCTTTCCGGGTTATCGAGACGCTGAAGCAGCATCGCGAGTTTCACTTGAGCGTAGACAACCAAGCTCTGTCGGCCAGCAGGTTCAAGTTCCAGGATATTCCTGACCTCTGTTTTTCAAAGCTCAAGCGGGATCTGGAGATTGAGACCCAGGAACAGATTGTCCCTTTGCGAATCCGCGTTTCAGAAGAAGAGTTGAAGCAGTATATCGCAGACCACTATCCCTCAAAGCAGAAACGCGGCTGAGCTTTTTCAGGTTGAGCTTCCTCTATGAAGGGCGCTTTCGCTTGAGTACAGTGGTCGGATCCTTGCTGTCCTCAGTACCTCTTGCGTCCGCCACCACGTCCACCTTTTCCGCGTCCAACCCCCCCTCCTCCCCGGCTTGGCCGACCACCAAAGCCACTGCCCCCGCCATGATGCCGGCCGCTTGAAAAACCTCTGTCGCCTCCACCGGGCCGAGGAGTCTGTGGCCGGGCTTCGTTGATGACCAGCTGTTTTCCTTCCATCGAATGTCCCTTCAGCTCTTGAATGGCCTTCTGTAGATCTATGTCAGCGGCTAGTTCCACAAAAGCAAAACCACGCGGCAGTCCGCTGTCCATGTCTCGCACCAACTTGATGTTCTGCACTTGATACTGGGCAGATGTGAAAAATTCCTCCAACGCGCTTTCGGTGATACCCCTGGGCAAGTTGCCAACGTAGAGTTTTGACATAAGCTCCTAATTCGCTCTTCACGCATGAACCACGGGGTTGTCCGTCCGAGTCCGGGGTGTCACAAGCGAAGAATGGGCCTCCGATGCAGGTTCAGAAGCCGGTTGGGTTAGATTTTTTCCGACGTCCCGGGCTTCCCCACTGCTTGGGTTTGTACAGGACGAACTCCACTGCCTGGCCGTCGCTTAGCAATTTGAAACAAGAGAGTGGATGGACGAATGGTGCACGAAGACATCCGGACGGATTGAGGCTGAATACACCCGAAGCCCTTGGCGTCGTCGAACCATTTCACGGTTTCCCGCTCCTTCACACTAGGCCGTCTCCCTGGTCAACAAATCCTGGCGAGATCGCTGGGGAGACTAGAACCCAAGACTCCGGATGAGCCAGCAGCCATGCTAAGTATAACGGAATTCCAGCGCGGCTGGGGATAGTTCTTCGAGGTGCCGACGACAAGTGGCATGGGACGACACGTGAGTGCGGAGCGTGACTAAAAGAATCAGACGTCTGATCTTCGGCGCGAGCTCGGTTTGAACTCTCGTTACGTTCACTGATTGCCGCTTTGCGACGCTTTTTTGCATGCCTGAATGAAGTCAGCCGGGGACCCGGACGTCGAAATTTCGCGTGCTGAGCGGTCCTTCGTCAATATCAGAAACGTTGGGAATCCTCTCCCTTGGAAGCCTTCAAAAAGAGCTTCTTCGGCCTTCCCATGATCCGGGTTGACGCTAACGTAAAGAATACTCTCAAGGTATTGTTTCACCTGCTCGTTGCTTAAGATACCTTGCTCTAACCGGGCGCAATAGCCGCACCAGTCGACATAAAAATAGAGAGCGATAGGTTTGCCACTGGACCGCTGCAGCCGCAACGCTTCTTCATAACCGGCGGAATCTTTGAAGCGTGCAGATCTGGCTTTTTCTCGGACATTGGTGTCCCCTCGAGCGGAGGTTGTGGTTGCAATACTTCCGCTTTTCACATTGGTGACATCGCTAGAAAATGACAAACTGGTCCAAAGCAAAAAGGCGAACGTTAATCCTAAATCTCGTCTCATCAATTCACCTCAAAGGTTTTTAAAAGAGATGACCAAGAACGTCGGCAATTCGTTCACGCTCCGCAAGTAACGAAGAAGGATCAGTCGATCGTGAGCGAACTCATCCCTTATCGCCTGCTGCCAAGCGTGGCGTTAGCTCAGCGAAAGTGACAATCCCCTCGAAGCGTGACACCGATGCTTCTCAATGCTTCTTCCCCATTCCAAGAGGACTCTTCCAGGCCGGGCCCGCCCCGGCCGCCCTTGTCGAGGACCCATTCCCAGTGAACCAGGAGGTAGTTCGCTCCAGTGTAGTACTGATGCGGCTTCTCAACGGTTGCCTCGTCGTTGAGGGCCATTGAGGCTGCATCTGATCCGAAACCACTCGCGCACCGCGATCTGCTTCTTCAGATTCTCATCCGACATCGCCTTTTCTTCAAGCCCTCCTTTACGTTTGGGCTACCAACAGACGAACCCGTTCGAGTCGGTTTTTCGAGGTCCCGTCGGCGAGGTAACGCTAGCCAGTGGGAATCGTCAGATCTCTTCCAGCGGGTTGTCGTCGTCGATGAACTGCGAGATGGGAAGGCTCGCTAGTGCGGGCATGAATGGGGCCGGGGAGTTCTCGTTAGGGGTCAACAACTCATATGATTTCGACTGTGGCGGCTGTCCTGTCGCAACAACCTCGCTCTCGCCCTGCTCGCGGTTGGCTTCGTCCAGCAGCCGTAGCCCTTCTAGCAGCAGGTTGGTGTTGCTGTTGTGAATTACAACGTCAAAGGGCACTGGGGAAGGCTGGTAGTCAAATGTTCCTCCCTTGACAGCCACTAGAGCATAAACGGCCTGCTCGCCGCTTTTGTCCTGGTAGGCTGCGTTGACGATACGACCGCCGTTGAAAAAGATCGTCCCTGCTCGCTTCTCGGAAGCGATGAGGAGTTTGCCGTTCTTTTGACAATTTTCCAGCACCTGGATGACATCCAGCAGGCCAATCTCCGAGAGGTCTCCGCGAAGGGCGACATAGTTGCCACTTGCCTCTGAGGTCGCCTGCCTTGCCGGTTGAGCCTCTGCCGCTGGCGCGTCTGGTCTGGCGCTGGACAGCACTGGGTTTAGCCTTTGAGCCTCACGCAGATATTTGTTGGCTTCTTCCTTCTGATTCTGATGCTGGAGGATTTTCGCAATCTCCAGGCATTCTTGGGCTGCTCTCTTCGGCATCTTGCGGTCGAAGTAGAGCGCCTTAAGCTTCTCGCGAAGCTTGATCTCTTGCGGATATCGCTTTAGAACATATTCCAACCTCCCCATGGCGCTCGCGTGCTGACCAAACTTCTCCAGCAGCTCGATGTCAACGATGAAGTTTTCCACGTCTTCATCGGTCACAATCGAGACACTACCGTCGAAGTTTGCATCCACCTTGGCCGGGACGTAGTCGGACTCCTCATCTTCTTCCTCAGGAGTTGCCTGAGCGGGTTTAATCACTGGGGCGCCGCTGCCGCCTGACTGCAGCTTTTCAATTTGCTGGTATCTCTTGCGATACTCTTCATTGTAAGGCTCCAGGTCAACGAGCTGGCGGGCCACATCGAGGGCTTTACTATGCTCGCACTTGGCCACGTAGGCGTCTGCGTGCGATTGAAGCGTGATTGCGAGCTGATCGTATCGAAAGGTAGAGCCGTAAAAAGCTTCAAGAAGCCGGTAAGCCTCCAGTTTTTGCGGGTCGATCTTCAAGATTTCTTCGAGCAGTTCCACGCACCGTTGGCGCGTGGGCTCATCCTGAATTTCCTTGTGAAGCCGGTCAATATAAGCCAATGCGCGATCGACTCTTCGGTCAGCTAGCAGGACTTCGACAAAGGGAAGAATCTGAGCCAGGAAACCCTTGTTGATCTTGATGAGTTTTTCGTAGATCCGTTCCGCTTCATCCACCTTCCCTGCCTTAATGCAGAGCCGGGCCAGGTACACCATGATAGGCGGTTGCGCAGGGTCTTCAGCCATCGAGGTGAGCAGCGATTCGATGGCTTTTTCAATCTTGCCTTGCTTTTCATAAATCTCGCAAATGCGAGTTGCAAGGTTCTTTTCTTTCGGGTCAATGGCCCGTACTTTTTCCAGGACTGCCAGCGCATCCTCATAGCGATCCTCGCGGATGTAGTCCTGTGCCAGTTGATAGAACACCTCAATGGATTTGTGCTTCAGCCCATGTTCGTTGAGGTAGAGAGCGAGCTTCGTCGCATGGCTTTTGTTCTCGGTGTCAAGGGCGATAAGTTTTTCGAGATATTCAACCGTCTTTTGAGTATTGCCCTCACTCTCTGCAATGGAGCAGAGCTCCGTCATGAGATTGATGACATCGCTGCGCGAATTGTTCCTGGTGAAGATGTCAACCAGCCTCTCCCGCGCCAATACGTTCTTGGGGAGAATCTTGACGATCTTACGATAAGCCGCCGTTGCATCGGCCAGATTGCCTTGGGACGCATAGTCTGAGGCGACCTTGAAAAGATGCCGGCTCGCTCGTTGCATATCACGCTTTTCAGCATACAAGTCGGCAACGAGATTGTGGACTTCCAGGTTCTGGAAATCTTCAGCCAAGATTTCCTGGTAGGTTTCTATGGCTTCATTGATTTTCCCATAGGAAATCAGTTTCTCGGCTTGTCTTAGCAGCTTTTGTAGGTTCATGACTCGAATGCAGCCGTCGTTCCCGTCATTCCAGAACGCTCGACAGAAAGCTCCCACGTCGTCATGCTTATCGTATCTCGACTGGAAAATCTTGACAGTTAAGTTACAGATTTCTAAAGAACTTTGGCGCTAAGAGACCTGCGTAGGAAAGACGGGTGGGGGAAACGAAGACTTCCAGGAAGGCAATAGTTACAGAAAAGCCTCTCTGGACAGGCAACCTCAATAATGGTACTTGGCTTCCGGTTGCTGGCGCAGAGGGCTTCTTTGCCAAACTTCACGAATGGGAGACTTTCTCAGTTTTTTTCTCGCGCTGATCGCGTAGAACCGCTTTACGGCTCAGCTTGATTTTCTGGCCATCGATGCCGATGACCTTGACCAGAAGTTGATCACCTTCTTTCAGCTCGTCTTTGATATCACGGATGCGGTGTTCGGCTACTTCGCTGATGTGCAGCAGTCCATCGGTTCCAGGGAAGATTTCGACAAAAGCCCCGAAGTCCGCCAGGCGAACCACTTTGCCGAGATAGATCTTACCCATTTCGGCTTCGGCAGTGATCTCTTTGATCATTTGGATAGCCTTGTTGGCCGAAGCCTCATCGACTGAAGCGACGCTGACCTTGCCATCATCGGAGACATCGATCTTAACGCCTGTCTGCTCGATGATGGACCGGATCACCTTGCCGCCGGGTCCGATCACGTCGCGGATCTTCTCGGTACTGATTTTCAGGGTATGAATTCTCGGCGCATACCTGGAGGTATTACCGCGGGCCGCGGCCAAGGTTTGCAGCATTTTGTCCAGAATGAAAAGACGTCCTCGCTGTGCCTGGGCCAGAGCTTCGCTCAGGATGGCGGTGGTAATGCCGCCGATCTTGATGTCCATCTGCAGGGCGGTGATGCCTTCGCGAGTTCCGGCCACCTTGAAGTCCATGTCGCCGTAATGGTCTTCCGCACCAGCTATGTCGGTCAAAATGGCGTACTTGTCGCCTTCCTTCACCAGTCCCATAGCGACTCCCGCTACAGGAGACTTGATGGGTACTCCGGCATCTATCAACGAGAGTACCCCGCCGCACACCGTGGCCATAGACGAGGAGCCGTTCGATTCCAAAATGTCGGCCACGACGCGGATGGTGTAAGGAAACTTGTCTTCTGGAGGGACGATCGGCAGGATGGCGCGCTCGGCCAGGGCTCCGTGGCCCACCTCGCGACGACCAGGGCCACGCATGAACCCGACTTCGCCGACACTAAAAGGCGGGAAGTTGTAATGCAGCAGGAAACGCTTGGAAGATTCGCCTTCCATGATATCGACTCTCTGAACGTCATCGGAAGTGCCGAGTGTCGCCGTCACCAGCGCCTGAGTCTCTCCCCGTGTGAATAGCGCCGAGCCGTGGGCCCTCGGCAGCAGCCCCACCTCACAAGTGATCGTCCGAATCTCCTCGAAGGCACGTCCGTCGGGCCGGCGCCGTTTTTCCAGGATGTCTTCCCGAAAAATCTTCTCTTTCAGGGCATCGAAGATCCTTTCGACCTCGGGCCGAAGCGTCTCAGGTTCTTCCGAGTAGGAAGAAACCAGTTTCTCTTTAACAGTATCAACCATCTCGTAGCTTTCCAGCTTGTCATGCTTCTGCGTATCGAGAGCTCCTCTAAGATCAGCAGAAACGGAGGCTGAAATCTCGTTGAAGAGCTTCTGATCCAAAGTCGGAGCCATGACTTCCCGTTTCTTGATGCTGAGCTGCCGGGCCAGTTCCCTCTGTAGTGCGACGAGCTTCCTGATCTCGGCATGGCCACACGCGAGGGCCTCAACCATGGTTTTCTCTGAGACTTCCTGAGCGCCAGCTTCGACCATGACGATGGCGTCTTCGCTTCCGGCAACGATCAGATTCAAGCGGCTCTTTTTCAAGTCAGCGCTGGAAGGGTTGACGACGAGCTGATCGTTAAGATAGCCCACCCGAACACCGGCGATGGGGGTGTGGAACGGAATGTCGGAGAGGATTAGAGCAGCCGAAGCGCCTGTAATGCTCATGGTATCGGGATCGTTTTCGCCGTCGGCTGAAAGAACCAGGGCAATCACTTGAGTCTCACAAAAGAAACCCGCCGGAAAAAGCGGGCGAATCGGACGATCGATCAACCGGCTCGTTAACACTTCCTTCTCGCTGGGCTTACCTTCCCGCTTGAAAAAGCCTCCTGGAATCCTTCCGGCCGCGTAATAGTTCTCGCGGTAGTCAACAGTCAACGGAAAGAAATCAACGTTTTCGCGGGGTTTCTTGTTGGCGCAAGCCGTAACCAAGATCACGGTGTCGCCGTAGCGAACTTGTGCCGAACCGTCGGCTTGTTTGGCAAGCTTGCCGGTTTCGAGCGAGAACTCGCGGCCTCCGATGGTAGTAGTTGCGTTGTATATCATTTTCGAACCTTCCTCTGCGGAACACAGTGCTACAGACTTCTGTCTACCTGTGACTTTCGCGTGGCAATAAAAATAGCGACCCTTTGGTTTCTCCAGAAACGTCCCAGGTCGCTTAGCTGGTAATTCAAGTGGAAACTAGGAAAAATTGCGGGAACTACTTTCGTATCCCAAGTCGTTGAATCAAGGCCCGATAGCGTTCAACGTCCTTCGATTTGATGTAATCGAGAAGCCGCCGGCGATGACCGACCATTTTCAGCAAACCTCGCCGTGACGTATGGTCCTTCTTGTGAACTTTGAAGTGCTCCGTCAGGTAATTGATGCGCTCGCTCAACAACGCAATCTGAACCTCAGGCGACCCGGTGTCATTGGGGTGAACACGATACTGACTGATCAAAGCAGTCTTGAACTCACTGGTAAACACCATGGACGGGAACCCCTCTCAGTCAAACCATCCAAAAAACGGCAAGGAATTTAACACAGCCCGGAGGGCTTGTAAAGCTATTTCGCGGCAGTTCAAGGCTGTAGAAGGAGTAGGCCGAAACACCGTTTGGTTCCCGCGCCAGCGATGGCGGAGGGTCCCTGCCGGCCCTCGGACAATCCTTTCGCCCGCAGGTTGAAAGCAGTTGAAAGCATTGCAAGCGGCCAGCAGAGTCCGGCTGGTGTCGACATCGCCTCGTCACCCTTGACCACGAGGTGAAGTGCCTGCTAACGAGCACCCTCAAAGGTTGCCTTGCACTGTACCAAATCCTTGTGAGTCGCCGTCCGATTTGCGCTACAATAGCTCTTCAGACCATCACAACAATCGTCCCATGACCAGCTACCGGATAGAAATTGCCAACCCGTGTTGCTCCTCCCTCAGGGGTAGAAGTGGAACGATAGGGAACGTAAATGGACTGAGAGGCTTTTCAGTGTCTTCCGAGGTCGCCACCGTCAGGTCGCTTGCATGGGTGCACGGACTTGGGCCCTGCAGGGACAGGTCCGGCATTGCGTTATGCCTGCGAGCCACAACCGCACTGAAGATGGTTTTGACCGTATGTCTACTGTTGGCTGCCGAGACAGTCCAGGCCCAGGTCGTAGTCAACGGAACCGTCACCGATGAATTCAAGCACCCTGTGGCTTCGGCACAGATGGTCATCGAAGCGGAGAATGCCGGCTCTGTCTTCGAAGGGTACTCGAACGAGTCCGGTGCCTTTAGTTTCAATCTGGACCGAGGTGGCCTTTATTTCCTGACCGTGTCCCTGCCCGGGTTCTTAGAAGTGAAACGCAAGCCGGTCGATCTAATCGTCGGTCTCAATATTGTGAACGTCGAATTGGCTGCTGCGGAGGCGCCAGGCATCAGCATGGACGTCTATCCTGAGGGTGAGGTCACACTGGAACGAATCGCTTTCTCGCAATCGCTCACCGACAAACAGATCGATAGCATTCCTGCCAGCCGCTCCTATCAGCTTTCCAATATGGTGGCTTTGTTCCCCGGCGCCGTGAAGGACTCCAAGGGGCGTCTGCATTTCCACGGGAGCGCCTCGGAGGAGGTGAACTGGGTGTTGGATGGGTTCACTGTGTCGGATCCTTCTTCGGCCCAGTTCGAACTAGGTCTCGGCGTGGAAGCGGTCAAGTCCATGGACCTGTTCAGTGGCCGCTACTCGGCGGAGTTTGGGAAAGGCACCGGCGGCACCTTACTCATCAACACAGGCATGGGTACCAACAGTTTCAAGCAGCAGGTCACGAACTTCATTCCTGCCTTCGAACTGAGCAAGGGCTTGCGGCTGGACAGCTGGCGACCGCGCTACACGGTCTCAGGCCCAATCGTAAGAGACAAACTCTGGTTCTTTTCCAGTCTGGATTTCAATTTTCGCGAGAATGTGATCGTTGAGCTGCCTAAGGGACAAGACCGTACCGTTTCCTGGGCGGCGCAGAACCTGTTTCGCGTGGAGGCTCACCTGGCACGCAATCATTCCCTGAGTTCAGGTTTCGTGGTTAACTATTTCAACGCTCCCAGAACTGGGCTTTCGCCGCTGGACCCCGTGGAGACGACGCTAGACCGGCGCGCCCGCCGTTATTTTTTCAACATCAAAGATCAGATGACGCTTAGCTCACAGAGCCTCGTGGAATTCGGCTATGCTGCTTACCGTTCCATCAATCGCGAGCTCCCCCAAGGCGAAGGGTTTTATCTCATCACGCCCTTTGGTCGTCGTGGCAACTTTGCTGTTAACAGCCTGCGTCAGGGAAGCCGCGATCAGGCGCTGGTGAATGCCTTCCTGGCGCCGATCGACTTTGCGGGAAATCATCAATTCAAGATAGGGTTAGTCGTCAATCATTCTCGCTACTCTCAGGATGTCCAGCGGAGTGGCTACGAATACTATCGCTTGGCGGGAACTCGCCTGAGTCGGGTGACGTTCGCAGGCACTGGCCGCTTCCGCCGGTCGAATTTGGAAGCTGGTGCCTATTGGCAGGATCGCTGGGCGATCAAGCCTTGGCTCGTCGCTGAGGCCGGTGTGCGCTGGGATTGGGACGCGATCCTTTCTCGAAGTGTAATAACTCCTCGCATCGGGTTGGCAGTGATGCCGCCCGGGCTGAAGAATACGAAGGTGTCTGCGGGATTCGGTATCATTCCCGCCGCTACCTATTTACGCCTCTTTAGCCGCAACCTGGATCAATATCCCATCGCGACCCGCTACGCCACCGACGGCGAAACCATCATCGGCGGCAGGTGGGCGAGGATCTTCACGGTCGATCCGACGACACTGACGATTCCCACCACTCGCAGCCTGAGTGCTGGACTGGAACAGGCGCTGCCAGGGAAGGTACAGCTTGCAGTCAACTACCTCCGCAAGAGAGGCCACAGCGGCTACACATTCCTCCCCACGCCGAGTCCAGTTGCTGTCTTGCAATTCAGCCAGTTTCCAACCGACCAGAACGAACACTGGCAGTTGAGCAACTCTCGATTAGAGATTTACGATTCGCTCGAAGTCGCCGTGCGCAAACGCTGGCGTGGGGAACACGATTGGTTCTTGAGCTATACGCGATCGCGCGCCTACTCCAATTCGGCTCTGGACATCAGCGCTGACGACCCGATTGTTTTCTCGAACACGGCGGGACGCCTGCCCTGGGACGTTCCAAACCGGCTGGTATCCTGGGGCTCCCTTCCAGTATCCAGGCGTCTCAACTTCTTCTATCTCGTTGAGTGGCGTGACGGACTCCCCTTTTCCGTGCATGATGACGAAGGGCGACAAGTTGGAAGCTTCAACAATTGGAGGTCACCGCGCTTCTTCAGCCTCAACATTCACGTGGAAGCCAGCGTATCGCTGTTCGGCCATCGCTGGGCTCTGCGTCCGGGAGTGGATAACGTCACCAATCATCCCAACTACATTCTAGTGAACGAAAACGCCGCTTCGCCGGATTTCCTGCACTTCTACGGTCGCCAGCCTCGCAAGTTTGTAGTGCGCGTGCGCTGGCTCGGCAAAACGCCGAGGTAGCGCCGAGCTCAGCCTCGAACGCATGCCACGCAGGCCTTATGCCGCCGCTATTCTGAAAATGACGAAGGCGTTGCCGGGTCCATGCGAAAGCCGTTGAAGGTAGGTTCAGTGAGGGTTGCTCGTTTCCCAGGCACGACAGGTATCAATAACGTAGTCTATCTCGGCTTGCTCCAGTTCAGGGAACATGGGAAGCGAGATCACACTC
>Ga0075418_10005902_pt1 | contig 13834 bp, 24 predicted proteins | sample SoiMetdeltSBSDD2_FD_81776 | JGI IMG/M metagenome (GOLD analysis project Ga0075418, IMG submission 81776) | Bulk soil microbial communities from a Populus tree surrounding site in Tennessee, USA - Soil MetaG P. deltoides SBSDD2 | ecosystem: Environmental > Terrestrial > Soil > Tree plantation...
GGTTCGAATCCCGTCATCCGCTCGAGGGTGCAGTCGCATCAACCCCAGCGGTGGAGTGGCCGAGTGGTGAGGCAACGGCCTGCAAAGCCGTGCACACGGGTTCGATTCCCGTCTCCACCTCCAAGGAGGACCCCGCGCGATTAGCTCAGCGGGAGAGCGCTTCCCTGACACGGAAGAGGTCACTGGTTCAATCCCAGTATCGCGCACCAGCTCCAATGCAGGTCACAGGCAATTCTGAGACCTGAATCGGGTGGCATGGGCCAGATATGGGCCAGCCGATTACGCCGCTAGCAACCGACACGAGAGGTAGCTACGCACAACCCACAGCCCGCCGCACTCGCCCACATCGCCGCGCCCGCTGACGCCCAGCACGTCGAGGACTGGATTGACGACGGCACAGGCGTGTGGGCTCGCTTCATTCGAGGCACCCGCCGCACGCCGGGGGCGTGCACGTCGACGTGTGCGGATGGCAGGCCGCCAACGGCACAGTCGAGCGTCACGTCGCCGTGTTCGCGCCCGACGCCGACCTCGACGCGGCCACTGCGCGCAAGCTCGCCGCGGCGCTGCTCGATGCCGCCGACCAGCTCGACCGCCTCGCGGCGATTGAGCGCGCGGCCTGACGTTGTCGCCCGCAGCGAATATCATCCGCAGGCCCACCCCATGAGAGGACAGCACAGATGGACGCCACACCGCCTCCGCTCGACGACATACCCGTGTGCACGCCGCCGCGGTCATGGATGCTCGACGACGGCACAACAATTCGCGCGGGCGGCCGCGTGCGCCACACGCCAACCGGCGCCCTCTGCACGGTCGACAGTTTCGCAGGGCCAGGGTGGGCGCTGGTGCGCTGGGATAGCGGCGGGCAGGCGCTCACCCCGCCCTGCGAGCTTGCCAGCGAGCCGCCGCCGACCTGCCGCGGCATGAGGTAGGCGGCACGACACGAACAACGACCGGCCATCGCGGGATCGCTCGCGGTGGCCGGTCGCTTTTGTACCGTCGTGGTCGTGCGGGAACCTTGGGAGCTTGAGCACGACAGCGGCGCTTACTTGTCGGGGTGCCCGTTGCATTCAGTCGGGGAACGGGAGGCTCGAATGCCGCGACAGCGTTACGCTTGGCATGCCCTGCGACAGTAAGGAGAACGCATGTCCGAGACTGATTCAGCGACCGCGGCTGAGGGCACAGGAACCCAGGCCGAGACGACGAGCGAGGCGACGTTGTCGATCGAGTGGATCCGCGATTTCGCAACGCAGTGGATAGACGCGTGTAACTCCCACGAGGTGGACCGACTGCTGGCGCTCATGTCCGAAGACATCGAGTACCGCGATGACGCCTGGCCCAAGCCGATGCGCGGACACGCCGACGTACGTGAATTCCTCGAAGCGAGCTGGCGGGCATTTCCGGACATCACGTTCGAGCTGCTGGGCGGGCCTTATGTGATCCCGGGTGAGCCGCGCGCCGCCCTCCATTGGCGCGGTAGGGCCACCCACACAGGCCCGCTCGACCCGCCTGGCTTCGCGGCCACCGGCCGCCGCTGGGAACAGGACGGCGTCGACTTACACGAGTATCGCGACGGTCGCGTGTGCAAGCTGCGCATCACGGTCGACGTGTTAAGCATCTCGCGCCAACTCGGCCTCATGCCCGCGGCGGGCGGCCGCGCTGAGCGCGCGCTGGCGATGGCGCACCGCTCGGCTTCCCGTGTGCAGGAGGAAATCCGAAAGCGGCAGGAAATCCGAAAGCGGCGTGGTGGTTGAGGGCAGGCGCTGAAACCGAACGCAGCGAGAGCGCTACCGCGTCGCGCGCCGGGGTTCATTGCCCGGTGAAGTATGGGCGGCCCCTATGCCCATCGCGTGGGGCCGTCACCCGTCGGGGCGCGATGTCTCGTGTTTGCTGGTGTTTGCTGGCCGCGCTGGTCCGACAGGACGCTCTCGGCCTCGACTTGGTCGGTGTCCAGGCAAAGCGCTATGACAAAGAAGACACCGTGCAGCGGCCTGACATTCAAGCCTTGTCGGTGCGTTGCAGGGCGCCCAGACGAGTCGCGGCGTGTTCGTAACCACCGGGCGATTCTCTACGGGTGCGCGGCAGTTTGCCGATAGCGTCGGTATGCGTCTGCGCCTCATTGACGGCATGGAGCTGACCAAGATGATGGTCCGTTACAACGTTGGCGTTCAGGTACGCGAGACCTTCGAATTGAAGCAGATCGACGAGGAAGAGTTTGAAGAGTGACCGTTATGCGGATGGGTCGGCTCGTCGATCGATGCAGCCAACAGCTCGGAGCAGGCCGTCGCTCACGCGATATGCGGATGCGATGATCACGTCCGCCCGGCGGCGTCGAAGTCGCCGAATGGGGTTGGGAGAACAGCCGCGACTACATCCTGCTTGGAAGGACTCCGGGCGAGCCCTCGCGGCACGAGATCGAGGATCCACCGATCCCCGGGGAAGGCGCACGATTAGCCTCTGTACTCGGAATGTGTGACGTCCCGGCCGAACATAACCAACGAGGGCGACGACATACGTGCACCGTACTCTTGCGTCCCGTCGCAACTCGTTTGCCAGGCGGCGTTTCTCGATCAGGCCACACCTAGAGCGGCGCTAGGCCTGGGGTGTACGGTTAGGGATTTCGGCGTGAGTAAAGGCAACTCGTCACTCCAGTTGATCAAATAGTGCGCGAATCTCCGCATCCTCTTCGCTGATCCCAGGCACTTTCGATCGTATGAAATCGAAAGTACCGAGGGATGTTTCCGAAGATGACTCTATAGCATCCGCAGCTTCAAGCTACGAGTGGAATTCTGCAGTATTTCCAGGGCGTATTCAGGCTGCGCGTCGATAAATGACAATCAACGCTGTCGCGCGTCTTACCTACTATTCGGCCCCCCGCCCGCTCCCTGGCAGCGCGCCGGGTTTTGCGAACGGTGCGACTTCACCCATTTCGGTGCTCCTCATAAGCCTGGCCGCGTAACGTCAAAATTGACGAAGATGACAGTTTTTACCCGCTGATCAGAGAGGCATCCCGATGCGCCGATTCGTTCATGCCACCGTGTTTATCGCAGGAATCTCCTCCGCTGTTGCCGGTGGCCTACTGTTGGGCCACTCGACAACTTCGGTGATGGGCTGCGGGCAGACAAACTGTTCGGTCGGCGGTGCCGGCACCGGCGGTGAGGCATCCGACGGCGCTGCCCAAGGCTCTCACACTGTGAATCGAACAAACCCGATCGGCGCGATTACAACTTCGGGTACGGGCACTTCGGGCCGCACGACTTTTGACGCTGTCGACGGCGGGCCACAGATCGCAGACGGAAGGATCGACCCGGAGTTGGCCACGGGCCGGGGGCATTTCGTCAATACGGTAATCGGGGACTGCAACGGGCAATGCCCCCACTGATGACGCACCGCCGTTGACCGCTCACGCCTGGACGGGCCAGCAGCCGTGCATTACCCACCGGTGCATCGACGCTGAAGGCCCCTCCTATTCGGCCCGCCATCCGTGTTCCCCAGCCGGGTGGCGGGCCGAACCCTGTTCCTCGCGCGGTCTTTCTTGTCGATCGTCTTCATCATCGCGCTTAGCCTCCGCGACGCGGTCCCGCCACGCATTGACGCTCGCCACACCGTAGAAGTACAGGAAGGTGCCGGTGATGAGGGCGCCGATCCACCAGGCGGTGTGAGTGAAGTGCCCGATCGAGGCGAAACCAACGGTCGTAACCGCCCACACAATGACCCACTTGAGGTCATGTTTCGCCCGGCGGTCCACCACCCCAGGATAAGGAGATCTGCCCGAAGATCGCCTGGATCCCCCACGGTGGCGGGCCGAACTTATTTTTGCCGCATCTGCTACGGGGTAGGCAATCGCTAGGGGGGTGTGTCGATTCTTGGAGAGGTAGACGGCCCTGCGAGGCGGACGCCGGGCAGCCACCATAAATCGAGCGCACAGCGAACGCTCGGCGTTCGTCGCCTCTTGGGAAAAGAATGAAGAGAGAGATTCGCCCCTGCGCCGGGGTCGACAGTTCGGCGTTGGCCGTAGGCGCGACTCCGCCCCCGGGGCGTGCTGACTGCTGACCCCTAGCGCCTGCCCTCAGAACTCTTTCCGCGTTTTCTCCCGCCACAGCCCAGCTAGGGGTGGATCGCGACCTGACGGACGATTATCGCGCCCCATACGATCACGCCAACCACCGGCGTTCTCAGTATTCGGTGCGGTCGCCGTGGCCAAAGTGCAGTAGTCGACTACTCGGTCGGACTCATCGGTAGGCCACGAGGATCGTTGCTGCAAGCACCAAAGGGGAGCCATGCGTGGCGTGAAAGAGTGATAGGAAGCCCGAATGAAGAAAATGGTGTTGGGAGCCGTCACGATTTGCGCAGGCGCTCCGCTGCTGGCGCTCGGCGTTGGGACGGCAACCGCGGGGGCGGACACGAGCCCGACGTCGACCGATACGACCAGCACGCAGCAAAGCTCCACCTCAACCGGCACGAGCACCGCCGAGCCAACCAACGATGGTTCGCTGGCGATATCGGTCAGCGGAATCCCGCTAGTGAAGACCGGCAACAGCTCCGCAGTATCGTCGTGGGGGCCCAACATCGCCATTGCGTACAACAACAGCACCGCCTACGCGATCGGGTTCGGAAATACAGCCATCGCCACCAACAACAGCGGCGCTCAGGCCGTCGGGACACTGAACTTCGCGAACGCCGACAACAACAGCAACGCATCAATCAGCGGCGGTACTGGAAATACCGCCATCGCGCAAAACGGCAGCACCGCGCGGACTGAAAACAGCGGGGACTCCAACACCGTTAGAGCAACCAATAACAGCAACGCCACGTCAATCGGAAGTAGGAACACCGTCACTGCAACCGATAGCAGTACCGCTGTTATATGGGGCGACGACAACAGGGTTGTGGCGCGTTGCGGGGGCTCGGTCGATCTACACTTCCAGAACTACAACCAAACCATCACGAGCGCACCCTGCGACGCAGGATGAGCTAAGAGAGTGGTCGACTGCCGGTCGTAAATTCGGGCTGTGTGGTGATCTCGTTCAGACAACGGATGGCAAATGGGTCACGTGACCACCATCACGCTGCCCGAACGGGCACCCGCTCGGCCCGAATCAAGGCCTCGTCGGGCATCTCGCCTGCCTCGGACACGTTGGTGGCGGACACGTCAGCTGGCGGTGTAGAGCCTGTGATGCCGTGGTGTACGGGCCGCCGATGAACACACACTGCTCGGCGCTGGATGGACCTGCGACCGTTCGGATCTCGACAGCGCGTTAGCCGCCTAGTCCGGTGGGAACTCCGGCTATCGTCGAGCGATATGAATCCGTCTGACTATCGGGACGCCTTCGCTTATAAGTTCGTGGAATGACGTGGGCCTGCGCACTTCGCATCTGGAGGAACTGCGCCGCTCCGATCGTCGAGCCAACATACTCGTCGCAATGATCCTGATCGCCGCGCTTCTATCAAAAATAACCCTCGTCGAAGAGGGTTTCGTCTAACAACTGACACACGTCACGGATGTCGACATCGCAGAGGGCGTCCTGAATATCACCGACCAGATCCTCCGCGCTGTAGAGGAGGACGACACGCCCGACACAGAAGGCGCTGACGCGCCTCGCCACAATCCCTGAAACATTCGCCTTCTGGGACATCGCCGCCCATGAGGGCGACTAACGACGTGGCGGCCTCACGCCGATCCGAATGAAGACCAGAGTCGCTGTCGGTCTCGCAGTAGCGATCATCGTCGCCAAGGCCGTGTTGACATGGATAGCCCTGACGGCCTGGACGTCACTACCCGAGCGCCCCGGTTTCGTCAGCCACCGGCACATACAGCTCGGCACCCTCGGAGAATGGACTGCTGCGATCTTCACCGCCGCCGCCGTCGCCGTCGCCCTACGCATCGCCGGACACGAGAGCCGAACACGACGCCGCGAGCGAGACGACGCCGACCACGCACAAGCGCGTCTGGTACAGGTGAGGGTCAAACAGATCAACGGAGTGCCCGACTTCGACGTCGAGATCCACAACTACGGCGACCGGGCGATCATCGGCGCCGCCGTTACGAACGCATGGTGGTTCGCACAGCCCGGTTATACGTGGCGACACTCGGATGTCGAACTAGATCGTGTGCCGATCGTCAAGCCTGATCGTGACGCGCCGGAGGGGGAAGTGTGCGAATCCAGTTCAAAGACGCCGAGGACAATCTCGTTCCCAAACTGCTCGAAGTAGCCGTTACAATGAGCCGCACTTTGAGGACGTGAAGGTGATGCCCGACGCGATGCGTTTTCATGGATGCAAACTGAAACTTATGGGAAACCGGGTCGTCGATAACTCCGTCCCGGATTCAATCGCCGCCCGTTAAGTGGTGACTGACGGCGAATGTCCTGAGCGGGACCGCCATACGCGAGTGGCACCAAGCAAAGCTGACCACCCGGCGACACTCGCCTTTACGCCGCTGCCGTGGGCTGCTACTAGTTCAGATGCAGGCGCGGCAGAACCGTGAAGCCACCGTCACGGCCCAATTCGCTCCACGGTCATCTTTCAGGCTCGGCACCCACCCGCGTTCCGTTGTCCACACGAGCCGCGCATCGAGGAACAGCAGCGCCGCGTGTGAGTCGCATCGGTGGTCCCACCCGTGCGCAGCCGGGTCATACTGCAGCAACCAGAGATCCAGGGAGAGCAGCTCCGGCGGCGGCACTGGACTGTCAGCCGGCTCAGGCCTTATCAACCTCGCCATCAGGCACCCCTCCGACGCACGTCCACCACGCTCACAGGCACGCCTGCCCCCGACTTGCTGCCTTCATCCTCGACCGGTAGTGCTAGTTGCTTTAGCAACGCCGCCAACGCCCCCCGCTGCAACCGTTCCTCCGCCACCAGTGCCGACAGCCCGCCATCCGGCCGAACCGCCCCTTTTTTTGGCGATTTCTGCGCCCAAGATGCTCAATCGGTCGATGTTTTTGCAGATTTCATGCAGCAGGATCAGTTCAGTGTCGGACAGCTTGTAAACGCCCGAAAACTTGCGCCAGCATGCCCGACCAGCAGTTCCGAGGTCGGCGGGGATCGCCGGTTTACGCGTCATCAACCGACTCCGGGGAAATCGTGCGGGGAGAGATAATCGCCAATGCACCGAGGTGGTCTGGTTTAAGGGCCCGCCCCGGGGGCCCTGGCCGCTGCACGTCACCCGCTCCCTGGTGGTGGGCCGAACCCGTGGCAGTGCGTTCATGACCTGATGGGTGCGGCGCTCCTGCTCTGCCGACATCAGCCCAGAGGCGATCCGACGCCGTACCTGTCGACCTGCGCTGCTGGCCAGTGGCGAGCCTATGAGGCGAAATTTGTTCGAACAATCGACCCCAGTTTTGCTGCGCGGGCCGCTCGGATGTTCCACCATGCTCGTGTGTGGCTGCTGAGGCCTCGCGCGCTTACTTAACTTCATGGCTCGTTCATTTGAGGGGTTCTGATGCGGGTTGTCATTCGTAGGGCAGGCGTAGTTGTCATCGCCATGGTTGCGGCCTTGGTCTTGGCGGTTACAACGACCATGAGGTCGGCAAGCGCCGCAACCGCGCTGATGGTCGGTGGGATCCTCCAATCCAATCTTTCCGACTCGACGATGAGCAGCATTCTCGCTGGGGCGTATACCGACAAATCCGGAACTGATTGGGTGCGTAGGAATGTCCCTTGGTCAGGATCACCGCTCCTGGGCTGGTCGATTCCGGAGGCCACAACCAACCTCTACCAACTGATTGTGGATACGCCCGGTCCGAAAACGGTCGTGGGAATGTCGGCGGGATCACTGGCGGTCGAAGAGGTTCTGCGCCGACTACCCAGCGACCCCATGTCGCCCGACCCGACGGAGCTCAACTTCGTCCTCATTGCGGATTCCAGCCGCCAACCGTTCTTCACCGACGCCGGGGGCCCGTTGACGACGCTTCTCGGATATGTTTTCCAGGCTCCCGCGGAGACGCGATACACCGTCACCGTGGTGATATACGAATACGACGGAATGTCAGACTTACCGGACAGGCTGTGGAATGGGCTCGCCATGGCCAACGCCATGGCCGGCGCCTTTCTTCTCCACAACGCCACTTTCTTGGTAGATCTGTCTACGGTGCCCACCGAGAACATCACGACCACCTATAACTCCGCGGGTGGCAAGACCACCACCTATCTCATTCCGACCAAAACCCTCCCGCTGGTGCAGCTCAATCCCTGGCTGGCCCCGATTGAGCCATGGTTAAAGCAGCAGGTCGATGCTGGTTACACCAGGAATGACAACCGGGCAGCGATCACCAGTTTGGCCGTCGCTCAGAAGACAACCGACACTGGAATCGAAAGCTTCAGCCCGACAGTCGATCCGCCGGTAGACGCGCCTGCGGAACCGGTCCAAGTGTCCGCTCGAGCAAGCCAGGGGTCTGCCGACGCGGCCGAGACACCCGGCAACGCAACTGACGTACTCGCCAAGACCACACCGGAGGTAGCGGCAGAGTCAGACCAGCAACTCGCTAGCGGTCCTGAAGTGATTTCAGAGAAAGGCACCGACCTCACCGCTGGCAACAAGTTCTCACCGTCGACAACCGTCGACGCCTCGAACTTGGCGAGCGGCTGGAAACCGGGTGACGAGACCCAGGTTGTGACAGGCACGATCCGACAATTGCTGTCTGGCAACACCGCGATCACCTCGCCGCCGACCGGCACCCCGACCAACGACACATCCACCCAAACGGACTCCAAGACGTCCTCGAGCACATCGTCGTCCTCTGGCAGCGGCAGCACCCCGTAGTCGAACTCGGTCAGATGCAGTCGCGGCAGAACCGCGAAGCCACCATCAGAGCTTGGTCGCCTTCACGAACATCGGCGGGGCCCGGCACCCAACCCCTTGATTCCCACCCAAACCGCGCTTTCAGGAAAAGATCCGCCGCGTGGGAATCGCAGTGATGATCCCATCCCCACACGGCGGGATAGTACTGCGTCAGGAACACGTCCAGTGATAGCAGCTCGGGCGGCGGTACTGGACTGTCAGCCCGCTCAGCTGGCCACCGTTCAGCCACCCACCACCTCCAAATTCGTCGGCCCGTACCCGCCCGAACTGCGCGGGTTTGACGGCTTCTCCTGCCCAAGGCCAATCGGAAGCCCCAGCCCCACGATCAGCCGCTGGTACACGGCGCGCAGCTGCCGCAATTCTTGCTGCGCCGGGTGAACCCGGACGCCTTGCGACGACTCGGTCATCAGGCCTTCGGCGAAGACGATCGCCTTTAAGGCCGCCAGCTCGTCGGCAGTGTGACAGCACTGCAGAAGTAGGGACTTTTCGGCGTCATTTAGCTGGAATTCGCCCGTAATTGATCGCCACAAACGCTTCTCCGAAACGTCCAAACCCGCAGGTGAGGGCGCTTTGACCGCCATCAAGTCCTCCCTTCAAGGGCCGATTTCTCCGCGCGGCGGAGAGAGATAATCGCCAATGCACCGAGGTGCGGAGTGGTCGGGGTTTGAGGTACCCCCCTGGGTTCTGGCATCGATGGGGCCCGGCGACGGTGCGTATCTCCAACGTAAATGCGACCTAGATCCCCCGCGTCCGCGGGCCGACTGCCAATTAACTGTGAGGCCAATCGAATCGCTCCGCACAAGCCACAGACCCGCGTATTAAGGGTGGGGGTCCGCACGGCCCAGGGGGCGGCGGAGCAGTGTGGCCGAATGGAGGGGTCAGTGGAACCAAGCCGGAACCTAAGTGGCAAGTTGCTATTGGCGATGATCGCCGCCTGCACCATCGTCGTCATGGGCGCATTGGCCGCGGCGTTAGGCCAAGAACGGACTGGAACCTCATTGGTTTCGACCGGGATTACCGGGATGTCTCGTGGACAAACCGCCATCGAGTCGGCAGCGACGACAACGACGGACCCGACCACGATCCAGACTTCGAAAGCCAGTCCCACCATGAAGGCTGTCCGGCCCAACGGATTCGGCTGACCGGCACGATTCGTCGATCATGCGACGTGCTCCGCTGTGAGGTATGCGACTTCGGCCGTGACCGACGAGCCGGTGTCGGATGACAATGCCAGCCCTACCTCGTCGCCTCGGAGTTCGACTATCACGTCGTGGTCGCCGTTGCCGTACGCGCCCACTGTTCGACGCCATGGCGACGCATTCAACAGCGTTGATAACCGCACGTTGGCGGAGGCGTTGAGCAGACAGAACTTCATTCTGATCACCCGATACTGCGCCGCGGAGCTGGCGAAACCCAGCCAAGACACACCAATATCATCACGGTTGTTTCGCCGGCCCCTGGGTGGGTGTTGTGGGCGGGCCGGTCGGAGGCTTCTGCGGTGGTGTCTGAGGTGGCCTCTGCGGGTCCCGTGTGGATGTGCGTTTCATTTCATTTTCCTCTGTCCTGTTACCGCCACGCTTGTGGGTAGTCGTCCTCATCAGGCGCTTCGTCTCCGGTGACAACGAGACCGGAACGCGGCTTAGGCGCATAGTCCGGCCGTCGCGGTGGCTCGGCGCCTTTCGGTCGACAGGCTGGTGGATATTCGTACTCGGCGGCGTCGTCGCTCATGCGTCCGCCGTTTCCATTAGGGCGTATGGGTTCTTGATGACGACGTCCTGTAGCTCGCCAGTCTCGGTGTGCCGCTGCACAACCCGCCCAGCATTGAGGCGATTCCACTCAGATTCCGCGAAAGCTCGGTATCGTTCCCGAGCCGACTCGACGGTGTGCAATTGCAGTGTCCCCACTCGGAACCAAGGTGAGTACCGATGGACGCCAGGCGAATTGAACTGTTGCGAGTCTCGCTCCAGGTCACCGGTCGAGCAGAAGATCGCACGATCATGAATTCTGAAGTTGTCGCCCAAAGCGTATTCGTCAACGAGTGCAAACGCCTGCGTACGTGGGTCGAATTGCGCAGCTACCCAGCCTATTTCGTTCAACGTATTGATATGACTCTCGAGTCCCTGCCATGCGGCGATCGCCTCGGGTGTCGCCGCGGTGAGGAATTCCTCGGCCGGTGTCGACACAGGCACAAGCTCGCGAGCCTCAATCAGCGCGTTGCCAGCAGCGTCGAACCGCGGCCTCAGCGAATCCAAAATCTCCTCCGCAGCACCATCCTGCAGAGACTCGTAAAACGCTTCCAGGAACAGCATTTCGGACCGCCCCCGCAAGCGGCCACAGTAGTCAGAGACCATATCGGCCATCGCGGCCTCCGACATCAGACCGCGCAGCTTAACTGCGGTGAGACGGCCGGCCTTCGCCGCATCGACAAGGATCCGTGGCACCTTCCAACTGTCTCAGCGCGTCCAAACCGCAGAGGATGTTAGACAGTTCAGACGGCACCGTTCCGCCAGCCGCTTGAACCGCCATCAGGAAGCGTTGCGCGTCAGCGATTCCTATTGTGGGGCCTAGCGTCACCGCCCACCTCCCGGTCGGGTTCGGGCCAGCAGATCCGCTAGCTCCGCGTCGGAAAGCGCCGCAACGTAGCTTTCAACGGCGAATTGAACTGCTACCCTGGGGGAATCGGTTTGCGGCTGAGGCTGAGGAGCACCCGGGGGGCCGCCAGGTTGCCGGGTAGGTATCAGGTTGGGTCATTGTGTTCCTTCCGTGCTGCCGCTTCTGCGATGACGAGACCCTTATCTAGGAGCCAGGTGCCGGCGACTTGGCGCCCAAGTCCCTTACGGGCCAACCGCTGAGCTGTACGGCGGCTGACGCCGAGTAGGACGGCTGCCTCACCGGTGTCGATAAAGGTCTCGTCATCAGTGGGTGAGTCTTCACCGGACGCGCCTTGATCCATGTCGTCGTGTCGCTGCGGCGACACGTCGGCGTCCCGTATCGCGCACTGGATGCCCTCAAATCGGGCCGTAGGGTAGCCATTCCGCGCAGCGGTGCGAATCCCCGAGGACACCAGGAAATAAGCGTCCGTGAGGGCCTGACCCTGCAGTAGAACCGCACCCGGCCAGACCTGCACCGGGTTCGGAGTCGTGCGTTGGCCCTGCCGATCGTGATGGGGAACTCGGCTCCTCTACGGCTGCAGAAGCCGCTCTCCGCTTCGGGAACCCAGTGGCGGCCATTGCAGGCCGGGCAGACGACGTTGACCAACCGCCTGCCATCAGCGAGGCGCCGGCGGGGTAGTTCCGCTATTTGCACTGGTCAACCCGTAACCGCTAGCAAACTGATTGAACTGGTTCAATCCCAGTATCGCGCACGATATCAGTGCAGCTGAAGCGGTATATCTAGCTCCACTAGGTAGCCTTGCACCACATACGCACCACATTTGCTGGTGGAGCGGACTTCCTGAAACGGGAAGGAAGCATTCATCGACACTCGACGGGCCCGGCGGTTGTCCGCATCTTCAACGCCGCGTTGTAGTCGTCGCCACCCGTCGGCCCGTCATCCTGCTTGGGTGGCGGGTCGCCTGCTGTAGCGGGAACTAATTGCGCTGCCCGTCAGCCCACATTTGTGTACTTAGCGGGCCGCCTTCGCGTTGTCCCACTCAATTCGAGTGTGCCGCGGATTCTCTGGCGATTTGGCCACCTTCGACGGCTCCCTCCCGAAATGACGCGGCTGGCGCGCACTGCGGGTCCGGGCGCGAGACATACTCAGCCGGCACCGACGAGAGGTTGTGGCAGAACCGCGACGGCGTATCCGGTGCTTTTAACAGAACTTCGCGACGTCCACCGGCGAAATCGCAACATTCTCGAGCATTTCCCGCCCGCCGACTGGACCGTCGAGGAGTCACGCGCCGGAGCTATTCCTCCTCGCTCATTGCCCTAGGCAGGGCGCCTTCACGACGAATTGGTTGTTCTGGTTTGAAACGTTCGCCGTACCTCCGCAGAGCGCCGTGACCATGTTGTTGTTCCCGGTTGCCTCTGCGTGACTGTTGCTGATTGCTACGACCCTGTTGAAGTTCCCGGTTACGTCTGCGTGACTGTTGTTGAACGCTTGGACGAAGTTGAAGTTCCCGGTTGCGGAAGCCGAGCTGTTGTTGCCTGCCTCGACGAAGTTTCCGGTCCCGTTGGCGTTGGCCGTGCTGCCCCCCGTGCCGGGAAAGTTCCACGCCACGGCGAGGCTGGTGCCCTTTGTGGTCGCCATGCTTTCATTGCCAAGCTGCACGAGCGTGTTCCCGCCCGCCGAGACCGACAGGCTGCCGTTGGTGGTTTGCTGCGTCACGCTTGCGTTAGACGACGAGCTATCGCTAGTTGACGGTGCGGCCCACGCGGTTGGTGCCCCGACACAGAGCGCCACGGCGGGTGCGCCGGCACACATGGCGAGGAATTTGACTGATGTCCTCATCGGAATCTCCCTTTCGGTTGCCCCTACCCACTTCTTGCACGGTGGCGAACGGTGGTTCGTTCAAACCGTTTCCGATTTCCCAAAGTGGTTGCAGGCGTTGGCATGACAGCTGTTTGTCAACGAAGCGACCCACCGGGCCAATCGGTTCGGTGGGCGCGTGCTTCACTGAAATTTGAGGGCGGGCCGGGCGCGCAGCTGGAAGCGAAAGGGACGCCTGCGCGCGCAACGCCGACCCGCGGTCACCGCCGCGCCGCCTCCTATCGCGCGCGATGACCCGTCTACTACATCCACGAGAGACGACCGTCTCCGGTTCGCTTAAGGCGCAACTCTGTGGACGGCCGCCCGTTCGCGCGCTGGCGGAAAGCGGTATTCACTCATCGGATTCGACTGGCTCGGCGAACATTCGACCCAGCTCCGCGAGGGTCTCCGAGGGCGGTTTCGCCATCTCGTCGTAACGCACGACCTCGGTGGCGCTCGCGTGCTGCCGCAAGCCGAGGTTCGGGCGATCAAACGGGCCTACCGGCAACGGCAGCGTGGTGCCCGGCCGCGTCCCCGCACAGCACAACGCGCGTCGGCGCACGGCGA
>Ga0075418_10005907_pt1 | contig 13830 bp, 10 predicted proteins | sample SoiMetdeltSBSDD2_FD_81776 | JGI IMG/M metagenome (GOLD analysis project Ga0075418, IMG submission 81776) | Bulk soil microbial communities from a Populus tree surrounding site in Tennessee, USA - Soil MetaG P. deltoides SBSDD2 | ecosystem: Environmental > Terrestrial > Soil > Tree plantation...
CTCGCGCCGAAGATCGGCTGGCTGTTCGCCGATCCGGCGATGGACGACGCCGCGCAGAAGAACCTCGCGAAGGAGCCGGCGGCCGGGCAATGGCTCGCCGCGTTCGCCGATCACCTCGAGGGCATCAACCTGCCGCCGAGCTGGCCGGCCGACCGGCAACAGGCCGACGACGCCGTCGTGCTGCCGTCGAAGAAGACCCTGCCGTCGGAGATTGGACCGGAGCCGCCCTGCGCGTTCGCGACGCCGGGGGCGATCGAGCGCGATACGCGCGCGGTCGTCGAGCGGCTCGGCGTCAAGTTCGGCAGCTTCGTGCACCCGGTGCGCGCGGCGCTGACCGGGACCGACAAGGGACCGGGCCTGTTCGACGTCGTGTTCCTGCTCGGCAGGGACACGTGCGTGCGGCGGCTGCGCGCTGCGGCCGGCCTGGGCCGGCAACTCGGCCAGTAATGGCGGCGCCGGGTAAGCCCGGCGTTCAACGCGGGCGCGGCGGATCGAGCTCTTCGGGGGATTCCGGCTCGACCGTGAGCGTCAACGCGAGTTGGCCCGCGCGCTGCAGATCGGCGCTGCGTTCCGGATCGGCCGTGGCCGCGGCCCGCAACAGCAACCAGTCGAAGCGCGTGACCGGGAACAGGCTCCACAGCAGCACGCTCGCGAACAGCGCCGCGGTGGCGATGCGCCAGTGTCGCAACGCCGGGGACTGCGTGCCCGGCCGCAACCACAGGAAGGTCACGACAAAACCGGTGATCAGTCCGCCGACGTGCGCCGTGTTGCTGATGATCGGGATCAGCAGCCCGATCAGCAGGTTGACGACGATGAGACCGAGCACGCGCCGCGGGCCCTCGAAGTCGAGGAACGCGAACAGGTGCCGGCCCGAGCGCATGTTCACCGCGACGAGCGCGCCCGTCATGCCGAACAGCGCACCGGAACCGCCGACCACGGGCGTCATCGGCGTCCACAGGCACACTGCGAGTCCGCCGCCGAGAGCCGACACGAGGTAGAGCGCGGCAAAACGCACGCTGCCGAGCGACCGCTCGAGTGCGGGCCCGATCGCGATAAATGACGCCAGGTTGACGAGCAGGTGCAGGATGTTGCCGTGCAGGAACGCGTGCGCCACGAGCCGCCACGGTTCGCCCGCGGCCGCCGCCGCAGGAATCAGCATGCCGAAGTGCGCGAGTCTGACGTGGAAGTCCTCTGCTTCCGGCAGCATGCCCGTCACGACGGCTAGTGTGCCGTACGCGATCGCGATCACGAGCGTCACGGGGATGTCGTCGACTTCGGCGAGCGCGTGGCTCACGGGTGCCCCCGCTTGCGCCACAGGCGCACGCGCGCGAGGGCGCGGAACCAGTTCTCCTCGGCCGTGAGCCGCGTGCGCGGCGGCGCCGCGGCCTCGTGCAGTGCGGCGATCGCGCCGGCCGTGTCGCCGGCGCGCTGCAGCGCGTCGGCGAGCCACAGGTGGCTGCGCGGCCCACCGCCGTGCCGCTGCTGGTGCGCCCGCAGCACGTCCAGCGCGCGCGCATCGCCGAGCTCGTACAGACAGCGGCCGAGGTGCAGCGCCGCGTCGCCGAACGCGTGGCCCGGCTCGAGCGCCTCGGCGCGGTCGAACGCGTTTGCGGCGAGCTGCCACTCGTGCTGCGCGAACGCGACGAGGCCGAGCTGGTGCCACGCACTCGCGACGCCGGGATCCATCTCGACGGCGCGACTCAGGTGCTGCCACGCCGCTTCGGTCTGCCGCCGCAGCCGAAGCAGACGGCCGATCTCGGCGTGCCGCGCGCCGGTCTCGAAGTGCCGCAGCTCGCTGATCGCCCGGTTCAGCGGCCCATGGTCCATCGTGAGCGCGAGCCACGTACGGCTGCCGGCGCGCCGCAGCCACGCCGCGGCCGGCGGGAACAGCAGCAGTGCGACCGCGATCGTGCCGCCGAGCACCCACGCGCAGGTGGTCAGTGCTCGACCGGTGCCGTGCGCGATCCGTACGGCGAGCTCCGGATCCGCCGCGTGCACGAGCCACAACACGACCGGGAACGCGGCGCACAACCACACGAGCAGCAGCGGAACGTGCCGCAGCGATGCCCGCGCTCGCATCGGCGGTCCCGCCGTCATGGAGCGCCCGCGTGCACGAACGTGCCCTTGTCCTTGTCCTTGATCACGCCCGGGAACTGCAACACCTGGTTGTGCATGGACACGTAGACGCCCGGTGCGAGCACCTGCACGGCGAGCAGCGCTTCGGTGAGATTCTGCAGCGCGTCCGTGTTGCGCATCACCCAGGGTCGCATGGCGCCGGTCAAGACGATCGGCACGCGCCCTTGGCCGACCAGCACGTGGATGCGTTCGCCGGTGACCGCCAGCCGGTCGGTGCCGTGCACGATCACGACGCCGTCGTGCGCTTCGGCCATCGAGCCGGCCGTGCGCGCGATCAGCTCGTGGTCCTGCGGCGTCATCTGCAGGCTGTCCTTGTTCATCAGCGGGATGCGCACGATCTCGACGCCTTGCAGCTGCAGGCTCGAGAGCACGACGTCGAGCACGCTGGTGCGGTTGTCGAGCACGCCCTGCAGCTCGTCGTAGGTCTTCTCGAACGTGCCGCCGGTCGAGATCAGGGCGATGCGTTTCCTCGTGGTCACTCGACCACAGCATCGCGCAAAGGCGGGCTTTCGGCCAGCGTTCTGCGGCCGTCATGCGACGGTGCTCTGGTCTCGCCCGTGCTTCCTGCTACAACACCCGCGTGCTGTATCGCAACGTCGGCTCCTCGGGTCTCAAGGTCAGCGCCGTCGGCCTCGGCTCCTGGCTCACGATCGGCAACTCGGTCGATGCGAAAGCGACTTCACGGCTCGTCGCCGCGGCGTTCGAGCGCGGCGTCAACCTGTTCGACACCGCGGACGTCTACGCGCGCGGCGAGGCCGAACGGGTGCTCGGTGCTTCGATCAAGACGCTGCCGCGGCACCGGCTCGTGATCGCGACGAAGTGCTTCTTCCCGATGAGCGACGATCCCAACGACTGCGGGTTGTCGCGCAAGCACGTGCACGAATCGCTGTCGGCGTCCCTGCGCCGGCTGCAGACCGACTACGTCGACCTCTACCAATGCCACCGGTTCGATCCTGGGACACCGCTGCTCGAGACGGCGCGGGCGATGGACGACCTCGTGCGGCGCGGCCTCGTGCTCTACTGGGGCACGAGCCAGTGGCCTGCCGAGAAGATCCAGGAAGTCGTCGAGTTGTGCCGCGCGCAGGGCCTGCACGCGCCGATCAGCAACCAGCCGCTCTACAACCTGTTCGAGCGCGGCATCGAGACCGAGGTGATGCCGACCGTCGTGCGGAACGGACTCGGTACGCTGGTCTTCTCGCCGCTCGCGCAGGGTGTGCTGACGGGCAAGTACCGACCCGCCGAGCAGGCACCCGCCGATTCGCGCGCCGCCGATGCGCGCAGCAACCAGTTCATCGGGCGGTATCTGACGCCCGATCGGCTCGCGAAGGCACAGCAGCTCGCGCAGGTGGCGGCGCGCGCGGGCTTGACCGCGGTGCAGCTCGCGCTCGCGTTCTGCCTTCGTGATGCGAACATCACGTCGGTGCTGGTCGGCGCGCGCAGCACGGCACAGCTCGAGGGCAGTCTTGCCGCGGTTGGCGTGCCTTTGGGCGCCGACCTGCTGCGCGACCTCGAACGCACCTTCCCGAGGTGACGCTGCCCGTGAACGCGCCCGTGCTGCTGCGGCTGCCCGATGCGACCGCGTTGCGGCAGATGTTCGATCTGCGGTACGGACCCGAGGAGCGGCGCGGCTGGGGGCCGGCGCTGCGGGCCGCGTACGGGCACTACACGCCCGACGACGTCTACGAAGCGCTCGTCGCCGGGATCGTCGTGCCCGGCGTGGCCTGGCTCGACGTCGGCTGTGGCCGCCAGGCGTTCCCGAACAACAAGGCACTCGCGGCCGCGCTGTCGTCCCGCTGCGCGCGGCTCGTCGGGGTCGATCCCGATGCGACGCTGCAGGAGAACGAATCGGTGCACGAGAAGGTCGCCTTGCGGATCGACGAGTACGACGGCAAGCAGCAGTTCGACGTGGTGACGCTGCGCATGGTCGCCGAGCACGTCGCGGACCCCGAAGCGGCCGTGCGCAGCATCGAGCGGGCGCTGCGCAAGGGTGGCATCGCGGTCGTGTTCACGGTTTTCGCATACGCGCCGATCCCGCTGCTGACGCGGCTCGCGCCGATGCGTCTGCGGCACGTGGTCAAGGATTGGTTGTGGGGCAGCGACGCGCGCGACACGTTCCCGACGCGCTTCCGCATGAACACGCGCGGTCGGTTGCGGCGGGTGTTCGCCGGCGCCGGCATGCACGAGGAGGCATTCCTGCGGCTCGACGACTGCCGGACCTTCGCGCGTTTTCGGGCGCTGTGCGAGCTCGAGCTGCGCGTGGCGCGGTTGTGCCGGTGGGTCGGGCTGCCCTACTGGGAGCACTGCCTGCTCGGCGTGTATCGCAAGCCGTGAGACCTCATCGCCGCGCGGCGGCTGGCAACTGTTTCGTCCTGGTCAGGCGTGCGTTGCGGCGATGACAGCTACAGCCGCAGGGCGCGGGCGGGGCGGCAGCCCAGGAGGCCGTCGCTCTTCGAAGGCGCATTGCTCGAGCGGTCGGCCGAACGCACGCTCGCAGCGGTGCTGAAGAAGCTGCCGCCGCGGCTGCAGCGATCCAAGGTGCCGTTGCCCTGCAGCCGCAGGCCATCGCCCGCGCGCACGGGGCCCGAGTAGTCGCCATACTCGTCGCGACACCACTCCCACACGTTGCCGTGCATGTCGTGCAATCCGAACGCGTTTGCCTCGAACGAGCCGACGCGCGCGTGCACGGCGAACCCGTCCGTCCACGTCTCGCAGTTCCACTCCGGCATCGCGAGCTTCGCGGTCGCGTCGGCGATGTTCGCGTGGCGCCCCAGGCTCCCGAGCGGACACGACCATGGCGTCGTCGAGCCCGCGCGGCAGGCATACTCCCATTGTGCTTCCGTCGGCAGCGAGAGCCCCTGGCATCGCAGCAGCTCATCGCACGTGGACCAGTCCACCTGCTCCACGGGGTTGGCCAGCGAGATCGTGTCTTCGGGCACGGGGACGCCGGCTTTGTACTGGCTTGGCCGCCGCAGCTCCTCGTGGCGGCAGAGCCTCTCCCACTGCCCCTGCGTCAGCTCGTGCCGAGCCAGGAAGAAAGGCGCCAGCGTGACCTCGTGCACGGGGCCCATGTAGTCCTGCGCGCGCTCGTCGTAGTTTGCGCCGATGGGATCCACGCTCTGCGCTCCCATCGCGAACGTGCCGCCCGGCAGCAGCACGAACACGATTCCGGTGTCTTCGCCGACTTCGATCCGCCCGCCCGCGTCGTGCTCGGGGATCACAATGCCCTTCGGATCGCTGCTGCCGTCCCACGCCGATCGCAGCTCGTAGAACTCCCACAACTTCGTGACGGGGTTCATGCCGATCGGCACCAGGCCCGTCACGTCCTCATCGCGCAGCTCGATGCCGCGTCCCGCATACCGCTTGCTCGCCACGACGTCGTCGGCCTTCGCGATCGAAGCGCGCACTGCGCCCCAGGCGTGCCGCGCGTTCGGGTGCGCGCGCGTCAGCTCGCCGATCTGCCGGGCCCAGGACAACGCCTGTCGGACCGAAGCTGCCTCCTTGTTCGCGAGCGAATCGAGCTTCTGCAACAGGTCGGCGAGCGTGTCGTGCAGGAACCGCTGCGACTCCAACTCGAAACGGAAGGTGTGGCGCGTGCTGACGGCCTCGGTGACGAGCAACTGCTGGTGCTCGGCAGCCGCGAGGTCCTCGCCAACGTGCGCGATCGCGGCCTCGATGTCCTGCCGATAGCCGCGGAACGCCTGCTGGTCGGTGCCCGGCGCGTCGCGCAGCGCTTTCTCCCTCTGGGCGCGGGCCTCCGCATCCTGCCCGTTCGCGAACAGCGCCCAAGCCAAAGTGTCGAGGTACAGATACTGCTCGTTGGACTCGGCCTTCGCGACTGCCGCGCGCGCATACGCGAGCCCGAGCGCTTCTTCGCCGAAGACCGTGCGCTCCTCGGCGTTGCCATCCTTGGCCGGCGGCGCCACGCGTGCCCACGCGAGGCCGTTGAGCTCCGCCGCGGTCTTGCCCGCGACATCCGCCGGCAGCTCGGGCGTCGCGAGCGGCTGCCCGAGGCGGATCGCCTGCGCGCGCTGCAGCGAAGCCACGCGTCGCGTCGCCGACTCGAACTCCACGAACCGTGGATGCGACAGTCGATCCGCTTCGAGCTCGGCATCGGTCGCTGGCAGCGCGCGTTGCTCGAGATCGCGAACCGTGCGCTCGATGTCGGCTTGCTTCGCGAGCAGCCTGCCCGCGTCCTCGCGCAGCCATCGCTCCATCGCCTCGATCTGCTGCGGCCACGGCGGATACAGCATGTCCGCGGACTCGAGCACGCGCGCGCACTCGACGACGCCAGCCAGCTGGTCGAACTCGCGGACCTTCGCGCCCAACTCCGCGGCCAGCCCACTCTTGTCCTGCGCGAGCGTCGCGTTCTGCTCGGCGCGTTCCGTCGCGAGCTTCTCGTTCTCGTGCGCGGTCATCGCGAAGCTCACGGCCGCGATCGCTCCGACGACCGCGGTCGCGAGCACCGCGCTGCCGGCCACCACCTGCCCGCGGTATTTGCGCATCAGCTTGCGCAGCCGGTATCCCGTGCTCGGCGGGCCCGCCAACAGCGGTTCGTTCTCGAGGTAGCGGCGCAGGTCCATCGCGAGCGCGTTCGCGGTGTCGTAGCGCCGCGCGCGGTCCTTCTCGAGCGCCTTGAGCACGACCCAGTCGAGATCGTTCTTGAGCAGCCTGTGCAGGGCGTGCACCGTCGTACGTCGCTGTGCCGCGACCGCCGCTGCCACGTCGTGCAACGCCGTCAGCCGGGTGCTCGGCTTCGGCGGCTCGATTTCACGCAGCACGCGCTGCATCTCGACCAGTCCCTTGGTGCGCAGCTCCTGAGCCGAGAACGGCAGCTGCCCGACCAGCAGTTCGTAGAGCATCACACCGAGCGAGTAGACGTCGGCGCGCGTGTCGATGTCCTGGTTGGTCGGATCCGCCTGTTCGGGCGCCATGTACTCGGGCGTGCCGATGACCTGCCCCGCTTCGGTGAACAACGTCGCCTCGACGAGCTTCTGGCCCATCGCCTTCGCGAGGCCGAAGTCGATGATCTTGATCTGCAGCCTGCCTTGCTCCTCGCTGACGAGCACGTTGCCGGGCTTGAGGTCGCGATGCACGACGCCCTTCTGGTGCGCGTGGGTCACCGCGGCGCACACCTGCTGCAGCAGCGCGAGCCGGTCCGGCAGCGACAGCTGGTGCTGGTCGCAGAACTTGGTCAGCGGCACGCCCTTCACGAGCTCCATGACGAAGAACGGTTGCCCGCGTTCGCTCGTGCCGCAGTCGAGGACCTTCGCGATGCCGTCGTGGGCCATCAGCGCGAGCGCCTGGCGCTCCTGCTCGAAGCGCTTCTGCACGGCCTTGCTGTCCATGCCGAGCTTGATCAGCTTCAGCGCGACCTTGCGCTTCACGGGGGCCGTCTGCTCCGCGAGGTAGACCGTGCCCATGCCACCCTCGCCGAGCGTGTCGAGGATGTGGTACGGCCCGATGTGCGTCGGGGTGGGGGTGATCGGGTCCAGGGCCACGCGCGGCAGGATAGCGCCGGGAGGACGCGCTTCGATCGGTGCGCTGGCAAGGCGCGCTCAGGAACGTCTCAGGCTGACCACCGGGCTGGAGAGAGCGGCTCCATTGGGGGGCTCCCTCGTGTCGATGTATGGAGGCATGGAACGCAAGGACCAGATGATCCTGCTGCTGCTCGCAGCAGTCGCAGGTTATGCGACCTACAAGAACTGGGACGTCATTGCCGAGAGGCTCAGCCTCGATGACCTGACCCCAGGACGCGTCAAAGCCATCGACATGGCGAAGAAGGACTACACGTTCGACGGACTGCAGCAGAACTCGCTCGTGCTGAACCAGCGCGCGAACAACAAAGAGATCAAGCTGGGAGAGGATCCCTGGACCGCGAAGCGCATCAATGGGGATCGCTGGCTCGTGACCCTGACCTACCAGCAGGAAGGCCAGTCGGTGACGCATCAGTTCGATTGCAACATCGCGACCGGCATGGTGAAGCTGGTCCCGCAGAACCCACAGCCGCCGAAGTAGGGTTCGCCGATCCCGTCGCCGCTCGTTTGGCGACGGAACGCGCGCGCCGGTCGCCGTCGCGTGCGGCGATGCCAGTGCCTTCGCCCTTCGCCACGCTCGATCTCGCTGCCACGCCAACCGGTGCGGCAGCAACACTGCCCAAGGCTCGAGTCTGCAGGTGGGGCACGGAGCAAGTGACTCGAGCGGGCCTGCCTCGCTTCGCCATGGCGCTACTGGATTCCGAGTCGATGCCGGCGCAGTCTTGCGGCCATCCTCGATGAAGTTCCAGGACTACTACACCACGCTCGGCGTCTCGCGCACCGCCACCCTCGACGAGATCAAGCGCGCCTATCGCAAGCTCGCGAAGGAATGGCATCCCGACCGTCACCCGCCGCACAAACGCCAGGACGTCGAGGACAAGTTCAAGGCGATCGCCGAGGCGCACGAAGTGCTCAGCGACCCCGAGAAGCGCAAACGCTACGACGCGCTCGGGGAACATTGGCGGCACGGCCAGGACTTCCAGCCGCCTCCGGGCGGCGGTGGTGGCTTCCGCACGGTCAGTCCCGAGGAGTTCGCGCGTATGTTCGGCGGCGCGCGAGGTGGGAGCGGCGGCGGGGGGTTCTCGGACTTCTTCGCGCAGATGTTCGGCGACATGTTCGCCGGCGCGGGCGCGGCCCCGGGCAGCGATGGCGGCGCACGCCGCAGGCGCACCCACGGCCAAGACGCCGAAGCCGAGATCGAGATCAAGGTCGGCGAGGCGCTGCTCGGCGGCAAGCGAACGTTGTCGCTGCGCGTGGCCGTTCCGTGCGAGACCTGCGACGGCGAAGGGCGGCTCGGCAGGCGCACGTGCCCGGCGTGTGGCGGCCTCGGCACGACGCAGCGCGAGAAGACGATCGAGCTGACGATCCCGAAGGATGCGCACGAAGGCCAGGTGCTGCGGCTGCGCGGCCTCGGCGAAGCTGGCGAAGGCGGGCCCGGCGACCTGCTGCTGACGCTGCGACTCGGCCACGACGACGTCTACCGCGTCCGCGACGACGACGTCGAAGCGGATGTCGTGGTCGCGCCCTGGGAGCTGCTCGACGGCACCAAGGTCGACGTCGCGGTGCCCGGCGGCGTCGCGACGGCGCGCATTCCCGCGGGCACGAAGCCGGGCCAGCGGCTGCGGCTGCGCGGGCAGGGCCTCGCGCGCGCGGACGGCGGCCGTGGCGACCTGCTGCTCGTCGTGCGGATCGGACTGCCCGAGGCGCTCACGGACCGCCAGAAGGAGCTGCTGCGCGAGCTCGGCCAGCAAGCCGGAACCGTGCGCGGGGGGGCCGCGCGATAGTCGGTCGAGACCCACAAGCGCGGCGAACCGACGCGTTGCGCGATCGCCCCGTTGCGTCGCACGCCGTGAGTGCGTGTCATGGGCACCGATGATCCGCCGACTGTTGATGCTCTCGTTCGCCGGGCTCACGCCGCCCCTTCCGGCCCAGGCGCGCCCCCTGCCGCCGCTCGACGCCGCGACTTCGGTGTGGGACACCGCGGCCGCCCAACCGCTCGGCTGGAGCGAGCTGCTCGACAGGCTGGCCAAGGTCGACGTCGTGTTCCTCGGCGAGACGCACGTCGACGACACGACGCACCGCGTCGAGCTGCACGTGCTGCAGGAACTGCTGGCGCGACGCCCCGGCAAGGTCGTGCTCTCGATGGAGATGTTCGAGCGCGACGTGCAGGCCGTGCTCGACGACTACCTGCAGGGCCGCATCGACGAGCCGGCGTTCCTCGCGAAGGCACGGCCGTGGTCGAACTACCGCACGGCCTACCGCCCGCTGGTCGAGGCCGCGAAAGCAGCTCGCATCCCTGTCGTGGCTGCGAACTTCCCGGTGGGCCTGCGGCGGAAGCTCGCCCAGGGTGGCAAGCAGACGGTCGATTCGCTGCCGGAAGCCGAGCGCGCGCTGATGCCGGCCGACATCTTCCCGGCCAGCGATGCATACTGGGAACGCGTCGAACGCGCGGTGCGGGGCCACATGGGCGGCGGCGGCGCCGGCACGCCGGAGGAGCGGCTCTACGACGCCCAGAACCTGTGGGACAACGCGATGGGAGACAGCGTCGCGAAGGCGCGGGCGGCGCACCGCGAGTGCCTCGTGTTGCACGTGGCAGGCGGCTTCCACACCGCGTATCGCGACGGCACCGTGGCGCAGTTCCGGCGGCGTTGCGCAGACGCCTCGTGCGCGACGGTTGCGATCTCACCGACGCCGGCGCTGCACACCGTGCGCGCCGAACGCGACAAGGAGGTGGCCGACTTCCTGGTCTACGCGGCGGCTCTCGCGCGCGACCTCGACGAAGGCACCTACGCGGTCGAGGTGCCTACCGAGCTGCGCTACCGGCTCGAAGTGCCTGCCCACGGCACACAGCTGCCGCTGTTCGTCTGGTTGCCCGATCGCAGGACACGTCCCGAGGACGCGTTCGCGTTCTGGCGGCTCGAGCTCGGCGACGCGGCGGCCGTGGCCGTGGTCGAGCAGCCGTTCCCCGAAGTCCAGGACGACCTCGCGAACGGCGGCCGCTACGTGTCGGGCGACGGCTTCCGCGCGGACTACGGGCGCATGCAGCACGGTCTCGCGCAGATCGTCGAGTACGCGACGCGGCGTTTCCCGATCGACGCGCGGGCTGTCGTCGTGGCCGGTGCCGGCGACGGCGGCGCCGTGGTGTTGTGGACCGCGCTCTACGGCGAATGGCTCGACTGCGACATGTTCGCGATCGACCCGAACGACCTCACGCGCTTGTCGATGGAGGCGCTGCCCGACCAGAAGCCGGTCGTGCGTTCGCTGCAGATCGTCGCGCGCAACGCCGACGCAACGCGGCTCGAGAAGATCGCGGCCGACTACGCGAAGGCCGGCGCTGCGGCGAAGGTCGTGCCGCTGGCCGGGCCACAAACGCTCGAGGATCTCCTGCGTTTGCAGCTGGCCCTGCCCGAGCGCGTCGCCGCCGCGGCGGCCGCGGAGCCCGTGCAGCTCGTGCTACAGAACGACCTGCCGCGCGCGCGGCAGTGGGCGGAGTTGTACGCGGCGAACCTGCGAGGACGGGGCATCGCCGCGCGCGTCGTCACAGCGGCCGACGTGCCGGCCGGCACGGCTTCGGACCGCATCCGCCACCTCGCCGTGGGCGGCAACGGACATTGGCCGCTGTCTGCGTTCGCGAACGGCGATGGCCTGCCGCTCGCGGGCGGGCCGTTCGGCGGCACGACGGTGGTCGTGCTGCCGAAGGGCATCGCCGAAGCGGAGCGCACGGCATGGCTCGAGCACGAGCAGAAGAAGGTGATCAAGCGTCGCAGCATGTTCGCGAACATCGCCGTCGCGCGCAGCGACGCGGAGCCCACGCTGCCGCAGGTGATCCAGCAATTGCGGCAGCGCGGCCGCTCGCGCGTGTTGATCGTGCCCGCCGTGTTCTGCGCCGACGCGGCGACGATGCGCGAGCTGAAGGACCAGCTCGGCAGCGCGGCAGACGGCATGGACGTCTCGTGGTTGCCGGGCCTCGGCGCCGCCCTCGCGGCGAGCGAGCGCTGAGCCGCGCGCCAGTCGGTTCGCGCGATAGAGCGCGGCGCAGCGCCGTGGGAATCCTCCCGCGCTTCTCCGCGCCGCAAGCGCATGCTTGAATGGCGCCATGCACATGATCCTGAGTGTCCTCGTTGCGTCGTTGGTCGTGACCGCGGCGGTGTCGGCCCAGGCCGGCGCGAACGGCCTCGAAGTCCGGCCCGACCCGCAGAACGTCGTCGCGAATGCACTGGTCGGCACGTGGATGTTCGACACCGAGCTCGGCAAGCGCCTCGGCAACAGCGGTGTCGGGGAAAAGCTCGAGTTCCGCGACGATGCGAAAGTCGTCGAGAAGGTGCCCGCGGGGATCGCGGCCAAGCTGCGCGATCACCGCATCTACCTCGCGGGCGTGATGGTGCTGCGCGGCAAGGAGCAGCCGTTCCTGCTCACCGAGTTCGGCGGCAATCCGACGGTCGTCTGGTTTCGCGATCGCAATGGCGAGCCGATGGGTGACGCGGAGTCGCTGATCGTCATGCTCGTGCGCGCCGAAGCGAAGCCGGCCGACCTCCTGTTCGTCGGCGGCGACAGCAACAACCAGTCGTTTTCTCCCTATGCGCGCGAGACGAAAGTCGTGGGCAAGCTCGAACCAGCCGCGGCGATCACCGACATGATCCGCCTGCTCGAGGCCGGCAAGGCGCGGGAGTTCGTCGAGACCTACTGCGCGCCCACGGACCTCGGCGAAATGGCGAAGCAGGGCAAGACGATCGAGAAGCTTGCGGCGCGGTTCGAGGGCGAGCGCGGCAAGGAACTGGTCGGAATCCTGCAGACGATCAGCAAGCAAGAGCCGGCGATGAGCGCCGACGGTAACGAGGCGTCGTGGGCGGTGGAGCACAAGCTCGGGAAGCTGCGCCTGCAGCGCATCGACGGGCGGTGGTACATGCGCAACAACTGAAGGCACGTCGCCACAGCACCCCTGGCTTGCCCGTGTCGATGCCGTGCGCCAGGATCTGCGGATGGCCCTGCTCACGCTGAAGGACATCCACGTCACGCTCGGCGACCGCCACCTGCTGCGCGGCGTGTCGCTGGTGGTCCAGGAGGGTGAGCGCATCGGGCTGCTTGGTCCGAACGGCTGTGGCAAGTCGACGCTGTTGCGCATCATGGCCAGCGAGCTCGTGCCGGACTCCGGCGAGCGCACCGTTCGCCGTGAGCTGCGTCTGGGTTGCCTGCCGCAGGAGCCGATCCTGCCCGCCGAGGCCACGGCGCTCGAGGTCGTCGTGCGCGGCATCGAAGGCCGCGACGAGGTGCTGCGCGCGCTGGATCGCGTACACGCCGAGCTGGCGGGCGACCCCAGTCACCGACTCGACCGCCTGCTCGCGGAGCAGCAGCGGCTCGACGAGCAACTCGAACATCTCGGCGGCCACGACATCGAGCACCGCGCCGAAGCCGTGCTGCATTCGCTCGGCTTGGGCGACCCGAACGCGCGCTGCGGCAACATGTCGGGTGGCGAGAAGCGCCGCTGCGCGCTCGCGCGCCTGCTCGTGTCGGGGCCCGGACTGCTGCTGCTCGACGAGCCGACGAACCACCTCGACGCCGCAGTCACCGACTGGCTCGAGACGTTCCTGCTCGACGCGGGCACTCCACTCGTAATGGTCACGCACGACCGCTACTTCCTCGATCGGCTGTGCAGCCGGACCGTCGAGTTCGACAATGGCGTGCTGCACGAATACGAGGGCGGCTACCGCGCCTACCTCGTGCAGCGCGCGGACCGGCTCGAACGCGAGGCGAAGACCGAGAGCGCGCGGCTCAACACGCTGCGGCGCGAGACCGAATGGGTGAAGCGCGGGCCGCCCGCACGCACGACGAAGGCCAAGGCGCGCATCGGGCGCTACGAGAGCCTGCTGAGCAAAGCGCCGCCGCCGGCCGCGTCGGCGCTCGAGTTCTCGATCCCCGAAGGGCCGCGGCTCGGCGACTTCGTGCTGCGGTGCAAGGGCGTGCAGAAGAGCTTCGGCGACCGCGTGGTGCTGAAGCCGTTCGACCTCGAGCTCGGACCCGGCCAGCGTCTCGGCATCGTCGGCCGCAACGGGGCGGGCAAGACGACTCTCGTCAAGCTCTGCCTCGGCGAGCTGCAGCCGGACCGGGGCACGGTCGCGATCGGTCCGACGGTGGTGTTCGCGTCGATCGACCAGGCGCGCTC
>Ga0075418_10005910_pt1 | contig 13827 bp, 11 predicted proteins | sample SoiMetdeltSBSDD2_FD_81776 | JGI IMG/M metagenome (GOLD analysis project Ga0075418, IMG submission 81776) | Bulk soil microbial communities from a Populus tree surrounding site in Tennessee, USA - Soil MetaG P. deltoides SBSDD2 | ecosystem: Environmental > Terrestrial > Soil > Tree plantation...
CCGGCGTCAACAAGTACGTCGGGCAGTTCCAGCCGTCGGCCTCCGAGGAGATCGGGGATTGGACGAAGTACACCTTCGACACGCAGGGCGGCGACGGGCCCATCTGCATCAACGGCACGGAGCTCACGGTCTTCCATCAGGCACGGGATCCGAAGAAGGTGATGGTCATCCTCGACGGAGGCGGCGCCTGCTGGCAGGACTTCTACTTCTGCAGCCTCGACGCCGACGCGAGTCCGCCCACGGGCGGCATCTTCGCCGACTCCGGGGCCGGAATCGCGAACCCGCTCGCCGACTGGTCCAAGGTATTCGTGAGCTACTGCGACGGCTCGGTCTTCAGCGGGGACAACACCGTGACCGATCCGTCCTTCCCGGCCGGCGGCGTCCGCCATCACCGCGGGCTGCGCAACCTGACGGCGGGCCTCGACCTGGCGCGCGATCTGCACCCCGCGGCGCAGAAGGTGCTGCTCGGAGGCATCAGCGCGGGCGGCTTCGGGGTCGCGGCCTTCGGCCCGGCGGTCTACCGCTTCGTGTTCCCGGTCGCCGCCCGGCTCTTCGTCCTGAATGACTCGGGTCCGGCGCTCACCAATCCCGCGCTGGTCAGCCAGGTCAACGCCCGCGTGAACGACTGGGCCTACACCCAGTTCTTCCCCGAGAGCTGCACGGATTGCGATCCCTTCAACCAGCCCGCGGTCTTCGTCGACTGGACGCTCGCCCACGACCGCGGCTACACGGGGGCGCTCTACAGCTCGGACAACGACTCGACCATCCGCTTCTTCCTTTCGATCGGAGCGGCGCCCGCGTACCGCAACCTGCTGCTCAGCGTGCAAGGTCCGATCAACGCGGCGTATCCGGATCGCTACAAGCGCTTCATTCGCCCGTCCAGCGTGCACACGGCGATCGGCAGCACCCTCTTCTACACCGTGACGTCGAATGGCCACCTGCTCTATCAGTGGGTGTCCGACTTCGTGAACGACGCCCCGGGCTGGGTCGACACCGTGGAGTAGCGAGCCCCGCTGCGAACGCCTCCGGGGGCCGAGGGTTGAGCCACGGCATCGAGAGAATGCCCGTGCTCATGGTCCCGCTGCGACGAAGTAGAGGAGCCCGGCGATGCTTCTTCTCCCCGCTCCTTCCGCGCGCGCCGGGTTGAAGATCCGCTCGTTCGACAAGCCCAACCTCGACGGGACGTTGCCTCCTCCGTGGTGATGGTGGACATCGCATCTCCCGGGTCCTGGTGCTGCTAGGTCAACGCGGCCGAGGAGGCACTCCGTGGGAGACGATCTTGCGACCGCCAACGTCAATCGCTCCTATTCGCTCGCCGGGACGAGCATCGCGATCTTCACGTTCATGCTGATCTTTCTGTATCCGAAGTTCGCGAGCGGCGAGGTCGACGCCTGGCTGTTTCAGGCCACATTGGTCGTGATGGGCGTGGCGACGTTCTCGTTCGTGTTCTCGGCCTTCTATTACTACTGCTCCTCGCAGGGCAGCCGGATCGGCGATGCCGAGCGGGCTCTGTACTCCCAGCGAGGCGATCGCTTCTGGTTGCTCGGTTACACCCTGCTGTTCCTGGATCCGAGCCTGATCCTCTTCTGTGTTGGGCTTCTTGCGGTCGGGTCTGCGTGGTTCGCACTCTGGCTGGTGTATCTGCTCTTCGTGATTCGCTACTTCCCCAGGGTCCAGACCGCGCGAAGCGGGTAGAAGCCCCGAGCTACTCGGCAGGCAGCACCGCGTCGACGCCCTTCTCCTTCAGCAGCACCACGACGAACTTTGCTGGCTTCGTCGTGCTCGCGTTGCGCCCGACCGTGTGCACATCGTTGGGGCCTTCGTAGAAGGTCTGTCCTGGCGTGAGGGTGACCTCCTTGCCGCCCCTCACCTGCATGACGATCGACCCCTCCAGCACGTAGACGAAGGCGTGCGCATCGTGCCGATGGATGGACTCCACGGCTCCGGGCGGATAGTCGACGGTGATCATCAACATCTCCTTTCCGGGCACGTCAGCGAGATCCTTCAGCATGACGGGGACCACCACTGGCTGCGGCGGTGCGGCGTGCGCAGGCTGTGTGGGCTGCGCGCAGACCGCGAGAATCAGCGCCGTTCCAAGCATCCGTAGACAGGACATGGCTCACCTCTGCAAGTGATTGGGAGCGCGGTGTGCCTCCGGCAGCGGTCGTCGTGGGATGTGTCTCGACCACTCGCACGCGGCATGGCATGCGCGAACGACGGGCTAGGGCGATGCGCTCGAACGGCCGCTCCAGGCTTCGAAGCGCGTCTGTCCGATTCGCGCCTTGCCGGCGGGAATCAGCGACTCCTCGGCGAGCTCCGTACCGAAGTAGCGCGCACGATGGTCGGCCACGACCTTGCGTTGGTCGTTCTTGACGCGGAGTGCACGAGTGACGAACTCGTCGAACCGGAAGCGCTCGGGCCCGCCCACTTCGACCGTGCCGTTCACCGGCGGACCGAGTGCAATCTCCGCGAGCACCGCCACGACATCGTCAGAAAGGATCGGCTGAATCAAGGCGGCCGCCGGGACGCGAACCAGGTTCCCGTCGCCGCCTTCGTCGGCGATGCGGCTGCCGAACTCGAAGAACTGCGTCGATCGCAGGATCGTGTAAGGCGTTCGGGACGCCTTGATCAGATCCTCCTGCGCCACTTTCGCACGCAGGTAGCCGCTGTCAGGCAGCCGATCCGCACCGACGACCGAGAGCGCAATGTGGTGTCGCACGCCCGCCGCGGCTTCCGCCGCGAGGAGGTTTCGCCCCGACGTCTGGAAGAAGTTCATGACCGCTGCATCTTCGAACGACGGGGAGTTCGCGACATCGACGAGCACTTGCGCGCCGGCGAGCGCTTCGGGCAGACCTTCTCCCGTGAGCGTGTTGACGCCTGAGTCCGGTGAAGCCGCGCGCACTTCCTGGCCGCGTTGACGAAGCAGGGCCACGAGCTTGGACCCGATGAGTCCCGTGCCACCGATGACGACGATCTTCATATGGCAACTCCCGACGATCCAGCGACGTGCTGGTCGATTTCCTGACGGTGCGTTTCTTCTCCCGTTGTCGATGCGACGGGTGGAACGTCGATGAAGCCAGCCCCGACGGCCCGGGCGGCTTCGCCAAGAGGATTCCGGAGGGTCCTGCTGGTGGCTCTTGCCGAGCGTCCGGTCCGGGATGGGTGAATGGGGAGCAGTATAGATCGGGCCGGGAGTCGGGCGGAGATCTGTCGACGGAACGAGACCACTCGACGGAACGGGGCTCGAGCGCACGGGAGCCGGCTCGCCGGGCCCCCACGGGGAAAGCGGCGCGACGGACCAGCGACCATGCCGAGGCCTTGGGGTGACGGCAATCGCCTGCGCGGGCTCCTTCCCACAGGCCGGTACGCGTTGATGCCCACGCTGGGCTCCCTTACGGTCCCGGCTGGCGCTCGACCCGAGAGCGGGCGCCCGCAGGTCCGGCGCTCCTCGCGCTCGAGATGCGGGCCATGGAGCGCAAGGGGGATCTCATGAATCGCTCGACGTACTGCGCTCTCGCTCTCGCTCTCGGACTCGTCGGCTGGACCGGTCCGGCATTCGCGCAGGCCGCGTTCCAGTTCGCGGTGCCCGGCGCGCGACTTCCCGATAGCCCGGACGTGAACGGCATGCGACTGTCGTTCTTCTACGGCGAGAACCAAAGCCAGCGCGGCTTCGATCTCGGACTGCTGTCGCTCAGCGAGACCTCGAGATTCGCCGGCTTCGCGCTGATCGCCGGCGTCAGCCGGGTGACTGGGGAGTCTGGCGGCGCCGTGTTCAGCCTCGTGAACTGGCACAGCGGCCACGATTCCGGAATGAACGGGGCGTTCATCAACCTCCTCGACGACGCGGGAGGAGCGTTCAACCTGGGCTTCGTGACGGTTGCCGCGAGCGCCACACTGGTCGACTTCGGCGGGTTCAACATGTCCAGGAGGTCGACGGCGCAGATCGGCTTCGTGAACGTCACCGACGAGATCAAGACCTTTCAGTTCGGCTTCCTGAACATGGCGAAGAACGGATTCCTGCCCATCTTCCCGATCTTCAACTTTCCCAAGCACCGCGAGCGACCGTGAGCCGGAAGGCCGGCGCGGGGGGCTAGATACCCGGCTCCCGACGCGCGTGCGAAGCTCTAGGAGGTCGGTCGACGACGCCCGCTTTCCCGCGGGCTCGCGGCGCGGGTCACCTGGGAGGCGTTGCTCGGCGCGGCGACGCCCTCGCGAACGCGCGCTACGTAGGGCGAATCGATGGCCTCCTCTCCGACGCGACCCCGACGCCCCCCGCGGCGAGCCGTCGAGGTTCGACGGCACGCGCGCAGGGCGCGCGCCGCACATCTCGGTGTGTCGCTCCTGCTGGCGTGCGCAGCCGGGCCGGCCTCGGAGGTGGTGGCGCCGGGCCCGCTGCGCGTGCGCATCGGTCCGATCGATCCCGTGGCCCTCGAGACCGCGGCGAAGGACCCGCCGCGCAAGCTGCGCGACCGCACCGACTACCTCGTGGACCTGCTCTGGGAGGCCGGGTGCGCGGCGGTCGAGCTGCCGCGGGAAGGGTCGCACGACCCGGACGTCGCCTGCTCGCTGCCGGGTCGCACGCCGGATCGCATCGTCGTGCTCGCGTACCTCGACCGCGGGGTCGACGAGAGCGGGACGCCACGGCATTGGAGGGGCGCGGCGCTGCTTCCCTTCCTGTATCGCGCCCTCGGCGTCGAGAAGCGGCAGCACTCGTTCGAGTTCGCGGCGTTCCGCCAGAGCCAGCGCCGCAGCCCCGGCGACTACTGGAGCCGCCAGCGCCCGCGGCGGACCGCCGAAGACGTTCGCGCAGTCGTCGAGATCCTGGACCTCGATCCGATCGCGCTGGCGTTCTCCTCGACGGACGACGGCCTGAGCCAGGACCTCGTCAGCGCGGGGCTGGCCGTCGGACGTCCGCTCGACTCGCTGCGCCGCATGAAGGGCTCTCGCACCTGGCAGCCCCTCGCGGGAGTCCCGACGATCGCGATCGCTTCCCCTCCCGGAGGCGGCGGATCCGAGGAGCTCCCCGCCGTCGCCGCTTCGCGAGACCCGGCGACGACGGGCCACCACTCCGCAGCCCGCCTGATCGCCGTCTACCTCGGCTACCTCGACGAGACGCTCCGCGTGCGCGCCGAAGCGGCCCCGTCGGCCGCAGCGGGCACGCCCTGACCGGCGCGCAGCTGCCCCTCGCCGCGGTGAGTCCGGACTTGCCGAGAGAACCCGCCGCTACTGCGGGGTACACCGACACCGCGTTGGATCGCACTGCGCGTTCGTGATGCCCGAGGGCCCGACCGTGTGCCCGAACTCACTCGCCATGACGAGGAAGTCGGGAAGGCCCACGAAGCCATCGCCGGGGTCGCAGTCTCCCTCTGTCCCGGGCGGCGTCACCGCCATGCCGAAGTTCATACCGATCGTGAGGAAGTCCTCGAGGCCGACCGTTGCGTTGCCGCTGAAGTCGCACCTGATCGACGCCGTGCAGGCGTCGCCGCAGCCGTCGTGGTTGGAGTCGGTCTGGCTCGGATTCGGCCAGTCCCTGCAGTTGTCGAAGGCGTTCTGGACGCCGTCGCTATCGCTGTCGGCGCCGCCCGGAGTGGGTCCGGCACCCGCCATCGCCGTCCAGAGCAGGAGCAGCGCCACTGCGGTCGCCGGGTGCGAGAGCCGTGGGAATCGATCGCATGCTGGCCCTCCCCGTGGCCGGACCGGCGGTGCGGCCCGCGCGTCGTCCAGCCTACACCTCCCGGCGCCCCGAGTCGGGAGAATCAGGCTCCGCGATGGAGTCTTCGGAGCTCGTGTCGACACGCCTCGCCGAACTCCTTGAAGGGATCGTCGGGGCGTTTGAGCGCGAGCTCCCGAAGCTCCTCCGGCGAGAGGTTGGCGCCAAAGTATGGCTCGAGGATTCGGGTGGCCGCGCGATCGGCGGCCTCCAGTACCTCGTCGGACGAGACGAGGCGGATCCGGTTGAGGATGGCATAGAGGGCATGGAATCTCTCGAGACCCTCGACCTTGTGGCTATAGCCCTCGATCAGGACCTTCGCGCCCTCGGTGATGAACTCGCCGTAGAGCGCCTCGCGCTTGCGGATCTCGGCGTCGATGGACTGGCGGCGCCCCTGGGTGCGCTGGGTCAGCCAGGCGGTCGCGATCGTGGCCGATCCGCCCACCAGCGAGCCGAGGATCGCGGACAGCGCGGAGAGAACGGCGCGATCCATTTCCATGATTCCCTCCCTTCGTTTGCCGTCGGAGGCGAGACGGGTGGGATCAGCCTTGAGATTAACCTCAGACGAGCCCGGCCCGCTGCGGGCGTCGGAGCTCTACTCCGGCTCGGCCTCATGAGGATTGCACCATCGGGTCATTCGCCTTGCGGCGGCGAGTACCGAAAGCGCGCAGCGAGGCGCAGCCGAGCGGTGTCAGGCCTCCCCCGGCCACAGCGGCTTCAGGATCTCGAAGCCGAGCGGCGCGCCCCATCGGTTGCGGTGCGCTACCTCGTGAACCGGGACCCTGCGCATCGCGCGGGTGGTGTAGAGCGCCTCGTAGACGTCCATTGGGTTTCCCGCGGGCTACTGGTCCCGACTTCCTCGACTTCCCGCTGGCGGCGTGAACCCGCCGCGGGCCCCTGTCTCTCCCCTCACTGGGTCCGCTGCACGGCCGGCGGCTTCCACGCTCCATTCAGCGCGGCTTCCTTCGGCCAGTAGATTCGCATCACCAGGTAGATCGGACCATCCGGAGCCGGCAGCCAGTTCGACTGCTCATCCGCGCCCGGCGAGTCCTTCTGGATGTAGAGCGTCAGGGAACCGTCGGCGCCCTGCTTCAGATCGGGCAGCATCGGCGAGTTGATGAGGTATCGGTGGATCGGATTCTCGACCAGCAGCTGGGTCTTCCCGTCGTACATCGTCACCGACCAGAAGGCGTTGGCCGGGGGCAGCTGCCCCTTCCCGAAGGTGAGCGTATAGCGGCTCTGGCTCCCATCGGGCTTGTTCCCCTGGCTGTCGGTGACGAGGATGGGATAGACGGCCTCCGCCGGGTCGTTTGCGTAGATGCCAGCGGCCGCCACCACCGCGCGCATCAGCCAGCTGCCCTTGTAGGCGGCCCGGTCGCCAAAGCCGCCCGTCGCCACGCGCCAGCCGTTCACGTCCCGACCGAACGACGCGCGCCCCTGCTCGATCTTCGCGAGGCCCTCCTTGATCCCCAGTTCCAGCTCCCCGCGGAACTCCGGGTCGGGGGCAAAGGGCTTGCCCGGCTCGATCCCGATCTTCGCGAAGCTGGCTCGCAGCGGCTTCTCCACGGCGGCTGGACCCACCGGTGGGCAGAACTGCAGGATGAATCCCAGGTAGGACAAGGGATCGGCGTCGGCCATCTTCTTGTCGATCTTCGGCCAGTTGATCTCCGGCGCCGCCGGAGGCGCCGGACGATTCAGGAAGTGCGAGAGCGTCTGGACCGTGTAGCCGGCCTGGATCTTCTTCACGTTGTCGATGTCGGCCGGGTTGAAGAGCTGGGTGCGGTAGCCGGCGAGCGAGAACTCGGTCCCACTCCGAAGCACCTTCTTGATGCGCGCGGGGGTTTCGCCCTTCCACCCCGGCCCCACGACCATGTAGCAACCCGCGCCGTTGCCGGTGGTGCGGCTGCCGATGTAGCCGTAGTTGAACGTATACATGTCGACGAGCTGAACCGAGTAGTAGCGACCCTTCTCGACCTCGGGCACGCAGAGCACGATCGGCTCGGCCCGGAGATCGATGTTGAGGAACGAGTACGGAGTGTCGCTGTTCGGCGTGACGATCGCGGTGTCCTTCGGTGTGAAGACCCGCGCTTCGTTGAAGATCTGGTTGAACGGCGCCTTGAACTGTCCGGACGTCTTGTCGATCGCGTACGAGTACAGCGTGCCATAGTTCATGACCATCGGAAAACCGTAGATGAACGCCTCTTCGGCGATCCGCCTGGCCTCGCCCTTGCCGAGCTTCGCATGGGCAGTGCTGGGCATGACGCCCAGGACGGCGAGGCCGAAGGCCATCACGGCCCGTCTACGCGTCCTCGTCTGCATCGCGCCCCCTCCTTGGCTCATCGAATCGCCTTGTTCATCGAATCGCGAGGCCTGATGCCGATCGGGTGGTTCCGTGGCGTCCAGGCCCTTCCGTGGGGGTCTCAATAGCGCGATCCGTGCGTCGGAAGCAAGCGCGAGCGCGTGGCGGCGCGTCACGCGGGACAGCGCTCGCATGGCCGGCCGCGCCCATGCAACCCGGGTCGCCCTGCGTTCGAAGCAGGGCGACCCGAGCCGACAGCAGCGAAGAAAACGTCCTAGTGCACGCGTCCGCATTACCTGCCTTCCGATCGAAGCAAGGCGGACCCCACTCCGCCGAAGTCTGCGAAGCAGCCGTCGTAGTGCGCGCCTACGGCGTCCTTGCCGTGTCCGTCCGCACGGGTGTCCGACCCAGATGCGTGTCCGCTGCATCGTGATGAGTGGCTTCATCCGAGGCGGCACGGGCCTTGCTAGGGCCGGATACCCAACGCAATCACGTACGCCTCGCCGTCCGCGGCTCCGCATCGTACACGCAGGATCGACCGGAGACCGGGAGAAGAAAAGGAAGCGCGGAAATGGACATGCCCAGCCAGCTGCGGCAGACGGGTTCTCACGCCATCGCCGCGTCCATCCTGGCGATCCTCCTGCTCATGTCGGCCCGCGCCTCTGCGCAGGTCCCCTATGTCATCGACGGCGCGGTGCCGGACGCGAACTGCTGCGCGGCGTTCCAGGACCCCTACGGAAGCATCAGCGAGCTCGGTCCCGTCAACTCCAAGGCGACGAAGCTCGCCAGCATTGGTTCGGCGCCCTCGCCCATGCTGGCCTTCACGAACCCCAGCGGTGCGACGGATCTCGCCACGATCTGGCTGGACACCGAGACCGATCCGAGCGGCGACATCTGGCTGTACTTCGGCTGGCAGCGCGACGCCAACACGGGCAGCGCCGTCGTCGCCTATGAGTTCCAGACCGCGGCCGCCGATCCCGCCTGCAACTACACGGGCATCGATCAGATCGAGCCGACGAGCGCTGCAGAAACCGCCCTGATCGCTGGCTGCAATCCCTGGGCGAATCGACAGGCCGGCGACTTCATGATCGTCTGGGACTTCGGCGGAGGCTCCACGGACATCATGCTGCGGACCTTCAACGGCACGAGCTTCGATACCGGCGTCAACTTGTCGGCCTCCGGATTCGCCGTGGCGGCGCTGAACGCGGACCGCTCGCGGGGTGAAGGTGCGATCAACCTGACGGACGCCATCTTCGGTGCGCAGCATTCCTGCGTCGACGTGGCCAACGTGATTCCGGGCACCATCACGGGCAACTCGGACTCGGCCGACTACAAGGACACCGTGCTGGCCGACATCGGGGGGTCGCTCGATATCTCCAACTGCGGCCGGGTGAACATCACGAAGGTGACGGAGCCCGCTGGCCTCGTGGGAAGCTTCGCCTACACGCTGCAGCGCCTGGGCGGCGCAGCCATCGACTTCACGCCGCGCACGTCCGCGTCCGGAACGCTCGTCAATCACGGTGGCTCGGCAGAGCTCATGGTCCTCCCGGGTGCCGACTACAAGCTCACGGAAGACCTGGCCGGTCAACCGGCCTTCGAGCTTCAGTCGATCGTCTGTGACAAGCCTGCGCCGGGTACGGACGGCACCGCGGGATTCGCGATCGAGACCGCGGAATCCACCCACTGCGTGATCACCAACGAGTTGCGGACCGGCAGCATCACGGTGAAGAAGCTCGTCGCGAACGACTACGGCGGCACGGCCGGGGCGGCCGACTTCTGCCTGTCCCTCGGAGACGGCGCGGGAACCGCGGCGTTCCCGGGCAACTCCGTCGGCACGCACTTCACCTTCCCCATCGGCACGGCCTACGGCGTGCTCGAGGTCGCCTGCGGTGCCCCGGACTCCTCGCCGCCGGGATACGCGGCCAGCTACTCGGGCGCCTGCTCGGGCGCGATCGAGGAGGATGTCGACAAGGTCTGTACGGTCACCAACCGACAGCAGCCGCAGTCGCAGGCCGCGTTCAAGCTCTTCAAGCAGGTGATCAATGACAATGGCGGCACGGCGACGCGCTCCGCCTGGACCCTGACGGCCAGCCTGAAGGCGGGATCCGGCGGCAGCTGCACGGCGAGCGGCTTCTCCGGGTCGGACTCGGGCAGTGGCGTCAGCGGCGCGCTCAGCGTCTCCGACGCTGCCGGCCGATGCGTCTACGCCCTGTCGGAGGCCGGCGGACCGGCAGCGGCCTACCTCGCGAGCGACTGGGTGTGCACCGGGGCCGTCAGCCGGGTGGGGAGCGAGATCACCATCGGGTCCGGCGGCGGTAGCTGCACCATCACCAACAACGACGTCGCGCCCAGCCTGACGCTGGTGAAGCAGGTGGTGAACGACGATGGCGGCACGCGGCTCCCGACGGCCTGGGTGCTGACGGCGGCGGGACCCACGCCGCTCTCCGGCTCCGGCGGTGCGAGCAGTGGCAGTGGCTTCTCCGCTGGCACCTACACGCTTTCCGAGGCGGGCCCCACGGGCTACCTGGCCTCCGGCTGGAACTGCGTCGGCAATGGCGTCCAGAACGCCAGCTCCATCGCGTTGGATCCGGGTGAGTCGGCCGTCTGCACCATCCAAAACGACGACATCCAGCCGGTCCTGACCCTGATCAAGCAGGTGGTCAACGACAACGGCGGTCTGCTGAGCGCCGGTTCCTTCCCGCTCTTCGTCGGGGGCACGCCCGTGGTCTCGGGGGTGTCCCATGGCTTCGACGCGGGGAGCTACACCGTTTCCGAGAGCAACCGCGCCGGCTACCAGGCGGGGACCTGGGGCGGTGACTGCGCGGCCGGCGGAACCATCGAGCTGGCGGTCGGCGACGCCAAGACCTGTACCCTCGTCAACGACGATCTTCCGCCCGAGCTGAAGATCGTGAAATCGGCCGTTGGACCCATCACGGTTCCGGGCCGGGTCATCGAGTACTCCGTGACGGTCAGCAACATCGGTGGCGGCGACGCGCTGGGCGTCACCCTGACGGATGTCCTGCCGCCGGCCGGGAACCCGGAAGAGAATCTGGGTCCGCTTCCCTGGGTGACGACTACGCCCGGCTGTACCGTGACCGGCACCGCCCTCGTCTGCAACGTCGGTACCCTGGCGAAGGATCCGACGCCGGACCAGGTGGAGAGCGGAGACGAAGCCGCGTTCACGGTGCACCTGAGCGCGACCATCCCCGCTGACTATCTCGACGTCGCCACTCCCGACGACCCCGATGGTCCTGGATCGCTGGGCAGCAACTTCGAGATCGACGGCAATCTGATGGACGAGGCTGGCCGCCCCGGGCTCGACTGGGCCAGCCCCGGACTGGCGCCGGTGAACGTCCTGGATCCTCCGTCGACCGACTTGTCGCCCGATTACCTCGTCGACAATGCGTTCACGGATGGCGCCAAGGAGAGCGATCCGGTCCCCACGGTACTGGATGCCTCCGTGCCGCCCAACAAGAGCGACCTGACCAACTTCCTGATCGCCCAGGACGAGGTGGACGGCAGCGGCTTCCTCGCGCTGGGTTGGATCCGATCGAACTCTCTCGGCACCGCCAACTTCGACTTCGAGCTGAACCAGCTGCGCAGCCTGACTGCGAACGGTGTCACCCCGGTGCGGAAGACCGGCGATGTGCTGATCAGCTTCGATTTCGAGTCGAGCGGCAACGTCGTGACCTTGAACCTCCGGGAGTGGGACGGCACGCGGTGGGGGCAGCTCCGTTCGCTGAACATCGAGGGCACGGGCTTCGCTGCGATCAACGACCCCTTGCGCTTCGGTACCCGGCCGGGTGCGGAGATCAATCCCTTCACCGGGCAGCCGATGCCCGACCAGAGCTTCGGCGAGGCGCTGATCAACCTGACGAAGACCTTCCAGGGCCGCGAGTGTCGGAAGTTCGTGTCCGCCTTCGTGAAGGGGCGCTCCTCGACGCCCTTCACCGCTGCGCTGAAGGACTTCATCGCGCCCCTGCCGGTCATCATCAGTACCTGCCGGACCATCGACGTGCTGAACGAGGCGACCGCGGATGCGACGAATCCGGGTCAGGATCCCGTCTCCGATTCGGCCACGGTACGGCTCTCCAACGATCCCATCTACGCCGGCGATCCGGACGGGGACGGCATCCTGAACTACCTCGATCCGGATGACGACAACGATGGGTTCCAGGACGAGGTCGATGCCTTCCCCTTCGATCCGGCCGAGTGGTTGGATACGGACGGCGACGGAGTGGGCAACAACGCCGACGCCTTCCCGAACGATCCGACGGAGACCCTGGACAGCGATGGCGACGGGGTGGGCGACCATGGGGACGCCTTCCCCGGCGATCCGACGGAAAGTGCGGACAGCGATGGGGATGGCACCGGCGACAACGGCGATGCCTTCCCGAACGATCCGACCGAGACCGTGGACACGGATGGCGACGGCATCGGGAACCACGCGGACCCGGATGATGACGGCGACGGGCTGGGCGACGCGCAAGAGCAGGTCACCGGCACGAATCCATTGAACCCGGATTCCGATGGTGACGGGGTGGGCGACGCCGCGGATGCCTTCCCCCTGAATCCTTCCGAGTGGGCCGACCCCGATGGGGACGGCATCGGGAGCAACGGGGACCCGGACGATGACAACGACGGGCTGAGCGACGCGCAAGAGCAGCTCACCGGCACGGATCCGCAGGAAGCGGATAGCGACGGCGACGGCCTGCTCGACGGCTTCGAGGTCGCGAACGGCTTCGATCCGCTCCATTCGGGCGAGCAGAGCTCCGACCCGGACGGGGACGGGCTCGACAACCTCGACGAGCAGACGGCGGGCACGGACCCTCTCGATCCCGACAGCGACGGCGACGGCAGGAGCGATGGCGACGAGGTGGCCTCCGGCTCGAACCCGAACGTGGCTCCCACACCGCTGGCCTGGATCGCGGTCTCGCCCGACACGACGGTCGAGCTGGGGGGCGTATCCGTCGACCCCGATGGCGTGGCGGTGGAGAACCTGCTGGGTGTGGTGGTGCCGATGTCTCTCGGGGACCTGCCGGCCGGCGTCAACGTCACGGCCTACCATCTGTTCGCGAACGGCGATCAGCTCTTCTCCCTGGATCGGCCGGCCCTGCTGGCTGGATCCCTGGCCGTCGGGCCCGAAGACGTCGTGCGCTACCACGGGAGCTCCTACACGATGGAGTTCGACGGCAGCGCCAAGGGAGTCCCCCATGGGGTCGCCGTGGACGCGGTCACCATGTTTGCGACCGACCTGCTGCTGTCCTTCGACACCAGGGTGACCCTGGGAGGCGTCACGGCCGAGGACGAGGATCTGGTGCGGTTCAACGGGAGCGGCTTCACGCTCTTCTTCGACGGCTCCGCTGCCGGCGTTCCGGAGGGGCTGGATCTCGACGCAGCGGACAACCTGGGCGGGGGCAACGTCGCTCTCGCCCTGTCGTTCGACGGAAGCGGCAGCCTGCCCGGGGTGGTCTTTGCCGACGAGGACGTGCTCGAGTACGACCTCTTCACGCACACCTGGGAGATCCTGTACGACGGCTCGGCAGAGCACGACGCCTGGGGCGGTGCCAATCTCGACGCGGTGGCGCTCCCGGAGCCCGGCGCCGTGGTGATGCTGGTCGTCGGTGTCGGGAGCCTCCTCGTGCTCGGCCGCAACCGAATCAGGCCCTGAGCCCGCGGCTCCCGCCGATTTGAGGGGATCAGCTACCGGGCCTTCGTCGATCCTTCGGGTGGCGGGCACGGCCAGGTGAACGCGCTCGGTGCGGTCGCGCGCTAGGGTCGCGACGAGGAGACCAGGTCGCCCGCGCGTGGCGCGATC
>Ga0075418_10005914_pt1 | contig 13821 bp, 15 predicted proteins | sample SoiMetdeltSBSDD2_FD_81776 | JGI IMG/M metagenome (GOLD analysis project Ga0075418, IMG submission 81776) | Bulk soil microbial communities from a Populus tree surrounding site in Tennessee, USA - Soil MetaG P. deltoides SBSDD2 | ecosystem: Environmental > Terrestrial > Soil > Tree plantation...
ACGTCCATCGAGAAACCCCGCTTCGGCAAGAACGAATGCGCCAGTGCAAATTGACGCGAGCCGCCGCGCATAAGTGGAAGCGCTACGAAGTCGTTCCTGCAACTGAGGCGACGCTGACTGTGGCTCCAGACCGCCACCCACGATGATCGTGTCGAAAACATCATCTTTGCCAAGCGCGTACGTCTCGATTGGCATGCCGAAGGAACTTGTGATCTTGCCGCCGTGTTCAGAGACCATCCGTATGTCATAAGCCGCCTCATGAGCCACAAGGTTGGAGATTTCGAACGCTGACAGAGCCGCGAATCCCATCACCTGGAAGTTGGGAAATACCAGGAAGGCGATGCGCTTCATTGGACGATTCCTGCGTGGCCGAAACTTCGGCATACATATGATCTAGGACGCACGACTTCCATGTAAAGCGGCTGGAGGAACGCCGCCGATTAGGGCCGGTTATTGAGCTACTCTATTGATTTTCTTACATTAATAAGCTTCACCTCGCTTGTCAGCGTCCGCTTAACACGGCGAAATGTCCTGAATCATTGCATATATGACCTCTCGGCCGTTCCAGCTAGAACTAACCTAGGCCCGGTCCTCGACTCGAACTTCGGAGCACGGAATATCTAATGACGGCAAAAGCAGGGACTGCAGTCATAACTGGGGCTTCATCAGGCATCGGTGCGGTCTACGCAGATCGCCTCGCACGCCGCGGCTACAACCTTGTGCTCGTTGCGCGAAACGAAACGCGCCTTGATGCACTCGCTTCAAAGCTCGGGCATGAGACTGGCAGGCGAGTTCGGACCGTTGCCGCAGACCTGGGTCGCTCAGCTGAACTCGCCAAGATTGAAAAGCTGTTGCGGGAAGACGCCTCGATCGCCGCGCTCGTGAACAACGCTGGCACCGGCGCTACCGCGCCGCTGCTTCAGTCAGACATCGACAAGATGTCTGAAATGGTGAGACTCAACGTCACGGCGCTCATGCGATTGACTCATGCGGCGATGCCGGGATTTGTCGCGCGTGGCCACGGTGATGTCATCAACATCTCGTCGATCGCCGGTTTGGCACCGGAGATTCTCAACGCCGTCTACGGCGGCACCAAAGCCTTTGTGCTTGCGTTCACGTTGTCCTTGAAAAACGAAATCAAGGGAACAGGAGTTCGCGTTCAGGCAGTGCTGCCCGGCGCGACTGCGACCGGATTCTGGGACGTCGCCGGCAATCCGGTCTCGAATCTGCCGAAAGAAATCGTCATGACGGCGGAAGACGTGGTGGACGCCGCCCTTGTCGGACTCGACGTCGGCGAGCTCGTCACTATTCCGTCCCTGCCGGACGCGCAAGACTGGGAAGCCTACGAGGGGGCGCGCCAGAAGCTCATGCCAAACCTTTCGCGTGCAAAGCCTGCCGCGCGTTACCAGGCTTAAGCCTCTATTTGATCCGGACGCTGCGCCAAGAGATATCCGCCCTTCACCCAGTTCGCCAATTCGTCTGCATAGCGTGAACCGGCTTCTTCCCACGCCCGGTGCTGGGCTTCGAGAAGTACATATCGGTTGCGCGGCAGTCGATCGGCGAGTAATTGCCCGTTGGCGGGCGGAACAATGGGGTCGCTTTTCCCCGCAATTATCAGAACCGGCGTGCGGATGTTCGGGAGCAGAGGGTGCAGCCTCTGAAGGTCGGATAGGTACCCTCTCACGTACTGCACGGCGTCTTCGAATCGCCGCCCAGCCGACGCTTGCCTGAAATCCTCGATGATCGGCGCGGGCGTGAGTTCGGCTGCGTGGGTCAAATAGTCGCTTACGGCTCCGGCGCCATCAACTTCGGCAAAAGCGCCTGGCGGCGAATGGATCAAGTCAAAAAGCACGCCTGCCGCGGTGTCGGCGCGTGTGGCGGCGGATCCCAGCGCAATACTCTCGAACAGATTCGGATTCTTGGAGGCGGCAAACAACACTGCAAGCGCACCCACATCGGGGGCGATTGCATGGACTCGACCCATCTGAAAGTGATTGAGCAGCCTGACAACAAAGTCGCCCATGGCTTGCGGCGACATCACGTTCGGACGGCATTCGGAGTGGCCGAAGCCAGGCAGATCCACCGCGATAATCGAATGCGTGTCTCGCAGACGCGGAATGACATGTCGAAAGGCGTAGATGCTCTCCGGCCAAGGCGCGGTGAGGAGCACGGGAATTCCATCGGTTCCACCACTCCGCGCGTAGCGCACCAGAAGACCGTCAATTTTGGCGTTCGAAAGTCTGCCTATATCTGGAAGAGTCTCGTCAGCCATGCGCACCCCTCTAAATGAATACGCAGTGACATTAGTAACTTTGACGCACGACCGCGTGACGTAAACACCATTCTTTTAGGCCACGCGTGCGGCACGCAGGTTGGCCCAGCGCCCCAAGTCCCGCAAACGGTTAGGCGACTCAGGGACCAACGGTTGCTGCGCTGACAAGCTTGGGAACGTAGGCGAAGCCGAGCTGGAACCCGATGTCGGGCGTGTTGGTGATGTTCTGCAGGTTCTCGGTGATGCCGAAGGTGAACAGCATGTTATTGGATCGGTGGCGCACGCCAATGCTTGCCTGGTACTTCTCGCCCAAGAGCTCGTCGAGGTCGGTCTGCCGGTGCGTGTACACGCTCTCGCTGATGTAGGCCTGCACGTTCAGGTTGGTGCTGCCGGTCATCGCGTACTCATAGCCGAAGATCAGGGTCGGAACCACCTGCGACTCCTGGGGCACCGGGATGTCCGCGCCGGCGTAATAGACGGCCGCGACATTGCCGTACCAGGCGTGACGGTCTCCGCGACGCTGAATCGAGGCCTGAAGTCCGTAGTCTGTGCGCCCCGTCGATAGCAGGAAGCGCTCACCGCCCACGGGGATCTTGACCGCGGCTTCGAGCGCCAGGTGCCAGGGTTCCGGCAGGTCGAAGCCGACGTAGCGCACCCCGATCGTCGGGTCGGTATACCCCCCGTCGGTGGGCGAGCCGAGGCTCACGACCGATGCGGACTTGAGGTCATAGATCAGGTTGACGTCGTTCTTGCGCGCCGCCGGCCGCCCGAAATCGCTGAACCCGAAGGTCTTGTGGAAGCTCTCGATCGTGCTGTCGAGGAAGCCGCCCTGGTAGGACACGAAGCTCGCGATGAAGTAGCCGGTCCAGTCGTGCGAGAACTTGTAGTGGAAGGTCAGGTCGAGGTTCGCGGACTCGACATCCAGCATGTAGTTCTCGCCGGGCAGGGCCTGGATCGCCGCGACTTCCGCCGGCCCGATGTCGCGACGGCCCTGGGCCTCCAGCCCCGTGAGGTAATCCTCGACTTCCGAGCTCAGCGACCAGGTGTTCTGGTAGCCGAGCTCGGCCTCAAACGCCCAGCTGCCCGGCTCGATCGCGACCGCATGGGCGGGGCGCATGTCGAGCCTGAGGAAGCCGAAGGGCGTCAGATCGCGCGAGCGGAGGAGACCGTAGAACTTGCTCTCCTCCGCGCGGGCAAGGCTCGGCACCGCGAGGGTCACGCAGATGAACGCAGCTGCGACAATTGGCCTGTTGTACATTTCAGCAGAGCCCATCCTAATCGGCCTGCAAAAGTGATTTCCAGTCTCGTGCTTTAAGCCAGGATTCGAACTTCTGGAACCTGACGCCCGGAAACTCTCGCTGCAACGCAGGACGATCGACCGAGTAGCCGACACGCTCGAACCATTCATACATCGTGACCGCATCGTCTCCCATACCCTGGCGGATCACGTCGAGCGGAACCTGGAAATACGTGAAGGGACGCCCGCTCACACGCGAGAGGACCGCGGCAACTTCGTCGCCCGTGAGTTCGTCGCTCGCGAGGTCGAAGCGCCGGCCGGCGAAGCGGCCCGGTTCTTCGAGGACACCAACGGCGACCGCCCCGATGTCTGCAACGGCGACTTGCGCGAGCTTCCGATCCGGCGGGAGCGGCGTGGCATAGAGGCCCTTGGCGAGCTGCTCCCTGAGGTAAGAGAGGTTTTCCATGAAGTAGACGGGCGCCAGGATGGTGGCGCGCACCCCAATCCTCGCGATGTGCTGTTCGACCTCGTATTTGCTGTCGAAATGCGGAACGCCCGTATCTCGATTGGCGGAGCCGACCGAAGTGAAGACAAAATGTACACCTGCGGCCTTCGCCGCTTCCGCGGCCGAGATGCCTTGCCGAATCTCAGCTTGCGTGCCCCCTTCGAAGGGCGTCGTCATCGCGAAGAAGGACGTCGCTCCTTCGAGTGCCTTCGTGAGCGCGCCCGTGTCTTCGAGGGAAGCGCGAACGAGGGTAACGCCCGCGCTGGCAAGCGCCCTCGCCTTCTCGGACTCGGTATTGCGAGTAACTGCGCGAACCTTGTGACCGCGCTCGAGCAGGCTCTTCACGACCGCACCACCCTGACTGCCCGTGGCTCCGGCGACGACGACTGAAAGTTTCTGACTCATGACTGTTATATCCTTTCTGTAGTTCTCAGCCGACGCCTGCGCCCGCGTTCCTGCGCGTTCCCGAGTCGGCTCCCGTGTTTGTGACCATTGCCTTGCGACCGTCCAGACTCCACGGCCCGGCGCCATGCACGGCCAGGAGCAGGAAACCACCGGCGATGGAGAAGTTCTTGAAGAAATTGATCATCTGCATTTGGTCGGCGAAGTTGCTGTGGAATATCAACGCGGCGATCAGCGTGTAGCCTGCCAACAGAAGCGCGGTGATCCGCGTTTTCCAGCCTGCGATGATTGCAAGCGCCCCCAGCACCTCGAGCGCGATCACGGCTGGTAGCAATTGACCTGGAACGCCGAGTGAAGCCATGTAGCCCGCCGTCGCGGCGTAGCCGGGGATTTTTCCGAGGCCGCTCAAGAGGAACAGGGCTGCAAGCAGCGCGCGGCCGCCCAGCTCGGTGGCGCTGCGCAGGCCACTTCCCTGCGTTAGATCCGCGGAGCCGCGAGTTGTGTTCGAAACCGTCTTGTCGATCGATGTGGATATGCTCATGTTTGTCTCCTGGTAATAATTGGTGACTAGGCGGCTTGGGCGACGGCGCTCGCGAGTACAAGCTGCTCGATCTCACCGTGCACGCCGGTGAGGGCGGCTTGCTTGATGGCCGGCCCCATGTTGAGTCCCTCGGCATGCATGAACCGCACATCCTTGATGCCAAGGAATGCGAGAAAGTCACGTACGTACGGCGTCTGCGAGTCGCGCGGTGTACCGGCGTATTGGCCGCCGCGTGCGCCGAACACGTAGGCGCGTTTGCCGGACAGCAGGCCGACGGGGCCGTTCGGTGTGTATCGGAACGTCACGCCGGCACGTGCGACGTGATCGAAGTACGCCTTCAGCATCGAGGGGACGCCGAAGTTGTACATCGGCAATCCGAGCACGATGACGTCGGCGTTCTTCAGTTCGCCGATAAGCTCGTCGGAGTACGCGACAACCGCCGCCTGCTCCGCAGTCCGATCTTCCGGCTTCGCCATGAACGCGCCGAACCTGGCCGCGTCCAAGTGCGGGATCGGTTCGCGCGCCAGATCGCGCACGGTCACCGTTGACCGATTCACAAAGGCGAGCCGAGCGATAAACCGTTCGGTCAGCTGCGAAGACTGGCCGCCGCTGCCGTAGATGCTGCTGGTGATCTGAAGGATGTTCATGGTTCGCTCCGTTGCCTTTTTCGGTGCGAACCCATTAAAGTATCGTTGGACTAGATAAAAAAGCCGGTAATTTCGGCTCTACCTATCGAGACAAGCGATATGAACAATGCCTTCGATCAAACAAAAATCACCGTAGATCAATGGCATGCGCTGATCTCGGTTGTGGAGGCGGGAGGCTACGCCCAGGCCGCGATGGCGCTGCATCGCGCGCAATCGACGGTGACGTATGCGGTGCAGAAACTCGAATCGCTGCTCGGGGTAAAAGTGTTCGAGATCGAGGGCCGCAAGGCGGTGCTTACCGCGACCGGCAAGGTGCTGTATCAGCGCGCCAAGAGTCTGGTGGCTGACGCCCAGAAGCTCGAGCGGGCGGCCAAGGAACTCGCTGCCGGCTGGGAGCCCGAGCTCAAGATTGCTGCCGAAATCCTCTTTCCTACCTGGCTGCTACTCGAGTGCTTCGGGCGGCTCGCATCCGAGCGTCCGAACGTCCGTATCGAGCTGTTCGAATCCGTCATGGGCGGCACCGAGGAGTTGCTCAAGGAAGGCAAGGTCCATCTGGCGATTTCGCCATTCGCGCCGGCGGGATTCTTTGGCGAACCGCTGATGCCAATCCGGATGGTGGCCGTAGCGGCGCCGCGCCATCCTCTCCACCAACTCGGCCGGCCCATCAAGCAGCACGACCTGCGCCAATTTCGGCACCTCGTCACGCGCGATTCCGGTCGCGATCGGGTCATGGGAGCGGGGTTTGTCAACGATGATCGTTGGACGTTCTCGAACAAGGCAACCTCGATACGGGCAGCGGTCATGGGTCTCGGCTACGCCTGGTATACGGAAGAAACGATTCGCGAAGAGATGTTGGCGGGTACCTTGAAAGCCTTGCCGCTGGCCGAGGGCAGTGAGCGCGTCGCAACCCTCAACCTGATCTTCGCGGATGGTGACGGCGCCGGCCCGGGAACCCGTCGCCTTGCGCAGATCATCAAGGAGGCTGTGACAACCCTATGCAAGAAAGCCGCATGAAGCGCGGCAAGTTTCCAGGAGTCGCGATGCTCGTCGCCTGCCTGCTGTTGCAGGCATGCAGCTCGCTGGACCGCCTTCAGGCTGTTCCGCCGGCCCTCACTGAGCAAGCCGAGATCCCGGGAATCCCCTACGCTCGCGTATGGCTCGACCGAGACTTGCGACCCTTCATCCAGGCGATCTTGCGAGACATCGAGCGCGAGACCAAGGCGCTCGAGCAGGCCGGCTTGCCCACCGACCCGATGCCACCGGTGAACACGTTGGCGATCTCCGGTGGCGGAGACGACGGCGCGTTCGCTGCGGGCATCATTACCGGATGGACTGCGCACGGGGACCGCCCGAAATTCAGGGTCGTCACCGGCATCAGCGCTGGCGCGTTGATCGCGCCCTTTGCATACCTGGGACCGCAATACGACGGCATCGTGCGCGACGTCGCGACGTCCATCGGGCCCGATGACGTCTTTCGCAAGCGCAACAAGATCGTTGGACTCACGAGCGACGGCATGTCGAGCAGCGAGCCTCTCGCTGCAATCGTCGCCAGGTACGTCACGCCGGAGATCCTCATGGAGGTCGCCCGGGAATACGAGAAGGGGCGGGTCCTTCAGATTGGCACGACCGATCTCGACGCGGGGCGGCAAGTGATCTGGAACATGGGCGAGATCGCCCGAAGCGGCGCGCCGGGAGCGCTCGAGCTCTTTCGAAAGATCATCGTTGCATCATCGAGCATCCCTGGCGTGGTGTCGCCAGTCATGATTGACGTAGAGGCGGATGGCAAGCATTTCCAGGAAATGCACGTCGACGGTGGTGTCATCAGCCAGCTGTTCCTCTACCCGTCGCGAGCCATGCCCGAGCTGCAAAGGGCCTTGGGCAAGCCCATTGGTCGCGAGATTCACATCTACGTCATTCGCAATGGGAGGATGGACGCCCACTGGAGTGACACGCCACGGCACACCCTAAATATCGGACGACGTGCGCTCGAGACCATGATCCAATCGCAGGGTGTCAATGATGTGCAGCAGCTCTATTGGATCGCGCAGCAGGACAAGAATGACTTCAACTTCGCATGCATCGGGATGGACTTCGAACATCCGCAGCATGGAATGTTCGACACGGCCTACATGAAGAGCCTGTATGACTACGCCTATCAGCTTGCTTCCAGCGGGCACGCATGGCACAAGTCGCCACCCTCGGTAGACCCGTCGCAGCAATGAGATCACTCGGCAAGAGAGCGGACGGTGCGAAGCTGAGCGACTTTGTTTGCGGCGGCTAGCGGCGCGTACCGCAGGGGCCACTGCCGGCGATCAATCCCCTCGATATTTGGCGCAGCAGGGTGTCCCGATACCTTAGTGCAATCGAATTTCCCGCCCGTTCCTGCTCAGATCTCATCGTGCCGCTCTTTGAGGTGAGGAATCGTGGACCCGAAGCCGAGCACCGGTCATCCACAGAATCGATGCACGAGTCCCTCCACCGCGCCGTTTCTCACGGATGCCGTGTCGCTCGAAGAGAACGCGCGGCGATCATCATTGATTGCGACGGAACGCGCTCGGCGACAGCCCCGTCTGGCGTCGGAATGCCGCCGCAAGGTGGCTCGCGCTGCTGAACCCGACGCGTTGCGCAATTTCGCCGATTGACAACGCCGGCAAGCCGAGAAGGAGGCTGCGGGCTGCAGCGATACGCCGCCGCATCACGTAGGCGTGCGGAGGGACGCGGAGCGCCTGCCGGAAAGCTCTCTCGAAGTGGCGCGGACTGACGCCCGCGATGGTGGACAAATCGCGCAGTCTGATTGGGTGCGAGAGATGCTCCTCCACGTAGTCAACTACCAGTTTGATGCGCCGTGCCGGAAGTCCGCCGACAGGGCGCGGTGCCGCAGGTGCAAGCGATGAATGCGTCGCGATGAGATGATGCACCAGATATTCGCAGGCGCTCTCGGCATACAGCGAGCCCGATGGTGACCCGTTGCGAGCCTCGAATACTAATCGGGCCGCCACGCTTTCGATGACGGGATCGCGCACGTTGAATCGCTGAACGATTTCAATCTTGTGCGAATCGACATTCCAATCGGTGGTCACGACGCGTGATAGAAAGTCGTCGGGGATGAACAGCGCGACGCCGCAAAATTCGCCGGCGCGTTCCCTGCTCCTCCATGTGCCCAGGAATCTGGCAGGAAGCACGTGAACCGCGCCAGGGCCCGTCCACTCTTCTCGCGACCGGCCGTAGGCATTCTGGTGAAAACGGCAGGTTCCCGAGAAGAGCACACCCAAGACGTGGTCCGCACAGGACATCGTGACTTCCGCGGGTGGATCGATCACGTGGGCAGTAAATACGCCCCACGCGGCGGTCGCCTCCGGCGGACGCGGAAGCAACTCGGAAAATCGCTCGGCGGAGATTGGTGCTGGGTCCACGGGGGTGTCGCCAACAGAATCACGCCCAACCTATCAGATTTCCCGCACGGTTTGGTATCAGACGGTTGTACGCACCCGTCGGCGTGCGAATACTCATCCGCATGCCCGCCAGGAATCCCAACGAGCTCACCATCGAGAACTCTGCCGTCGTCCTGATTGACCACCAGCCTGCGGTCGCCTTGTGCGCCCCATCGCTACGGACGGATGTTCTTGTCAACAATGTCGCCGGCCTCGCGATGTCCGCCAAGCGGCTCGGCGTTCCAACCGTGCTGACAACCGTCGGCGCGCGAGGCAGTTTGCTCGTGGACCCGATCTTCAAGGAGATCGGCGAGGTCTTCCCGGATATCGAGCCAATCGACCGCACCTCGACGCATGCTTGGTCGCATCCCAAAGTGCGCGTCGCAATTGAGTCCACCGGGCGCAAGAAGCTCGTTATGGCGGGGATCCTTACGGAAGTCTGTCTTGCGCAGTCGGTTCTCGCCGCCGTCAAAGAAGGTTTCGAAGTGTTCTTCGTCAGTGATTGCTCGGCCGGAGCATCGGTCGAAGCGCACGAGGATGCAAAGTCGCGCATGATTATGGCCGGCGCCAGGCCGATCAACTGGATCGCGGTCACTGCGGAATGGGCGCCGGACTATCTTGCGCCGGAAAGAGCCGTAGTTGCCGAGGTTTGGTCGCAGCGCGGCGGCGCGCCCGCGATGCTGACCGACTTCAATATGGCCCAGGTCAAAGCGGGCATAGTCAGCGTTCCTGAATCGTTGCGGCGCCTCACGAGCGAGCTCACTCGGTAGTCCGTTTAAGGACTCACCGGCGGCAATTCGGCATCAAAGGGCGAGCTAAGGCGGCCCAGCGGTTCCTTCCTGGGCCATCGCGGCGACGGCCAGCAGGAACCACGTCGAATGCGGAAGCCACTGTTCGAGCCAGCGCCAGTTGTTCTCGTCCGGCCCTTCCGCCCAGTCGATGCCGCGCCCCTGATCGCTCAACGTGGCACCGGTGATGCCGTTCGAGATCCCGCCTTTCACCATGACGCCCGCGCCCTCCGCGCTGGGCGGATTGCGTGCGCCGAATCCGTTCGGAGCTAAAGTGTTACCCATGTCTCCGGAATAATCCGTTACCCATTTGACCGGAACGGACCCTGAAGAATTGGCGCGCCCGGAAAGATTGTTCGCGGCCTGCGGCCGCGAATCCCTCGCTGCGCTCGGGACCGTCGCCGCTGCGCGGCGACGTCCTTCGGCGCGCTACGCGCGCCTCGTCGAACTCCCGACCCCCTGGTTCGTAGGGCGTTAGATCGTTTTCAGAGCGTTTATTTTTCAACAACTTGCAGCGCTTGCCGACTTCTTAACCAGTATGTCCAACGCACGCTCATGGCACAGCCAATGTTGCCTGGGCACATCTACGGCACATGGCAGACTTCAATCCACTTGTGTAGATGTCTGCAGCATCACCTGCATCAACCGGTTAGCCGGGGCGCCTTAGCGATCACAATGCCGTCGACATCACCCGTCGAATTCCCGCAATTTCACCTCGGCCAGTCAGACTGTCGGAACAGTACCGCCGTCGATCACGTACTCAGTCCCCGTAATCGAAGCGGCGCGCGGCGAGGCCAGAAAGGCAATGAGGTCCGCGACTTCCTCGGGCTTGGCGGGGCGGCCCAGCGGAATGCCGCCGAGGCTCTTCATGATGATTTCCTTGCCGCACTCATAGTCCGTACCGGAATGCGCTGCGAGGCGCTCAGCCATTGCGACTGCCGCTTCGGTTTCGACCCATCCTGGAGAAACGCGCATGACGCGAATTCCCTTTGGCGTCACTTCCTTTGATAGCGCCTTGCTGTAGGTAGACAGTGCCGCCTTGGCCGCCGCGTAGGCGATCGTTGACTCGGGCAGCGGCATGACGCGCTGGATCGACGTGACATGGATGATCACGCCGGAACCCTGTGCGAGCATCGTCGGCAGCAGGGCGCGATCGAGACGAACCGCAGGCATCAAATTTTGGTCCAGCGCCTTCGACCACTCCGTGTCGTCCAGCGCGGCAAAGCCACCGCCAGGAGCGCTCGAGCCGCCGAGCACGTTGACCAGGATGTCGATACCGCCGAGCTGCTCCAGCACCGAGTTGGCCACCATACTGGCGCCTTTCGCAGTCGATAGATCGGCGGCCAGATAACGCACGCCGTTAACCGGTCGAGTCGGTGCAGTGCGCGCGGTAGCGACGACGCGCACTCCAGCGCCGCACAGCACCTCCACCACCGCCGCGCCGACGCCCTTGGTGCCGCCGGTTACCAGCGCACGACGACTGGCAAGTTGTAGGTCGAATGTCATGACGCGAGATCCGGTTTCGGACCTAACGCGTCGGGTCATTGGGCTGCACCTTGCTCAGGTCGCCCCATGAGCTGAGCGTGCGCTTCGGGATGTCGCTCGTCACGACGAATGTCAGTGCCGCCACGGCGTCCTTGTAGGGGACCGGCTTCGTCTCTCGCTCGCGTCCGCGGAACGCTTCCTCGAGGAGCGCTTGCATCGCCGGGCTGCCATCGAAGGGCGAAAACGTGATCATGCAGATCGCCTCGGCCGACTCCTTCTCCGCTTCCCTGATGAGCTCGTCCCTCAGGTCTTCGCGGGTGAACGTAATCGTCCAGCAGTAGTCGTGCTCGACGATCTCGTTCTTCCACAGGAAGCGCGCAGGGCCACTCAATACCGGACCCCCGAAGATCAGCCGCTTGGCGATCAGGTGCTCGAGGAGCCTCAGTCCCTGCGTGCGCAGTTCCGAGCTGATCATCACCTGGCAGAACGATGCCTGTCGATTCATGTGGTCTCTCCTAATGAGCCAAGACTCACGACCCGATTTCCAAGGATTCGATTTTTCCGCGCCCGAGACCAAAGACGTAACGCAACTCGATCGGGCTCCCAGGGAAATTGCCGGTGAGCCGGCACGTGACGATGTACCGTCCGTCCTTCTCCTCCACCGCGACAGGCTCGCTGGTATAGGAATAGCGGGCTGACGCCGCGGTCTTCCAGGCCGCGATGGCGGCGGCCCCGGAATGGATTTGTCCCTCATCCCTAACGACAGCGTCTTTCGTGAAACAGCGGGCCACTGCATCGCCGCCGTGCCGGTCGGCCTGGAAATAGGCCGCGATAGGTTCGGGAAGACTCAGCGCGCTCATGGCGGTCTCCTGTTGCTGGAGTACACGATGAGCTTCCCGGGGCGGTTAGGGAATGACCTATAATAATCACGGGCTATGTAGGGACCAGTACACAATGCGCGGATCGGAGTTTGCTGAACTGAAGGCCTTTGCAGCCGTCGTGGAACGCTCGAGCTTCGCGCGCGCCGCCGATCACCTGGGGCTGTCGCGATCAGCCCTCAGCCAGACCGTCCGCCAGCTGGAAGGCCGGCTCGGCACGCGGCTGCTTAACCGCACCACTCGCAGCGTCGCGCCGACGGCAGCGGGATCCCGCCTGCACGAGCGCATTGCACCGATGATTCTGGAGATGGATGCCGCCGTCGCCGAAGCGGTCGCCGCCACGGGGCACACTGCGGGAACGCTGCGGATCAACACGCTAGGGATGGCGGCACGAAAGGTCATCGCGCCGCGGCTTGGCCGGTTTCACCGCGCCAACCCAGATGTGGTGCTCGATATCGTGATCGACGACGGCCTCAGCGACATCGTCGCCGGTCGGTTCGACGCCGGCATCCGCGTCGGCGGACGCCTCGAGAAAGACATGATCGCAGTACGCCTTACGCCTGACGTGAAGATGATGGCACTCGCGTCGCCCGACTATCTTGCTCGCCGCGGCGAACCCAAGACCCCGGCCGACCTTCATCAGCATGCCTGCATCAATTGGCGCTTTCCGGGCAGCGGCAGGATCTATCGCTGGGAGTTCGAGAAGAAGGGCAGGAAGCTCGACATGGCCGTGGCAGGGCCGTTGATCGCGAATCACCAGGACGTTGTCATTGAAGCGGCGTTGCAGGGTCTCGGCATTCTGTATGCCTATGACGACGACCGGGTCGATGAAGCGGTTGCGCGCGGGCGACTCAAGCGCATTCTGGCTGATTGGTCACTGACAAGTCCCGGCCTTTACCTTTACTATTCGAATCGTCGTCATCCGCAACCTGCGCTCCGCGCCTTCATCGATTGCCTGCTGGAGCGAGAAGAATCCGCGCCCCAACGACGAATCAAGACATAGAAGTTGAGTTGCGCAATGAAAGCGACGTCCGCTTCGGCACGAACGCGGGCGCTATTTGTCCAACCAGGTCCTGCAAGACTCCCGCACGAAAATCTGCGAGCGCTTGCAGAGCTTGCTGAGCGATTGGAGAAAATCGCGGTCAGGGGATAAATAGAACCGCCGACACGCTGATTTTCAGTCCGCTGATTTACATACTGAGGAATCTCGACCTGAATGTCGCCCGGAATTGCTGTCGCGACGATCAGCTGGTGACTTCGTGTTGACTTGCGACCGGGTTTTACCGCCAAGCAATTTGCAAGTCACTGAAATTATGGCGCGCCCCGAGAGATTGCTCGCGGGCTTCGCCCGCTCGTCCGTCGCTACGCTCGGGACCGTCGCCGCTGCGCGGCGACGTCCTTCGGCGCGCCACGCGCGCCTCGTCGAACTCCCGACCCCCAGGTTCGTAGTCGGAAATTGATTGTCGGAGGGCTTGTTTATTCAACAACTTGCAGCGCTTTCCAGCCCTCAAATCAGTCTATTTCAGGCGCAGTCGTGGCACATCCAGCCTGCCCACGACACAAAAACGGCACAGACGCCGCCTGAGAGCATTTGTGTGGGAACGGTGATTTGTTCAGGTGCCACCTTTGGTCGGC
>Ga0075418_10005915_pt1 | contig 13821 bp, 16 predicted proteins | sample SoiMetdeltSBSDD2_FD_81776 | JGI IMG/M metagenome (GOLD analysis project Ga0075418, IMG submission 81776) | Bulk soil microbial communities from a Populus tree surrounding site in Tennessee, USA - Soil MetaG P. deltoides SBSDD2 | ecosystem: Environmental > Terrestrial > Soil > Tree plantation...
CGTGAGATGGAGATCATCGCCATCCAGGCGATCGTGCGCCATCAACAGCCAGATGGTGCGGCGGAAGCGGGTGCAACAAAGAAACCAAGCGCAATAGCTGCTGCGCTGGCCGACAGAACTTTCGGACGCATGTGCAAGACTCCTATTTGAACTGTTGCGTGCCCATGCCTCCACCAACAGCGGCGATACGCAACCTGCTCCGCGATTGATAATCGACGCACGGAGGCTTCTCACGATGGTACGTTTTATCGACGCATGAGGCGTTCTACGACCCGCACGAGCCCGGCATTCAATACCGCGTTGTGATGATCGTAGCGATCGCAGAGGCGGTGAAACGTCCGCCACAGCTTTCCCTTCGGCTTGTAGAAACGCCCCCGTCGCGTGATCAGGCGCGGCTCGATCTTGGCGATGGCCAAGTGCGCACGATCGTTCGCGTCGGCACATTGCGATCGATAGCGAACGCGCAGACAGCGCCGGCACCCGATCTTGCCCCGGCCAGCGAACATCACCCGTACGCGCCCACTGCAGCGTGGGCAGACCATCCAAACGCGACACCCGCCAACGTGCGGGGGGGGTCGTGAAGCGAATTGGAGCGAGGCCTGGCAGGCAGCCCAGGGGACCTTTGGTCTGCCCAGGGTCACTTTCCACGCCCTGCGGCACACCCATGCCTCTGCGCTGATCGCGGCCGGGCTGGACGTCGTGAAGATCAGCCGCCGGCTTGGCCACGCCGATCCCACAGTGACGCTCAGGACCTACGCGTACCTGTTCGACAAGGTGGATACCGCCGCTGCCTCTGCCATCGAAGCAGCATTGCGAACGAGGAGCGAACGGTGATATGGAGCCTCCGGTGCCAGTCCGGTGCCAATCTTCCCATTCACGGGCGCTCGGCGACACGCTAAGCGCCTGATTTGTCTAGGAAGGCCGGCTTAGCTCAGCGGTAGAGCAGCGGTTTTGTAAACCGAAGGTCGGGGGTTCAATCCCCTCAGCCGGCACCACCAACACAAAGGGCCCGCAGCAGCGGACCCTCTGCGCCTCGCACGCAAGGCCTGGCTCAGTTGCCGCCGCCGCGGGCTTCGTCAGCTCTCCAATAGAACGCCTTGGCGTTGCTCGTGGAGTAGTCGTTGTCGTTCTCGTAGGCGGCGGCGATGCTGACCGTACCCGTCAGAACGGCGGCGGCCAGCAACAGGGTAATCAACCGGTTCATGACGTCTCTCCTCTGAGTGTGCCTTCTCGACGCCTCCAAGTTCAGAAGCGCGGCGCGCACCCTCAGATACCAATGTGTGCGGACGGTTCACCGTGACCGGGCGTTTTGCCTCAACTTGAGTCGACCAAAACCCGCGTGATGACCGGTTGCCAGGATTGCCAAGGCTTTTACTGGCCGGCCCCGGGCAAGTCGTTCACGCGATCGCTCGGAATTGTGAGAATTACGCGATCGTTCTCGATCGTCGCCAAACCATCCGGGATCAGAACACGCCGGGTGCCAAAGCCCATCAGCCTGCCGACCTCGCCGATCATCGAGCTTTCACCGCGATAGCGCCCGAGCGTCGTCACCTGGCCGATCATCATGCCATCCGAGGTGTAAATCGGCATGCCGATCGCGGAGGTGTCGGTATGAGCCGTACCGCTTTGTGCGAGCGCAGCCGGCGTCCCGGTCAACACAAACAAGGCCAGCACGGCCATCATTCCACGTTTCATGGTGCTCTCCATGTTGTGCGATTCTTGAGGGGCTCGCCTGACAACGACTTGGTTGCCGGTTCGTTGCAATGCCCTCGAACAGGCCGCAACCACGGCGGAGCCGCAATCAGTAATGCCCCTCAGATTGGGTCGAGTGCATTACCGAGGTTGGCCTTCCGAGGTCTGGACGCTGCCCGAGCGGCCGGGCGGATTGGTATGGTCGGACAGGAACAGGAAGCCAATCGCGAACAGGAATAACACACCGAGAACGACCGGCAGCGACCGCCAGTTTTCCTCCTGGCGGCGCAGCAGCTCGCGGTGCTCTGGATCGTACAGGTCGCCCATACGGCCCTCCGAACAAGCGTTGCTTTGCAGGATAACGCTTGCCTAGACGAGCCAGTTCCTGGGGCAGCGATCAGCAGGCAGTAACAGGGTTAGCCCGCAGCGGCGAGCTTTTGGCGTAGGGCATCGAAGCGCGCGACCTGGTCGGGCAGCAGCTCGCGCTTGTCGTCGCGGCGCACGAAGATCTTGAACATCGCCTCGCCGGCACCATTGAAGAACTGCAGCGAGCGCGACGGCCGCCCCATGAATGGCCGGCTGACGAACGCGATGTGCGTGCAGTTCTCCGCCTTCAGGTGTCCGCCGATCGGGCTGTCGCCGTGCAGATTGAAGTAGCCGCGCGCGAAGCTGCCGGGCGGGATTTTGCCGGCGCACTCGAGCACGATGTCAGGCGTGTGCACGATGAACAGCACCTCGCCCCAGGCGGTGAGCTCGGCGAAGATCTGCTCAAACAGTGCGCCGGCCACCACCGAACGGTGCTCGGCCGGAAGCGCCCGCACCACTTCGAAGGTGCTCACCCCGTAGTCGCGGGCGATCTGCTCGAGAATGCCGTCCGCGCTCTGCGCCAGGCGCTCGGCGAGCAGCGGCTTCTTCAGCTCGACGACGTTGCTTTCAACCATGCTGCGTCTCCTCCAAGGCCGGCCGGTCGTTTCACTCGGCTGCGTCGCGCTTCATCGAGCCGTCGGAGGTGACGGTCTGCAGCACGTGGAAGCCTTCAAACTCGGGATGGCCGAGCGTCAACGGCTTGGGCGCGGGGTTGCCGGCGCGGGCATGCGCCTTGCGGAAGGCGTCCGACTTGGTCCAGCCCTCGAAATCGGCATAGGAGCGCCAAACGGTGTGCGAGGAATAGAGCACATGGTCCTCGCGCTCAGGGCCCTTCAGCAAGTGAAATTCCACGAAGCCCGGCAGTTCGTGCAGGTAGCTCTCGCGCGAGAACCAGACGTTCTCGAAATCCTGCGCGGCGTCCTTGAGAACCTTGAACCTGTTCATCGCAATGTACATCGTGCTGTCTCCATAGACCCGTATCTGAGCTCTATCGGAAGCGTGCGGCAACAGCGTGTCCGATCCGGGGCTGTGTGGCCCACCGCAGCCGCTGGTGGTCGGCCCAGCAAAGCCATGAGGCCAGGTAAGCCTGTTTGTCGACTCTTTTCTTCAGGTTGCTCTCTGACAACGGACGCCGGCGGTCTCGACCGCCAGCGTCGTATGCCTTCGCCTCACTCGTGGCGGCCCAACGACTGCCATTGCATCAGAAGTGCGACTTGGCCGTGAACAGCACCGTGCGTCCCCGTCCAGAGTCGCTGCAGCCCGGGTGGTTGCTGCCGAAGCAGTTGCTCGCATTGGTGGGCGTGCCAACCGAGGGCAGCACTGGAATGGACACGGCCGGTGTATAGTCGAGATCGAGCAGGTTGGTCGCCATCACACCGAGCTCGACGTTGCTCGTCAGCTTGTAGGTGGTGAACAGATCGACCAGCGTGTACCCGGGCAGGAACCGCGAGCCATAGGGAAAGCCCTGGTTGAAGGGGCCCGCGTTGTTATCGCCAACATCGAAGTCCGAGTAGTAAGACACCCGCCCACCGATGGTCAGCTTCTGGTCGAATAGGCGCACACCGCCCGTGAGCACCAGTATGTGCTCGGGCAACGAGGTTGGCGCCCCCGTCCCGCTCGGCTGCGGAGGCAGGTCGCTGTCCGTGTAGGTGTAGCTGAAGCCCGCGAACACCTTGCCAGAGTCATACATTCCTTCCAGCTCGATACCCTGTACGTACGAGGTGCCGGCAACGTTGCGGAAGATGACATCCGTGAAGACGCTTGGCGGGCCGTTCGGCACGATCGTCGTGGTGGCAAAGCCTCTTATGTAGTCCTCGATACCCATCCGGTAGTAGGCAGCCTTCAAGCGGAAGACATCACCGCGTGTGAACAGGTTATCCTGCGTGATATTGGCTCCGAACTCCCAGCCCTTCTGGATCTCGGGCCGCAGATCAGGGTTGGGCAGGAAGCGCGGCACGAACGGACTTCCACCTGCTCCCGGGTGCTCGCCGCCAAACATTGTCTCGCTGATGGTGGGCGCCCTGAATGCCTCCGAGTACGTCACGTAAGGCTGCAGCCAGGGCAACGCCTGGGCCGCCAGCGTGAGCTTGGGGCTGAGACGCTCCCCCGAGCTGTCGAGCGGCAGCAGCGTTCCGCCGGCAATGGTACCGTTGGAGTCGTACATGCCCTCCAGGCTGAACGTGTCGTATCGCAATCCGGTGATCAGATCGAACATGCCGTACGAGTACTGTGTCTGCCAGAATGCGCCGCCGATCGTGGCCTCTCCCGACGGGTTGACGTTGCCACCGACCGCTGGGTTCAACCTGTTCGACGCGTCGACATCGTCATGGAAGTACTCGTAGCCGTAGGTCGACGCTACTTTGAGCGCCCCGAACCTGAACCGCGACGTGTTCGAGACATCAAAGCCGGTGCCGGCATCATTGATGATGCGACCATTGGTGCTGGCTGAGCCCGAGTAGTACTTCATCTCGACTTCGTTGGCGTAGGCGTTCAGCCTGAAATCCACCAGCGGATTGCCGATCGGCTTGTAGGCGTAGTTGGCCTGGTAGGTATTCGACTTGAGGCTCTGCAGCGCTGAGTTGGCCACGAATTCGTTGTCGTAGATGACGGCACCGAATTTCAAGCTCTGCTCGGCCGACAGCCTGATGTCCAGCTTGAACAGCCCCGACAGAGGATCCTGCCAAGTGTTCGGCACAGTGGTGCCGCTGCCGTTCTGGTAGTTGTCGGGCTCATGGTGGCTGATAGCGCCGGCAACGCCGATGCCGCCGGCCTTGACGCCAGCCGCCAGCATCTCGCTCCAACCCACCGCGTTGGTGCCGTAGCTGAGCGTGCTCATCACGCCCGTCGTATTGCCCGGCTTGACGATGTCGTCCACGCCCAGGGTACGCAGGTTGGCGGTGCCTACCAGCGCGCCCGCGCCGCCCGCAGTCGAGATGGCGCCGCGCATGATGTCGACGCCCACCAGCAAGGCGGGGTCGACATAGGCGAAGCCCTTGGCCTCGTGCCCCGTGAAGCGAAAGTTCTGACGTACCCCATCGATCATCATGTTGACGCGGCCTGAGCCTTCAAGGCCGCGGATGTTCACAGCAATGCCGGGGTTCTGCGGATTATCTGTCGTGGATGTGCCCGGCATGGAGCGCAGCACATCGCCGGTGTCGAGCTGGCCAAAGGTCTCGAGGTCGCTCCGGGTCGCCGTGCTGACCGCCGCCGGCGTGGTGTAGACCGCGTCCTTCTGCGCCTTTTCCTTGACCGCCTGGGTCTCAACCTGCTGCACAGGCTCGGCAGGCTGCTGCGCAGCAGCCTTCGGCGCGCCCTTGGCCGTGCCCTTCTTCTTCGCCGCGCCTTTGCCCTCGACGGTCACCTGCGGCAGGGTCTGCGTACTCTGCGCAATCGCTTGTGCGGTTAGTACCAGCGAAGCCGCCGTACAGCCCCCCAGCAGCAAAGCTTTCCTGATGCGATGCGATCCGTTGCCCGCGCCGACGCTTCGCGCATCATGCTTGGCAACGCTGCCCTGCGAGCAGCGGACGTTACGCTCGTACATACCCCAGCCCCTGATCCGAACGCCTATTCAACGATTGGCTGGCTGGCTGGGGAGCAGATCACCCCCGGGCGGGCTCGCTCAGGCGCATGCGCGCCGTCCACTCCTTTTCCGCAAAGGAGCCTTGCAAAGGCTATTTTTGTTGACTAGTTGAGTCAACAAACAGAAACCATTCGCGACACGCACCGTAGCGTCGGAGCCACACTGAAGGGGACCGTGTGCTGATGATGAGCCGTGATGAAGCGGAGCAGTCGATGCCTGGGCATGTACCGGCCGTGACGAGGATGCGCCGCCTGAAAGTCAGCGAGTTGCTGGCCGGCGAGCGCGAGGTGATCCTGGAGCACGACGGCCAGAACTATCGCCTGCGCATCACCGCCAACGGCAAGCTCATCCTGACCAAGTGAGCCCAAGGGTGATGATCGAGAAATTCGCCGCAATTGGCGGCATGGTTCGCCGACAACGTTTCGATCACACCGGCACGTGCATGGTTCCAGTGTCCTTTATGACCGCGAGGTTCGCCGGGGACGCTGGCGCTGAGGCTTGGCGAACCCAAGAACCGGCACTAGCACATGCGTATTGAGCGCCTGTTTCGGGGTGTGGCCGCCGCGTTCCTTTGCCTGCTCGCGGCCGCCAGCCAGATCATCATCTCTGCCGCTGCCGACGTCACGCTGACCGATGCCGGCGGGCGCACCGTGCAGATTAGCGATGCCTCGCGCATCCTTTCGGTCGGCGGCGACATCACTGAGATCATCTACGCGCTGGGCGCGGACGCCCGCCTGGTCGGCGTCGATTCCACCAGCCAGTTTCCAGCCAAGGCTCTCAAGGACAAGGCCAACGTCGGCTACATGCGCGCGCTCTCGATCGAGGGCGTAATTTCAGTCGGCGCCACGCTGATCCTCGCATCCGAGCGCGCCGGTCCGCCGGAAGTGGTCAAAACCCTCAAGACCACCAGCGTCCCCTATGTCGAGATTCCCGACCAGTATTCCCCGCAAGGCATTGCCGCCAAGGTGCGGCTTGTTGCGCGCGCCATCGGTGCCGAGGCGGAAGGCGAACAGGTCGTGCGCCAGGTAGAGGCCGACTTCAAGGCTCTGGCCGACGGCGTCAAGCGCATCAAGCAACCGGCGAAGGTCTTGTTCGTGCTGGCCGCGCAGAACGGCCGCGCCACCGTTGGCGGTCAGGGCACCAGCGCACACGCCATCCTGGAGCTGGCCGGAGCGACCAATACGGCGGCCGCGGTGGCCGGCTTCAAGCCGCTCACCGACGAGGCGATCATCGAACTTGCCCCGGAGGTAATCATCACCATGCGCCGCAGCAGTGGCAACGACGGCCATGACACGAACCAGCTCCTCACCATGAAGGGTGTGCAGTCAACGCCTGCCGGAGCCGCCAACCGCCTCGTCGTGATGGATGGACTGTACCTCTTGAGCTTCGGCCCGCGCGCACCGCGCGCTGCTCTCGACCTGATGCGGCAGATCTATCCTGAACTCGGCGGCGAGCCAGCCGGGTCGCACACGGGCGCCACGAAATGACGGCCGCTGTGCCCATCGCTGCGCGTGCACGCGAGGGGGGGCGCCTGGCGAGCCCGCACGCTCTCGTCGCCGTCTCCGCTCTGGCGCTGCTGGTCGCAGCCTTCCTGTCCGTGTCCATAGGACCGACCGGCATCACGCTGGCCTCGCTGCCGCGTGTATTGGCCGCCATCGCCAGCGGACAGCACGACGCCGCGACCGCGCGCGAGCAGCTGGTGCTGCTCGACATCCGCCTGCCCCGCCTGCTGCTGGGCGCGTTCGTGGGAGCGGCGCTGGCCGTGTCCGGCGCCATGATGCAGGGCATGTTCCGCAATCCGCTGGCCGATCCCGCGCTGATCGGTGTGTCGTCCGGCGCCGCTCTCGCGGCCATCGCCACTATCGCGCTCGGCAACGGGCTCGCCGGGCCGGTCACCAAGGCGTTCGGCGTCTATGCCCTGCCCTTCGCGGCCTTCCTCGGCGGCGTGTCCACTACGCTGGTGTTGGTGCTCATGGTCGGCCGCTCGGGCCAGCTTTCGGTCTCCACCTTGTTGCTGGCGGGCATCGCCGTCGGTGCGCTGAGCGGTGCGCTGACCGGCCTTATCTCCTATGCCAGCGACGACCGCGAGCTGCGCGACCTCACCTTGTGGATGCTGGGCAGCCTGTCCGGCGCCAGCTGGCCGAAGGTGCTGGCGGTGCTGCCGTTTGCGCTGTTGATTGCATTGGCACTGCCGGGTTTGGTGCGTGCTTTGAATGGCCTGCTGCTGGGCGAGGCCGAGGCGTTCCACCTTGGCATCGACGTCGACAGGGCCAAGCGCATCATCGTCTTGGTCACGGCCGCCGCCGTCGGGGCGGCGGTGGCGGTGGCCGGCGTGGTCGGCTTCGTCGGCATCGTCATTCCGCACCTGATCCGGCTGGTGGCAGGGCCAGACCACCGCGTGGTGTTGCCGGGCAGCGCCTTGCTGGGGGCGACACTTGTTCTATTGGCGGATCTCCTTGCACGCATGCTGCTGCGGCCGGCCGAATTGCCGCTAGGCGTGGTGATGGCGCTGATCGGCGCACCAGTGTTTCTGCACATGGTGGTCAAGCGCGGCGTAGGTGGAGGCTGACGCATGCTCGAAGCGCGCCACCTCACGTACACAACGGGCTCCAGCACGCTGCTGCGCGCCGTCGATGTCGGCGTGCGGCCGGGTCGCATCCTGGTGCTGATCGGCCCCAATGGCGCAGGCAAGTCTACGTTGCTGCGGCTGCTCTCGGGCGATCTCAAGCCGACCCAGGGCCAGGTCCTGCTCGACGGCCGCCCGCTTGGTGCCTTTGCACCATCGGAGCTGGCGCGGCGCCGGGCGGTGGTGCCGCAAGCAAGTGCGCTGAGCTTCCCGTTCACGGTGCTCGAAGTAACCATGCTCGGCGTCACCGTACCAGGCTTCGGCCTTTCCGATGCAGAGGCCGGCAAGGCCGCGCTCGACGCCCTCGCCAGCCTGGACATGACCGATCTCAAGGACCGTTCCTACCTGCACCTGTCCGGGGGCGAGCGCCAGCGCGTGCATATTGCCCGCGCCCTGTGTCAGCTGGCCATGCCCGCCTGGCGCAGCGGACAAACGCGCTGCTTCCTGCTCGACGAACCTACCGCCAGCCTCGACCTCGCGCATCAGACCCAGGTGCTGGCCGCCCTGCGCCGACAGGCTGACGCCGGCCATGCTGTGCTGGCCGTGCTGCACGACCTTAACCTGGCTGCAGCACTGGCCGACGACATTGTGTTGCTCGCCCGCTCCGAGGTGGTGGCAGCCGGATCCGCGCAGGAGGTGCTGCGCGACGACCTGCTGTCATCTGCCTACGGCTGCCCCGTGCGCACCAATCAGACGCCCCAGGGCGACCGCCCGTTCGTGCTCCCCCCGGCCGTGTTTGCGACCCATGTCGCCCGGCCCGCCCGCAGCCTCGCCAACGGCGGAGGGGCGCATGTGTTGGCAAATTAGGCCGAGATATCAATTGCGATTTACATTGGAGGAATTCTAATGTGGGATAAGATAAGCGTACCGACACCGGCGGAGCGATAGCAGCAATGCGCCTGACCAAATCCACCAGCCATGCGATCCGCATCCTGCTCGAATGCGCCGGCGCCGACGACACGCTGGTCAAGGTTGCCGTACTGTCCGAGCGTCTCGACATCACGCAGCAAAACATCTTCAAGATCGTCAACCTGCTCGCCAGGGCCGGCCTTCTCGAGGCCGTGCGCGGCCGCAACGGCGGCGTGAAACTCGCCCGTCCGGCGAACGAGATTCGTATCGGCGACGTGGTTCGCGCCAGCGAAGTCACGCGCGTGGAGATCGAGGACGACGAGGACAAGCGCCAGCACGGACGCGGCCACGGCGTCAACCAGATCCTGGACAATGCACTCGGCGCCTTCATCGACGTGCTCGACCAGCATACCTTGGCCGACATGGCTAAGGGCCACCGCATCTCAGTTGGCTCGCCGAGACGCAAGGTGCGCGGCCGCGCCAAGCCAGTGGCGGGCACTCCTCCGCGCGTCCGCCGGGCTCTGCACGAGAGCAATTAGCCGCGACCAGACGACGCGCGCAGGATACCGACGGCGCATTTGACGCCGCGCGTTACTTTGATGAGTTCTAAAGTGTCCACAAATACTTGACAGCGGCGGGCGCCGCGAGAAATGTGGACCCTGTGCCTCAACAAAAGTTGCTGGCGCAGTCCCCGGCGCAGTCCGATGTCGGGGCCGATGTCGGGGCCTTGAACCCCAACTATTGGTGCAGGCTTATGAACGTATCGGCGATCTGCTACCGCGCGCACGCGCGGCACATTCCATCCAGGGCGTGTCCGCTGAGCATTGAGCGGGGCGCGGCATGACCGAGCCTGCCTTCGCCGGACCGGAACGGCTGGTCGGTCTTGGCTTCCGCTACTGGCTCGCAGGCTACCGTACCGGCGAGATCGGTTGTTGGGAAAAAGCCTGGCGGGCCTACGCGGACGTCATGGGTCCGGCCTCGGCCAAGCACGCGTTGAGCGACCTCTCCAACTGGGTGCGCGCCGTCAACCTGCATGCGCAGCGCCCACTCGAGACCCCGGCGGTCGATTGCGACGGTTTCTGTCGCGACGAGTGCGTGGCCATCGCCATGATCGCAGCCTGCCAGCACAATGCCTGCCCGGCCATGCGCGCCTGTGCCTTCTCGCTGCTCGGCTGCTCGATGATCGACGAGGTCGTGGAGGGCGCCGAGAGCTTTGCCGCTACCATGCGCGGCGCCGACCAGATCCTGCTACCGTCCTATATGCATGGCGCCTCGCTGCTTGCCATGCGTCCGGCCACCCCCATCTCACAATGATCGGCGCCCGAGCTTCCACCGGAACACCAGCATGATCGTCTGCTCTTGCGCGCTTATCACTGACCAGGACATCGAGGAGGCTCTCGTCGAGATCCTAAGCCTGCCCGATGCGCCGCTGCCTACCCCGGGCGTCGTCTATCAGCACCTCGCCAAGAAGATGGTGTGCTGCGGTTGCGCACCGCTGGCGGTCAGCACGATCTACGAGAAGATCGATCAGCTGGCCGAGCGCGGCGTGGTGTGTCCCTATGCCTGCGCCTGCGCGCAAGGCCGCCTGCTCAAGGGCGCCCGTGCGCCAGCGCAGCGGCTGATCGCACGGCGACCGATTGAGCCGCGTCGCATGGCGCAGCCGACGCCCCAGTCGGCCACTCCCGAGCTGGAGAGCGCCTAGCTTTCCGTGTGTATCCCCGCTGCATGGCCTCTTCCCTGCTGGCCCGCCGCAGGCAAGTAGCGTAGGAAGCGGTAATCAGGTACGGCGCCCTCACCGAGGGGGCGCCGCTTTGTTGCATGCCTGATACCGAACCCAGTCGACACGCCAGGCACGGAGAGGCGCCATGAAGGGTAAAAAAGAGGTCATCGACATCCTGAACGAAGCCCTGAAGCTCGAGCTTGGCGCCGTCAACCAATATTGGGTTCACTATCGCCTGCTCGAGAACTGGGGCTACACCAAGCTCGCCAAAAAGGAGCGCGCCGAGTCCATCGAGGAGATGCATCACGCTGACAAGCTGGTGGTGCGCATCATTTTCCTAGAGGGGTTTCCCAACCTGCAGCACGTCGCCCCACTGATGGTCGGCCAGTCCGTCAAGGAAGTGCTGGAGTGCGATCTGAAAGGCGAGCATATCGCGCGCGACCTCTACATGAAGGGACGCGAGCTGTGCCGCAAGCACGAGGACTATGTGTCGATGATGCTGTTTGAGGAATTGCTCAAGGACGAGGAAGGCCACATCGATTTCCTTGAGACGCAGCTCGATCTGCTCGACAAGATCGGCGCCCAGAACTACGGGCAGCTGCAGGCCGACGCGGCCAATGAATCGGGCGAGCACCACTGAACTGAAGGTCCGACGGCTGCGTGATGCGTCGTCGGTCACCTCGGGTTCATGGCCGGGTCGCCCTGGCCTTCTTTCTGCCTGCCGCCTCGACCTGGTGGTGGCCACGGTCAGCACGGCCCGGCCAGCACCCCCTCGATGGAGGTGCTGCAACGCAGCTTTGCCCAGCCCTCCTTCGCGCCGGCTGCCCCGACAACCCCGCCACGCGGGACAAGCTCGCCCTCGGACAGCGTTCTGTTCGAGGACAAGCGACTGTGGTGACTGGCACCGTCTCGTGCTCGTCGTGCCACGACCCCAAGCGCCATGCACGGACGGCGAGGACATCGGCCGCGGCGTATCAGGCCGCCCGCTCGCACGCCGCACGCCATCGCTTTGCAAGGTCGCTTGGGTCCCGTGCCTGATGTGGGACGGGCGCGCCTCGAGCCTGAGGACCAGATCCGTCTGCCACTCACGCATCGCGACGCGATGGGAGCCACCTGTCAGCATGCCGTCGAGCGACTGTCTGCCGATGGTCTCGGACGTGATGCCGGGCGAGCCGCGGAAGGTCTCGGCGAACGCGCCCATGTCGTCATCGCGCGAAGGCGCTCGCCGTCTTCGAGTGCTCGCTGCTGTCGCCGCCGACCCGTTTCGACCGCTGGATCGCCGGTGAGGCGTCAGCCGTCTCGCAGAGCGAGCAGTACGGCTTTGCCATCTTCACGGGCCGGTGCCGAAAGCGACGATTGGCGTCGGCTTCCCCGTCGCCGGCGTCTACGAGGCGTTCTGCGGCATCCATCCCTGCATGCGCCCAAGCATCGAGGTGCAGTGATCGCGGCGCATGCGCGGACTGTTGGATGGGCCGTGGCACGTTCATCACACAATTGTGTTTGGCCGCAGGATAGTCACCATTGGTGATCATGGTGTGGTCGTGGCCAAGGTGCGGGCTCCTGGCAAGATTCAATGCGAACCGAGGAGCGGAGCATGCGCATCGTGTGCGCCATTTTGGCCTTACTTTTCCTAGCGTCGTTCGATCCCGTCGCCGCCAGGGAGTTGAAGATCTCCCACCAGTGGCCCGCCGAAGCCGACGCGCGCGACCGCGCGGCGCGCATCTTCGTCAAAGAGGTGCTGGCGCGCGCGCCCGGCATTTCGTTCCAGATCTACCCGCAGCTGGCGCTGAAGATGAAGGCCGAGGAGCAGTTCGCTGCGCTGCAGTCGGGAGCCGTGGACTTGAGCGTGTATCCGCTGCCTTATGCGGTCAAGCAGGTGCCGGAGTTCTCGCTGGCAGTCCTGCCCTGTCTCTATCCGAGCCTCGATGTCGTGCGCGGCATCAAAGGCACGCAGGTCGCACACCGGCTGCAGGACATTGCCAATGCGCGTGGCGTGCACATCTTGGGGTGGTGGTGGGTACCAGGCGGCTTCGTCACCCGCGATCGGGAAATTGCCGGACCCAACTCCGTCAAGGGCCTGCGCCTGCGCGGCGGCGATCCAATGTTCGATCTCATGCTCAAGGAGGCCGGCGCCACCCCAGTCGAGCTTACCTCGAACGAAATCTATGCGGCCATGAAGGCCGGCACCTTGGACGGTGCGCTGACGTCCTATGAGACCTTCGTGTCAACCAAGATCTACGAGCAAGGCAGGTATTTCACCGCCGGCAGCCCCGGAATCTGGATGTTCGCCACGCCGCTGCTGATCTCAAAGTCGGTGTGGGACAGTTTATCGGAAATCGAGCAAGAGGCGTTCGAGGCAGCGGCGGCAATTTCCGAGGAATACTTCGCAGCTACTCAGCTCGCGGCTGAAGCCAGGTTCATAGAGACGTTCAAGAAAGCGGGCGCCAAGTATCACAAGTTCACGCATGATGAGTACCTTGCCTGGCTGCAGCTGGCGCAAAGGACAGCCTGGAAGGAATACATCAAAATAAGTCCAGCAACTAGGGGCATGCTGCGCGAGGTCGTGCAGACCATCCTGCTCAACAGCAAGTCTCGCTAGAGGCCCGTGTCATGCCAACCGGCGTGTCAGCACGTTGGCGATCTCGCCTGGTCTGCTCACCAGCATGACTTACAATCCGACCAAGGATCTGGCGACCAGCGACATCCTCGCCCGCCTGATCGGCCCCAAGCTGCAGGAGGCAGTGGGCCAGCCAGTTGTGGTCGAGAACAAGACGGGTGCCGGCGGAAACATTGGCGCGCCGATTTCGTCGCCAAGGCCGACAAGGACGGCCACACGCTGCTGCTGCTCGATTGGCGCATGCCAAAGCCAATCCGGGCAAGATACCGTTCGGCAATGCCGGTATCGGCGTCGCCAATCATATCTCGGCGGTGCAGCTCGAAAAGACCTGGGGCGTGAGCTTCAAGCACGTGCCCTACCGGGGCGGCGCC